>Ga0160448_100565_pt1 | contig 12595 bp, 12 predicted proteins | sample HID1973M_E1MG_FD_108269 | JGI IMG/M metagenome (GOLD analysis project Ga0160448, IMG submission 108269) | Enriched mosquito-associated microbial communities from UW Madison campus, WI, USA - HID1973M_E1 MG | ecosystem: Host-associated > Arthropoda: Insects > Digestive system > Unclassified ...
ACAGCTATGCCAACGACGGGGACGAGGTGGCGCAGTTCGTGCGACTCGTGATCTCCTGACGCTCACGTCCGCCCGTCCCGTGCAGCCGGCGCGCGAGCCGTAGGCCCCGGCGGTCAGCCGCCCGGCCCCGTCGGGTCGACGGGCGCGCCGTCGCCGTCCCCGGGGATGTCGCCGCGCTCGACCGGCGGCCCGGTCGGAACCTCGGGCGCGTCCGAGAAGAGTCGCTCGAGCTCGGCGGTCGACGGCACGTGCGCTGCCTGCGCCGCCGCCCGCAGATCCTCGGGCGGAGCGCCCCTGCCGCTCACGCGGATGAGCACCCCGTCGCGCGTCGCGACGTACTCGTGCACGTCGCCCGCCGACCGGTGCCAGAGCCCGCTCTCCTCCTCTTCGCACGTCACCGGCGCGTCGAACGCCTCCTCGAGCGGGACCGTCGGACACGTCTGGGCGGTGAGCTCTCCCCGATCGGTGCGGATCGTCAGCATCCCGCCGGACGCGTCGTCGAACCACGTCCCCTGCAGGCCGTCGGAGCCGTTCGGCCCGACCGACTGCACCGCAAGGTCGTATCCGTCGACATCGGTCGTGTAGACGAGCTCGGGCGCGATGCCCAGCGAGCGTGCGCTCTCGGCGATCTGCGCAGGATCCGCGGGCGCCCCGGCGCCTGCGCCGGACGCGCACGCGGTGATGGTGACGGCGACGGATGCCGCGATCACGGCGGCGATCGCGGTCCGGAGGCAGGAGTGAGGGCGCACGACGCCATCCTGCCTCACCCCGCGGGTTCAATCGACGACGTGAGACCGCGTCGCGAGCGAGTTGAGTTCCTCGCACCCGTCATCGGTGACGAGGACCGCGCCCCCGACGCAGACCTGTCGTACGCCCGCGAGGGCAGCGGGCTGCAACGCGAAGGTCACGCCGGCGCGGAGCTCGAAATCACCGTCGGCCGGAACGGTCTCGGGCACCGGGTAGCCCTCGAGGTCCGCGCGACCGCGTGCGTTGACCCACATCGGGCTGTTGTAGAGGCCGGGTGAGACCGTCTGGATCACCGGCGGCCGGATCCACAGGTCGACTCCGACGATCTCCGCCTGCATGGCGGCGAACACGTCGGAGAACATCACGCCCGGCCGGGTGGCCGCGACACCCGCTTCGTACGCGGCCCGGGCGGCGTCTGCGAGGCGGTGGTACTCGCGGTCCGCGCCGAACTGGACATGCATCTGCTGCTGGGTCTCCAGCCCGGCGTAGCACGCGAAGATCTCCGCCGCGATGGAGTCGCCACGGCGGAGGGTCGGCGGCTCCCCTCCTGCCCAGCCCCATTCGATCGGACCGCCGAAGGCCGGGTTCCCGCTCCGGAGGATCATGCCGGGCCCGGCGCTGTGGCCGCCCCGCCTCGTGATCTCGGCCTCGACCGCGGCGTACACATCGCTCTCGCGCGCACCGAGGCGCGCAGCATCCAGGAATGCCCGGCTGGCGTGCTCGCCGATCGCGGCGGCGTGGCGGAACAGCTCCTGCTCCTCCGCGCTCTTCACGAGGCGCGCGCGAGCGAACGCCAGCGTGATGTCGACCCACTCGACCGCGGGCGTCGCGGCGGTGATCATCTCCCACGCACCGTGAGGGATGCCGCCGCCGAAGGGTGACGCACCGCCGAGGCCGATGACGCCCAGCCGTGCGCTGGCGCCGCCCTCGAGGCCCAGCACCTGTGCGATGAGGAGTGGCGGCGGTCCCGTACGGAGGTCGGCGATCCACCGCGTGTCCGCCAGCCGCTCCCCCTGGTCGTCGAAGCGCAGGAACGCGGCCGCGCCGACCCCGGTCAGCAGCGCGGGGTCGCCCCCACGCGGGAGCACCACGACACCGCCGGGGATCGCCTCCCCCGCCAGGTACACGTCGGTGCGGTCGAACGCACTGCCGAAGGCGACGACGCCCGAGAGGTTCTCGGCATCCATCAGGTCCCGCACGACCGCCCATCGGCGATCGCGTTCGTGCAGGCTCGGTCGGGGGAACAGCAGTCGGGTCGATGACACGTCGGCGCTTTCTGTGTGGTGGGCGGAGAGGGAGAGGGCGCGTCCCCGCGCCCTCTCCCGGGCCTGTCAGCCCCAGGCGGTGTCCATGGACTCGAGCACCTGCTCGATGGTCCGCTGTCCGGTGAGGATGCCGGTCACCCCGGTGCCGAGCGCATCGAACACCGCGCCGTTGGGCCAGTCGACCGGCGGGTAGGGGCGCGTGCCCTCGGAGGTCAGCAGTGCCTGTGAGCTCTGGTACGCCTCGGGAAGGTCGGCCGTGTCGCCTCCGAGCGGCAGCGTGCCCTGGATCTCGGCCATCATCGCGGCCTGCTCGGGCTCGGCCGACCACTGGATGAAGTCCTTGACGAGCTCGGGACTCTTCGTCTTCGCGTTGCCCGCGATGCCGTCGGTGCTGGTCAGGACCACCTTGGGGTCGAGCCCCTCGGGTGCCGGCATCGGCAGCACGATCATCTTCAGGGCCCCTCCCGACGCGTTGGCGAGGGTGACCGTCGCGCTGCTCGGCGCGGCGAACGCGAGCATCGTGCCGCCCGCGACACCGTTCGTCAGCGCGTCGAAGCCGCCACCCTCCGCACCCGGCTGCATGCACCCGGCGTCGTAGAGGCTCTTGACGGCCTGGAGCGCGTCGTGCCAGCCGTCGGACTCGGCGAACGTGGTCTCACCCGCAGCCCGTTGCTCGTTCCAGTCGGGTTCCGGGCCGTAGACGGTGCTCGCCGCGAAGCCGAGCGTTGTGATGGCGGGCGCGGTCGGAACCGCGCCGGCGAGGCCGAGGACGGCGAGGCCGTTCTCGGCGGCGTCTGCGCACTGCGCCGCGAGGTCCTCGAGGGTCGTCGCGGCGGTCCAGTCGATTGCCGACTCCTCCGCCAGCGGGCCGTTCACGACGAGGCCGTTCACCTGCACGGAGGTGGGCACTCCGTAGAAGGTGCCGTCGAACACCCAGCCGGCCTGCACCGCCTCGGGCAGGGACTCCTGGAGCACCTCGGTATCGAGCGGGAGGACCAGGCCCGCCTCGGCGAGCGGCCCCACCGACGGATTCTGGCCGGTGCCGGACAGGGTGTAGAAGACGTCGGGCCCGTTGCCGGCGTTCAGCTGCGTGGTCAGCAACGACGGGTAGCCGTCGAGGCCGAGCTTCTGAATCTCGATCGTGACGCCGGGGTGGCTGTCCATGTAGCTCTGCGCGAGCTGTTCGTACCAGTCCTGCGCATCGGCCGCGATGGAGTACGCGAAGGTGATCGTCTGCGGCTCTTCGCCGTCTCCGGCGTCTGCCGCGCCGGCGCAGCCGGCGAGGAGGAGCGCCGCCGAGACGGAGCCGGCGAGCACGAGGGTGCGTCGTCGAACGTGCGTGCGTGCCATTGTTCTGCCTTTCATTCGGGTTCTTACGGGTGTTCGGTGACCGCGGATGCCGCGGTGTCGGCCCGGGTGCCGTCGGGCGGCGTCGCGTTAATCAGCCGCATCGACGCTGCTCAGCCGGCGACCGTGCGCTGCGGTGCCCGGCTGGTGAGGCGCCGGCGCAGCTCGCGCGCACTGTCGACGATGAAGGCCGTCGCCGCCGCGTCGGTCACCCGAGCACGCAGGCGCTCCTCGCGGACGGCGCTCCCCGCCCCCTGCGCGGCAGCGTGTCGCTGCGACCAGGCGAGCTCGTCGTCGGTCAGATCGACATGGGATGCGCGCCACTCGGGATCATCCAGGTACAGCGACATCTCGGTGCCCGGCACCTCCTCCATGCCGGGGAAGACCCCTTCGATCGAGTAGTTCCGGGCCGGCGCCGCGGCGAGCGCGTCGAGCAGGGATTCCCAGTCGATGACGCCCGCCCCCACCGGTGCGACCAGCCGCCCGATGCCATGCCGATTGGGCACCAGCACGACGTCGCGCAGATGGGTCTGACGCGTGTAGGGCGCGACGCGGCGGGCCGCCGCGACCGGGTCCTCGCCGCGCACGACGACGTTCGCGCAGTCGAACGTGATCCCGAACGCGTCGGGGCCGGCTTCTTCGACGAGGCGCACCACTTCGAAGCTCGAGATCTCCTCGTGCGTCTCGAGGTTCAGGTGAAGCCCGAGATCGCGGAGCACCGGCGCGAGGAGCGTCAGCACCCGTGCGGTGGCGGCCAGCTGCTGCGGCCACGACACGTCGGTGCGGAACCGGTCGCAGGCCCGCAGGCCCGTGAGCCGGAACTGATAGTTCGTCGTCGCCGCCCACACCTCACGGATGCCGCACCCCGCCGCCGCCTCCAGCTTGCGCGCCATGCCCGCCAGCCAGTCGCCGTCGCCCAGGCGGCGCGTGGTCGGGTCCTCCGGCATGGCGAACGGATTCACCTTGCCCGCGCCCGCCTCGAGGTACAGCCCGTGCTCGCGCGCGGCGGCGGCGACATCGGCGAGTTCGCCCGCGTCAAGCGTGGGGCTCAGGTCGAGGATGTCGCGGAAGAACACTCCGTCCAGCCCAAGTCCGGCGGCGCGCTCGATGACCCAGGTGGCGTCGTGGGACAGGGAGCCCGGCAGCTTCGTGGAGTCGGTGCCGACCCGGATGCCCGTCATGCGTCGGCACCTGCGTCGTCGCCGGGATCGGACAGGTCGACGAGACCGCGACGGAAGACGTTGTGGGGGTCGTAGCGGCGCTTCGCGGCGGCGAGATCCTCGTACTTGGCGCCGTAGACGGCGCGGGCCACGGCGTCGTCGCCCGCCACCGACGTGAAGTTGATGTAGGTGCCGCGGTGGGCGGGCGAGAGCGCGTCGGAGAACACCCGCGCCCACTCGACGAGCGGGGCCTTCTCGGACGCGTACTCCCAATCCGCCCCGATGTTCGCGGAGTAGTTGAGCACACGGCCGCTGGGCAGCGCGTCGTCGCCGGACTCGCGGGCGGTCCCCGGCCCCGCGATGATCTCGAACGGGCACATCACCTGGTGCGAGATGTACGCGCTCGAGTTGAGGGTGCGTCCCGGGTACAGGTCGGCCTGCTCGATGACGGTGTCGATGACGTCGTCGGTGAGCTCCTCGATGAAGGTGTGCTTCCAGTAGTGACGCAGCCCGTAGCGGAACTCGTCGTCGGTCTGGTGCTGCAGCGTCACGTGGGGCATCGTCCGCACGTCGAGATAGATCGGCGTGAAGCCCTCGAAGATCGGCGCCGTGGCCGCCGGCTCGTCGGCCGGATCGCCGTAGCGGATGGTCGCCAGCGACAGGATCGGCCGGCCACGGTGCTCCGCGGGAATCTGGGTCCAGAACTCCGGAGCACGGTAGAGGCGCAGATAGGTGCCGACCTCCGACGGCATCCCGATGCCGCGCTCGGCGAATCGCTGGATGATCGCGCGGCGGTCGTCCGCGGCGAACAGAGCCAGGCGCACCGTCGCGGGGCCGGCGAGCCGCTGAGGCCGGAAGGTGAAGCGCGTCGCCACGCCGTAGTTGTGGCCGGCGCCTTTCATCGCGCGGAACAGGTCGGGATGCGAGGTCGAGCTGACCTCCAGGATGCTGCCGTCCGCGACGACGACCTGGATCGACTCGAGGTGGTCGACGGTCGCGCCGTGCTGACGGGCGAGGTAGCCGAAGCCGCCGCCGAGCGTGAGTCCGGCGACCCCGGTGTGCGAGACGACACCGGCCGGCACGACGAGACCCGTGCCCTCGCAGGCGCGGTCGACCTGGCCCCAGTTGCAGCCTCCGCCGACGTGGATGAGCCCTGCCTGCTCGTCGATCTCGATGTCGTTGATGAGACGTGTGTCGATCTGCACGGCGCCGTCCATCGCAGCGGTGCCGGCGAGGTTGTGTCCGCCGCTGCGCACCGTGATGGGGTACCCGTTCTCCGTCGACCAGCGCAGGACCGCCGACACGTCGTCGGCGTTGCGGACGCGGGCGATGGCGGCGGGCCGCCGGTCGATGTCGGCGTTCCACAGTCGGCGGGCGAGATCGTACTCGGGCGAGCCCGGGTACAGCACGATGCAGTCGACGGCGTCGGCGAGCTGCTCGATCGGCGTGACGGTGAGGGTCGAGGACATGATGCTCCTATCGGGAGGTGATGGATGCCGCGTGCTCGGCGAGCACGGAGCGCAGATGTGCGGCGGAACCGGCGACGAAGGCGTCGTGCGCGGCGCGCGGGTCGGGGTGGAAGACGTCGAGGTCGGCGAAGGACCGCCGACTGCCGTCGGCCGCTGACCGCGACGACTCGGCCGCCAGAACGCGCAGCGCCGCCAGTTCGTCCTCATCCAGGTCGGGATGAAGGCTCTGCCAGAACGGATCCGAGATGGGCACATCGCTGCGGCCCGACCACCCGCCGACCCCCTCGATGGTGAGGTTCAGCGCCGGGTTCGCCGCGAGCAGGATGCCGAGCAGCTCGGGCCAATCCAGCTGTCCTTCGCCGCAGGGCTGCAGGAAGCGAGTCAGTGCGTCGCCGTCCGGCGACGCAAAGACGCGGATGTCGCGCAGCTGCGTGCTGACGACCCAGGGCGCGATCCGCTCCGCGGCCGCGCGCGGGTCCTCGCCCCGGGCGATGGGATTGGCGGGATCGAAGCAGATGCCCACGTGCGGATCGTCGACGTCCTCGACGATGCGCAGGAGTTCGCGCGTCGTGATCTCTTCGTGCGTCTCGATCCCCAGCACGAGGTCGTATTGGCGCAGCGCCGGCAGCAGCTTGTCGACCAGCCCCCGGATCGCGCGCAGCTGATCGGGCCAGGGCGCCTCGCGGCGAGCCCGGTCGGTGTCGTACGGCGCGGCGTGCTCCTTGACTCCCGCGCACGCCGTCCACAGCGTCCTCCAGCCCATCTCGGCGCACACCGCGAACATGCGCTCCATGCCCGCCACGTAATCGCCGTCGCCGAGCGCGCGGACCGCAGGGAGCTCGGCAGTCATGTACGGGTTGATCTTGCCGACGCCCATCTCGACGTACATGCCCAGTTCGCACGCGCGCTGGCCGAAGGCATCCAACTCCCCCTTGTCCAGGGTGGGCGACAGATCTGTGAGCGTGCGGATGTTGACTCCCTCGAGCCCCTGCGCGTGCAGGGTGTCGAGCAGAGCCGGGCCGCGGCCCCACAGGTCGCCCACGCGGGCGAGGCTGATATCGGAGCCGACGCGGGTCATCGCGGCGCCTCGAGGCCGAGACGGCCGGCGGCGTGAGGGAGGATGCGCAGCGCGTTCTCGCTCGAGACCGCGGCGACCTGCTCGGCCGTCCACCCGTCGCGCACCCGCGTCGCGTAGTCGCGCTCGAGAGGGAGGATCGACGAATTCGCCCAGGGGACGTCGGTGCCGAACAGAACCCGGTCGCTGCGCTCGAGTTGCAGGAGCGGTCCGAGGTTCAGCGTCGTGTCGTAGTAGAGGCCGTCGAGCTTGCGGATCTCCGCCTCGAGGCCCTCGGCGGTCACCTCCACGTTCCAGTCACCGTGCTGGAGCGCGTTCATCGCGATGCGCCATTTGATGTACGGCACCATCCCGCCCGAGTGGGGGAAGATGAACCGGATGCGCGGGAAGCGGGCGAACGCGTCCGCCGCGGCGAGCGCCGTGACCGCTCGGGTGGTGTCGAACGTCCCCTCCAGCAGCGGCCCCGGCAGGCCGGCGGGCGCGTCGAACACCAGGATGGGGTGCATGAAGACGACCGCGTCGCGAGCGTCGAGCTCCTGCAGCAACTGCGTGTACTCGGGCTGCGCCAGGTACGCCCCCTGGTAGCTCGTGAGCATCGCGACGCCCTCGAACCTGCCGCTGTCGAGAGCGGCGATCGCGTGGGCGGTCGCGAGGTCGGGGTCGGGAAGCGGCAGCGTGGCGAACGCGCCGAACCGCGCGGGCGCGTCGCCGACGATGCCTGCGAGCTCGTCGTTCACGGCGTCGGCCACGCCGGCGACATCGGCCCCGGCCCAGGACAGGTCCGCGGGCACCGACAGAATCGACATCGTGGTGCCGGTGACCGCCATCTGCTCGAGCGCGATGTCCGGGTTCCAGGCCGGACCACCGCGGAAGACGGGCAGGCCGCGACGCTCCTGATGCGCGATCAGCCCCGGAAGAGTGGGGTGATGGTGAACATCGACAAGGGTCATCCGATGACTCCGATCTTCATTGACGTGGAAATTCGTATACAACATACGATCAATCCCGCGCGGGCTCTACATCGACCAAACGCATGACACCGATATGGCGTATAGACACCATTTATGCCCAAATGGGCTCCACGCGCACTGGTATGCCATATACAAAGAGGGAAGGACCGCACTCGAAAGGACACCCTGTGACCCGCCCGACCTCGCCGACGCCGACGACCGTCGACGCCGCCTCGACGATCGGCTCCACCCATCAGCCGTTGCGCGAGCGCGTTCGCGATCTCATCCGGGATCGGATCGTCCGCGGAGACTTCGCGCCGGGCGACCGCCTCGTCGAGCGGGTGCTCGCCGAGGAGATGGGAGTCTCGCGAGTTCCCGTCCGCGAGGCCCTGAATCTGCTGAAGGGCGAGGGATTCGTGCAGGACGTGCCGCGCCGCGGGGTCATCGTCGCGCTTCTGTCACGGGAGGACGTCGACGACCTGTTCGAGGTCCGTGTGGCCCTCGACATGCAGTGTGCGCGCTTGGCCAGCGAGCGCGCCACCGACGACGAGATCGATGAACTGGGGGTGATCGTCCACGACGCCGACGCTGCGCTGCAGTGCGGGGACGTCGCGAGGATCGCCGATCTCAACCAGGCATTCCATGATGCCGTGCCGCGCATGGCGCACAATCCGATCCTCGCCGCCACGCTCGAACCGCTGGAGGGGCGACTGCACTGGGTGCTGCGTCAGAACCGATCCCCCGAGATCCTCTTGGCGGAGCATCGCGAACTCGTCACCGCGCTGAAGGACCGCGATGCCGACGCGGCGGCCGATGTCGCTCGCCGGCACGTCGACACCAGCCGCCGCCTATGCCACGGGATCCTGTTCGGCGATGACGACTGACGCACGCGGAACCGCCCTCGTGCTGACGTCGTTGGCGCAGTTGCGCGCTTTCGTCGCCGCAGCCGACCTGGGCAGCTTCACGAAGGCCGCCCAGCAGCTGAGGATCACCCAGCCGGCCATCTCGATCCTCATCCGACGGCTCGAAGTCGACCTCGAGGTGTCGCTCATCAACCGAAGCGGCGGTGAGTTCCTGCTCACCGAGGCGGGCCGACGCCTTCTGCCGCATGCCCTGCAGGCCGTCGATGCCGCGCGGCGGGGCGTCGATGCGGTCCGCCCGAGCGGCAGCGACGACGGCGTCGAACGACCGCCCGTCGGTGACCCGCATCGCCGTCCACGGTGTTCGTAAAGCCGTTCGTCGCTCCGCCCGACCCACGTCGGTGGCGGGGACCCTCCCGCCCGCGGGAGCCTCTAGAGCTGCCCCGGCGCCGCGTCCAGGTCGCGAATCGGGTCGAGGATCGCTTCGGCCGCCCACGTCGCGGCGTCGGCGATGTCGCGGCCGCTCATTCCGAGTTCTCGACGCATCGTCACCCACGTCGCCGAGGAGTCCAGATGGGACAGCGCAGCAACGACGGCCCGCCGGTCGTCGTCGCCGAGCGAGGGGGCCTCGCGGCGCAGCATCCCGTCGAACTCGTCGCGGTGCGGTGCGGGGTCCGAGCCGTGGATGCCACGCATCGCCGTCTCGGCCACGACATACGCCAGCTCCGGCCTCCGGTCGTAAGCCTCCATCGCTTCACGGATGGCGATCGGCACGTCGAAGATCGACTCGGACTCCGCCCGCGCGAAGATCGTGCGCTCGATCCATGCCGAGGTCGCGAGCAGCAGGTCGGCCCGCGTCGGGTAGTAGCGGAAGACCGTGCGTTCGCCGACGCCCGCACGCAGGGCGACCAGCCGGAAGGACACGTCGTCGGTGCCGACCTCTTCGATGAGCTCGGCGTAGGCGGCGAGGATCGCCGCCTGCGTCCCCGAGAGCTCCGACGCCGGCGCAGGCATGGCCACTAGGCTGCCCGGTTCGCCTCGGTCGTCGCGGGAAGGACCCGCCGCACGGCGAGATCGAAGACCTGGAACGTCTCGTCGGCGCTCATCTCGAATCCGGTCCGCATCCGCGCCCAGAACATCGGGGACGCGAAGTAGCGCAAGGATGCCGCGGCACGCCGTGCGTCGCGGCGGTTGAGGCTGGGCGCCGTGCCGTCGATCATCGCGATGATCGACTCGGTGATAGGTGCGACGGCATCGTCGCCGGTCGGGGAGAGCGCGCTGCCGCGGGCGGCGACGAAGGCGTACGCCGGTGTGCTGTCGTAGGCCCGGAACCGTAGGTGGACCGCGTCACGGAACTCGGCTGCCGTGCGGAAGTCCGGCAACGGGAAGTGCTCCGCCTCGATCCAGCGTGCGAGCGCCTCGAGCAGGTGCGATCTCGTCGGGAATCGGCGGTAGATCGTGCGCTCCGAGACTCCGGCGGCCTCGGCGAGCTCGGGATAGGAGACGTCCTCGAAGGTGCGCTGGCGCAGCAGCAGTGCGGCGCTCGCGAGGATGACCGACGGCGTATCGACGGCCTCGTCCATCACAGCATCCTTCCCCGCCCGTCTCGATCGGGCGTGGCCGGCTCCGCCGGGAGGACGTATCGGTCGGAGTCGTCGAGCGTCAGGGCCAGGGATGAGACGAACTGCAGTTCCCCCCGCGGCCCCGACTCGGCCGAGGCCAGCATATCCGGCCGCTCGAAGGTGTAGCCGGTGACGTGGCAGCGCAGCCGCTCGCCGGACGGATTGCCGTCGCTGTCCAGGATCGGGGTCGGGATCCCGTCCGATGCGCGTCGGAGGTAATAGCGGCCGCGGGTCACGATCGCCATGAGCGGGGTCACGACGCCGGCGACGCCGATCGCGACCAGCACCGAGAAGGGCTGCATCGCCGGACCGAACGCGCCGGCGAAGCACAGCAGCGAGAGGATCGACGCCAGGCCCACCGAGACCGGGCCGACGGGGTTCCAGTTGTGGAGCATCCCGCGACGGAACTCGGGGAACCGCGGCGACAGCCTCAACAGGTGCTTGTTGACCACGATGTCGGCGGAGATGGTCACGAACCATGCCATGACGACATTCGCGTAGAGGCTCAGCACGAACGAGATGAGACTGAAGACATCCATCAGCATGAGCGCCAGGGCGATCGTCAGGTTGAACAGCACGAAGACCGTTCGGCCGGGATAGCGCTTCTTCACCCGCGTGTAGACGTTCGACCAGGCGAGCGAGCCGGAGTAGGCGTTCGTCACGTTGATCTTGACCTGCGCGATGACGATGAGCAGCAGCGCCAGCGCGAGCGCGGTCCAGTCCGGGAGCAGCGATTGGTACATGCCGAGGAACTGCTTCACCGGCTCCACCGCGCGTTCGGCGATCGACGGGTCCACTTTGGTGACCAGATAGACCGCGAGGAAGAGCCCGATCACCTGCTTCGTGCCGCTGAAGATCACCCAGCCGGGGCCGCTGAAGACGAATGCGGCCCACCACGACCGCGCGTTCGCGGGCGTGCGTGGCGGCATCACTCGGATGTAGTCGATCTGCTCCGCGAGTTGTGGGGTCAGCGCGAAGCACACCGCGGCGCTCGCGACGATGGCGCTGAAGCTCACCGTGCCGTCGGAGGCGCCGGTGAACCCGATGAACTCGGTCACCGCGTCGGGCTGGGTGAACACGATCCAGATCAGTGGGATCAGCGCGAGCGCGAGCCAGAGGGGCGTCGTCCAGAACTGCAGCCGTTCGAGCGCCCGCATGCCGTAGATCACGATGGGGATCACGACCACCGTGGAGATCACGTAGCCGACAGGCAGCGGGATCCCGACAGCCACCTCCAGACCCTGGGCCATGATGGCGCCCTCGAGCGCGAAGAAGATGCACGTGAAGCCGGCGAACACGACGGTCGTGATGATCGAGCCGTGGTAGCCGAAGCCTGAGCCGCGGGCGATGAGGTCGAGGTCCAGGTTGTATCGAGCGGCGTAGTACGCGACCGGGAATCCGACCAGGAAGATGATGACAGAGGCCAGAAGGATGCCGAGCACGGCGTTGGTCGTGCCGTGCTCCAGGCCGACGCTCGCGCCGATCGAGAAGTCGGCGAGGAAGGCGATCGACCCGAGAGCGGTGCCGCCGACCGACAGGGCGCTCCAGCGACGGAACGAACGCGGCACGTAGCGGAAGGCGTAGTCCTCCAGGCTGTCCTCGGCCGCAGCGCGCGCATCCCCGCCTCGCACGCCGGCCCTCACGCCCGGCGCAACCACGCTCACCTCCAGTGCTTCCACGATGACTGGATCCTGCCGCACGCGTGTTTCGCGCGCGTTGCCGCAGGGAATCGATCTGAATCAGATCGCCATCGCGTCGCGCACAGCGTCGACGGCGCCGGCTCCTCCCTCGCCGGTGATCGTGATCCGGCCGGACTGCAGCACGTAGAACGCGTTCGTCGACCGAAGGGCGAAGCCGACGTGCTGCTCGACCAGGAGCACCGAGAGGTCGCCGCGACGGGTGAGGTCGATGATGACGCGCTCGATGTCGGCGACGATGTTCGGCTGGATGCCCTCCGTGGGCTCGTCGAGCACGAGAAGCCTCGGCTTCGTCAGCAGCGTCCGGGCGATCGCGAGCTGCTGGCGCTGCCCGCCGGAGAGCAGGCCGGCGCGCCGTCCCAGCAGCTCCTTGAGAACGGGGAACAGATCGAAGACCTCGTCG
>Ga0160448_100566_pt1 | contig 12580 bp, 10 predicted proteins | sample HID1973M_E1MG_FD_108269 | JGI IMG/M metagenome (GOLD analysis project Ga0160448, IMG submission 108269) | Enriched mosquito-associated microbial communities from UW Madison campus, WI, USA - HID1973M_E1 MG | ecosystem: Host-associated > Arthropoda: Insects > Digestive system > Unclassified ...
CCGTTCCTCACCCGAGTCGCCAAGACACGCCGATCCTCGGGAGGCTGTCCCGGCGTGTCTTGGCGACTCGAACACGCGAACGCCGGGGGCGCACGCACGCACGCACGCCACGCGCACGCACGCACGCACGCACGACAGGCCACGCACGCACGCCACGCCGGGCGGAGAGCGCTGAGAGACCGGGAGGTTCCGACAGATCGGCCGACGCGGACGCTCCTCGTGCGCGGCAGGATGGGCGTATGACCGCGCCCGACGGCCCTGCGTCCGACCTGTCCGACGTCCGCAACGGCGACGTGTCCTGGTGGTGGCGCAGCCTCGGCGGCACGCCGACGCCGCGCGCGCCGCTGCCGGGCGACGTCGACGCCGACGTCGCCATCGTCGGCGGCGGCTACACCGGCCTCTGGACCGCCTATTACCTCAAGCGCGCACAGCCCGATCTGCGGATCGTCGTGCTCGAGCAGCGCTTCGCCGGGTTCGGGGCATCCGGTCGCAACGGCGGCTGGCTCACCAACACCGTGACGGGCGGGCGCGATCGGTACGCCCGGACGCACGGCCGCGACGCGGCGATCGCCCAGCAGCGCGCGCTCAACGACACCGTCGACGAGGTCATCGCCGTCGCCGCCGGCGAGGGCATCGACGCCGACATCGTCAAGGGCGGCGAGTACGGCGTCGCCCGCACTCGCGCCCAGCTCGCCCGCCTCGAGGCGAGCGCCGCGGACGAGCAGTCGTGGCCGCACACGGACGTGGAGCTGTGGGATGCCGCGACCGCCGCATCCCGCATCCGCATCGCCGGGGCGCTGGGCGCCGCGTGGCACCCGCACTGCGCGCGCATCCACCCGGCCAAGCTCGTGCGCGGACTCGCCGATGCCGTCCAGCGGCTCGGTGTCACGATCCACGAGCAGACGCACGTGCGCGAGATCTCCCCCGGCCGCGCGATGACCGACCACGGCATCGTGCGCGCGACGCACGTGCTGCGGGCCACCGAAGGCTTCACCGCCGACCTGCGCGGCGAGCACCGCACGTGGCTTCCGATGAACTCGTCGATGATCGTGACCGAGCCGCTGCCGCCCTCGTTCTGGGACGCCGTCGGGTGGAGCGGCCGCGAGACGCTCGGCGACTTCGCCCACGTGTACATGTACGCCCAGCGCACGGCCGACGACCGCATCGCCTTCGGCGGGCGCGGCGTCCCCTATCGCTACGGTTCGCGCGTCGACACCGACGGGACCACGCAGGCGCGCACGGTCGCGTCGCTCACGCGCCTGCTGCACGATTTCTTCCCGGATGCCGCCGCCACCCCGATCGCGCACGCGTGGGCCGGCGTCCTCGGCGTGCCCCGCGACTGGGCGGCGACCGTCGTGCACGACCGCGCGTCGGGCCTGGGCTGGGCCGGCGGCTACGTCGGCACCGGGGTGACGGCGACCAACCTCGCCGGCCGAACCCTCGCCGACCTCGTGCTCGAGCGCGACACCGAGCTCACCCGCCTGCCGTGGGTGGGACACCGCACACGGCGCTGGGAGGTCGAGCCGCTGCGCTGGACCGCCGTCAACGCGATCTACACCGCCTACCGGATGGCCGACCGGGTCGAGGCATCCGGTTCCTCGGACCGCACCGCGTGGCCCGCGCACGTCGCCGACGTCGTCGCCGGCCGCCACTGACACGCGGCGACGGATTCCTGCGTCGCACACGTACACCCGGATCAGGAGACCCGGCCCGCACAGGACGATCCGCGCCCGAACGTCCTGCCCCGTCGCAACGCGTTCCCCCGGCGACGCCAGGCGCCGCACTACTCAGCGCGGGGCGTGGGCCTCGAGGAACTCGTAGACGTCCGTCGTGTCGACGCCGGGGAAGGACCCCGTCGGGAGGGTCGCCAGCAGCGTCCGCGGGGTGCGGACGTTCGGCCACGACTGCTCACGCCACGACGCCTCGAGCTCGGCGGGGGCGCGCCGGCAGCACGCCTCGACGGAGTGCGTGGAGACACCGCGGTTCTGCGTGTCACGCCCGAGGAACCACTTCGTGTCATCGAAGCGCACGCCCACGCTGATGGAGTGCGCGCCCTCGCTGGACAGCTCCACGCGGGCGGTGCACCAGTAGGTGCCGTTCCCGGTGTCGGTGTACTGGTAGTACGGGTTGAAGTGGTCGTCGACGTCGAAGACGACGCGCGAGGTCCACTTGCGGCAGCACATCTGCCCCTCGATCGCGCCGAGGCGGTCGGTGGGGAAGTTGACGTCGTCGTTCTCGTAGACCTTCGTGATCACGCCCGACTCGTGCACCTTGAGGAAGTGCACGGGAAGGCCCAGGTGCATGGTCGCGAGGTTCGTGAAGCGGTGCGCGGCGGTCTCGTATGACACCGAGTACGCGTCGCGGAGATCCTCGATCGAGATGGAGCGGTCCTTCTTGGCCTCCTGCAGGAACGGCACCGCGTGGGCCTCGGGGATGAGCAGCGCGCCCGTGAGGTAGTTCGTCTCCACGCGCTGGCGAAGGAAGTCCGCGTACGACGTGGGCTCGCGATGCCCGAGGATGCGACTGGACAGCGCCTGCAGCACGGCCGTTCGCGGGTCGCCCTTCGTGGTGAGGCGACTGGACAGGTAAAGTCGCCCGTTCTTGATGTCGGCGACCGACCGCGTGGTCTGCGGCAGGTCGGGCACGTAGTGCAGCGTGAACCCGAGGTGCGCGGCGATGTCGGATGCCGTGCGCTGGGTCAGCGGACCGCCCGGGTGATCGACCGCGTCGAGGATGCCCCGGGCCTGCTGCTCGAGCTCGGCGAAGTAATTGTTCTGCGTGCGCATGAGCCTGCGCAGCGCGACGTTGGCCCGGCGGGCCTCTTCAGGCGTCGCGGCGCGCTCGTCGCGCAGCCGTTCGATCTCGCCCTGCAGCGCCAGCATCGCCTTGAGCGCCTCGGTCGGCACGGTCTTGCCGATGCGGAACGGCGGGATGCCCAGCGCCTGGAACGTCTGCCCGCGCATGGCCCGCTCGAGCGAGATCTCGAGGGTGGCGCGCTCGTCCAGCGGCTCGGATTCCAGGATCGCGTCGATCGACGAGCCGAGCGCTCGCGCGATCGCCTGCAGCAGCGTGAGCTTCGGTTCGCGACGCCCGTTCTCGATCATCGACAGCTGGCTCGGGGCACGTTCGACGGCGGCGGCCAGCTCTTCGAGCGTCATGCCGCGGTCGGTGCGCAGCTGCCGGATGCGGCGGCCGATCGTGAGGGGATCCACCTCATCATCGTCGGGGACTTCTGCGCCGGCATCCGGGGTCAACGTCGTCGTCATGGCGTGATTCTGTCACGAAAGCAGAAATACGGGCAAACTTCACACCCGAGATCGCCGGGTGGACCCCCGAACTTCACCGCAGAGTGGTTCCACGACCTACCGCCGATCCACCCAGAACGCGGATCATCGGATGCCCCGGCCCGGCCCACACGCCGAGCCGGGGCATCCTCCCACACACCTCCACACGGGTTTGGGGCGTATTTCCCCCCTTGGGGCGCACTATCTGCGCCCCGACGGACGAAACGCGCCCCAAACCCAGAGCACAAGACACCGACTCACAGGAAGGCAGGGACATGACACCTGCGACCGCCACCCCGATGCGTACGCGCACCGGCCCCATCCCCACTCAGACCCACGAGCCGTCGATCGAGATCGCCGGACGCCTCGGACCCCGCTACGACGAGATCCTGACGCCCGAGGCGATCGCGTTCCTCACCGAGCTGCACCACCGCTTCGGCGCCCGCCGCCACGACCGGCTCGCCGACCGCATGCGCCGCCGCTTCGAGATCGGCAACGGGCACGACCCGCAGTTCCGCGACGACACCCGGCACATCCGCGACGACGCCGAGTGGACCGTCGCCGGGGCCGGCCCGGGCCTCGAGGACCGCCGTGTCGAGATCACCGGCCCCACCGACCCGAAGATGACCATCAACGCCCTCAACTCCGGCGCCAAGGTGTGGCTCGCCGACCAGGAGGACGCGACCAGCCCCACCTGGAAGAACGTCATCGAGGGACAGCTGAGCCTGCGCGACGCGATCCGCGGGGAGCTGTCGTTCACGAGCCCCGAAGGCAAGAGCTACGAGGTCACCGCGACCGAGACGCCCACGATCGTGATGCGTCCGCGCGGCTGGCACCTGCCCGAGCAGCACATCCGCTTCACCGACCGCACCGGCCGCACGATGGCCGCGTCCGGCTCGTTCGTGGACTTCGGGCTCTACTTCTTCCACAACGCGCAGCAGCTCATCGCGAACGGCCGCGGCCCCTACTTCTACATCGCCAAGCTCGAGTCGAGCGAGGAGGCGAAGCTGTGGGACGACGTGTTCACCTTCAGCGAGCGGTACCTCGGCATCCCGCACGGCACCATCCGCGCGACGGTGCTCATCGAGACCCTGCCGGCGGCGTTCGAGATGGAGGAGATCCTCTTCGAGCTCCGCGACCACATCGCGGGCCTGAACGCCGGTCGCTGGGACTACATCTTCTCGATCATCAAGAACTACCGTGGCCGCGGCGCACGCTTCGTGCTGCCCGACCGCAGCGAGGTCACGATGACGGTGCCGTTCATGCGGGCCTACACCGAGCTGCTCGTGCAGACGTGCCACAAGCGCGGCGCCTTCGCGATCGGCGGCATGAGCGCCTTCATCCCGAACCGGCGCGACCCCGAGGTGACCGAGCGCGCGTTCGAGAAGGTGGCGACCGACAAGAAGCGCGAGGCCGGCGACGGCTTCGACGGCACGTGGGTGGCGCACCCCGACCTGATCCCGGTGGCCCGCGCCGAGTTCGATGCGGTGCTGGGCGAGCGGCCGAACCAGCTGGACCGGCAGCGTCCCGAGGTCGAGGTGTCGGCCGCCGACCTCATCGACGTGCACATCGGGCGCCCGATCACGGCGGCGGGCGTGCACGGCAACGTGTCGGTGGCCATCCGGTACATCGAGGCATGGCTGCGGGGCCTGGGCGCCGTCGCCATCGACAACCTCATGGAGGATGCCGCGACCGCCGAGATCAGCCGCAGCCAGGTGTGGCAGTGGATCCACCAGGACCGCACCACCGACGACGGCACGCCGATCACGCGGGAGTCGATCGAGGCCCTCATCGCGCAGGTGCTGACCGAGGCGGACCGTCGTGACGGCGACCGCTTCGACGACGCCGCAGACATCTTCCGCGAGGTCGCACTCGGCCAGGACTTCCCGGCGTTCCTGACGCTGCCCGCCTACACCAAGTACCTCGTCGAGACCGACTGAGCCCCCGCCGAACAAGGAGACGAACATGACCGCCTACCAGGACGACATCGAGGCCATCCGGGCGCTCAAGGAGCAGCACGGCTCCAGCTGGGACGCCATCGACCCCGAATCCGCCGCGCGCATGCGGGCGCAGAACCGGTTCCGCACGGGACTGGAGATCGCCCAGTACACCGCCGACATCATGCGCCGCGACATGGCCGAATACGACGAGGACTCGTCGCTCTACACGCAGTCGCTCGGCGTGTGGCACGGCTTCATCGGCCAGCAGAAGCTCATCTCGATCAAGAAGCACCTGAAGACCACGAACAAGCGCTACCTCTACCTGTCGGGCTGGATGGTCGCCGCGCTCCGTTCGGAGTTCGGCCCGCTCCCCGACCAGTCGATGCACGAGAAGACGTCGGTGCCCGCGCTCATCGAGGAGCTCTACACCTTCCTCCGCCAGGCCGACGCCCGCGAGCTGGACCTGCTGTTCACTCAGCTCGACGGGGCACGGGCGGCCGGCGACGAGACCGCGGTGGAGTTCATCCAGTCGCAGATCGACAACCACGAGACCCACGTGGTGCCGATCATCGCCGACATCGACGCGGGCTTCGGCAACCCCGAGGCCACCTACCTCCTGGCCAAGAAGATGATCGAGGCCGGCGCATGCGCCATCCAGATCGAGAACCAGGTGTCGGACGAGAAGCAGTGCGGCCACCAGGACGGCAAGGTCACCGTCCCGCACGAGGACTTCATCGCGAAGCTCAACGCCGTCCGCTACGCCTTCCTCGAACTCGGCATCGAGAACGGCGTCATCGTCGCCCGCACCGACTCGCTGGGCGCCGGCCTCACGCAGAAGCTCGCGGTCACCCACCGCAGCGGCGACCTCGGCGACCAGTACAACTCCTTCCTGGACGTCGAGGAGATCTCGGATGCCGACCTCGGCAACGGCGACGTCGTCATCAAGCGCGACGGCAGGCTGCTGCGTCCGAAGCGCCTGGCCAGCAACCTGTACCAGTTCCGCCCCGGAACGGGTGAGGACAGGGTCGTGCTCGACTGCATCACGGCGCTGCGCAACGGCGCCGATCTGCTGTGGATCGAGACCGAGAAGCCGCACGTGGAGCAGATCGCCGGAATGGTCGACCGCATCCGCGAGGTGATCCCGAACGCGAAGCTGGTGTACAACAACAGCCCGTCGTTCAACTGGACGCTCAACTTCCGTCAGCAGGCGTACGACCAGCTCGCGCAGCAGGGTAACGACGTCTCGGCCTACGATCGCGGCGACCTGATGAGCGTCGAGTACGACGGCACGGAGCTCGCGCAGCTGGCCGACGAGAAGATCCGCACGTTCCAGCGCGACGGCGCCGCCCGCGCGGGGATCTTCCACCACCTCATCACGCTGCCGACCTACCACACGGCCGCGCTGTCGACCGACGACCTCGCGAAGGGCTACTTCGGCGACGAGGGCATGCTCGCCTACGTGAAGGGGGTGCAGCGTCGCGAGATCCGCGAGGGCATCGCCACGGTCAAGCACCAGAACATGGCCGGAAGCGACATCGGCGACAACCACAAGGAGTACTTCGCCGGCGACGCCGCCCTGAAGGCGGGCGGCCAGCACAACACGATGAACCAGTTCGGCTGACAACGTGAAGCACGGATGCCGCGGACCCGACCGGTCCGCGGCATCCGTCGTTCATGCGGCCTCCGCGTCAGGGCAGCAGACCACGCTCCATCGCGAGGGTGACCGCGCGTGTGCGGTCGGCCACGCCGAGCTTCTCGAACGCCTTGAGCAGATGCGTCTTCACCGTCGACTCGCCGATGCCGAGGGCCACGGCGATCTGCTTGTTGCTGTGACCGGTGGCGACCAGGCGCAGGACGTCGAGCTCCCTCGCGGTGAGCACGATCTCGGGCTCGGGGCGCCGCATCCGCTCGACCAGTCGCACCGCCACCTGCGGCGACAGCGCCGACTGCCCCGCCGCCACCGAGCGGATGCCGGCCACGATCTCGGCCCGCGGCGCCGCCTTGAGGAGGTACCCCGTGGCACCCGCCTCGATCGCCGCGAGGATCTGGTCGTCGGACTCGTAGGTCGTCAGGATCAGCACGCGCGGCGGCGGGTCGCCCGCCTCTCCCCCGGCGATCCGGGCGGTCGCGGCGACGCCGTCGACGTCGGGCATGCGAAGGTCCATGAGCACCACATCGGGGCGCGTCGCGGCCGCCAGGCGCACGGCCTCGCCTCCATCGGATGCCTCGGCCACGACCTCGAAGCCGGGCTCGTCGGAGAGCAGCCCGGCCAGGCCGGCGCGCACCACCGGGTGATCGTCGGCGATCAGCAGCCGGATCATGCCCGCTCTCCCCTCGTTCGCAGGGCGGGGGTCGTGACGGGGCCGGAGGCCCCCGGCACGACGGCGACCGGAGTCGCGCGCGCAGCGGCGACCTGTCGGCTGACCGGCGCGGGAAGCCGCACCGTCAGCGTCGCGCCCTCGCCCGGCGCCGACGAGACATCGAGTGCGCCGCCGGCGAGCGCCACGCGCTCGCGCATGCCCTCCAGCCCGAAGCCGGTGCCCGGCTCCGACGGCTCGAAGCCGCGGCCGTCGTCGTCGACGCGCAGCAGGGCGGCGCCGTCCGCGTCGACCGCGACGCTCACCGTGACGCTCGCGGCGGCGGCGTGCTTGGTGACGTTCGACAGCGCCTCCTGCAGGCACCGCAGCAGCACAACCTGCGCCTCGCGATCGAGCTCGCCCGACACGCCGCCGGTCTCCAGCGCGATCTCGGCCGTGCCGTGGTCGCGGAAGCGTCCGACCAGGCGTTCGACCGCGGCGTCGAACGCGGGCTCGCCGGGCACGGCCGCCGTGCGCGCCACGAGTGCGCGGGACTCGGCGAGCGCGTCGCGCGCGACCTGCTCGACGGTCGCGATGGTGCTGGCCGCGGCATCCGTCTGTCCCTCCCGCGACTGCCGGCCCGCGCGCTCGGCGAAGATCACGAGCCCCGCGAGGGTCTGCGCCAGGGTGTCATGGATGTCGCGGGCGAGGCGCTCGCGCTCCGTCGACGCGCCGCGTTCCCGGCTGAGGGCCTCGACCTCGCTCTGCGCCGCCGTCAGCTCGGCGAGCAGGCGCTCGCGCTCCTCGCCGTACTCGGCGATGCGGGCGATCCACAGTCCGATGGCGATCGCGAACGAGAGGGAGAAGACCGCGGTGGTGCCGCCGGCCAGGAGCGAGTCCAGGTTCGCCCCGTAGCCGAAGCTCGCGCCGACGAAGACGCTGGCCGCGATCACGGCGGACCCGCCGATGCCGCGTCGCCGCGAGTCGCCGATCACCCACACCAGCGGGTACGCCAGGGTCTGGAGCATCGCCATGAAGGGCGCCGCCCCCGCGCCGATCCCCGCCGCGACGGCCGCCACCGACAGGAACGCGGGGTACCGCCACGCCGCACGCGGCGGCTCGATCGCATCGCGGCCGATCACGGCGTAGCCCAGCACGAAGAGGCCGATCGCGGCGAGCGCGATCGCGGTGCGGGCGGCGCTGGCGGGCGGGAAGAGGAACACGAGGGCGATCGCGATGACAGCGGAGACGATCGACACGATCGCGTCCCACCCGCGTCTGCTCAGCATCGTTCCCTCATCCCTCCGTGCGGTGCGCCCACCCGCAGGCTACGCGGACGGCCGGATCCACCGGAAGGTGACGCGGGAGAGCACGAGTCCGACGATCAGCCAGACGCCGAGCGCGAGCGCGACACCGGCCAGGTTCCACTCGCCGTTCTGCTCGAGCGTGGCATACGCGTCGGGCAGGAACACCGCCCGCATGCCCTGGGCCATCCACTTGAGGGGGAAGAGGCTCGCGACGTTCTGCAGCCACTCCGGCAGCTGCGAGAACGTCAGGTACACGCCGGAGATGAACTGCAGCGCGAGCGCGATCGGCACCACGACGGCGGTCGCGCTCTTGCCGGTGCGCGGCACCGATGACAGCGCGACGCCCAGCAGCGCCGACGTCGTGATGCCCAGCACGAACACCCAGGCGAACGTCGCCCATCGCGCCGGTTCCGTGGGAAGCTCCACGCCGAGCACGGTCGCGGCGAACACCAGCAGCAGCGCGGACTGCAGCACGCCCGTCACCAGCACCTGCCCGATCTTGCCGATGAAGTAGCTCACCGGCGACAGCGGCGTTCCGCCGAGGCGCTTCAGCATGCCGTCGGAGCGTTCGATCGCGATGTCCATCGCGAGGTTCTGGAAGCCCGAGAGCAGCAGGCCCGCAGCGATCATGCCGGGCAGGTACAGCTCGGCCATCGAGATGGGCGGCACACCGGGGGCGATCTGCACGTCTCCGTCCGAACCGAACGCGACGCTGAACAGGCCCAGCATGAAGACGGGGAAGAGGAACGTGAAGAAGAGCGTGTCGCCGGAGCGGAAGTACTGCATCAGCTCGAAACGCGCACGCCACAGTCCGACGGCGACCAGGTTGCGCCGGCGCGGGCGGATGCCGGCGGCCCGGGTCACGGGGATGGTCGCGCTCATCGCAACGCTCCCTTCGCGGCGGCCGCATCCGCCGCCGGGCCGGCGGTGGTCTCGCCGGCCAGCTCGAGGTACACGTCCTCCAGGCTCGGTCGCACGATCTCCAGCTCCGCGGGCGTCTCGCCCAGCCGCCCCGCGACGGCGGTCGCGAAGGCGAAGGGGTCCTCCGAGCGCTCCTGCCGAGGCATCCCGTCCTCCACCCATCGCACGATGGGAACGCGCGCAGCCGCACCGCCGAACCCCGCCACCGGCCCGATCGCCTGCAGGCGACCAGCCGCGATCACCGCGACGCGGTCGGCCAGCTGCGCGGCCTCGTCCAGGTAGTGGGTGGTCAGCACGATGGTCGTGCCCTCTGCCTGCAGCCGGCGGATGAGCTCCCAGAACTCGCGCCGCGCGTGCGGGTCGAAACCGGTCGTGGGCTCGTCGAGGAACAGCAGCTCGGGCCGCCCGATGATCCCCAGGGCGACGTCGACGCGCCGCTGCTGCCCGCCGGAGAGCTTCGAGATGCGCGTCTTCGCCTGGGCATCGAGGCCCACCGCCGCGATCACCTCGTCGACGTCGCGCGGGTCGGGGTAGAACCCCGCGAACTGCCGCAGCTGCTCACGGACGGTGACCAGACCCGACTGGCCGGTCGACTGCAGCACGATGCCCAGTCGCGCCTTGAGATCGAGGCCGCCCGTGGCGGGATCGACGCCGAGCACCTCGACCTCGCCGCTCGTGCGCCGCCGGTATCCCTCGAGGATCTCGACGGTGGTCGACTTCCCGGCGCCGTTCGGCCCCAGCAGCGCGAACGTCTCGCCCCGCTCGATCTCGAACGACACCCCGTCGACGACCGCGCGATCGCCGTAGGTCTTGCGCAGGTTCCGCACCCGCACCGCTTGTGTCTGCATGACTCCAGCGTGCCGCGGGACGGATGCCGCGCCCAGCCGTCATCCGCACGAGGACCCATCCCCCATCCGGTGGATGCCGGCATCCCTCCGCGCGCGAGGAGCCTCAGAGGTGGCTCGGGGAAGCGGAGACCACGGAGACGGGCACGGAGGCCGCGTCGGCGTCCGCCCGCTCCTCGGCGCGCAGCAGGCGCTGGCCCCGGATGCCGCCGGCGAGCGCCCAGGCGAGCAGCCACACGCCCGACACGACGGTGACGACCCCCGAGGCGCGGAGCCCCGCCTCGGGATCGAGCAGCACAACCAGCACGATCAGGGACACCACCCCGCCGACGATGGCGCCGGTGGCGCCGATCATGGTCAGCACGCAGCCGCGCGCGAGCCACCACGCGATGCCGCCGGCGATGACCAGCACGATGGCGAGCACGACCGCACCCCAGATCCAGGCGTCCACGACGCACAGGCTACCGCCGCACCGGGCCGATCCGGAAGTGCGCGCACGCGCCGGACGTTCCGTCGCGTCGGGCGGGGATCGTGCACACCTCGCGGGCCACGCGTCGGCGATCGGCGGCTGACCGCGGCGCGCCCTCCGACTACGCTCGAAGCGTGACCGAACGCGCTCCGCTCTCCCGCAAGCTCTCCGCCATCGCCGAGTCGGCGACCCTCAAGGTCGATGCCAAGGCGAAGGCACTTCAGGCCGCCGGCCGCCCCGTCATCTCGTACGCGGCGGGCGAGCCCGATTTCGCGACCCCGCAGTTCATCGTGGATGCCGCAGCCGAGGCGCTGCACGACCCGGCGAACTTCCGCTACACGCCCGCCGCCGGTCTCCCGGTGCTGCGCGAGGCGATCGCCGCCAAGACGCTGCGCGACTCGGGCCTCGAGGTCGACCCGTCGCAGATCATCGTCACCAACGGCGGCAAGCAGGCCGTGTACCAGGCCTTCCAGACCGTGGTGAACCCCGGCGACGAGGTGCTGCTGCCCGCCCCGTACTGGACCACCTATCCCGAGGCGATCGCCCTGGCCGACGGCGTCCCCGTCGAGGTGTTCGCCGGGGCCGACCAGGAGTACAAAGTCACCGTCGAGCAGCTCGAGGCGGCGCGCACCGCCAAGACCACCGCGCTGGTGTTCGTGTCGCCCTCGAACCCGACCGGCTCGGTGTACACCCTCGAAGAGACCGAGGCGATCGGCCGCTGGGCGGTGGAGCACGGCATCTGGATCATCTCCGACGAGATCTACCAGAACCTCGTCTACGAGGGCACGCGCGCCGTGTCGATCGTGGAGGCTGTTCCCGAGGCCGCGGCCCAGACGATCCTCGTCAACGGCGTCGCGAAGACCTACGCGATGACCGGCTGGCGCCTGGGCTGGATGGTCGGCCCGAAGGACGCCATCAAGATCGCGGGCAACCTGCAGTCCCACCTCTGCTCGAACGTCAACAACATCGCGCAGCGCGCCGCGCTGGCGGCACTGACCGGCCCGCAGGACGAGGTCGAGCAGATGCGCCAGGCCTTCGACCGCCGTCGCCGTACGATCGTGGCCGAGCTGTCGAAGATCGACGGCGTCGAGGTGCCCACGCCGCTCGGCGCGTTCTACGCCTACCCCGACGTGCGGGGGCTGCTCGGCCGCGAGTGGGCGGGCGTCACGCCGACGACCTCGCTCGAGCTGGCCGACCTCATCCTCGAGAAGGCCGAGGTCGCCGTGGTTCCAGGCGAGGCCTTCGGCCCCTCCGGCTACCTGCGCCTGTCGTACGCGCTCGGCGACGACGCGCTCCTCGAGGGCGTGCAGCGCCTGCAGCGCCTCTTCGCCTCCTGACCCGGAGCCCTTCCCCGTCGCGGAACGCGGATGCCTCGCCCCGAGGCATCCGCGTTCCCCGTTTCCCCGCCCCGTTCCCCCCCCCCTTCCCCCCCCCCTTCCCCCCCCGCCCCCCCCCTCCCCCGTGCCCCCCCCCCCCCCCTTCGTTCGCTCGTTCGTTCGTTCCTTCTCCAGCCGCCC
>Ga0160448_100569_pt1 | contig 12515 bp, 9 predicted proteins | sample HID1973M_E1MG_FD_108269 | JGI IMG/M metagenome (GOLD analysis project Ga0160448, IMG submission 108269) | Enriched mosquito-associated microbial communities from UW Madison campus, WI, USA - HID1973M_E1 MG | ecosystem: Host-associated > Arthropoda: Insects > Digestive system > Unclassified ...
ACCCGCTCCCGCTCCACCCGCGGTCCGTCCGTCGCGACATCCCACGACGACCGCGTCGCCGGTCGGCGCCCCCGGCGATGACCTCACGCCCAGCAGCGGCACCGGGGTCGACCCCGGCAGCGGGCAGCTGTCCGCGACGGGCGCCGACATCGCTGGTCGACTCCTCGCCGGCGGCGTCCTCGTCCTGGCCGGGACGGCGGCGGCGGCCGCGTCGCGGCGAGGGAGACGGGCGGGGCGCTCGTGACGACCATCCCGCACGGCGGGGTCGCCGCCGGCCCCTTCGAGGCGCTGCTGGGTGCGATCGTGCGCTGTGAGCTGGTGCCCCGGACCCCCCTCGACGCGGGCCGGCTCGCGGGTGAGTTCGGCGCCTCGCGTGCCGAGGTGCTCGAGGCGTTGAGCCGGCTCGCGGAGATGGGCCTCGTGACCGTCGTGCCGAGGCGTTCCACGGAGGTGAGTGCCACCACCCTCGTGCGCATCCGAGATTCCGTCGCCGTGCTGGGGGCGCTCGTCGACGGGATCGTCGACGACACGGTCACGCGCCTCGACGACGCGACCGTCGACGAGATGAGACGGCACGTCGTCGAGGATCTCGACGGCGACGACGCGGCGATGCGCAGGAGCATCCGCAGCTCCTTCGCCGCGACACGCGTCGTCCGACCCCTCGTGGCGAGCTCGCGGAACGCCACCGCGCTCGAGGTCTACGACTCGGTGCACCCGTACCTCGCGCGCGTCCGCCACCAGTTCTGCGACCGGTTCGACATCGCTCGCGCTCGAAGCGCCGAGCGTGAGCTCGTGTCCGCCCTGGCCGATCGGGACCCGCGCCGCGTGCACGAAGCGTGGGGCCAGCGGGAGGCTGAGGCCATCGAGCACGCCGTCGACGGCGTGCTGTCCGCGCAACCGGAGCTGCGGACGGCCGTGCCCGGCGACGAGCCGACCCCGCGGGACCGGGCCGGTGCGGCGATCCGCACCGCGATCTTCGACGGGATCCTGGTCCCCGGGGAGCCCGTGCCGGAGGCCACGCTGCTACGGCTGCTCGGGATGCCTCGCGCCCCCGTGCGGGGCGCCACGGCCCAGCTCGCGGCCGACGGCGTCGTCGAGCGATCGGACGACGGCACGGTGTGCGTCGGGGCGGTCTCCGACGACGTGGGCAAGGCCACCTTGACGGTCCTCGCGTCCTTGCGCGACCTCGCCGTGCGCCGTGCTCTCGACGAGAGGCCGGACGAGCTGTTCGCCCTCGTGGCCCAGCGCGCCCTGGAGGCCTCCGCCGCGACGCACCCGCTCGTGCACCTGGACGTCGTGGCCGACCTGCTCGACGAGATCGATCAGCTCGGCAGCAACGCCGTCGAGCAGCAGATCGCTGATCGCCTGGGACTGCGGGCGAGGTTCTTCGCCGCTGCGCATCCGGAGGTCCTGCACCGGTGGGATCTCACCGGGTTGTCGGAGGCGGCCGCATCGAGGAGTCCGCGCCGGCTCCGGCTCGAGGTGCGCCTGCTCCACCTCCAGGTCGTACCGGACTGACGGCTCGACCTCAGGTGCATCGCTTCGGGGTGTCGTCGGCGACGCGACCCTCAGCGCGCGGGAGCGGGAGGTGACGTCGCGACGCGTTCCGCGAGCACCTGCTCGGGGGTCATGCCCAGCTCGTCGCGCCACTGCGCGCGGACCGCGACGCGGGCCCGGGCGAACAGCTCGGCGGCATCCACGCCCAAGGCGATGCACAGGGCGCCGTACTGCTCCATGTCGATGGGTGCGACGCCCCGCAGGATCTTGCTCAGCGTGCCCACGGGGACCCCGGAGCGGGCGGCGAGGTCGTCCTTGCGGACGAGGCCGCGTGCCACCTCGGCGCGGAGCTCGGCCGCCACCGTCTGCGTGATGGTGCCGACGTGCCGGGCTCCTGATGCCATATGGCCGAGGGTAGTCCCACGTGGCCGACGAGCACGCGCGGCAGCGCGGAGCGGGTCGACAGACCCACCCCGCGCCGTGTGCGACGAAGCGCTCAGCAGCCGAACGAACCGGCGACCCTCGTGACGTCCTTGTCGAGCTTCGCCACGCTCGTCGAGTACGTGTGCTCGACCGTGCGCAGGGTGCGGCGGTCGGTCGTGCTTGAGCGGTGGGTGCGCACGTCGGTCGCGACGGCGCGCTGAGCGCGGGCGATGCCGTCCTGAGCCGTGCGGACCTCGCGCAGGTCACGCTGGATCAGGCGCTGGGTGCTGCCGGGCAGGGTGGAGATGTGGTTGAGGACCCACGTGTTGGCCGAGGTCTTGGGAGCCTTCGGGGTGAACACGTACCGGGCCGCCGCGGCGGCGTCGATGCGGTACGCCCGCGCGCCGGCGGTCAGGGAGCTCTCCGCGCGGCGGAGCGCGCTGCGGTCCGCCGTGGAGGAGCGGCCCGCCCGGCGGTCCGCGGCGATGGCCCGGGTGGCGCGGGCCACGCCGTCCTGCGACGTGCGCACCTCGCGGAGGTCGCGCTCGATGGCGCGCTGGATGCCGGCGGGCAGCGTCGAGAAGTGGTGGACGGCCCAGGTGGTCTGGGCGGCGGTCGGCGCGGGCGTGGTCGTGGAGGCGTCGGCCGTCATCCCGATCCCCACGACGGCACCCGCTGCGAGGGTGACGGAGGTGAGAGAGCCGAGGACGACGTTCTTGGTGCTCATGGTCCTTCTTCTTCCTGGAGTGGATCGGGCGTTTCCCGATGGCAAAGACGCTAGGCGTCCACATGGGCCGCATCAAGCGGTATGGATCACCACGGACTCGTACGGAGCCAAAAGGCGGTGCATCGTGCCAGGCCGCGGGCCCGGCTGCTGCGGGCGCGGTATCCATCAATGACCACGTGCGGCGCAGGGTGATTCGCCGCTGCGGGGCGTCGTCACGCACACCGGCGCCCGTGTCGCGGTCGGTGACGGAGCCGCGGCCCCCTAAGGTGTCCCGCGATGATCACTCGTGCCGAAGGGGCGTATCTCGGCGCCGTCCGGGCCTTCCAGAACCCGATGCTGGACCTGCTGCACAAGCGGCACGCGCCGCTGGTCGTCTCCATGCTCTCGGTCGTGTTCACGGTCGAGCGCCCCACGGTCCCGGTCGCCGACGCGCACACGGAGGTCGGCGACGCGCTCGACCAGCTGCGCTCCGCGGGCTACGAGGACAACTTGCCGGTGGGCTCGGCACGCGACCTGTGTCGCCAGTGGGCGGACGCGGGGTGGCTGCTGCGCCAGGTCGTCGACGACGACGTCGAGGTCTACCGGCTGTCGGCCCACGCCGTCGGTGCGCTCGAGGTCGCTGGCCGAGCCGGGGGAGCGCGCGCCCGGGTCTCCCAGTCGCGCGTGCGGACGCTGCTCGACGCGGTCGAGCGGCTGGCGCAGGACTCCGACCCGGACGTCCTGGTGCGCATGGCGCGGATCGACGCGGAGATCGTCCGCCTCAAGGTCGAGCTGGACCGCATCCAGCGCACGGGGACGGTCGACGAGGTCGACGACGAGGTACTGCTCGAGGAGGCCGAGAACGTCCTGCACCTGGTGCGTGAGCTGCCGGCGGACTTCGCCCGGGTCGCCGAGTCCATCAAGGCGATGCAGCGCGACGTGGTCCTGGCCCTGCGCCGGGACGACCGGCCCACGGGCGAGGTGCTGCGCGAGTACCTGCAGCGCGGCGAGCAGGTCATGGACGCGACACCCGAAGGGCGTGCGTTCGCGGGGGCGCTCCGGCTGATCGGCGATCCGCAGCGGCTCGACGAGCTGTCCGACCAGCTCGACGCGGTGCTCCGGCACCGCTTCACGTCGCGCATGACGCCCACGCAGCGCGCGGAGCTGGCCGAGCTGGGGCGGCGCATCGAGCACGGGCTCGACCAGGTGTTCACCGCGCAGCGCGAGGCGTCGTACGTGATCACCGCACAGGTGCGCAACCACGACCCGCTGCGTGACCGCCAGGTCGACGACCTGCTGCGCGACGTCATGGGCGGCCTGCAGGCGTGGATGCCGGCGGCCCGACGAGGGCAGGCGGTGGACCCGCTGCGCCGACTGCCCGTGGCGGAGGTGGACCACCTGCGCCAGACGGCGGGCGAGCTGCGTCCGCCGCAGGCGCCCGACCCGCTGGCGGACTGGGCCGACGACAGCGGCGTGGACGTCTCGTCGGACGAGGCGCGTGCGTGGGGCGGGCCGCAGTACGGCGCGCTCGGCGCGCACCTGTCGGGCTTCGCCGACGAGGACGGGTGGGTGGACCTCGCGGCGGCGTTCAACGCGGGGCCCGAGTCGCTGCGTCGGCCCGTCGACCTGCTGGGCCTGCTGGAGATCGCCGACCGCCACGGCATGACGGAGACCGGTGACGTCGCGTACGTGGAGGCGGTGCGGCCGGACGGCTCGCGGCGCCGGTTCGCGTTCGGCGGCGTCACGACGAGGACGAAGGACGACGAGGATGAGTGACGTGACCGGCGAGGACGGGTTCATCGCCCCGGTCTCCATGGAGGAGGACCCCGACGAGCTGTTCGCGGGGGACTCGGGCACGCTGGACGCCGACGTGCGCACGGTCCTGGTGCGGCTGCTGCAGCGCCGCGTCCTGGTGGCCGAGCGGAGCCCGGCCCAGTGGCGCACGCTGCTGGCCAACCAGCAGGTGATCGAGTCGCGGCTGCACGACCTGTTCGTCCACCTCGTCGTCGACCACGAGCGCGGCATCGCCTACAAGCGGCAGGTCCGCTCGGCCGAGCTCGACGTCCCGGTGCTGCTGCGCGACGAGGCCTACACCCGCGCCGAGACGCTCGTCCTGGTCCACCTGCGCACGGTGTTCCAGCGTGAGCGCGGTGCGGGCGAGGCGTCGGTGCGCATCGACGTCGAGGAGATCGAGCAGACCGCTTTGACCTACTTCGACGCCGACGAGACCAACATCGCGACCCAGCAGCGCGAGATTCGCGGCGCCGTCGCGCGCCTGGCCAAGGAGGGCATCCTCGAGGAGGAGTCCGAGGGTCGGTTCCGGGTGACGTCCCTGGTCGAGGTGGTGCTGAGCAACGAACGCCTCGGTGAGCTGCGCACGTGGCTGGCGGAGCAGGTCCGTCCGGATGCCGCCCAGACCGTGGAGGTGGCCCGATGACGATGGTGGACACGCTGTTCGGGCTCGTTCCTGCGACCTCGTCGGGCCAGCAGTGGGTGGCCCGCGACCTGCAGCTCGTCAACTGGGGCGGCTACGACGGGTACCACCCGGTGCGCCTGGCGTCGTCGGCGACGCTGCTCTCCGGGGGCTCGGGTTCCGGCAAGTCGACGCTCATGGACGCGTACATCGCCCTGCTCATGCCGCACACGACGCCCTTCAACGGGGCGTCGAACGGCGGCGTCGTCGGGCGCCCGCGCGGGAAGGACCAGCGCAACATCCTGTCCTACGCGCGCGGCAAGCTCGACGAGTCGCGCACGGAGGACGGCACCCGGGAGCGCGTGCTGCGCGGCGACGGGCAGGACACCTGGTCGGCGATCGCGATGACGTGGGTCGACCAGTCCGGGCAGCGCCTGACGGCCGTGCGCGCCTGGTACGTGCCCGCGGCGGCTCGCACGCTCGACGACGTCGTGGCCGTGCGTGCCACGTGCGAGGACGCGTTCGACCTGCGGGAGCTCGAGCGTGCCGTCGCGCACCGGCTGGGACGTGCCGCGGTCACGGCGCTCGGGCTGACGTGCTTCGACACCGACCGCGAGTTCACGGCGCGCCTGCACTCGTCGCTCGGGATCGGTGCGTCGGGCGACGGGCACAAGGCCGTCGCGCTGCTGGCTCGCATCCAGGCCGGCCAGCAGATCACCACGGTCGACGCCCTGTACAAGTCGATGGTCCTCGAGGAGCCGGACACCTTCGCGACCGCGGACGCGGTCGTCGAGCAGTTCGACAAGCTCACGGGGACGCGCGACCAGATGATCACCGCGCGTCAGCAGGTGACGGCGCTCGAACCGATCGCCGGGCATCGTCAGGCGATCGACGAGGCCACCGACCGCCTGCAGGTCATCGACCAGGTCGGCACGGTGGAGGACCGGACCAGGCCCGCGGGTCTGTGGCGCAACGAGCGCAGGCTGGGCCTGCTGCGCGACGTGGAGCGCGACCTGCAGCACCGCCATCGCGCCGCGGACCGGCTCGCTGCCGAGACGCAGGCGCGCATCGCCGCCGCGAAGTCGGACCTGGACGGCGTCAAGGAGACCCTGTGGGCCGCCGGCGGTGACCGGCTCGCGACCGCGCAGCGCGAGCTCGCCGGGCTCGAGGCGCGGCTCGCCGACGTCAGCCGGACCCGGGCCCGGCTCGACGACGCGCTGCGGGCGATCCCCGACACGCAGGTCGCGACCGAGGCCGACCTGGCCGCGCTGGTCGAGCGCGCGAGCGTGGCGTTGAACGACACCGCGGCCCAGCGGTCGGCCAAGCGGGCGCTGTTCGAGCCCATGGCGTCGGCCCGCGAGGCGGCCGCGCAGGTCGAGGCGCTCACGGCCGAGCGAGGATCGGTCGCGGCCCGCAAGGACAACATCCCGGAAGGCCTGCACGTCGCGCGGGCGGCCCTGGCGCAGGCCGCGGGCCTGACGGCCGACGACCTGCCGTTCGTCGGCGAGCTGGTCGAGGTCCGCACCGAGCACGAGCCGTGGCGCACCGCCTTCAACCTGGCGCTCGGCAGCTTCGCCACCGTGATGCTCATCGACACCGCGCACCTGCGGACCTTCCGCGCGGCCATCGACGCCGTCCCCACCGCCCGCCGCATCCGGTTCGAGGGCGTGCCCACGGGCCTGCGCGACGACGTCGCCCTCGACCAGCGGACCCTGCCGGGGCGCCTCGACTTCCGCGGCGGCCCGTTCACGGGCTGGTTGCGCAGCGAGCTGGCGTCGCGCTTCGCGTTCGTCTGCGTCGACACGCCCGGCGAGCTCGCGCAGCACGACAAGGCGCTGACACGCTCGGGGCAGGTGTCGCAGGGGCGGCGCGGCGCCCACGGCGGCCAGGGCGTCCAGAACGTCCTGGGCTTCACGACGACGCGCCGCCTGGCGGACCTCGACGAGCAGATCGCGCGGGCCGAGCACCGCCGGCAGGTGGCGACCGCGCAGCTCGCCGCCGCCGAGGAGGCCGCCGACCAGCACGACGCCATGATCCGCGCCTACGGGCAGCTCGACGGGATCACGTGGGAGCAGGTCGACGTCGTCGGCGTGACCGCCGAACGCGACCGGTGGAGCGGGCTCGTCGAGAGCGTGACCGCCGGAAACCCCGAGGTCACACGGCTGCAGCACCGCGTCATGGAGCTCGAGGTGCTCATCCAGACGCTGACCGAGGACCTGGGCCGGACGAAGGCCGAGGCCCGGTCGCTGGGCGAGCGGTGGTCGGCGACGACCGACGAGGTCGACGACGCCCAGGGAGCACTCGACGAGGCGGCGGACGCCGGCACGACGGTGACAGCAGACCAGCGGCGGTACCTCGACGGCCTCGCCCCGGACGCGCACGACGACGGCGCCGACCGGCCGGTCAGCGCCACGGCGCCCGTCGAGGTGCTGGCTGAGTTCGACGCGGTCGTCGCCCGCGCCGGCGACGTGGTCCGGGCGGACCGGCAGGCCGCTGCGGCGACCATCGGCTCGGCGCGCGACGCGCTGCGGCGCACGTTCGAGACGTTCGTCGAGCGTTGGCCCGACCCGAACCTGGGCACCGAGCCTGAGGCGTCCTACGCCGACTACGCCCGCATCCTGGCGGACCTGCAGGCCAACGGGCTGCACGAGCTCGAGGCTGACTGGCGCAAGAGCCTGCTCCGGCTGTCCGGCAACGACCTGACCGACCTGCACAACGGCCTGAGCCGCTCCGTGCGTGAGATCAAGGAACGCATCCGGCCGGTCAACGACATCCTCGCGGACCTGCCGTTCGCCGACGACGAGCACCGGCTGCGCATCGACGCGCGCGACACCCAGTCCACGGTGCTGGCCCGGTTCCGCAAGGAGCTGCGCGACCTGCGCGAGCTGCTGGCCACCGACGTGACGGACGCCGAGCGCGAGCGTCGCTACCTGCGCATGGCGAAGGTCGTCGACCGTGTCCGGCGCTCGTCACCGGACTTTGCCGACCTCGTCGACGTGCGGCGGCACGTCCGACTCAGCGCGGAGAAGGTGGACCTCGACGGCAACCACGTGGCGCTGTACGACCACATCGGCGAGAAGTCCGGGGGAGAGTCGCAGGAGCTCGTCGCCTTCATCGTCGGCGCGGCCCTTCGCTACCAGCTCGGCGACGCGGGCGCCGAGCGGCCCCGATACGCGCCCGTCTTCCTCGACGAAGCACTCATCAAGGCCGACGCGCGGTTCACCGGCCGTGCCGTCGGCGCCTGGCGCGGGCTGGGGTTCCAGCTCGTCATCGGCGCTCCCAACGACAAGTTCGGCGCGCTCGAGCCCCACGTCGACGTCAAGTACGTGGTGCTCAAGGAGTCCTCGGGCAGATCGCGGACCAAGCTGGTGGCCGGGGTGGCTGACCGGGTCGACTGATCTTCCCGGTGGCGCCGAGCCGCTGCGCGCCGGACGATCGTCGGCAGGTCGTCGTGCGAGAGGAGCGGTCGGATGCCCAAGACGAGTCGGTCAGGAGCAGCGAAGCGCAGCGAGATCCCGGCGACGCTGCAGCGCTCGGACGTGAAGGCGCAGCGGACGTACGCGCACGCGTACGACGCGGCGATCGAGCAGTACGACGGCGACGAGGAGGCGGCCCACCGGGTGGCGTTCGCCGCGCTCAAGCACACGCACGAGAAGGTCGGGGACCGCTGGCGGCCCAAGGCGGAGAACGGCCCGTCGGACCAGCGTGCTGAAGAGGGGTACGGGTCGACGGCGCCGACCGCGGAGGGCGTGGACGCCAACGCGAGCAAGGCGCACCTGTACGACGTCGCGCGCGAGCTCGAGATCGACGGCCGTTCGCGGATGAGCAAGGCCGAGCTCGTCGAGGCGATCGAGAAGGAGAACGCACGGCGCACCCGCGCCGCCGGCTGAGGCCCTCGACTCGCGCGACGCGCCGGCCGGGTGTATTCGCGACGCGCCGGGCGAAGAATTCCTCGATCACAGGGTCGCGTGCGTACTGTGCATCGCCGCTCGCGGGTAGCACCGGGGCGGAGCACAGATGAACGCGCCACCCGAAGGATCCCGACCGCATGCCGACCACGCCCCGTGCTGGAGCGCGCCGCGCGCACAGCCTGCCGGTCCGGATCGTGCTGCGCCTGCTCGCGGTGGCGGTCGCCCTCGTCGTCATGGGCTTCGTGGTGGCGACGACGTCCTCGGCGACGCACCCGTTGGGCACGTCGACCTCCCTGCGCACGAGCGACGTGAGCCACCACTCGTTCCGGGTGGCGTGGGCGCCGGTGGAGAAGGCCCGCGGGTACGTCGTCACCGTGGCGACCGACAAGGCGTTCACGCACGTCGCCTGGCGCTCGCAGCGTCTGAGCGGGACGTCGGTCACCGTGAAGAAGGGCATCGACGAGCACACCCGGTACCACGTGCGCGTCGTCGCGGTCTCGGGGCCCAACCGCGGTCTGCCGTCCGCGAGCGTCAGTGCTCGCACCACCTGGCAGGCGCCGGGCGATACGTCGCGGCCCCAGGTGCGACGCGTCGACACAGCCGGTTTCACGGTCGCCTGGCCGGCGTCGGCGCGCGCCGAGTACTACGCCGTCCAGGTCGCGACCGACCAGAAGTTCACCAAGCTCGTGAAGACGGCGGTCGTCGACAAGCCGACGCTGACAGCCGCCGTACGTGACGGGCAGACGTACTTCGTCCGCGTCGTCCCGCAACGCCACGGGCTCAGCGCTCCCGCCGTCGTCGGCAGCGTGACCACACCGCTGAAGGTGCTCGGCAAGGTCGGCAAGCCGTTCGCCGAACCTGTGTCCACGGACTCGATGACGGTGCGCTGGCCCGCGGCCACGAACGCGTCGGGCTACACGATCGCGCTCATGAAGACGCCGAAGTCCAAGGCGACGTGGACGACGACGAGCACGAAGGCCCAGGCGACCTTGACGGGGGTCAACCGCAAGAAGGCGGGGCTCGGCGCGGTGTTCTACCTCAAGGTCGTCGCCACCCGGTACGGGCAGACGCACACCACGTCGAAGGCCATCGCGACGACGCTGCTGCCTGGGAAGACGAGCAAGAAGGCCTCGTTCACCGCGAAGGTGTCGTCGTACAACCTGCTCAAGCCGAGCGAGACGGACGCCGAGCACCGCAGCTGGGAGAAGCGGTACACGGTCGCCGCCAAGGCGCTGCGCGGTCTCGACATCGTCGGGCTGCAGGAGACGCCGTGGAAGAAGTTCGACGGTGCTCGACCGGTGGTGAAGGTGGCGAAGGTCGCGAAGCTGTCGGTGGCGCGCCATCTGAAGAGCTCGAAGCCGTGCACGACGACGAGCGAGCCGATCCTGTACCGCAAGTCGAAGTTCACCGTGGTGGCGTGCGGCGTGCAGAAGGTCTCCACGGGCAACCCGAAGCGGTACGCCTCCTGGGCGACGCTGAAGGAGAAGCGCAGCGGGCGTCTGGTCTTCGTCACCAACGCCCACCTCGTCGCGTACGCGGGGGCCGAGTCGTCGCGCGACCCGCGCGTGCAGAAGCTGCGTGCGAACGAGGCCAAGAAGCTCCTGTCGAGCATCAAGAAGCACAACAAGCACCACGCGCCGGTGATCGTGCTCGGAGACCTCAACAGCTACGCCAACCGCGCGGCCGTGACCCCCATCGACGTCCTCGCCAAGGGCGGGTTCGTCAGCGCCGAGATGGTCGCACCGACGCGCCTCGACGCCGACGTCTCGTCGTTCCACGGGTTCTCCGCCCCCGCGAGCTCGGGGCGCCACCTGGACCACGTGCTGGTCGATTCCCGTTCCAGCGTCCTGCGGTACGCGGTGCGCGCGACGGACGCGAAGAAGGCGCCGTCGGACCACTTCCAGATCGTGGCCTCCGTCCGGGTGCACTAGGTCGCTACGATCTGCGTCGCCACGTCGTCGTCCTGACGCGGCCCGACGAGGGGAGCGCGATGAGCACGACGGACGTCCCCCGGTCCGCCGTACCGATGCCCACGCTCGCGGACGTCGCGCAGGCGGCGGGCGTCAGCCTCAAGACGGCCTCCCGCGCGCTCAACGGCGAGAAGAACGTCGCCGAGGCGACCCGCTCGAGGGTCGCGGGAGCGGCGGACGTGCTCGGTTTCCGGCTGAACCCTGCCGCGAGCATGCTCAAGCGCGGGATCTCGACGACGGCGGTCGGCATGATCACCGGCGACCTGACCAACCCGTTCTACTCGGCGCTCGCCCAGGGCGTCGAGCGGGAGGTCCGCGGCTGCGGGGGCCACCTGACGCTCGCCAGCTCCGACGAGGACCCGCAGGTCGAGCGCGAGCTGGTCGACGAGCTGTACGCCCGACGGGTCCGCGGCGTGGTCATCGCCTCGACGTGCGCGTCGCACGAGAACCTGCGGCTGCTGGTCGAGCGGGGGATCGCGGTGGTCTTCGTCGACCGGTCACCGGTAGGTGTGGACGCCGATGCGTTCGTGCTCGACAACCACGGCGGCGCGTTCGCGGCGACGCAGCACCTGCTCGCCGCCGGCCATCGCCGGATCGCCTTCGTCGGCGACTACGGCCGGCTGTCGACGCACCAGGAGAGGCGCCGCGGGTACGAGGACGCGCTGGCCGTCGACGGGCTCGAGCCCGTGGTGCGGCTCGGCTCGCACGACGTGGTCTCCAGCCGCGACGCGGTGATCGCCCTGCTCGACGGCCCCGACGCGCCGACGGCCCTGGTCGCGGGGAACAACCGCATCGCGGTGGGCGCGGTGCAGGCCATCGCGGAACGCGGCGCACGCACCGCGCTGGTCGGCTTCGACGACTTCGAGCTCGCCGACGTCCTGGGTGTCACGACCGTCTCGCACGACCCGGCCGAGATGGGGCGGCTCGCCGCCCGTCGCCTCCTGGGCTTGGACGAGGCCCCGTCCGGCGAGCGTACGGTGGTGCTGCCGACGACGATCGTCGCGCGCGGATCGGGTGAACGCGCGCCTGCGTGAGCGGCGCGCTCAGACGCGCTCCCATGGCGCGGCGAGCACCAAGGGGTCGGCGTCGAGGTCCAGGACCTGCGATCGCGCCGGCGCCGAGCCGGCCGTCTCGAACCGGACGGTCGCCGTACGGCCTCGGACGTGCACGACCCAGCCGGGGCCCCGCTCGGCGTGTTCGACGTCGAGCCCCGGACGCGCGTTGTGCTCGTCCAGCAGGCGCCCGAACTGCGGTGTGCGCGCGGTGTCCAGGTTCTGCTCGGCCGGCTGGTCGTCGGGCTGGGCCTCGGGCTCGTCGACGACGAGGTGGTCCGGTTCGTCGTCCCAGGGGAACGTGAGCTGGGCGTGCGCGGACAGGTTGTGGAACGAGACGCCGAGCAGGCGGACCGCGTCGGTGATGCCGGCGGCGCGGGCAGCCTGCTGCGCGGCGGCGCGCAGCTCGATCGGGTCGGCGCTGGGTTGGGGGAGCGTGACCGAGCGCGTGACCGTGGTGAAGTCGGTGAAACGGACCTTGGCGACGACGGTCCGCGCGCCGCCGCCGTGCGCGGTGAGCCGGCGCAGCGCCTCGTCGGCCAC
>Ga0160448_100571_pt1 | contig 12483 bp, 11 predicted proteins | sample HID1973M_E1MG_FD_108269 | JGI IMG/M metagenome (GOLD analysis project Ga0160448, IMG submission 108269) | Enriched mosquito-associated microbial communities from UW Madison campus, WI, USA - HID1973M_E1 MG | ecosystem: Host-associated > Arthropoda: Insects > Digestive system > Unclassified ...
CCGGACTCCAGCAGCGCCCGCAGCATCCCGATCTCGACGGCGCCGCGCACACCGCCACCGCCGAGCACGAAGGCCACCGTCATGCCCACACCCTATTGCGGGCCACCGGTCGCGCCACCCCCGCCGTCACGAACTCCGCAGGATCACGCAGATCTCGCGACGAGACCCCGGAATCCTGCGGAGTCCGTCGAAATCTGAGGAGTTCGTGCGCGGGTCAGCGGGTGAGGCTGTCGACCCAGTCGCGGTTGTCGGCGATCCACTTCGCCACGACGGGACCGTAGTCGTCGCCGTCGTAGGCGCCGAACATGGCGTCCTCGAGCGAGTAGAGCAGCTCGTTGTCCATGCGGAACGCCTCGAGCCACTCCGCGATCGCGGGGAACTCCTCCGCGAAGCCGGTCGACGTCACCGTGTGGATGCCCTCCGCGTCGCCGAGCAGCCCGTCGGGATCCTCGAGGTCCTTCAGCGGGAACGCGTTGTAGGCCCAGTGGGGCCGCCACAGGGTGACGGCGACGTCGCGTCCGGCGTCCGTCGCGGACTGCAGCTCGGTGAGCATCGCCGGCGTGGACGAGGTCACGAACTGCATGCCCTCGAGGCCGTAGCCGGGGATGACGTCGTTCTGCGTGACCGTGACCAGGCCCGAGCCCGCCTCGATGCCCACGAGCCGGTTGCCGAACACGTCGGCGTTCGCGGCGAGCTCGGTGAGCGAGTCGATGGGCGCGTCCTCGTTCACGGCGATGGTGAGCTTGGCCTCGTCGTTCCAGGCCCCGAGGTCCACGAGGTCGTCGCCATACGTCTGCATGAAGTCCGCGTGCGTGAGGGGCAGCCACGTGTCGAGCGTCAGGTCGTAGTCGCCCTTCGCGATGCCGGTGTACGCGGCGGCGGGATCGGCGTACGCGAGATCCACGGTGTAGCCCTCGCTCTCGAGCACGGCCTTCCACAGCTCGGACGCGGCGATGCCCTCGTCCCAGCCGTTGAACACGGCGATCGTCAGATGGCCCTTGTCGGCGCCGCCGACGCCCGTCTGCACGAGGGCGCCGTTGACGAGCAGCGCGGCGGTCCCGGCCAGGGCGAGTCCGGCTGCGATGATGCGTCGCTTGGTCATTTCGGTTCTCTCCGTCAGGTCACGCCGGGACGGGCTCGGGCCGCTCGGCCGGCACGTCGTCGGAAGCGGATGCTGCGCCCGCAGGCACGCCAGAAGCCTCGGCGTTCGCCGCCACCGGGGTGGCGGCATCCGGGTTCGCGGTGCCGGCGGGTGCCACGGCTCGCGCGGTGCGGCTGCGCGGCTGCGAGAAGCCCGACGTGACGCGGTCGAGGATCATCGCGAGGATGACCACCGAGAGGCCCGCTTCGACGCCGAGACCGATGTCGATGCGGCTGAGGCTCTGGACGACCTGGCCGCCGAGGCCCCCGGCGCCCACCATGCCCGCGATGACCACCATCGACAGGCTCAGCATGATCACCTGGTTGACGCCCGCCATGATGCTCGGCAGGGCCAGCGGCAGCTGGATCTGGCGGAGGATGCGTCCGGGCGAGGCGCCGAACGCGTGACCCGCCTCGACGATCTCGGGGTCGACGCCCCGGATGCCGAGCTCGGTGAGGCGCACACCGGGCGCGAGCGCGAACACGATGGTCGCGACCATGCCCGGTACGGGGCCGACGCCGAAGATGAGCATCGCGGGGATGAGGTACACGAACGCCGGCATCGTCTGGAGGAAGTCCAGCGCCGGGCGCAGCACGGCCGAGACCCGGTCGCTGCGGGCGGCCCAGATGCCCAGCGGGACGGCGATCGCGATCGCGACGACGGCGGCGAGGATCACGAGGGCGAGCGAGTCCATCGCGTTGGACCACTGCCCGACCGCGACGATCACGAGGAGCCCCAGGGCGCTGCCGACGGCGAGCACGAGACCCTTCGACCAGTAGGCGAACGCGGCGATCACGAGGATCACGGCCCAGAACGGCGGGGTCGACAGCGACGCGTCGAGCCAGTCGTAGAGCCCGCGGAAGACGACGGCGATCACGTCGAAGAAGCCGCTGAGCGCGTCGATCACCCAGCGCACGCCGGTCTCGACGACGTCACCCAGCGGGAGGCGGAAGAGGTCGTTCATCGTGCGGCTCCTTCCGCGGCGGTCGCATGGTCGGACGCGCCGACCTCCGTCGGCGGCGCGGCGCGCCCCGCCGGGACGGCCGCGGACGCCGGCTGCTCCACGACCTCGAGGGTCTGGGTCATCACGCTCGCCGGCACCGTGGCGGGCACGTCGATGATCGGGTTCTCACGCGTGACCGGCGGCACGTCTCCGAGGGCGGCGAGCAGCGTCACGCGGGGGATCGTGCCGACCAGGCGGCCGGCGTCGTCGACGACGGCGACGGGAACCGGGCTCTCCACCGCGCGCTCGACGACGTCGGTCAGCGGGTCGTCGACGTGCACGGCGGGGCGGCTCGCGCGCACCAGCGAGCGCAGGTCGGTGCGCCCGTCCTTGACGGCGCGGACGACGGCACGATCGGTGACGGAGCCGAGGAACCGGCGGTTCTCGATGACCGACACCGAACCCACCTGCAGGTCGCGCATGACACGCAGCGCGCCGCGCACGCCGGCGCTGACCGGCGTCGTGGCGACCGGCGGCGCCATGACGGAGCCCGCGGTGAGCACGCGGGCGCGGTCGACGTCCTGCACGAACTGGGCGACGTAGTCGTTCGCGGGATCCGTGAGGATCTCCTCGGGCGTGCCGTTCTGCACGATGCGCCCGTCGCGCATCACCGCGATGCGGTCGCCGAGGAACATCGCCTCGTTCAGGTCGTGCGTGATGAACACGATGGTGCGGCCGAGCTCGCGCTGCAGCTCGACGAGCTGCTCCTGCATCTCGCGCCGGATGAGCGGGTCCAGTGCCGAGAACGCCTCGTCCATGAGCAGGATGTCGGTGCCCGACGTGAGCGCGCGGGCGAGGCCGACACGCTGGCGCATACCGCCGGACAGCTCGTCGGGCATCGCCTCGGCGCGGTCGGCGAGCCCCACCTTCGCGAGTATCTCGCGCGCTCGCGCGCGCCGCTCGTCACGCGCGACCCCCTGGATCTCCAGGGCGTACGCGGCGTTGTCGAGCACAGTGAGGTGCGGCAGCAGCGCGAAGTGCTGGAACACCATCGAGATCGAGCGCTGACGGATGCCGCGCAGCGCCTTCGCGGAGGCCTTGGTGACACTCGCTCCCTGGACGAGGACGTCGCCGGCGGTGGGCGGCAGGAGCCCGTTGAGCATGCGAAGGACCGTGGACTTGCCCGATCCCGACAGCCCCATGATCACGAAGATCTCGCCGGGCTGAACGGTGAAGCTCGCGTCGATCACGGCGGCCGAGCCCGCGTCGGCGACATCGGCGCGCGTCGCGCCGGCGCGCAGGCGGGTGACCGCGTCTTTGGGATTGCGTCCGAAGACCTTGAAGAGGTTCCTCGCCTCGATGGCAGGTGGAAGCGTCACAGTGCACCTCGGCAGCGTCCGTGCAGGAGCTGCAGCGGTTGCGCCCGGGTGGCGGCCGTGCCCGCAGCGGATGTCGGATCCGCGCGGCGGCCGCCGACCATACGCTCTCCGGTCTGACGCTGAGGCGTCACCGGAGACCGCGGACTGGTCGGGAGCGGCCCATGAAGGGCCTCATCCACCGTTTCATGCGACCGCACCCGCGGCAAATTCGACACCGATCGGCTGTTTCGGTACCTCGCGCACGCGCGATACCACGGTGGGCCGCGCTCGGGGCCGGACGTCGAGCCAGGGGATTCCCGCCGAGCCCGGGGGCGAGGTCCCCGGGATCGGCGAGGGGGCCTTGGTTCGGCGACCCCCGCCCCGTCGCACGGGCGGGGGTTGACGGCCTCCCGCTTCTGTGGTTCCTTAGTCAAGTAACTAACCGACACACGGGAGCGGATGTGATCGAAGAAGGCCGGGCGCTGTTCCTCCAGATCGCCGAGAGCGTGGAGGACGCGATCATCGACGGCAGCCTCGCCGAGGAGGCACAGGCGCCGTCGACGAACGAGCTCGCAGCCTTCTACCGGATCAACCCCGCCACCGCCGCGAAGGGAGTCGCGATGCTCACCGACAAGGGCGTGCTGTACAAGCGCCGCGGCATCGGCATGTTCGTGGCACCGGGGGCGCGCGAGCTGCTGCTCAGCGAGCGCCGCACCGCCTTCGCCGATCGCTACGTCGAGCCCCTGCTCGCCGAAGCCCGCAAGCTCGGACTCGGGCCCGAAGATCTGGCACTGCTCATCCGCGACCGCGCCGGGGCGCAGGTCGCCACCACCACGGAAGGGAACGCACGATGACGACCGGGACGCACGTCATCGAGGTGAAGAACCTCACCAAGCACTACCGCGACGTCGTCGCGGTGGACGATGTGAGCTTCACGATCGAGAAGGACACCATCTACGGCCTGCTCGGCCGCAACGGCGCCGGGAAAACGACCGTCATGTCGATCCTCACGGCGCAGAACTTCGCCACATCCGGGGACGTGCGCGTGTTCGGCATGCAGCCGTACGAGAACGCCAAGGTCCTCTCGCGCATGTGCTTCGTGCGCGAGAGCCAGAAGTACCCCGACGACGCGCTGCCCCAGCACGCGTTCCGCACCGCCAAGCTCTTCTTCCCGCACTGGGACGACGACCTCGCCGCGCAGCTCATCGACGAGTTCCAGCTGCCGCAGAAGACGCGGATCAAGAAGCTGTCGCGGGGCCAGCTCTCGGCGGTGGGCGTGATCATCGGCCTCGCCTCGCGGGCCGAGATCACGTTCTTCGACGAGCCGTACCTCGGCCTGGACGCCGTCGCCCGGCAGATCTTCTACGACAGGCTGCTGGAGGACTACACCGAGCACCCGCGCACGGTGATCCTCTCGAGCCACCTCATCGACGAGGTGTCGAACCTCATCGAGCGCGTGCTCGTCATCGATCACGGGAGGATCGTGATGGATGAGGCGACGGATGCCGTGCGCGATCGCGCCGCGAACATCGTGGGCGACGCGAGCGCCGTGGACGCCTTCGTCGCCGGCCGCCAGGTGATCCACCGCGAGAGCCTGGGGAACGTGGCATCCGTCACCGTCCTCGGCGCCCTCACGCTCGCCGACCGCGAGCGGCTCGCGGCCGCGGGGCTGGACGTCGCGCCGGTCTCGCTGCAGCAGCTGATCGTCCGCACCACGCAGCGAGCCGCGTCCGAGGGCGCGGCCACCGAGGAAGGAGCCCTGCGATGAACCGCACCGTCAACGTCGTGCGCATGCAGCTGATCAACAAGCAGACGTTCGTCTGGGTGCCGCTGATCGTGCTGGGCGCATCGTTCGCGATGTCGCTGGCCATCTACGCGATCCTCAACTCGTCGGGCCTCGAGGGCCCGTTCTACGGCGGCGGCTCGCAGGCTCCGCTGTGGGTCCTGCTGTTCGTGGGGATCTCGTCGCTGACGCTGACGTTCCCGTTCTCGCAGGCGATGAGCGTCACGCGGAGGGAGTTCTTCCTCGGCACCATGCTGGCTGCGGCGGGGTGCGCGGTGCTGCTGGCCGCCGTCTTCGCGGTGGGCGGCATGATCGAGGAGGCGACGAACGGCTGGGGCATCAACGGGTACTTCTTCGCCCTGGACTGGGTCGTCGAGGACGGCCCGCTGGGCGCGGCGTTCTTCTACTTCGTGATGGCGATGCTCATCTTCATGCTCGGGTTCTGGTCGGCGACGGTGTACAAGCGGTCCGGGGCTCTGCTGCTGACCCTCATCTGGGTCGCCGTCGGCGCGCTGCTGCTCGTCGCCATCTGGGCGATCACCCGTTTCGAGGCGTGGGGCGACGTGATCGGAGCGCTGGTCCAGCTCGGCGCCGTCGGGCTGGCCGCCTGGGGTCTGGCGCTGACCGTCGTGCTCGGCGGGATCTCGTACCTCACCCTGCGGCGCGCGGTCCCCTAGCACCGGGCCCGGCTTCGACCCGGAACGCCGGATGCCCCGGCCCCGCGCATCGCGCAGGGTCGGGGCATCCGTACTGGGACGGCTCATCGTCCGCGCGGAGGCTGAGCTCGTCGCGGTCCCTGAGCCCGTCGAAGGGTCCCTGAGCCCGTCGAAGGGTCAGCGGGAGTCGGCGGCCTCGGTGTGGTGACGGATGACCTCGGCCACGACGAAGTTGAACCACTTCTCGGCGAACGCGGGGTCGAGGTCGGCCTGCTCGGCGAGGCTGCGCAGCCGTGCGGTCTGCTGCTCCTCGCGCGCGGGGTCGGAGGGAGGCATGCCGTGCTCGGCCTTCAGGTGGCCGACCTGCTTGGTGGCTTTGAAGCGCTCGGCGAGCAGATACACCAGGGCGGCGTCGATGTTGTCGATGCTGCTGCGCAGCCGTGCCAGCGTCGTGGTGGGGTCTTCGGTCATGGCGCTCCTTCTCGCCCCTCGACGATACCCGAGCGTCCGGGCGCCTCCGCCGTGATGACGGCGGCTCACGCGATCCGCATGAAGTTGACGCGCGCACCTCGTCGCGCGCACTCCCCAGCCCTAGAGTGTGTCCCATGACCGATGCCTCGCCCACCCTCGGTGCCACCGCAGCCGAGGCTGCTGAGCCGCTGTCCGCCGACGCCGCGGCGGGCACGGACGCCCAGGCCGCCACGCTCGCCATCACCGACGACGCGCCTGATGCCACCCCGGTGTTCACCGGCGAGGCGCCGGCGGGCAAGACCTTCTGGGCCAACCTCAACAGCCCGTTCCGATTGGGGCTCGTGCTGACGCTCGGCGCCCTGGCGGCGGTCGCCCTGGGACTGGCGTTCTGGAACCTCTCGACGATCATCATCTACGTCGTCTTCGCGCTGTTCGCGGCACTCGGCCTCGACCCCGTCGTGCGGTGGTTCGGCCGCCACAACGTCTCGCGGCCGTGGGCGATCGTGATCGTGTACACGGCGTTCGCGCTCGTGCTCGCCGGCATCCTGCTCCTCGTGATGCCGACGCTGATCAAGCAGATCAGCGCGTTCTTCACCGACCTGCCGACGACCATCGCGAACTTCCAGAAGTCCGACTTCTACGGGTGGCTCAGCGACACGTTCGGCTCGCAGGTGGGCCAGATCACCGATCAGGTCGAGAAGTTCCTCACCAACCCCGCGAACATCGCCGCGATCGGCGGCGGCGTCGTGAACTTCGCCGTGGGCGTCGGAACGACCATCTCCGGCCTCATCATCGTGCTGGTGCTGAGCCTGTACTTCCTCGCGGGCCTTCCCAACATGAAGGTCGCCTTCAACCGCTTCGTCGCCGCCCGCAACCGCAAGAAGGCCGCAGCGATGACCGACCAGATCACCGACTCGATCGGCGCCTATCTGATGGGCATGGTGGTGCTCGCGTTCTGCAACTCGGTGGTCGCCTTCCTGCTGCATCTGTTCCTGGGGCTGCCGTTCCCGGCGCTCATGGGCGTGCTCGCGTTCCTCATCACGCTGATCCCGCTCATCGGTTCGGTGCTCTACTGGCTGACGGCGACGACGCTCGCCCTCTTCACCGGCTGGGTGCCGGCGCTGATCTTCGCGGTGATCTACCTGATCTACATGCAGCTCGAGGCGTACGTGCTCACCCCGAAGGTGATGAACAAGGCGATCTCGGTGCCCGGCGCGCTCGTCGTCATCGGCGCGATGGTCGGCGGCACGCTGCTGGGCCTGCTCGGCGCCCTGGTCGCGATCCCCGTGACCGCGTCGATCCTGCTCATCATCAAACAGGTCTTCATCCCCAAGCAGGACGCCAAGATCTGACGCCGCCGCGGCGCGGCGGAGCCCGCACGGCTTGTCCGGGGGCGAGGCCGCGCCCATACTGTGGCCATGGCGATCCGGGACGCCGACGTCGTGGACTGGACGGGCCGGTTCCAGCAGCTCACCGCACGCGAGGCCGTCCTGTCAGGCGATGAGCTGGACGAGCTCGGCCAGGCGGCGTGGTTCGTGGGCCGCGACGACGTATCGGTCCGCGCGTGGGAACGGGCGCATCTGCGCTATCTCGACGACGGCGACCTCGCGGCGGCGGTGCGCTGCGTGTTCTGGCTCGGCTTCACCCTCAGCGAGCACGGCGATGAGATCCGCGCCGGCGCCTGGATGTCCCGGCTGATGGAACTGTGCGGGCGCGACGATGCCACGACGGCGACCGACGCCGCCCGCGCTCTGTGCCTCGCGGTCGGGGCTTTCGCGCACGGTGAGGCCGAGGCATCCGTCCCCCTGTTCCGCGCAGCGATCGAGAGGGCGGATGCCGCGTCCGACGCCGACACGCTGACACTCGCGACGATGGGCCTCGGCCGGGCGCTCCTGGCGGGCGGACGGATGCAGGAGGCGTTCACCGAGCTCGATCGCGTGATGCTCCTCATCGCCGACGGGAGGGTGAGCGACCGCGCGGCCGGCCCGGCGTACTGCGCGGTGATCGCGAGCCTGCTCGGGCGCGGCGACGTGGAACGCGCCCGCGTGTGGACCCGGGAGCTCGGCGACTGGTGCGATGCGCAGCGCGGGCTCGAGCCGTTCCGAGGCGAGTGCACGCTGCACCGCGCGGGAGTGCTCCAGCTCGGGGGCGAATGGGAGGCGGCCGCGAGCGCGGCCGACGAGGTGTGCGCGACGGAGAAGCGCGGCGAGACGCTCGCGAACGCGTGGTACCGGGCGGCGGATCTGCACCGCGTCGCCGGCCGACCGGATCCCGCACGTCAGGCGCTGCGTCGCGCCGCCGCGCTCGGCCGAGAGGTGCAGCCCGGGCTCGCCCTGCTGCACCGCGACACCGGAGACCTCGCCGGCGCCTGGGCAGGGCTCGAAGCAGCCCGCACGACACCTCACGAACCGGCGGTCCGCGCCGAGCTGCTGGCGGCCGCCGTGCGGGTGGCAGTGGACCGCGGTCGCCTCGCCGACGCCCGCGCGGCGGCGGACGACCTCCGCGGATGCGCTGCGGCGTTCGACACCCTGTACCTGCGGGCTCTGTCGGCGCGAGCCGACGGCGAGATCGCTTTGGCCGAGGGCCGATCCGCCGAGGCCCTCGCGCTCCTGCGGGCGGCGTGGGCGGCGTGGCGACGACTGGACGCGCCGTACGACGCCGCCCTCACGCGCATCTCGATCGGCGCCGCGATCCGCGGTGTCGGCGACGCCGAGGGCGCCGAGCTCGAGTTCGACGCCGCACGCGGGGTCCTCGAGGGGCTCGGCGCGATCCCCGACCTCGCCCGCCTCGAGCGGATCGCTGCGGCGCCGGGCGCGGCATCCGATCCCGGACTCAGCCGTCGTGAACGGGAGGTTCTCGCCCTCGTCGCCCGGGGCTGGTCGAACCGGCGCATCGCCGAGCACCTGTTCCTGAGCGAACGCACGGTGGCCAGGCACGTCGGCAGCATCCTCGCGAAGCTCGGGGTGCCGAGCCGTTCGGCTGCCACCGCGTACGCCTTCGAACACGGCTGGGCCGTGGCTCCCTGAACCCCCGGCGCTCGCTGAACACGCCTCACACGCCGTCCTCGATCCCCGCTGTCCTCGATCGAGGATCGGCGCCGGCTCGGATCGGACGAGCTGACGATGGCGCGGGCCTCGGAATTGGTCATTTCTGCCGATGCCCGCCTCTGCTCGCCGCTCCTACCGTGAGCGGAAGGAGGTCATCATGCACACCACATCACTCGACACCGTCGTGATCGGCGCGGGCGTCGCCGGCCTTCACGCCGCACGCCTGCTCGCCGCCCGCGGCGTCGACTTCGAGATGATCGACGCCGGCGCCCGCGTGGGCGACACCTGGCGCCAGCGCTACCGTTCACTGCGGCTGTTCACACCGCGGCGTTGGGCGGAACTGCCCGGCATGCAGCTGGACATCGGGTACTTCGAGTACCCGACCGGACGCGGCTTCGCCGACTACCTCGAGCGGTGCGCGGCAGCGATCGGCGCGCCGCTGCGGCTCGCGACCCGCGTCGAGCACCTCTCGGCCGGCGTCGACGGGAGATTCCGGCTCGCGCTGTCGAGCGGCGATGAGATCATCGCGACGCACGTCGTCGTCGCCGCCGGCGCGCATCACCGTCCGATCGTCCCGCCCTTCGCCACGCAGCTCGACCCCGCGATCCACCACCTCCACTCCCTCGACTACCGCGGTCCCGAGGATCTCGTGCCAGGCGCGGTGCTGGTCGTCGGAGCCGCCAACTCCGGCACGGACATCGCACTCGAGGCTGCGGCATCCGGCCACAGGACCACGATCTCGGGCCGGCACCCGGGGCAGATCCCGCCCGACATCGACACCCCGATCGGCAACCTCATGACGGGGCTGTTCCTGCGCCGGCTGCGGGCCACGACGCTCGACACCGAGCGTGGCCGGGCGTTCCTGCGGGCCCACCGCGGCCACGGCGTGAACCTCGTGCGCAACAAGACCCGCGACCTCGTGAAGGCCGGGATCCCGCAGGTCTCACGCGTGGCGGGGGTGCGCGACGGGATGCCTCTCCTCGAGTCCGGCGAGACGCTGGAGGTGGCGAACATCGTGTGGTGCACCGGCTCGCTGCCGGAGTTCGGCTGGATCGACATCCCGGGCGTGCTGTCGCCGGAAGGATCCGTCGCTCATCGGCGCGGGCTCGTCGACGCCGTGCCGGGGCTCGCGTTCGTCGGGCTGCCGTTCCAGCACTCGGTCATGTCGCCCACCCTGGTGGGGATGCGACCCGACGCCGAGTACGTCATCGAGCACCTCCTGGCCTCCTCGCGCGTCGCCGCGGCGGTTGCCGCCGGTGCGGGGACCGCCCTCAGGTGAGGGCGCGCGAGTCAGCGCACGGGCAGGAGGCAGGTCGGGGACGGCGCGTCGGTGCGGTGACGCACCCGGCCGGGCACGCCGGTGCGCACGTCGAGCGTGAGGGACGCGACCTCGTTCGACAGCTGTCCCGCGACGAGCAGGATGTCGCGGACCACCACGTGGTGTCGCGGCCAGTCCACGCCGGCGTCGACGAGGGCGACGGGCTCGACGTACTCGCCGGCCCCGCGCACGCGCAGCGTCGCGAGGGTGTTGCTGCCGCGGACGCCGGCGTAGAGGAACTCGCCGTCGCGGGATGCCGCGAGCTCGGCCGCGCTGTCGCCGGGGAGCGTGCCCGCGCCCAGCGGCGTGCCGCCGACGAGCCGCCACACCGCGGGCCCGGAGCCCGTCGCCGGGGCGGACGCCGAGAGCACGAACAGCTCGCACGAGAACTCGGTGACGACGTACAGGTGTCCGCTCGGGTGCCACGCCATGTGCCGCGGGCCGCTGCCCTGCGGCAGCGCCACCTGCTGCACCTGCCGCAGCCCGCGCGGACCGTCGCGCCAGAAGCGCACCAGGTCGTAGCCGAGGTCGGTCGTGGCGATGAGCCCGTCCGGCAGGAAGACCGCCTCGTGTGCCCGGGACGGACGGGCAGTCCCCTCGCCCCCCGCGGCGTCCGCGGACGACGCGTCCTCCCGGTCGTGGTCGGGCACGAGGTGGGCGTACTCCTCGCCGGCGGCCTCGCGCAGGGCGCGGGCGGCCGCCACGAGGTCGATGTCGCCGGCCTGTGCGGGTTCGCCGGCGCCGGGACCGTAGGGGTCGGTCGCCGCAGGCGCGATGGCGGGCGACGAGGGCCGACCCGAGGCATCCAGGTCCATCCTCACGACGCGGCCGTCGCCCCAGCAGCTGGCCACGAGGAAGCGGCCGTCGGGCGACACCGCCGCGTGACACACCGCCTCGCCGGCGGCGACCGGGGCGCCCAGCGGCGCGAAGGCGGTCTCGCCGGTGCGGCGGAACGCCTGCACCTGCTGCCGCGCCTCGAGCGCCGCGTACACGACGTCGCCGGGCGCCACCGTCAGGGATCCCGGGTGCGGCGCGAGCCACGACGGCGAATCGGTCGTGGCGACCTCGCCGGCGAATGCCAGCGCGCCGCCCGCCGAGGCGTCGTCGGGAGCACCGGCCAGCAGCGTCCCGAGACCGGATGCGCTGCCGTCCATGTCGGCGGTGTACCCGCCCAGCCAGAACCTCATCGGCCGGCTCCGTCCGGCTCATGAGGTCCGCCGTTCCTGAGCCCGTCGAAGGACCTCTTCGGCCGCCTCGCCCTCTGCCGGAACAGCAGATCGGATGCCAGGGGCCGCGGTCCGGTCATGCGCATCAGTCGACGAGATCGTGGCGCACGATCACGGCGTCGCGGGCGGCGCCCACGCCGATCACCGAGATGCGGGTGCCGCTCATCGTCTCGAGTGCGAGGACGTACTGCTGGGCCTCGAGCGGGAGCTCCTCGAAGGACCGGGCCCCCGAGATGTCCTGCTTCCAGCCGGGGAAGTACTCGAGGATCGGCTTGGCGTGGTGGAAGTCGGACTGATTCACCGGCACCTCGTCGAAGCGCACGCCGTCGACGTCGTACGCGACGCACACCGGGATCTGATCGAGGCCGGTGAGGATGTCGAGCTTGGTCAGCACGAGGTCGGTGATGCCGTTGATCCGCGTCGCGTAGCGCGTGATGGGGGCGTCGTACCAGCCGACGCGGCGTGGGCGGCCGGTCGTGGTGCCGAACTCGAAGCCGCGCGAGCGCAGGAAGTCGCCGTTCTCGTCGAACAGCTCGGTCG
>Ga0160448_100572_pt1 | contig 12464 bp, 13 predicted proteins | sample HID1973M_E1MG_FD_108269 | JGI IMG/M metagenome (GOLD analysis project Ga0160448, IMG submission 108269) | Enriched mosquito-associated microbial communities from UW Madison campus, WI, USA - HID1973M_E1 MG | ecosystem: Host-associated > Arthropoda: Insects > Digestive system > Unclassified ...
ATGTCTCGACTTGTGACAAGGATGGAGCACATGGTGGGTGCATCCGAGAACGACCGTCTGGTGTGGATCGACTGCGAGATGACCGGGCTCGACCTCGGCGTGGACGAACTGGTCGAGATCGCCGTGGTCGTCACCGACTTCGAGCTGCACACGCTCGATCCGGGCTTTTCCGTCGTGATCAAACCCGACGACTCAGCGATGGCGAACATGAACGAGTTCGTCACCAACATGCATCGAGCGTCAGGGCTGCTGGAGGAGATCCCGCACGGGGTGAGTCTCGCCGACGCGGAGTTCCAGGTACTCGAGTACATCCAGCGGTTCGTACCGCTCGAGGGCAAGGCGCCGCTGGCCGGCAACACCATCGGCACCGACCGTATGTTCCTCGCGAAGTACATGCCGCGGGTGGACCGCTGGCTGCACTACCGCAACGTCGACGTCTCGAGCATCAAGGAGCTCGCACGCCGGTGGTATCCCCGTGCCTACATCCACGCACCTGCCAAGGACGGCGGTCACCGCGCACTCGCCGACATCCTCGAGTCGATTCGCGAACTCGCCTACTACCGTCAGGCGGTGTTCGTTCCCGAGCCCGGACCGACCAGTGATGGCGCGCGTGCCGCCGCCGCCGCCGTCGTGTCGTCGTTTGCTCCGGAGGTGTGAGAGAATCGTCTGGTTGCCCGCGCGAGCGGGAGACATGGTGGGTATAGCTCAGTTGGTAGAGCACCTGGTTGTGGTCCAGGGGGTCGCGGGTTCAAGTCCCGTTACTCACCCCAATTCCATCGAATGGGGCGCGTCTGACGCGCCCCATTCGGCTAGAGGCAGGGCATCATGATGGAGATGGATGCCGCGACTTTCGAGAGCCTCGTGATCGACGAGCTGGATGCCCTGCCCGACGACATGGTCGAGGGCCTGGACAACGTCGTCTTCGTCGTCGAAGACCGGCCCGAAGACGGCAGCCTCGATCTGCTGGGACTGTATGACGGCTGGGCGCTCACCGAGCGGGAGCGCTACGGCATCGGCGAACTGCCGGACCGGATCATCGTCTACCGCGAGCCGCATCTGGCCGCCTGCGACGACGAAGCGGAGCTTCGCGACGAGGTGCACACGACACTCGTCCACGAGATCGCCCACTTCTACGGCATCGACGACGAGCGGCTGCACGAGTTGGGATGGGCATGATGTCCGCCATCGCCACGCCATCCGTGGATGAGGAGATCTCCCGCTCGGAGCTGACCGATCCGGCGCTGCCCTGGCAGACGGTCGTGTGGGACGATCCGGTCAACCTGATGAGCTACGTCACCCACGTGTTCCGGGAGTACTTCGGCCTGGCGCGCGCCGATGCGGAGCGTCTCATGCTCGCGGTCCACAACGAGGGCCACGCGGTCGTCTCGCGGGGCCCGCGCGAGCAGATGGAGATGCATGCCCAGGCGATGCATGACTACGGGCTATGGGCGACCGTGAGGCAGGAACCGCGATGAACGACCGGATCGTCGTCATGGAGGTCGCACGAATCGAAGCGGCCCACCTCGCAGGCCTCGTGGGCCAGTTCGCCGAGTTGCTGCGCGAATCCGCCCCGGAGGCCGGCGACCCGGCCATCGCACGCCTGGTGCCCTCGGCGTACTCCGACGACGAGGACGCCGCACGCGAGTTCCGCTCGCTCACTCAGGCCGACCTGCTGGAGCGTCGAGGCTCGGACGCAGGCCTGGTGCTGGCCTCTCTGCAGGAAGCGGCGCAGATCCCCGACGACCCCGACGATCCCGCGCTGCTAGAGCAGGTCGAGCTCAGGCTCGACCCCGGAACGGCCCAGGCGTGGTTGCGCACCCTTGCCGCCGTGAGGCTCGTTCTCGCGACCAGGCTGGGCATCGTCGACGAAGACGACCACGAACACGACGACCCGCGCTTCGGGGTCTACGACTGGATCGGATACCGGCTCGACGGACTCGTGGCCGCCCTGGACCACGAGGACTGATCCCTACCCTCAGGGCACGGGGAAGACAAGCGTCGCGAGGCCCATCGGGTCGTCACGCACGACGTGCCGCTGCTCCTGCCGGGCCCAGCGATCCCAATGCGGACGGTAGGTCTCGCCGTCCCGCGCCAGCGCCCGTTGCCTGCGCGACGCGGCGGGCGACTCCAACCACACGCGCACATCGGCGAGCCGCGCCGTCGCGGCGGTGAGCACCCCGGCGCCTTCGACGATGAGTGGCAACGATGGATCGACGGCGTGCGCCTCAGCAGGCTCGCCCACGGTCCAATCCCACCGCTGCCACACACCCACGAGCCCCTTGGCGTGCGGTGTCAGGATGAGCTCTCCGGCGAGCCTCACCCCGTCGTCGAGGCCGTCCCAGCCCGGGTACAGGGAGTCGAGCGCCACGAGCTGAACCCGCCCATGCAATGGCCACCGGGCGACGAGAGTGCGGGCCAGCGACGTCTTGCCGGCTCCGCTGCGCCCGTCGATGAGGACGACAGGATTGGATGCCGCGACCTCGCCGACGGCTGCGATGATCTGATCGACGGCGACGCCCAGCGAGTGGCCGACCGCGTCCCTGCTACTTCTTGAGGACGCGGATGACACGACTGAGGGCGCGGCCGGCGAAGAAGACGAACGGGACCGCGACGGCCAGCAGCGCGATGAGGTTCGGCTCGAACCTCAGATCGTCTCCGCGACGGATGTACGCACCCACGGGGATCGCCCAGCCGCCGCCACCACCGCCACCGTTCCCGACCTCGTCGGAGCCGCCCCCGAAGCCGGACCACGTCAGCGCCACGGGGATGATGCGGACGCCGTCGACGTCCTGCTGCTCGCCGTATGCGCTCTTGACGCCGAATGACGCGGACTGCTTGCCGAGTTCGAGTGCGATGTTGGGCATGCGTCCAACGTACCGGCCGAGTGGCCCCGCGCACAGCGCGCGCGCGAACTCGACGCGCGAAGGCGGCACGCTGGTGAGCGGGCGGCTCTCAGCCCTGGTCGAGTCGCGGCGCGGGCGGGTGAGGCGGCAGTGCCCCGCCGCCACGGGGGCCGATCAGCGTCGCTCGCGTGACGGCGCCGCGTCCGAACTTCGCGGTGGCGCCGTCGAGCGCGTCCTCGATGCGCCGCCATCCCTCGTCGTCATCCCACAGCGTCGGTGCGGCCGCGCCTGCCGGACGCAGCTTCTCGGCCCGCACCCCTATGAGACGCACCGGCAGCGTGCGGTCAACGGACGCGAACAGCTCATGGGCCGCGTCACCGATCCGTTGTCCGACCGCGGTCGGTTCCGCCAGAGTCTGCGACCGCGAGATCGTGGTGAAGTCCGCGTAGCGCACCTTGATCGCCACGGTCGATGCCTCCCAGCCGCTGCCACGAAGCCGAGCGCCCACGCGGTCGGCGAGCCGTCTCAGTTCCGAGCGCAGGATCGCGGTATCGCCGATGTCTTCGTGGAAGGTCTCCTCGTGCCCCACGCTCTTCTCGACACGCGCGGTGTCGATCTCGCGCGCGTCGTCTCCCCTGGCGAGGTGCCAGACCCGGTCGCCCATCGCCGGGCCGAGTGCGCGGTCGAGCATCTCTCGAGGCGCGTCGAGTACATCGGCGATGGTGCGGATGCCCCGTGACTCGAGCGCTTCGGCGGCTTTCGGTCCGACGCCCCACAGTGCTCGCACCGACCGCGGCGCGAGGAAGGCCGCCGTGTCCGCTCCGGCGACGATCAGAAGGCCGTCCGGCTTGCTCAGCGTGGACGCCATCTTCGCGACGTGCTTCGTGGCGGCGACCCCCACACTGCAGGTGAGGCCGGTCTCGTCGACCACGCGGTGACGCAGCATCCGTGCGATCTTGCCGGGACTCCCCCACAGGCGGCGCGCTCCGCGCACGTCGAGGAACGCCTCATCGATCGACAGGGGCTCCACAAGCGGAGTCACGTCGCGGAAGATGCGCATGACCTGCGACGACATCTCGAGGTAGCGCTCGAAGTGCGGAGGCACGACGATCGCGTGCGGACAGAGCCGGAGCGCCTGGCCCACCGGCATCGCGGAGCGCACACCGAAGCGTCGGGCTTCGTACGAGGCGCTCGAGACGACCGACCGGCTCTCGGGAGCTCCGATGATGATCGCTTTTCCGCGCAGCGACGCGTCATCGAGCTGCGCGACCGACGCGTAGAACGCGTCCATGTCGACGTGCAGGATGCCGGTTCCCGCATCGTCGGCACCCTCCGGCGAGACGAGCCGGCCGGATCCGTCACCACGCCCCATGCGTCGATACTCCCATCAGCCGCCGACAGCGAGGCCAGAGGGCGGATCCCGTGGGGTCCGCCCTCCGAGGGCCGCCGCTGGATCGCCCGCGGGCGTCCGGGTGCAGGTCAGGCGCCGCTCGAGCCGGCCCGCTCGAGGACGAGCTCGCGGACTCGGGCCGCGTCCGCCTGGCCCTTCATGGCCTTCATGACCGCGCCGATGACGGCCCCCGCGGCCTGCACCTTGCCGTCGCGGATCTTCTCGAGCACGTCGGGCTGCGACGCCAGCGCCTCGTCGATCGCCGCGATGAGCGCCCCGTCGTCCGAGACGACCGCCAATCCACGGGCGTCGACGATCTCCTGCGGGGTGCCCTCGCCTGCGATCATGCCCTCGAGAACCTGGCGCGCGAGCTTGTCGGTGAGGGTCCCGGCGTCGACCAGAGACTGCAGGGCTGCCACATCGCCCGGCGTCGCCAGCTCGGCGGGTTCGCGACTCTCGGCGTTCGCGATGCGCAGGAGCTCGCCCGTCCACCACTTGCGCGCCGCTGCGGGCGAGGTGCCGGCGGCGATCGTCGCCTCCACCTCGGCGAGCAGGCCGGCGTTCACGACGCCCTGGAAGTCGATGTCGGCGAAGCCCCAGTCGGCCTTGAGCCGGCGACGACGGGCGGCAGGCGGCTCGGGCAGCGCGGCGCGCAACTGCTCGATCAGCTCGGCCGAGGGCGCCACCGGAAGCAGATCGGGCTCAGGGAAGTAGCGGTAGTCGTCGGCGTCGGACTTGGGACGACCGGGCGACGTCGTGCCGGTGTCTTCGTGCCAGTGCCGCGTCTCCTGCGTGATGGTTCCACCGTCGGCGAGAATCGCCGCCTGACGCTGGATCTCGTAGCGCACGGCGCGCTCGACGGACCGCATCGAGTTGACGTTCTTCGTCTCGGTGCGCGTGCCGAGCTTCTCCTGACCGCGCGGCCGGAGCGACACATTCGCATCACAGCGGAGGTTGCCGCGCTCCATGCGCGCTTCCGAGATGCCCAGCGCGATCACGATGTCGCGGATCGTCGACACGTACGCCTTCGCGATCTCGGGCGCACGGTGCTCGGCGCCGAAGATCGGCTTGGTGACGATCTCGACGAGCGGCACGCCGGCGCGGTTGTAGTCGACCAGCGAGTACTCGGCACCCTGGATGCGTCCGGTCGAGCCGCCGACGTGCGTCAGCTTGCCGGCATCCTCTTCCATGTGCGCGCGCTCGATCGGCACGGTGACGATCTCACCGTCCGCGAGCTCGATGTCGACCGATCCCTCGAACGCGATCGGCTCGTCGTACTGCGAGATCTGGTAGTTCTTGCCGAGGTCGGGGTAGAAGTAGTTCTTGCGTGCGAACCGGCTGGACGGCGCGATCGAGCAGCCGAGGGCGAGCCCGAGGCTGATCGAGTAGCGCACCGCGGTCTCGTTGACGACGGGCAGCGCGCCGGGCAGCCCCATGTCGACCGGTGCGACCAGGGTGTTCGGCTCCGCGCTGTGGTTCGCGGCGTTGGCCGGATTGGCGGCAGCGGAGAACATCTTCGTCTCGGTGTTGAGCTCCACGTGCACCTCGAAGCCGAGCACCGGCTCGAAGAGCTCCAGCGCCCTGTCGAAGTCCATCAGCTTGTCCTTCGCCATCAGCGAGCACCTCCGTTCGCGCCGAGCGAGGGCGCCCTGTCGAGGAGCGGTCCGCCCCACGAGTCGACCAGCAGAGACTCCAGCGCCGCACCGACGCGGTACAGCCGCGCGTCCTCGTGGGCGGGCGCGAGGAACTGGATGCCGACGGGAAGGCCGTCCTCGGCCGCCAGACCGGATGGGATCGAGATGCCCGGCACGCCGGCGAGGTTGGCCGGGATGGTCGTCACGTCGTTGAGGTACATCTGCAGCGGGTCGTCGATCTTCTCGCCGAGCTTGAACGCCGTCGTCGGCGCCGACGGCGTCGCGATCACGTCGACCTGTGCGAACGCTTCTGCGAAGTCTCGCTGGATGAGCGTGCGAACCTTCTGCGCGGAGCCGTAGTACGCGTCGTAGTAGCCCGCGGACAGCGCGTACGTTCCGAGGATGATACGGCGCTTCACCTCGTCGCCGAAGCCGACGTCGCGCGTCTTCGCCATGACGTCCTCGACGGTGCCGCCGGGGACGTCGACACGCAGGCCGAAGCGCACCGAGTCGAACTTGGCGAGGTTGCTGGATGCCTCGGCGGGGAGGATCAGGTAGTACGCGGCGACGCCGTACTCGAAGTGGGGTGCGCTGATCTCGACGATCTCCGCACCCTGTGCCTCCATCGCGGCCAGGGCCGACCGGAACGACTCGGAGACGCCTGCCTGGAAGCCGCTGTCGGGAAGCTCGCGGATGACGCCGACCCGGAGGCCCTTGAGCACCTCGCCGGTCGCCCCCTCGCGGGCCGCCGCTGCGAACGACGGCCAATCGTGGGCCAGCGACGTGGAGTCGTGCGGATCGTGACCGCCGATCACATCGTGCAGCAGACCTGCGTCGAGCACCGTCCGCGTCACGGGACCGACCTGGTCGAGACTCGAGGCCAGGGCGATCGCGCCGTAGCGGCTCACGCCGCCATAGGTCGGCTTGATGCCGACCGTCCCGGTGACGTGCGCAGGCTGGCGGATCGAGCCGCCGGTGTCGGAGCCCAGGGCCAGAGGAGCCTCGAATGCGGCCACCGCGGCAGCCGAGCCGCCGCCGGAGCCGCCGGGGATGCGCGAGAGATCCCAGGGATTGCGGGTCGGACCGTACGCCGAGTGCTCGGTCGAGGAGCCCATCGCGAACTCGTCCATGTTCGTCTTGCCGAGCGGTACGAGGCCGGCCGCGCGCGAGCGTGACACGACGGTCGCGTCGTAGGGCGACATGTAGCCCTCGAGGATCTTCGAACCGCTCGTGGACGGCATGTCCGTCGTGACCAGGACGTCCTTGATCGCGAGGGGCACACCGGCCAGGGGACCGAGCTCCTCGCCCGACGCGCGGCGCCGGTCGATGTCGGCCGCGACGTCGAGCGCGTGGCTGCTGACGTGGAGGAACGCGTGCACGTCGGCGTCCACTGCCGCGATGCGGTCGAGGTGGGCCTGCGTGGCCTCCACGCTCGACACCTCGCCCGAGGCGAGCTTGTGTGCGAGCGCAGCAGCGCTCAGCTTCGTGAGGTCGGTCACGTCGGGCCCCTTACTGCTCTTCGCCGAGGATCGCGGTCACGCGGAACCTGCCGTCCGCGGAATCCGGTGCGTTCTGCAGCACCTGCTCGGGCGTCAGCAGATCGCCCGGCACATCCGAGCGGAACACGTTCTCGAGGGTGATCGGGTGGCTGGTTGCGGGAACGTCGGGCGTGGCGACCTCGGAGACCTTTGCGATGTTGTCGACGATCGCGTCGAGCTGACCGGTCAGGCGTTCGACCTCACCGTCGCTCAGCTGGATCCGGGCGAGCACACCGAGATGGCGCACGAGATCGGGGGTGATTTCAGACACCAGGACAGTTTAGTCGCGAGCGGGACCGTCCCCGCTGACCCCTCGCCTCCTCCTCGGAAGCCGGCCCGGCCCGCAGGCCCGGACGACGCCGGACCGCGCCCGTGATCCCGGGCATCCCCGGCGTAGGCTGTGGCCGTGACGACCTACGACCCGCCTCGCCCCTGGATCGCCAGCTACGCCGAAGGGGTCCCCGAGGACCTCACTCCCGTGACCGGCTCCCTCGTCGACATCGTGGACGCCTCGGCACGCGACTACCCCGAGGCCGCGGCGCTCCAGTTCTTCGGGCGCGAGACCTCGTACCGTTCCCTGCACGAGCAGATCGAGCGCGCCGCAGCGGGGCTGCGCGAGCTGGGCGTGAAGGCGGGCGATCCCGTCGCGATCGTCCTGCCGAATTGCCCTCAGCACATCGTGGCGTTCTACGCGATTCTGCGACTCGGCGCCGTCGTGATCGAGCACAACCCCCTCTACACGCCGAGGGAGCTGCGCAAGCAGTTCGAGGACCACGGCGCGAAGCACGCGATCGTGTGGACCAAGGTCGTCGCGACCGTGCAGGACTTCCCCGCCGATCTCTCCGTCCCGAATCTGATCTCGGTCGATGTGATCAAGGCCATGCCGTTGCGCACCCGCCTCGCCCTCACGCTTCCGATCGCGAAGGCGAGAGAGGCGCGGGAAGCGCTCAGAGAGCGCGTCTCCGGAACGGTGACATGGGAGCAGGTGGTGGGATCGCAGCCGCTGCCGGCGTCTCACCCCCGCCCGGGTACCGACGATCTCGCCCTCATCCAGTACACGAGCGGAACGACCGGGACCCCGAAGGGCGCATCGCTCACGCACCGCAATCTGCTCTCCAACGCGGCCCAGGCGCGCGCGTGGGTGCCTTCGATCGTGCGCGGTGACGGCTGCGTCGTGTACGCGGTGCTTCCCATGTTCCACGCCTACGGGCTCACGCTGTGCCTCACGTTCGCCATGTCGATGGGCGCGCGTCTGGTGCTCTTCCCGCGCTTCGACCCCGACATGGTGCTCGATGTGACGAAGAGGCACCCCGCCACATTCCTCCCGCTGGTGCCGCCGATCGCCGACCGCCTGCTCAAGGCCGCCCGCGAGAAGGGCGTGTCGCTGGCGGGCACCGAGGTGGCGATCTCGGGGGCCATGGCGCTTCCCCACGAGTTGGTCGTGCCGTTCGAGGCGGCGTCGGGCGGGTTCCTGGTCGAGGGCTACGGTCTCAGCGAGTGCTCGCCGGTGCTGATGGCGAATCCTGTCGCCGGCAACCGCGTGCCCGGCACCGTCGGCCTTCCGCTGCCCGGCACGGAGTGCCGCGTCGTCGATCCGGACGACCCGACACAGGACGTGCCCGCCGGCGAACGCGGCGAGCTCGTCGTGCGCGGACCGCAGGTCTTCAGCGGCTATTACGGCAAGCCCGAGGAGACCGAAGCGGTGTTCACGGAGGGGTGGTTCCGCACCGGTGACATCGTGACGATCGATCAAGCCGGCTTCGTGCGCATCGTGGACCGGATCAAGGAGCTCATCATCACCGGTGGTTTCAACGTCGCCCCGACCGAGGTCGAGAACGCGCTGCGCCAGCACCCCCAGGTCGAGGACGCGGCCGTCGTCGGGCTCCCGAGCGAACACTCCGGCGAGGAGGTCGTCGCCGCGATCGTGGTCGCGCCGGGCCAGGAGATCGACGTCGAGGCAGTGCGAGACTTCGCGCGGGGAATCCTCACGCCGTACAAGGTGCCCCGACGCATCTACGTGGTCGACGAGCTGCCGAAGTCGTTGATCGGCAAGGTTCTGCGCCGCCAGGTGCGCGACCGCCTGCTCACGCTGAACACCGGCGCCTGAGGCGCGCGTCATGCTCGGAACGAGCCCGGACGCGGCTGGATCCACACCGCGTTCTCATAGCCGTCTTCCCATGGGAACCGCCCGCCGCGATCGTCGTACGTCAGCTGGAGGACGGGCACCGAGTGCTCGGCGGGGCGGTGATAGAACCGGTTGGCTCCGAAGGCGATCTCGCCCGGGTTGGGCACCGGCTCGACAGTGACGCGATGCGCCCAGCCGTCGAACGACAGCACCTCGCCGACCAGGAGATCCGCTCCATCTCGCACACGCGCGGACACCTGGTTCAGGAGCATGGACGTCGCACGCGGGTCGAGGCCGAAGACCAGCAGTTCGGGATGGGCGAGGCCGAACAGCCCGATGGTGTACCCGAACGGCGTCTGACGGCGCTTCATGTCGCCGATGACGTAGTCGATGCTGGTTCCGTGTGCGCGGATGGTCTGCGCGGTGCGCTTGTCTTCCTGGTCGAGCCAGGCGATCGTCGCTGCGTCGGGGATGAGCGTCATGATGTTCCTTCCGTCGGTGATCCGAAACTAGAACATAGGTACGACACTCGCGCCGTGCGCTCAGAGAAGCCCGTCGCGTGCCACAGCGATCCGATACGGATGCAGTGACGCTAGGAAGACACCTGCCGCCACGGCTGGGTCGGCCTCCATGACGGCGCGGGCAGCCGACTCGTCGTCGGCCTCGAAGATCGTGATCCCGAACGTGCCCTCGGCCTCCTGGGTGCGCCCGGCGAGGATCAGCGTGCCGCGATCGCGGAGCTCGACCAGGTAGTCGAAATGCGCACCGACGATGCGCTGCTCCTCGGGAGTCGCACCGACGACCATCTCGGGCCGCGTGGGCACGATGCGATAGAGCCACTGCGTCATGGGGTCATCCTTGCAGTCGGTGTGTCGCTGCGCAGCCGACCTGTCGCGCCCGGGCCGGTCAGCCCGCGTCGGGTACCAGGGCGTCGAGAGCTCCAGGACCCTGCGTCACGAGGATATGGAACTGCGCGGCGTCCAGGATCCGGATGCCGAGCTCCTCCGCTTTCGCGAGCTTCGACCCTGCGCCCGGGCCCGCCGCGACGAAGTCGGTCTTCTTGGACACGCTCGAAGCCGCTTTGCCGCCCGCTTTGAGGATGGCCTCCTGCGCCCCCTCGCGGCTATAGCCCTCGAGCGACCCTGTCGCGACGACGGTGAGACCGTCGAGCACTCCCCCGGTGCTGACTGCGGCGCCGGGGCCAGGATGCCCAGGTGTCGCGAGCTGTGCGCCTGCTGCAGCCCAACGCTCCACGATCTCGCGGTGCCAGTCGATCTCGAACCAGTCCAGCAGGGAATCGGCGATGATGCCTCCCACTCCCTCGACGCCGGCGAGCTCCTCCTGCGTGGCCGCGCGGATCGCCTCGACGGAGCCGAACCACTGCGCGAGGGCGCGCGCGGCCACCGGCCCGACGTGGCGGATGTTGAGGGCGACGAGGAATCGCCACAGCTCTTTGCTCTTCGCGCGCTCGAGCTGATCGATCAGCGTGAGCGCCTGAGCCGAAGGCTGCGCGTCGGTGACGCCGGCCTTCTTCTCGGCCGGCGTGGGGTTGCGCCGGAACGGCGCCCGACGCACGACCTCGCCCGACTTCTCGTCGGTGCGGGGCTCGCCGGTCTCGGCATCGCGCACGACCACCTCGATCGGCACCAGCTGCTCGACGGTCAGCTCGAAGAGCGTCGCCTCGGTCTGCAACGGTGGGACGTCGGGCACCGACGGCTGCGTCAGGGCGGCCGCGGTGACCTCGCCCAGCGCCTCGATGTCGAGGGCGCCTCGTGAGCCGATGTGCTCGACGCGTCCACGCACCTGGGCGGGGCATGCCCGGGTGTTCGGGCAGCGCAGGTCGATGTCGCCTTCCTTCGCCGGCGCCAGCGGGAACCCGCACTCGGGACAGTCGACGGGCATGACGAACTCACGCTCCGTGCCGTCGCGCAGCTCGACCACCGGGCCGAGTATCTCGGGGATGACATCGCCGGCCTTGCGCAGCACGACGGTGTCGCCGATCAGCACGCCCTTGGCGCGCACGACGTCCTGGTTGTGCAGCGTCGCCTGGCGGACGACGGAGCCGGCCACACGGGCGGGCGCCATGACCGCGAACGGCGTGGCGCGCCCCGTGCGTCCGACGGACACGACGATGTCGAGCAGCTTGGTGTTCACCTGCTCGGGCGGGTACTTGTAGGCGATCGCCCAGCGCGGCGCACGGCTGGTCGCGCCGAGCTCGTCGTGCAGGGCGAGCTCGTCGACCTTGACGACGACGCCGTCGATCTCGTGCTCGACATCGTGACGATGCTCGCCGTAGTGGGCGACGAAGTCGAGGACGCCGTCGATCTCGTCGGCCGTGCGGAAGTACGGGCTCGTCGGCAGGCCCCACTCTGCGAGCAGTGCGTACGTCTCGCTCTGCGAGTCGACCGGCGGCCGGCTCCACGCTCCGATGCCGTGGACGAACAGCCGCAGGGAGTCCAGTCGGGCCTGGCCGGCTTCGCGCTCCAGACCGTCCTTCTTGTCGAGCTGCTGCCGCAGACCGCCCGAGGCGGCGTTCCTCGGGTTCGCGAAGGACGGGAACCGCCGCTCGGCGCTCAGACGCGCCTTCGCCTCGTCGAACACGCGGCTGCGAGCACGGGTCTCCTCGACGGCGCGGTCGCGCATGTCCGCCTGCAGGGTGTTGAGCATCTCGAACTCCGCGACGGGGATGAACACCTCGCCGCGGACCTCCACCAGATCGGGATGGCCGCTCCCTGCCAGTCGTTGCGGGATGCCCGCGACGCGGATCGCGTTGACCGTGACGTCCTCACCGGTGCGACCGTCGCCGCGCGTCGCGGCCGACGTGAGCACACCGCGCTCGTAGCGCAGGCTGATGGCCAGGCCGTCGATCTTGAGCTCGGTGAGCCACCGCACTCGGCGGCCGGCGGCGGCGGCGGTCTTGAGGCACCAGTCACG
>Ga0160448_100573_pt1 | contig 12453 bp, 11 predicted proteins | sample HID1973M_E1MG_FD_108269 | JGI IMG/M metagenome (GOLD analysis project Ga0160448, IMG submission 108269) | Enriched mosquito-associated microbial communities from UW Madison campus, WI, USA - HID1973M_E1 MG | ecosystem: Host-associated > Arthropoda: Insects > Digestive system > Unclassified ...
CATGCCGCCCGGACGCGTCGACTACGAATGCCGGCCGTACGAACTCGGCTGGCTGCTCTACGCGTGGGGTCCTGGCCCCGGGTCCGCATCATGAACGAGACGCCCGTCCGGAAGATCCTCGGATACCCCGTGCTGGCCGCCACTTCGGTGGAGGCGGTGGAGCTCTGCGAGCGTGCCATCCAGTCCCGGGTGCCGCATCAGATCGGTGTGCTCAACGCCGCGAAGATCGTGAACGCGGCGAAGGATCCGGCGCTCCGTCGTGCACTGCTGAGCTGCGACGAGATCTTCGCCGACGGCCAGGCCGTCGTATGGGCGAGCCACATCCTGGGCCAGCCGCTGCCGGAGCGCGTGGCCGGCATCGACCTGTTCGAGGATCTCCTCGACCTCGCGAGCCGGAAGCACTATTCGGTCTACCTGCTGGGGGCGACCCGTGAGGTCCTCGACCGCGTCGTGGAGGTCGTGGCGCAGCGATACCCGCACGCTCGCATCGCCGGGCACCGCGACGGCTACTTCAGCTCTGCGGAGTCCGCGGCCGTGGCGCAGGATATCGGGGCCAGCTCGCCCGACATGCTGTTCGTCGCGATGACCTCGCCGAAGAAGGAGACCTTCATCGCCGCGAACCAGGACATCATGCGGGTACCGGTCACGCACGGCGTCGGGGGATCCTTCGACATCCTCGCAGGAAAGACCGAACGGGCCCCCCGGATCTGGCAGCGATTGGGAATGGAATGGGCCTTCCGAGTGATCCAGGAGCCACGGCGCATGTTCATGCGGTACTTCCGCACGAACGGAGCATTCATCCTCATGGTCGCCCGCGAATACCTTCGATCGCCCAAGCTCTCACGACCCAGATAGGAACAGGTACATGCCTTCATTCAACGGCACCATCGCCGTCGTGGGGCTGGGCTACATCGGCCTGCCGACGGCGGTGATGCTCGCGGCCCAGGGCACCCAGGTCATCGGTGTCGACGTCAACGAGCGAACCGTCGAGATGGTCAATCGGGGTGAGCTGCCCTTCGTCGAACCCGACCTGGAGACCAGCCTCAGCGGCGTCGTGGCCCGCGGGCGCCTCACCGCTACTGCGGAGATGCCCGAGGCCGACGCATACATCATCGCCGTCCCGACCCCGTTCCAGCCCGACCACACGGCCGATCTGAGCTACGTCCACGCCGCGGTTGTCGACGTCGCCCCGAGGCTCCGCCCTGGTGCGATCGTGGTCATCGAGTCCACATCCCCGCCCGGCACGACCCAGACGGTCACCGAATGGCTCGCGGAACTCCGCCCGGACTTGAAGGTGCCGAGCGAGGGCGAGGCTCAGCCGGACATCTTCGTCGCCCACTGTCCCGAGCGCGTCCTGCCCGGCTCCATCATGGTCGAGATGGTGCTCAACGACCGAGTCATCGGCGGAATCTCACCGCAGTGCGCCGAGAAGGCCGCCGAGATCTACCGTGTCTTCTGCCAGGGGGAGATTCAGCTCTGCGATGCGGCCAGCGCGGAGATGGCGAAGCTGGTCGAGAACGCCTATCGCGATGTGAACATCGCCTTCGCAAATGAGCTGTCGATGATCTGCGACCAGATCGGGCTCGATGTCTGGGAGGTGATCAAGATGGCGAACCACCACCCGCGTGTCAACATCCTCAAGCCCGGGCCCGGCGTCGGCGGCCACTGCATCGCCGTGGATCCCTGGTTCATCGTGGGTGCGGCACCCGAACTGGCGAAGCTCATCCGCACCGCGCGCGAGGTGAACGATTCGAAGCCCGAGTTCATCGTCGACCATGTCGTCCGCAGCGTGGCACGCTTCCGCCAGCCCGAAGTCGCCTGCCTGGGCCTGACGTTCAAGGCCAACGTCGACGATCTGCGCGAGAGCCCCGCCGTCGACATCGTCGAGCTGCTGGCGAGCAGGCTGCCCGACGTCACGATCAACGTCGCCGATCCGATGGCGACGGGACTTCCCAGCCGACTGGCGAGCGTTCCGAACATCCAGTTCGTCAGGCCGGCCACGGCCGTCGCACAGTCCGACGTCGTGGTGCTCCTGGTCGACCATGACGCGTTCCGGTCCATCAGCCGCCCGATGCTGGAAGGCAAGGTCGTCTTCGACACCCGGGGGTACTGGCGGTGAGCGAGTCAGGCCGCGACCACCGCAGGCCGGTCCTGGTCGTCTATGGCACCCGTCCGGAAGCGATCAAGGTCGCTCCGATCGTGAAGGAGCTGGAACGACACGGCCGGCTCCGGCCCGTCGTCGCCGTCACCGGTCAGCATCGAGAGATGCTCGATCAGGTCAACCAGGTGTTCGACATCACCCCCGACTACGACCTGAACATCTTGAGTCAAGGGCAGACGCTCTCGGACATCACGACCAGGGCTCTGACCGGCCTGGAGCCGATCATCGAAGATGCGGCGCCTGCTGCGATCCTCGTCCAGGGCGACACGTCCACCGCCTTCGTGGCCGCACTGGCAGCGTTCTACCAGAAGGTACCCGTCGTGCATCTCGAGGCCGGGCTTCGGACAAGCGACAAGTACAACCCGTTCCCCGAGGAGATGAACCGCAGGCTGGCCACCCAGCTGACCGATGTGCATCTGGCCCCGACCTCGCTCGCCCGCGACAACCTCCTTCGCGAGAATGTGCCGCGCGAACGCATCACGGTCACGGGCAACACCGTCATCGACGCCCTCCGCATGGTCATCAGCGTTCCCCGGCCGGCGCATGACCCGAAGTTCGCTGAATTCCTGCTGAGCTCCATGGATCGTCCCGTGCTGCTGGTGACGAGCCATCGACGCGAGTCCTGGGGCGAACCGATCCGCCGTACGGCCCGGGCCGTCGCCGAGCTCGCGCGGCGTCATCCGGACCTGATGGTGCTGCTGCCCGCTCACCGGAATCCGATCGTGCGGGACTCCATCCTGCCGCCCCTGGAGGGCCTTGCGAGCGTCGTCGTCACGGAACCGCTCGACTACCCGGACTTCTGCCAAGCCCTGCAGCGCAGCACCATCGTGCTCACCGACAGTGGTGGGGTGCAGGAGGAAGCCCCCAGCCTCGGCAAGCCCGTACTGGTGCTGCGGGAGACCACCGAGCGTCCCGAGGCGGTCTCGGCGGGCTCCGCCAAGCTCGTGGGCACAGACGAGCAGTCCATCGTGAGAGAGGTCTCCCGCCTGATCGCGGACCACGCCGCCTACGACGAGATGGCCCAGACGCGCAATCCTTATGGTGACGGCGCGGCTGCTCGTCGAGGTGTCGATGCCATCGCGGCGTTCTTGGGACTCGGCGAACCTCCTGCGGAATTCGACCCCGCAGTCTGAGGCTCCGAGACGGGCGAATTGTGCCGGCGCCTTCGGTAGGCGGCCGTGAGTCGGTCCGCGCCGAATGGGATGATGACGACCGCCAGCAGGCTGAGCACCAACGCCGCCGCGAATGCGCGGGAAGCGACTCCCGTGGCCTGCACGGACACGGGAGTGGGCGGAAGCGCAAGGCTCGTGACCGTCGCGGCTGCCGGAACGCCCGACTCAGCCTGAATCGTGGTCAGGATCTCGTCGATGCGCGCCGTCTCCTCCTTGATCCGCTGCGTGACAGTCGCGGGGTCGGACGCAGCAGCCTGCACCACGATGATGGGGTTCGTGTAGTTCTCGGCCCATTGTCCGCCGTAGTCCGGGACGTCCGCGACGACACCGTCGTAGATTCCTCGATCGATGATGCTTGCGTCGGGGCTGACGGCAGGTGGCGCATCGCTGTCGGTGTTCAGCAGCTTCTCCACAACGCCGGCCAGGGGAATCACATCGCTGCCGAGGGGTGTCAGATAACCCTTCAGATACGGTGCGACGATCACCACCGAAGTCGATCCCCAGTAGACGGTCTGCACGGTACGTGCCTGTGCAACGCCGAAGGCCCCCATCGCGACGCACAGGAGAGTGACCACCCACTGCCGTCTCCATAGCGCGAGAAGATCCCAGATCGTCACCGTTTTGGACCCCGATCCTGCCACCGATCCGGACGTTGAGGACGTAAAATATACTACTTGCGGTCGCGAGTGGTCGGCAATGAAGCTGAGATGCGAGAGGTAGTCCGTTGTATCTGAGCAACCTGGCGATGATCGTGCGGCGTCGGTGGATTCTCGCACTTCTGGGGCTCGCGCTCACGGCAGGGCTGGCGGTCGCCGGGTATTACATCGCGAAGCCCACCTATCAGGCCACCGCGTCCGTTCTGCTGCTGCCTCCGGCTTCCACTGTGCCCGCCGAGGGCAATCCCTTCCTTCAGCTGGGCGGGCTGGACCTCACGGTGGACCTGCTGGGCAAGGCCCTGTCCGATCAAGCAGTCACGCGTCAGATCGAGGAAGTCTCCGCGACGGCGGAGGCAGAGGTCGGCGCCGACCCGAGCTCCAGTGGACCGATCCTTCGCATCCAGGTCCAAGACAAGTCGCCGGCTTCCGCCCTCGAAGTCCGGGATCAGCTGGTCGCCATGGTGCCCCCTCGCCTCGCCGAGTTGCAGTCCGCCGTCGGCGTCGACGGCGGCAATCGCGTGACGTCATCGGTGCTGGTGGTGGACGATGTCGCCGAACCCGTCGGTCGCGACAGGCTGGTCGGCGCCGTCGTCGGGGGCATCGTCGGCCTCGGTCTCTCGCTGATCCTCCTCGTGCTGACCGACAACGTCCTGCTGCGCAGAGAGGAGCGTCGCGCCCAGGCCCAGGCCCAGGCTCAGGCCCAGGCCGAGGCTCACGACCCGGTCGATGCGCAGGACGCGGATGACGCACGCGAGCGGGGCATCGAGTCTCCCACCGCAGACCGTGCGCCCCGGACGCCCGCCGACGGTACGGACCCGTCGCACCGGAGGGATCCACGCTCGGCTGACGGCGCCGATGGTGCGCTGCCCGGCGAAGTTCAGGCCCTGGAGGATTCCCCACGGAAGAGGCGCGGAGGCGCCCAGGTCGAGATCCACCCCTCGCCGCGGCGTCATCACCGCGGCGCGGGTGGTCAAGATCCGCAGAAGCAGCAGCGTGGCGACTCAGAAGACGCACAGCCGGCTCCCGCGGTCTCCGAAAAGTCCTGAGGAGTCGGGTTGTCGGCCCTAGTTCCGAGCCTCGCCCCGACCGATCGAGCCGGCCGTGGCCGCCTGGATGCGACGAGCGTCCTGATCATCTTCGTCACGATCAGGCTGGTGCTCCCGTCTCAGTTCGTGGTCGCGGCTCTCGGGGGTGCGGGCTCTCCGGCCCTGCTGGTGGCGTTGTGCTGCCTGGTGTGGTGGAGTCTGGCGCGGATCCAACGAACGCACGCACAGCCGTCCTCACCCCTCATCGGCGCGCTGGCACTCTTCGCAGCGATGATCATCGCGTCGTTCTACGTCGCGATGGCGCGGCCGACGAGCGCGGAGGAGGTCAGCGTCAGCACCTTGACACTGATCTCGATCGCCGGCTGGCTCGGCGCCATGCTGCTCGCCCATGACGGAATCCGCAACACGGATCGTCTGCTCGACCTCCTGCACTACCTCGCCACGCTTGGCGGGGTGTTGGCGCTCTTCGGTCTGTTCCAGTTCGTCACCGGGCAGTACTGGGTGGACCAGATCTCCATTCCCGGGCTGCAGGCACACCAGACGGTCTTCAGCGCAACGATGCGCGAGGGCTTCACGAGGCCCGCCGGAACAGCTGTCCATCCGATCGAGTTCGGTGCGGTGATGACGATGCTCCTACCGCTCGCCCTGGCCCGGGGCACCGGTCAACTGCCTATGGCCGGGACGCCGCGGCCGAGTGTCCTGAGGCGCTGGTGGCCGGCACTCGCCATCGGGCTGGCCATCGTGCTCTCGCTCTCGCGATCGGCCGTGATCGGCCTCGCCGTCGGTGTGATCGTGTTGGCACTGACGTGGACCGCGAGACAGCGGATCGCGGCCATCGCCGGCTTGGTAGGGCTCCTCACCGTGGTCTTCCTCGCGGTACCCGGCATCGTCGGATCCGTTTTCGGACTCTTCACAGTGATCGGCAAGGGTGACCCCTCAGTCCTCTCGCGCGTCGAGAGCTACGCGATCGCCGATGCGTACATCTCGCAGTCGCCGCTGTTCGGTCGCGGCATCGGAACGTTCCTGCCCCGCTATCGGATTTTCGACAACCAGTATCTGCTCCTGCTGGTCGAGATCGGGTTTCTCGGCGTGGCCGCATTGCTCATACTGATAGCCACGAGCCTGTGGTGCGCCGCCAGGGCGTACCAACGATCGAAAGACACCGGTCTGCGCGGGGCGGCCGTCGCAGTGGCGGCATCGGCGAGCTGTGGCGCCGTGAGCCTCGCACTGTTCGACGGGTTCTCGTTTCCCATGATGCCGGGCCTGTGGTTTCTGATGATGGGCCTGTGCGGCGCTTCGTACCGCCTGTGGCAAGTCTCGGCTCAGCGCTACAGCTACGCCGACAGAATCGACGCATAGATATCGTCCATCCGGTCCATTTTCGGATCCCAAAGGCCCACCTCTTGCAGGCGCTCCCTGGCCGCAGCGCCCATCCGGCTCCGCATGCCGGGATCGAGTGCCAAGCGCCGAATGGCGTCCGCAAGATCTCTTGCCAGCTGATCGGGTGATACCGCGCGCAAGATCAACGCGCAGTCCGCGTTCACCGCAGCGGCCGGCCCCCCACGATCACAGACGATGAGCGGCAGCCAATGCCCCATGGCCTCGAAGACCACATTTCCACCGGGTTCGCGGTAGCTCGGAAACGCGAAGACGTCAGCCTGCTCGTAGAACTGCTCGACTTCAGCCCTGGAGCGACGCCCGTGGAATCGAACCTTCTCCGAAAGCCCCTTTGCGAGTGCGAGCTCCTTGCATGCGGCCAGATCGAAACCGTCGCCCACGATGTCCACGACGACGGGAACATCCCGCAGAAACTCCATCGCCGCCACCAGGTCCCGAGTCCCCTTCGTGCGGATGACCCGGCCGACGAAGAGCACCCGGAGCGGCCGGGATTCGCTGGCCTCGACCTGTTCGCGCTGTTGCACCACGGGCGCTTCCGGAAGGGCCGTCTCGCTGAGGATCTCCAACCTGTTGATGCTCAGAGCCGAGAGCCGCTCGGCGACGTAGTCGGCGATGCCGATGACGCACGCCGCCCGCTCGTACGTCGCACGCAGCCACGGGTCGAATCGGATCCGCCACGCGTCCAACCGGCGAAACCGCTGGTACCACGGACCCGTTTCCTGATCCCGAAAGCCGGCCGGGGAGTCCAGGCTGCCGCCCACCGGTCCGATCACGTACGGCACGGGTCCGCTGCTGAGCGGGCTGGGGTACCTCATCGCAACGGGGACGACCTGATGCGCGAGGTCGAAGTGCTCGCCGCCGGCGATCTCACGCCGTATCCACCGTCGAGCCTTGGCCGCGAAGGCGAAGTAGCCCGGCTTGAGGAGGCTGTTGAAGCGCTCCAAGCGACCGAAGAGGGGCGGCTCCACCCACTCGATCACCCGGGCGTGAGGCAACTGCGGTCCGATCTCCGGCGCGCCGCGCTTGCGGTAGCTGAGGACCGTCACCTCGTGCCGCCTCGACAGGTGATCCGCCCACTGGAAGGCCACCCACGCTTCGCCGACGTCGTCGGAGTCTATGGTCGGCGCCACAAGAAGAAGCCTCACAGCCTGACGTTAGCCGAGGTTGGCCCCGGATTCCGCGCACTGACGCGCACGAGCTCGCCGGAGCCCCCGCCACACCCTGCGAGACCGAGCTGATCCGCAGGGGATCCCCGTGGCGGATCATCGAGAAGATCGGGCTCGCGACCCTCTCAGACGTGTCGTGGTGGACCCACACGCGCCTCTCTGGGGAACTCGGCCACCACACCCCCACCGAAGCCGCAGCCGCGTACTACGCTGGCCTCGGATCAGTCCGGCAAGCGATCGCCGGACAGGGGCCGACAGGTACGGAACCCGGGCGATGCAGAACGAAACCCAGGTCTGTTCATGCTGATTTCCTAGTTGTGACTGCCTAGTGAGGAGTCCGATGTCCGACACCTTCACCGCCGTTCGAACCCCGCTCGTGGAACGACTCGAGCGAGACCTCGGTGCGGTGCTGCTCCAGGCTGGCGGTCCGCTCCCGGGGTACGACGCATCCAAGCTCGGAAACTGAGATGGAGCGTAGGCGCGTGGGGGGATTCGAGGTCTCCCTGCTCGGACTCGGCACTTCTCGACTCGCCTCGATGGGTTCGGGCCGCTCGAAGAGAGACGCCAGAGCGCTGTTGGACGCAGCTCAGGACTATGGCGTGAACTTCCTCGACACCGCAGACACCTATGGGTCGACCGCGGCGGAACGGTGGATCGGCGAGCTGACCGCACCCGATCCGAATCGCTGGGTCGTCGCGACGAAGACGGGCTTGCCGACGGTTGACCTTCCGGGTCCCTTCCGTCTCGCGAATCAACCTCTGAAGAAGGTCAAGCAGTTTCGTGGACAGGGATTCGCTCTCGATGCCAAGGAACTTCGTCGTACCATCGAGCGGAGCCTGCGCCGGCTTCGTCGAGAGCGGATCGAGGTCTTTCTCCTTCACCTGCCTCCCCAGAGCATCACGAACGACGATGAGATCGGCGACATCCTGCTCGATGCCCGGCGTGCCGGCATGGTCGCAGAATTCGGTGTGTCCAGCAATGAGGTCGCGACGATCCACGCCGCCCACCAGGCATGGGGGAGCGTCTGCACCGAGACCCAGGTCAACGCTCACAGCGAGGCGGGCACGGCGCTCGGGGCACTCGGCGGCCTCGACGTCATCGCCAATCACGTGATGGTCTCTCCGGAGGGCGGAGGGTCGCCGGCAGGCGGCCAGCTTGAGGGCGGACGCACGGCTCACGCGCGAATGCTGCGCTTTGCCGCGGCGGTGCCGGGCGTGAAGGTCGTACTGACCGGAACATCGAGCGTGGAACACCTCCGACAGAACGTTGCGGCGTTCGACGATCCGGTGACCGAATCGGATCTCGTCATCTAGCGGTCCGCGTCGACGCAAGATGCTCGCCGAGACGAAGCGCCAAGGCGACGATCGTCAAGGTCGGATTCGCGTGTCCCGAAGTCGGCATGACTGATCCGCCGACGGCGTAGAGATTCGTCACGCCGTGCACGCGGCAGTCGCCATCGACCACGCCGCGGGTCGGGTCGTCCGACATGCGTGTGGTGCCGAGGTGATGTGCACCGGAGTTGACATGCTCTGTGGACGTCACCACCCCGCGACGCAGCTCCGCCTCGTCATAGCGGAGACGACCCAGTCCGGCTGCGCGAAGGCGCTCATCGAGGACTCGATGACAACGCACGACGCTCTCGATGTCCTGAGCGGTCGCGCGAGGACTGACCACGAGTCGCCGCATTCCGAATTCGTCGCAGTCCGTGCCGAGCGTCACGCGGGCCTCGGCATTCGGAACCTGCTCAGCCTGGAACTGGAGATGGTAGGTGTCCAGTCCGTCCGCGGGCAAGACGGCGGGAAGACGCCTGGCCCCGACGTAGCGGCCCACGAAGGCTCGATACATCTCGGGGATCGCGCTGGGGAAATGGCGGATCAGCACCTTGCCGTGGCTTGCGATCGCCGACTTCTCCTCTCGGAGAACGCGAACTGCGTGGTGTGGACGTCGCAACGCAGCAATGAGCGTCTTCGCCAGGTACACCCCCGAGAACAGAGCACTTCGATGACCGGTTGCGCCCAGAGGAGGACGTACCGGGAAGAAGACCGTATTGAGCAGCTGATCGGCCGCTTGCCGTTCTGGGGTGAACCAGATCCGCCGTCGGCAGTACACGCCGTTCGTGTCGCGATCGAATGCGACGTGCGCCCGCGGGGCGCCCGGATCGAGTTCGAGCGTGGTCAAGCACCCGAACAGATGCGTCTGGTAGTACCGACCGAGGCAGCCGGAATGGTCACCGATTCCCGACCGTGCAACGTCGTTCGACGCCAGCAGGATGCGCGCTGTCTCCAGCCCGCCGGCGGCGATCACGAACCGATCAGCCCGAACCTGGATCGACTGGCCCGGGTGGTTGCGGACCACAAGATGATCAACCGAGGTGCCATCGGGGCGGAGCTGAACGTGAGTGCATGTCGCGTTGGTGAGGACCTGCACGGATGAGGATGCCGCGAGCCTCTTTCTGTAGCGCTTCCCGAAATGAGTGGGCGGGCTCCACCGTTCAAGGACGTAGCTGACGACACCGTCGCCGTCGAGTCCGGGGAGAAGCTCTGGAGCCTCTGGAAGCGATTCTCGTGCGTCGAACGACATCGAGCCCGCTTCGCAGAGGACCATCGCCTGTGAATAGTAAGGCTCGAGGTCTGCCCGGGTGAGGGGCCATCCGCTGGAGTCGACCCAATCTCGTTCTCGGAAGTCGATCCCGTCGAAGGGAATGCAGCGCCCGCCCCAGGCTGCGGAAGTCCCGCCCCACTGGCGTCGACGGTTCTCCTCCAGCGGCTCGTGGCTGTCGAGGGGATCGGAGGCGCCACGATTCAGGTCGCGAGACCGGTCACTCTCACGTTCACCGCCGGATTCCAGGAGCAGGACGGACACTCCGGATCTCTCCAACTGCAACGCGAGCGAAATGCCTGCCGGGCCGCCGCCGACGATGCAGACATCGGCGTCGGGGAGGGCCGTGGGCAACCGACGCTTGGCATCGATGATCACGCGGCGACCACCGCTACTTCGACCGGACGTTCGGCCATCTCGGCGCTCCCAAGGCGGTGCCACCCGGGTCGGGCACTCGCGTGCCTCGACTGAGTCGCGAAATGTCGCAACCCTTCACTCACAATACTGAATAGGGGACGCCTGTAACCTCGGTCTCGTTGCAGGAACCAGCAGGGAGACGCGCATGGGAGGTCTGGCGATAGTCATCGTCACCTACAACAGTGGCGACTCCATCGGCCGCCTGTTGAGATCGATCGGCCCGGCCTACCCCGGTGGCGCACCGCAAGTGATCGTGGTCGACAACGCATCGACGGACGACACACTCGTGAAGCTCGCCGAGTTTCCGTGGGCACAGGTCATCGTCAGTGCGAACGACGGCTATGCGGCCGGGATCAACCGAGGGATCGAGCACAGTCCCGAGGCGGAGGCGCACCTCATCCTCAATCCTGACCTCGAGTTGGCCCCTGGCGCCATCGTCGGCCTCTTGGCGGAACTCGACGCTCCGAATGTGGGGATCGTGGCGCCCATGGTCCATGGACCCGACGGCGAGCTGGAGCGATCTCAGCGCCGAGAGCCCACGCTCCTGCGCGCCGCAGGTCTGAGCTTCACGGGGCTCCCCGCCTTCTCCGAGTACGTCCAGGAGGAGGCCGCCTACGCTCAGGCGGTGTCTGTCGACTGGGCGTTGGGCGCGGCGTTGCTCGTACGTCGAGCGTGCTCGCTCGAGGTCGGAGAGTGGGACGAGTCCTACTTCCTCTACTCCGAGGAGACGGACTACTGTGCGCGGGCACGCGCTGCCGGTTGGGTCGTGCGCTTCACCCCGGCTGCCCTCGCGGTCCACGCCGGAGGTGGCTCCGGCCGGAGCGATCGCACTCACGTCATGCAGATCATCAACCGCGTCCGCTACTACGCGAGGTCCCATCCGTGGTACGCCGGCGCCGCCTACTGGGCACTCACCGTCCTGTCCGAGTCGACGTGGGTGATCCGGGGCCACCCCCAGTCGAAGGCATCCATCAAGGCCCTCCTGATCCCACGCGCTCGGCCTGCCGAGCTGGGGTGCGGCCGACACCTCATACCTCGCTGACCGACTGAGTGCCTGCCCGCCGAGGTGGACGAAGGAGGAGGGAGGCGGCCGACACCTCCAGGTGAGGCGAACCGCGCTCGACCGCCGGGCAGTGCCGACAGTAAGATGAGCGGAGTGTGAGAACGGCATGAGCGGAGCGTGAGAACGGCGTGTCCCACCGTGAGGATTTCCTCATGGTGAACGCTCCCGAATAACGTCCGGGTTACGGTTGGCACTTCCCCCGACGTCCCGAATGCATGGGAGTACACGCATGCGTACGCCAACACCACCTACCCGCGCGGGCGCTCGCCGCGCTCACCGCCGACGACTGGCGGGGACCCGATGGGTCACCGCTCTCGTAGGTGCCGCAGCGATCGCCGCCGCCGCTCTGGTGGCAGCACCGGCCGTCGCAGGCCCGGTGACGACCGGGATCTTCGCCGATGATCTCAAGCCCGCGGTCTCCGCCGACCGCGACGCCACCGCGGTAGAGCTCGGAGTCACGTTCAGGCCCGCTGTGGACGGCGACGTGACCGCCTTGCAGTACTACCAGGGCGCCCGCGCCTCCGGTGTGACCACCGCATCGCTGTGGTCAGCGGACGGTCGACGTCTGGCGACGACGCAGTTCGCTCCCACGTCACGTGAAGGTTGGCGCACCGTTGCGCTGAAGCAGGCCGTCGCTCTCCAAGCCGGCAAGACCTACGTCGTCTCGTACCACGCACCGCGTGGCCGCTACGCCGTCACCGAGAACGACTTCGATCGCACCCGGAACCAGAACGGGTTCACTCTCCCCGCCGGCGCCGGTGTGTACAGCTACGGAG
>Ga0160448_100580_pt1 | contig 12339 bp, 9 predicted proteins | sample HID1973M_E1MG_FD_108269 | JGI IMG/M metagenome (GOLD analysis project Ga0160448, IMG submission 108269) | Enriched mosquito-associated microbial communities from UW Madison campus, WI, USA - HID1973M_E1 MG | ecosystem: Host-associated > Arthropoda: Insects > Digestive system > Unclassified ...
CCGCTCATGTCCCCCGGCTCGGGCCTGCGGCCCAAGCCTCCTCCTTTACTTCCCGTCAGCAGGCATCGCGCCCCAACGCCTCATTCACAACGACCGCCGAACCGAAAGCAGAAGCGAGAAGCGGGAAGCGGGAAGCGGGAAGCGGGAAGCGGGAAGCGGGAAGCGGGAGATGGTGAGGGGTCGCCATAAGCCGCGCAGCGGGCGTCCCGCTTTTTCCATCCCCTCCCCACTTCACCCGCTCTGCTTTTCGTTCCGCGGCCATTGGCCTTGAGGTGGCGGGGTGTGCTGCCTGCTGACGGGAAGTAAGGGAGGAGGTTCCGGCCCGCAGGGCCGGGACCGGGGGACATGAGCGGCAGCAGGCAGCGCACCCCGCCGCCCGCGACCGAGCAACCCGCCGCAGCTTTCCACGACACAACATCACCTGCATCGCGCAATACCAGAACAACCGATCGCCATCGAAGGCCAGCCAAGCCCCAGCCAGCGCAGGAACCGAATGCCCAGCAGCCGCCAGGCCGCAACCCCAACCGCTCCCCGGATGCCGACGCAGCCCCTCAATGAAAGGAGCTTCGCGCCAAAGCAACGCTGCGCATGCCTGCGTCATAGGCGCCACGCCGGTTGGCATCGGCCCATCATCCGCGGGCGCCGGATCTCAAACCGCCAATGGTGCGCGCTCGGAAAACTGCCCGCGCCAATAGGGGTAGTACGGATAGGGCGCTTCGACGCGGCTGGCCGCGTCCAGCCGTGCGAGCTGGTCGGCATCCAGCTTCCACCCGACCGCGCCGAGGTTCTGCCGCAGCTGTTGCTCGTTGCGCGCGCCGATCAGCACCGTGCTCACCGTCGGGCGGGTCAGCAGCCAGTTGATCGCGATCTGCGGCACGCTGCGGCCGGTTTCGACTGCGATGGCCTCGAGCACGTCGACGATGTCGAACAGCCGGGCATCCTCGATCGCCGGCCCGACCGAAGCGGTCTCGTGCAGGCGACTGCCCTCGGGCAAGGGCTGGCCACGGCGCAGCTTGCCGGTCAGCCGCCCCCAGCCCAGCGGGCTCCACACCACCGCGCCCACGCCCTGGTCCAGGCCCAGCGGCATCAGTTCCCACTCATAGTCGCGGCCGGCCAGTGAGTAGTACGCCTGGTTGGCGACGAAGCGGTTCCACCCATGCGCGTCGCTGATCGACAACGCCTTCATCAGTTGCCAGCCGGCGAAGTTGGACGCGCCGATGTAGCGGATCTTGCCGGCGCGCACCAGCTCGTCGAGCGTGGAAAGCGTTTCCTCCAGTGGCGTCAACGCATCGAAGGCATGCAGCTGCAGCAGGTCGATGTAGTCGGTGCGCAGTCGCCTGAGCGAGGCGTCCACCGCGCGCAGCAGGCGCCAGCGCGACGCACCGGCATCGTTGGGGCCATCTCCCAGTCGCAGGCCGGTCTTGGTCGACAGGATCACCTGGCCGCGGCGGCCCTGCAGCGCGGCACCGAGGATCTCTTCCGAAGCGCCATCGGAGTAGACATCGGCGGTATCGAACAGATTGATGCCCGCTTCCAGGCACAGGTCGATCATCCGCCGCGCCTCCTCCACGCCGGCATCGCCCCAGGCGGAGAACAGCGGCCCCTTGCCGCCGAAGGTGCCGGCACCAAAGCCGAGCACGGGGACCTTGAAGCCGGAACGGCCAAGCAGTCGGGTTTCCATGGAGATTTCCTCAGGGAGTCTGTGCACAGGGGGACGGGAGGGCATCACGACGCTGCAGCCGCACGCTCCAGGCCGCGACCAGCAGGCCGGCGAGGGTGATCGCCGCCGCCACCCAGGGCGTGGCGACCAGTCCTGCGCGACTGGCCACGACCACGCCACCGAGCCAGGCACCGATCGCGTTGCCGAGGTTGAAGGCGGCGATGTTGAGGCTGGACGCGAGGTTCTGGCCGGCGCCGCGCGCCTGCTCCAGCACGCGCAGCTGCAACGGGGCGACAGTGGCGAAGGCGGCTACGCCGAGCAGGCCGGCGAACACCACCATGGCCGGTGGCGAATGCAGCGCCAGGCCCATCGCCGCCAATACCATGGCCAGCACAGCCAGGGTGCCCAGCAGCGTGGCGACCGGCCGGCGGTCGGCCAGCCGCCCACCGAGCAGGTTGCCGGCGATCATCCCGGCGCCGAACACCAGCAGTACCGGCGACACCGCCGACTGGCTGAAGCCGGTCACTTCCACCAGCAGCGGCTGGATGTAGGTGAACACCGCGAACACGCCGGCGAAGCCGACTACCGTCATCAGCAGCGCCAGCAGCACCTGCGGTCGGGCCAGCACCGCCACCTCCCTGCGCCACGGGCTGGGATCGCCGCCACGCACCGAGACCGGCACCCACAGCGCTACCGCCAGCGAGGCGAGCACGCCGATCACCGCCACCGCCCAGAAGGTCGCCCGCCAGCCCAGGTGCAGGCCCAGCCAGGCGCCCGCGGGCACGCCCAGCAGCGTGGCCACGGTAAGACCGGCAAACATCAGCGAGATCGCCGAGGCCCGGCGTTCGGGCGCGACCAGCGAGGTCGCCACCACCGCGCCGACCCCGAAGAAGGTGCCATGCGCCAGCGAGGTCAACACGCGCGCGGCCATCAGGCTGGCGTAGCCCGGTGCCAGCGCGCAGGCGAGGTTGCCCAGGGTGAACACCACCATCAGCCCCACCAGCACGGCCTTGCGCGGCAGCCGGGCACTGAGCAGGGTCAGCACCGGCGCGCCGACGAACACGCCCAATGCATAGCCGCTGATCAGCAGGCCGGCGGCGGTGATCGACACCTGCAGGTCGGCGGCGACCTGCTGCAGCAGGCCCATGATGACGAACTCGGTGGTGCCGATACCGAAGGCGCCGACGGTCAGCGCATACAGCGCCATCGGCGTGCGGGCCTTCGATGGGCCGGGCGAAACCGGGTCAAGGGAGGCAGGAAGGGCCATGGGGGAAGTCCAGGATGCGAGGCCGCCTAGGCTGCGCCGTCGGCTTTTCAGCGAGAACCCCTGATATCCTGAATCATCTTCAAGATATTCTTGATAATCGATGGACCGGCTCGGCGACATCTCCCTGTTCCTGCGGGTGCTCGACCTCGGCTCGATCACCGCGGCCGCGCGCAGCCTGGATCTTTCGGTGGCCGTGGCCAGCCAGCGCCTGCAACGGTTGGAACGCGAACTGGGCGTGCGCCTGCTGCACCGGTCCACGCGCCGCCTGCACCCGACCCCGGAGGGGCAGGCGCTGGCCGAGCGCGGGCGCGTCCTGGTGCAGGACCTCGAAGCACTCGCCGACGGCCTGCGCGAGAGCGCACAGGCCGTCGCCGGCACGCTGCGGATGACCCTGCCGGCCTCGTTCGGCCTGCAGCATGTCTCACCGTTGCTGCCGGGGTTCCAGGCGCTGCATCCGCATGTCGCGATCAGTGCGCACCTGAGCGACGGCCTGGTCGACCTGGTCAGGGAGGGCTTCGACCTGGCGATACGGATCGGCCCGCTGGCCGATTCCGGACTGGTCGCGCGGCGCATTGCGGACAACCGGCGGGTGCTGGTGGCCTCGCCGGATTACCTGGCCAGGCACGGTACGCCAAGGCATCCGGACGACCTGGCCGGGCATGATGGCGTCCTGCTGATAGGCCGCGACGGCCGCCAGGACACCTGGCCGCTGGTCGCCCCGGATGGCACGTCACTGCGGGTGCGCATGCGCAGCCGCTTCGAGAGCAACCACGGCCAGCTGCTGCGCGATGCCGCGGTCGCCGGGCAGGGCATCGCCCTGCATTCGCTGTGGCACGTGGCCGACGACCTGCGCACTGGCCTGCTGAAGGTCCTGCTGCCGGACTGGCCCCCACCGACATCGCAGATCAGCGCGGTGATGCCGGCACGCTCGCAGCAGCCGCCACGCGTACGCGCCTTCGTCGATTACCTGATCGAAGCGCTGGGCGCGCCGCCGCCCTGGGAACAGCTGGACGTGGCGCGCTACGTCGCCTGAGGAGCCGCGTCAGTCGCGGTTCTCGTACACCGCCTTGCCGTCGACCCAGGTCGAGCGCAGCCGCAATGCATCGAGCTGCGACTCGGCCACCGCGAACGGATCCTGGTCGAGCACGACGAAGTCGGCGTGCAGGCCCTGCTTGAGCTGCCCTACCTGGGCCTCGTCGAAGCCGGCGTAGGCTGCGTCGGTGGTGAACCCGCGCAGCGCTTCGGCCAGGCTCAGCTTCTGGTCCGGCTGCCAGCCACCGGGCGGCTGGCCGTTGCGGTCCTGGCGGGTCACCGCCGCGTACAGGCCCAGCCGCGGATCGGGCGACTCGACCGGGAAGTCCGACCCGAGCGCCAGGCGCGCGCCGCTGTGCAGCAGGCGTTGCCACGCGTAGGCCCCGAGGATGCGTTGCGGGCCGAGGCGGTCACCGGCCCATGGCATGTCGGACGTGGCATGGGTCGGCTGCATCGAGGCGATCACCCCGAGCGGGGCGAAGCGCGGGATGTCTTCCAGGCTGAGGATCTGCGCATGCTCGATGCGCCAGCGGTGGTCGCTGCCGGCGTCGGCGCCCAGCACCTTCTGGTAGGTATCGAGCACCAGCCGGTTGCCGCGGTCGCCAATCGCGTGGGTGGCGACCTGCACGCCACAGGATTTCGCCTTCACCACGGCCTTTTCGTAGGCAACCGGGTCGGTGACCAGCAGGCCGCGGTTGCCATGGTCGTCGCTGTAGTCCGACAGCAGCGCCGCGCCGCGGCTGCCGAGCGCGCCATCCATGTACAGCTTCACCCCGCCCATCTTCAGCCGGCCACCGGGATGGGTGTACAGGCCGTTGGCGCACAGGTCGGCCAGCGCATTGCCGTCGCCATCGGCGTAGGTGTCCAGGCGCAGCGGCAGGCGCCCCTGGTCGGCGAAGCGACGCATCAACGCCAGGTCCTCGCGCGAGGTGCCCATGTCGTGCACGCCGGTCAGCCCGTTGCGCACCGCGGTGTCGAGCGCGAGTTTCAGCGCGCGCTCGCGGGTGGCTTCGTCCGGGGTGGGCATCACCGAATAGACCAGCGGCATCGCGCCATCGACGAATACGCCGGCCGGCTTGCCGGCGCTGCGTTCGATGCGGCCGCCGTCCGGCTGCCAGTCCGCCTGCAGCAGGCGCGGTTCCTTCGTCGCGGCGAGCTTGAGCGCGGCCGAATTGGCCCAGCCGGCATGGCCATCGACGCGCTCCAGCCAGACCGGGCGGTCGGGGAAGGCGGCGTCGAGGTCGGCGGCGGTCGGGAAGACCTTGTCGGGCCAGTCGTTCTGGTCCCAGCCGCTACCGGTCAACCAGGCGCCGGGGGCGAGCGTCTTCTCGAAGGCCTGCAGGCGCTCGAGCACCTCCTGCTTGCTGCGCGACCCCACCAGGTTGGCCTGCAGCAGCGCCCAGCCCAGGCCCATGACGTGGCCGTGGGCATCGATCAGGCCCGGCAGCAACGTGGCCTTCGGCAGCGAGACGCGATGGGCATGCGGGTAGCGGCCGGCCAGGGTGGCGAGATCGCCGGTGGCGAGCAGGCGGCCGTCCTGGCTCCACGCGATGGCCTGCACCTGCGGCTGCCGCGGATTGGAAGTGTAGATATGGGCCGCATCGAGCACGGTGACCTCGGCGGCGGCCGGTACCGCCGCGGCGGAACCGATCAGGGACAGCAGGGGCAGGGCCAGGCTCCAGCGGCGCATCGGTCGACTCTCATGTCGGAAAGTGGCGACTATGCGGCAAGCGCGGCGCAGCATGCACGTGGTGCGATCTGCGGTGGCTTGCATCGGTTGGGGGTTTGGGTTTGCTGCGGGAATCGGGGCGCCCGCTTTCGCGGGCTGTGTTGAGGGTTATTGAGGGCGCGCCTGGGTGGGCGGATAGCTTGGCTCTGACTTACGTTTAGGTGCGCCGCCCCGACGGGCATGGGCGCGTCGGTTTCGGCAGACGGCCGTGTCGTGACGAAACCGAACGTGGGCCCTCCATGGCCCACTCGCGCCCATACCCGCCGGGACGTCACCCGGCGCTTTTATTTCCCCATTCTTCAAAAGCGCGCCGGGAGGGGGGGGAAGAGAAGAGCGACGTCCCTGACGTCCAGCGATCGGATACGCCCGGTCTTCGTTCGCCGCTATCGATCAAGCCATCGAAGTCCATTGGTCTGAGTTGGCCGAGGGTCGGAGAGCCCGCTCTGCTCTGCTCTTCTCTTCCCCCTCTCCCGCCACGCCCCAAACGAAGACTTGAGAACCAAAGCGCCATGCGCCGTCCCGGCGGGTCGGCGCCCATGCCGTAAGTCAGGGCCAAGCTATCCGCACACCCAGGCGCGCCCTCAACAACCCCCAACAGCGCCCGCGCAGCGAGGCGCCCCGCTTCCAGCGCAGAAGCAAGCAGGAGAGAGTCAGCGCCCCCGCCGCGAAGGCAGGAAAGCCGCCACCACGCCCAGCAGCGGCAGGAACGAGATCAGCACGTACACGTATTCGATGCTGGTGCGGTCGGCGAGCAGGCCGAGCACCGCCGCGCCCAGCCCGCCCATTCCGAAGGCGAAGCCGAAGAACAGCCCGGACACCGTGCCGATGCGGTGCGGCATCAGTTCCTGTGCATACACCAGGATCGCCGAGAACGCCGAAGACAGCACGAAGCCGATGATCAGCGTCAGCACCGTGGTCGCACCCAGGCCGACATGCGGCAGCGCCAGCGCGAACGGTGCCACGCCGAGGATCGAGGCCCAGATCACCGGCTTGCGGCCGATCCGATCGCCTACCGGGCCGCCGATCAGCGTGCCCGCGGCAGAGGCCAGCAGGAAGCCGAACAGGTGCAGCTGCGCGCTCTGCACCGATACCCCGAACTTGTGGATCAGGTAGAACGTGTAATAGCTGCTCAGCCCGGCGATGTAGAAGTACTTGGAGAAGATCAGCACCAGCAGGATGCCGATCACCCAGGCCACCGTGCGCGTCGGCAGCGCGGCCTCGGCCGGGCCCACCTTGCGCTGCACCGGATTGGCACCCAGGTGCAGCGCATACCAACGGCCGACGTAGGACAGCAGGCCAATACCCACCAGCGCGGCACCGGCGAACCACGCCACCGCATGCTGGCCGTAGGGCACGATGACCGCCGCGGCGATCAGTGGCCCGATCGCGGTGCCGGTGTTGCCACCGACCTGGAACACCGACTGGGCCAGGCCATGGCGTCCGCCGGAGGCCAGCCGCGCGATGCGCGAGGACTCCGGGTGGAACACCGCCGAGCCGATGCCGACCAGCGCCGCGGCCAGCAGCACCATCGCGTAGTTCGGCGCATAGGCCAGCAGCAACAGGCCGACCAGGGTCGAGCCCATCCCCATCGGCAGCGAGTACGGCGCCGGCCGGCGATCGGTACGCAGGCCGATCAGCGGCTGGAACAGCGAGGCGGTGAGCTGGTAGGTCAGGGTGATCAGGCCGATCTGGGCGAAGCTCAGCGAGAACTGGCCCTTGAGGATCGGATAGATGGCCAGGATCAGCGACTGCATCATGTCGTTGATCAGGTGCGAGGAGGTGATCGCGGCCAGGACGCCGGTGACCACCGGACGGGTCGCGGACGAAGCCGGCGCGGTCGATGCCGCGGATGCGGGAACGGCGGAAGCAGTGCTGGACATGGCAACCATACGGTGGGGTGGGACGGCGCATGGTAGGCTGCGGCTTCCTGTCGTACTCGCGCAATCCGGTCATGCACTATGCCGAAACGGACATCCCGCCCTGGCCCTATCCGCCGGCCCACCTGCGCGAGATCGATGCCAGTGCCTCGGACGTGTTCTGCCGCGCCGTCGATTACCCCGCCGGCCGGTTGATACCACCGCACCGCCACGCCAAGCACCAGCTGATCCACGCGGTGCGCGGGCTGATGGTGGTCACCGCCGAGCAGGGGCGCTGGGTCGTGCCGAGCACGCGCGCGCTGTGGATGCCGGCCGGCTGGGAACACAGCGTGCGCTGCATCGGCGAGGTCCACATGCGCAGCCTCTACATCCGGCCCGAGGCGGTGGCGCACCTGCCGGGCCGCACTGCCGCGGCGGTGGACATCCAGCCGCTGCTGCGCGAACTGATCGAGAGTGCGGTGCGGGTCGCCCAGCCGTATGCCGCCGATTCGCGCGACGGCCACCTGATGCGCCTGCTGCTCGACGAACTGCGCACCATGCCGGTGCTGCCGCTGCATCTGCCCGAACCCACCGACCCGCGGCTGCGCCGCGTCGCCCGCCACTTCGAGGTGCATCCGGAAGACAACGCGCCGCTGGCCGACTGGGGCCAGGCGCTGGGCATCGACGCGCGCACCCTGCAGCGGCTGTGCCGGCGCGAACTGGGCATGAGCTTCGCGCAGTGGCGCGCGCAGACGCGGCTGCTGCGCGCACTGGAGCGACTGGCCGGCGGTGAGAAGGTCATCGATGTCGCCGCCGCCCTTGGCTACGAGAACGCCAGCGCCTTCACCCGCATGTTCCGTCGCCACTTCGGCCAGACGCCGAGTCGCTTCTTCGGCTGAGCCGCCCCGCCGCGCTATGCTCGGGCGCGGCACCACCATCGGGGAAGGTGCCTCGACACAGGGACCGTGCATGGATCGTCGTCGTTTCCTCGCCACCAGCGGCCTGGCTGCCGCGCTGCCCGCGCTCGGCGCGGCATCGCCCGCTAGTGCCGCGCCGCTGGCCACGCCCGCCGCCGGGCCGGTGAACTTCCTCAGCGACGGCCTCGGCCTGACCCCGGCCGAATACGCCGGTGCACTGGCCGGGATCACCGCGCGCGCCGGCTTCGATGCCGACAACTACAGCCTGGGCGGCGTGATCGAGGACATCGAGCAGGCCTTCGCGCGCCGCCTCGGCAAACCGGCGGCCATCTGGCTGCCGACCGGCACGCTGGCCAACCACATGGCGGTGCGTGCCCTGGCCGGTGAACGCCGGCGCGTGCTGGTGCAGGCAGACAGCCACCTCTACAACGACAGTGGCGACTGCGCCACGCAGCTGAGCGGGCTCAACCTGGTGCCGTTGAAGGGCGGCACCGCCGCGCTGCCGCTGGACGCGGTCCGCGCCGAGGTCGAGCGCGCCGGCGATGGTCGCGTGCCACTGCAGGTCGGCGCGATCTCGCTGGAGAGTCCGGTACGCCGCCTCGGCCACCGCTACGTGCCGTGGGAGGACGTGCGCGCGCTGTGCGACTACGCCCGTGGCCAGGGCATCGGCCTGCACCTGGACGGCGCGCGCCTGTTCAACCTGCCGCAGCACACCGGTCACGACGTGCGCGCATATGCCGCGCTGTTCGACACCGTCTATGTCTCGCTGTGGAAGCATTTCAACGCCGCCTCCGGCGCGATCCTGGCCGGCGAGGCGGCGCTGATCGAGCCGCTGCGCCCGCAGCGACGCATGTTCGGCAGCGGCCTGCCGCACGCGTGGCCGCTGGCCGCACCCGCGCTGCAGTACCTGGACGGCTACGAGCAGCAGTACGCCCGCGCCTGGCAGGCCGCCGGGCAGGTGTTCGCCCGGCTCAAGGCCGACGGGCGCCTGCAGGTGCAGCGCCTGCCCGAGGGCACCAGCAGCGTCGCGCTGACCCTGCCGGCCGGCGTGGATGCCAATGCGTGGGCCCAGCGTGCCGGCCAGCACGGCGTGCGCGTGGGCGCGCCGCCGCCGGGCGGCAACACGTTGCTGCAGGTCAACGCGACCGTGCTGCGCAGGCCGCCGCAGGCGGTGGCCACGGCGCTGCTGGACGCGCTGGCGGGATGAGCGGCGAGCCGCCCGCGGGCCCCTGGCGCGCGCGCTATCGGTGCTGGATCGATTCGCTGTCGCGCGAGCGCCTGCTGCCCAACCGGCGGATCTCCGTGCTGGTGTTCGTCACTGGCTACGCCGTCGCCTTCGCCTGGCGCGCCAGGGAGCCCTGGGGAGGGTCATTCCTGTTCGGCCTGCTGGTCACGTTGATCCTGGCCGTGCGCCTGTCCAATCTCCTCGTGGTCCGCCTGCTGCGCGTGGGCCTGCGCAGCGCCGCAGCGGGGCGGGCCCTCCACATTGGATTGAGACCGCTCGTCTACGGGGTCGCGATGACGATGCTGGTGTTGGTCGGAGGCGCTTTCGTGCTCGCCTGGCGCTGCCTGCCCGGCGCCGCGTTGTGACTCCCGTTCGCGCCACCATGACCACGGTCACTTGACCCCCTTTCCACGCAGCGGCGACGCTCCCGGTTTGCGCAAGGCCATGGACTGCGCATGCGCCCCCTGGAGAACCCCCGCTTGGATCGTCGCACCTTCCTGCAGTTGTCCGCGCTCGGCGCCGGTGGCCTGCTGCTGCCCAGCACCCGCCTGATCGCCGCCGAGCAGCTGCTCGCGCCCAACGACACCGCCCGCAACCGGCGCCTGGCCGATGCCGCCCTGGCCGCGGCCAAGGCCGGCGGGGCCAGCTACTGCGACGTGCGCGTCGGCCGTTACCTGCGCCAGTACGTGGTGACCCGCGAGGCCAAGGTGGAGAACGTGGTCAATGCCGAATCCATTGGCGTGGGCGTGCGCGTCATCGCCAACGGCGCGTGGGGTTTCGCCGCCACCAATACGCTGAGCAGCGATGGCGTGGCCGCCGCGACCCGCCAGGCGATCGCCATCGCCCGCGCCAATGCCCGCCTGGCCGACAAGCCCGTGCAGCTGGCGCCGGTAACGCCGGCCGGCACGACGAGCTGGCGCACGCCGATCCGCCGCAACGCGATGGAGGTGCCGGTCGCCGAGAAGGTCGCGCTGCTGATGGACGTCAACGCCGCCGCGCTCGATGCCGGCGCCGACTTCGCCGCCTCGCGCCTGTTCGCGATCAACGAGCAGAAGTATTTCGCCAGCTCGGACGGCTCCTGGATCGACCAGGACGTGCATCGCCTGTGGCTGCCGTTCACCGTCACCGCGGTGGACAAGACCACCGGCAAGTTCCGCACCCGCGACGGACTCGGCGCGCCGGTCGGCATGGGTTACGAATACCTCGAGGGCGATCCGGCGCAGAAGCACCACCTGCCGGGTGGGCTGGTCGCCTATGGCCGGTCCTACGACGCCCGCGAGGACGCGGTGGCGGCGGCGAAGCAGGCGCGCGCCAAGCTGTCGGCACCGTCGGTCAAGCCCGGCAAGTACGACCTGGTGATCGACCCGAGCAACCTGTTCCTGACCATCCACGAATCGGTCGGCCACCCGCTCGAGCTGGACCGCGTGCTCGGCTACGAGGCCAACTACGCCGGCACCAGCTTCGCCACGATCGACAAGCGCGATGCCGGCTTCCGCTGGGGCAGCGGGCTGGTCAACATCGTCGCCGACAAGACCCGTCCGGGCAGCCTGGGTGCGGTCGGCTACGACGACGAGGGCGTGAAGGCCAAGCAGTGGGACCTGGTCCGCGACGGCATCCTGGTCGACTACCAGTGCACGCGCGACCAGGCGCACATCCTCGGCAAGACCGAGTCGGACGGTTGCAGCTATGCCGACGCCTGGTCCAGCGTGCAGTTCCAGCGCATGCCCAACGTCTCGCTGGCCGCCGGACGACAGCCGCTGGACGTGGCGAAGATGGTCGCCGGCGTCGACAAGGGGCTGTACATCCACGGCCGCGGCTCGTATTCGATCGACCAGCAGCGGTACAACGCGCAGTTCGGTGGCCAGCTGATCTACGAGATCGAGCACGGCAAGGTGACCCGCCTGGTGGAGGACGGCGCCTACCAGATCCGCACCCCGGAATTCTGGAACTCGGTCTCGGCCATCTGCGACGAGGGCGACTTCCGCCTCGGCGGCTCGTTCTTCGACGGCAAGGGCCAGCCGGGGCAGGTCTCCGCGGTGTCGCACGGCTCTGCGACGACGCGCTTCGACGGGGTCAATGTGATCAATACGGCGCGCTCGCTCGGGTAGGTTCTCGCGGGCGATGGCTTGCTTGGTGCGGCCGGGGGAAGCGGGGCGCCTCGCTGGCGCGGGCTGTATTGGGGGTTGTTGGGGGCGCGCCTGGGTGGGCGGTTGGTTTGGCTCCGACTTGCGTTTGGGTGCGCCGCCCCGACGGGCATGGGCGCGTCGGTTTCGGCAGACGTCCGTATCGTGACGAAACCGAACGTGGCACATCCATGTGCCACTCGCGCCCATACCCGCCGGGACGTCACCCGGCGCTTTTATTTCCCCATTCTTCAAAAGCGCGCCGGGAGGGGGGAGAGAAGAGCGGCGTCCCTGACGTCCAGCGATCTGTGGCGCCCGGCCTTCGTTCGCCGCTATCGATCAAGCCATCGAAGTCCATTGGTCTGAGCCGGCTGACGGTCGGGGAGCCTGCTCTTCTCTTCCCCCTCCCCGGCGCGCCCCAAACGAAGACTTGAGAACCAAAGCGCCATGCGCCGTCCCGGCGGGGGTGGGGGCGAGCAGCACATGGATGTGCTGCGCTCGGTTCGGTGAGTACAGGACGTACGACGAAA
>Ga0160448_100587_pt1 | contig 12285 bp, 12 predicted proteins | sample HID1973M_E1MG_FD_108269 | JGI IMG/M metagenome (GOLD analysis project Ga0160448, IMG submission 108269) | Enriched mosquito-associated microbial communities from UW Madison campus, WI, USA - HID1973M_E1 MG | ecosystem: Host-associated > Arthropoda: Insects > Digestive system > Unclassified ...
CCTGACCGGTCTGGGGGCGTGGCAGGCGACGACGTTCCCGACGCCGCTGGCGTGGGGTGCGACGTTCGACCCGGACCTGGTCGAGGAGATGGGCGCCGCGATCGGGTCGTCGATGCGCCGCCTCGGTGTGCACCAGGGCCTCGCGCCCGTGCTCGACGTCGTCCGCGACGCCCGCTGGGGGCGCGTGGAGGAGTGCATCGCGGAGGACCCGTACGTCGTCGGGACGCTCGGCACCGCGTACGTGCAAGGCCTGCAGTCCACGGGCGTGGTCGCGACGCTCAAGCACTTCGTCGGGTACTCGGCGTCGCGCGCCGGCCGCAACCTGGCCCCGTGCACGCCGGGCCGCGCGAGCTGTCCGACGTGCTGCTGCCGCCGTTCGAGATGGCGGTGCGCGACGGCGGCGTGCGGTCGGTCATGCACTCGTACGCGGAGATCGACGGCGTGCCCGTGGCCGCCGACCCCGCGCTGCTCACCGACCTGCTGCGCGAGCGCTGGGGCTTCGACGGCACCGTCGTCGCCGACTACTACGGCGTCGCGTTCCTGCACACGCTCCACCAGGTGGCGACCGACCTGGGCGCGGCGGCGGGGCTCGCGCTCGCGGCCGGGGTGGACGTCGAGCTGCCGACCGGGGACGCGTTCCTGGAGCCGTTGGCGGCGGCGGTGCGCAGCGGTGCGGTCGACGAGGCGCTCGTCGACCGGGCGGTCGAGCGCGTGCTGCGGCAGAAGGACGAGCTGGGCCTGCTCGACGAGCCGGCCGACGTGCCGGTCCCCGAGCGGATCGACCTGGACCCGCCCGCGCACCGAGCGGTGGCGCGGCGGCTCGCCGAGGAGTCCGTGGTGCTGGTCCGCAACGACGGCGTCCTGCCGCTCGCGGCGGATGCCCGTGTCGCCGTCGTCGGTCCCAACGCCGACCGCGCCCAGGCCCTGTTCGGCTGCTACGCCTTCGTCAACCACGTCCTGTCGCACCACCCCGACGTGCCGCTGGGGCTGCACGTCGACACGGTGCTGGAGGCGCTGCGCGAGGAGGTGCAGGTCGTCACGTCCGCGCGGGGCTGCGCGGTCGACGACGACGACCGGTCGGGCCTGCCGGGCGCGATCGCCGCGGCGCGGGAGGCCGACGTCGCCGTCGTGGTGGTCGGCGACCAGGCGGGACTGTTCGGGCGCGGGACCGTGGGCGAGGGCTGCGACCGCGACGACCTGGAGCTGCCCGGCGTGCAGCGTGTGCTGGTCGAGTCCGTGCTCGCGACCGGCACGCCCGTGGTACTCGTGCTGCTCACCGGCCGCCCCTACGCGCTGGGCTGGGCGCTCGAGCGGTGCGCCGCCGTCGTGCAGGCCTTCTTCCCGGGCCAGGAGGGCGCCGGCGCCGTCGCCGGGGTGCTGTCCGGCCGCGTCAACCCGTCGGGCCGCCTGCCCGTCACGCTGCCGCGCTCGGTGGGCGCGCAGCCGTTCACCTACCTCCACCCGCACCTGGGTGGTCCGACGCAGGTCAGCAACCTGGACCCGACGCCCGTCGCCGAGTTCGGCCACGGCCTGTCCTACACGACGTTCACGCACACCGACCTGACGGTGCCGGACCTGGTCGCGACGGCGGGCTCGTTCACCGCGTCGGTGACGGTCACCAACACGGGAGCGCGGGCCGGGGACGACGTCGTCCAGCTCTACGCGCGCGACGAGTACGCGTCGGTGACCCGGCCGCTCGCGCAGCTGGTCGGCTACCGGCGGGTGTCGCTGCGACCCGGGCAGAGCGTGCGGGTCACGTTCGAGGTGCCGACGACCAGGCTCGTGCTCACCGACCCGTCGCTGCGCCGCGTCGTCGAGCCCGGGGCCGTGACGCTGTGGGTGGGCCCGTCGTGCTCGTCGCGCGAGACGACGGCGGCCGTCGAGCTCGTCGGCCCGGTCCACGAGATCACGGGCGACGACGAGCGCCTGGTGACCACCACTGTCGGCTGAGTCTCGCCGGTGGCTGCATCGATGGTTGCAGCGGCCGCGCCCCTGGCGGGCGTTCGCGCTGCAACCATCGATGCACTCGTTCCCGCGCACGGTCGCGGGTGCGGCGGGTGCGGCGGGTGCGGCGTGGGATGCTGACGCCATGACAGTGCAGTCGACGTCGCCGCGGGCCGGTGGCTACGCCCGTGGCCGGGCCACGCGCGAGGAGATCCTCGACGCCGCGATGCGGTTGTTCGGCGACGTCGGCTACCACACGACGTCGCTGCGGGACGTGGCCGCGCGCGTCGGCATCTCCCACCCCGGCCTGCTGCACCACTTCCCCACCAAGGCCGCGCTGCTGGAGGCGGTGCTGCAGCGGCGCGACGAGGTGGACGGCAAGGCGTTCGACGACGACGTCGCCGCGAGCGGTGACTTCCTCGAGGCCCTGGCCCGGCTCGCCGACCGCAACGCAGCCCGTCCGGGCATCGTCGAGCTCTACGCGACGCTCTCGGCCGAGGCGACGTCCCCGGCGCACCCCGCCCACGACTACTTCCGCGCGCGCTACGTGCGCGTGCTCGCGCAGACGACGGCCGCGTTCGAGCTGCTCGCGGCCGAGGGTCGCCTGCGCCCGGGGCTGGACGCGCCGACCGCCGGCCGCCTGTCCGTCGCCGGGATGGACGGGCTGCAGGTGCAGTGGCTCATGGCCGCCGACGCGCCCGAGGGACGCGTCGACATGGCGCGCGCCATCCGCGCCCTGCACGCGTCGTTCCTGGTCTGAGCAGTGCCGCGGCGATCTCGGTCGCGCCGCCTAACGCTCCTTGAGCGCCGCGAGCACGGGAGGACGCCACAGGCTTGTCAGAAGCGTCACGGAGAGCGCGACGCAGATTGCCGCCGCAGTGTGCCTGAGGGCGAAGCCGAGCGAGGTCGGCGGAGCCAGGCCGAGACCGACTCCGGCAAGCGCCGCGACCAGTGCCCCCCAGGCGGCGCCGGTCAGCAGCGGAGTCGCCGCCTCGGTGAACCGGATCACGACGCCGTGCGACCGGCGGACGCCCAAGGTCGCGTACAAGGCCGTTCGTTGGCGGCGGGACCAGATGAAGAAGGCCATGAGCAGGCCGGTGACGGCACCGGCCATCAACCCGGCCGACCGGGTGGGACGAACGGCGAAGTCGTGGGCCGCATGGGGCCCGAACCGTCCGGCGCTGACCTGCCGGCGGACGGTCACGGCCTTGCCGGAGGTCTCGGCGAGAAGGGCCGGGAGTGCGGCAGCGACCGCGTCGATCTCGTTCGGCGAGGCCTGGACGACGCACTCGTCGGCGGTCCTCAGGGGGGAGACGACGAGCACCGCTGTCGACGCGGTGTCGCCGAGGCGTTCGAACGACGGCGTGGCCGCGACGCGCAGGGTGCCCGAGGGAGGTGTCCACCGCGACTGGTCCGTCGGGTCGGGTTGGAGCCCGAAGATGGTGCCGGGTGACCATGACCATCGTTCGGCGACCTGCTTGGCGACGAGAGACTCGCCGGCGCCGAGCGGAGCGGCCCCGAAGACGCGTTCGATCCCGGCGGTGCCGACGAGCACGGTCTGCGTGTACTCGGAGCGTCCGGCGACGCGAGCCTGCCGCTGGTCGAGGGCTGCGGCCACCTCGACACCGGGTAGCCGGCCGGCGGACTCACACGCGCCGGCGTCGATGACGCCACTGTCGGTCGAGGCGTGCAGGATGTCCCCGCCCGCGACCAGGAACGTGTGCTCGTCGTGCACGATGCCCGCGACGGTGGCCTCGTCCAGCACGGCGGCTCCGGCCGTGACGCCGGCGACCGACGCCGTGAGGATGCCGAACAGGACTGGTGCAGCCACCACGTTGCGCAGGGCCTCGAGGCTGGAGCGGCGCCAGTCCCAGCGCGCACCGCGCGACGGGGGCGCGACGGGCGCATCGACCCGTGTGTCGGTGGCGGTCGGGGTGGCGCTCATGCAGCCACGCGCCCGTCCTCGATCCGGACCGTGCGGTCGCATCGCTCGGCGACGCTCGGATCGTGCGTGACGATCACCAGTCCGCACTGGCGCCCGTGCGCCGTGACGGCGGTGAAGAGCGCGTCGAGCACGACCTCGGTCGAGGAGTGGTCAAGCTGCCCGGTCGGCTCGTCGGCCAGGATGAACGGGCGCCGGCTTGCAAGGGCGCGGGCGACGGCGACGCGCTGCACCTCGCCACCGGACAGGAGTCGAGTCGGGACGCGACGCAGGTCGCGGAGCCCGACCGAGGTCAGCAAGTCTGTCGCCTGCTCGACTGCTTCCTGTCGCGGGACCCCCGCGATCTGGGCGGCGACCGCGACGTTGTCCAGGGCCGTGCGTTCGGGGAGCATGTTGGTCGTCTGCAGCACCCAGCTGGTCACGTCTCGTGGTGCGCGGGGATCGTGGGATGCCTCGTCGACGACGTGCACCGACCCGATCGAGGGGCGGACGAGCCCGCCCAACACCGACAGCAAGGTGGACTTGCCAGACCCAGACGGTCCGAGGATCGCGACGGTCTGGCCCGTTCCGGCCTCGAAGTCCGCGCCGTCGAGCACCGCCCGCGCGCGCCCGGCGAAGCTCACGACCACGCCCTCGGCTACGAGCCGCACGGCACCGCCAGGTCCACCTGGCCGGGGTTCGCGAGGACCTGCGCCAGCGCGAACGACGCGTCGAGTTGGACGGTCGACGCGCCGCCCCCCACCGGCGTCACCGGGGTGGGGGCAGATGTCGCGTCCGCGTAGACGCACGTCGTGCCGTCAGATCCGGTCGCGAGAGACGAGGCAGGCACGACGTGCACATGCTGGGGCTTCGCCGTGCGAACCTCGGCCGTGCCGCTCTCCTGGGTGCCCAGCGCGGTGGCGATCGCCTGGGCGTCGCGCCGATCCGAGATCGTTCCGGATCCCACGTCGTAGGGCACGGTGGTGTCCCCCACGGCCACGAGCGCTCTCGTTCCGAACGTCGTACCGAGTCCGCCGTCCGGCTCGGTCACCTTGATCCTGGCGATGGTGGAGGGTCCGGTCACCAGAGTGTCGCCCACCGTCGTCGAAGAACCGACAGGCGCGTCGATGCTCGCCACCGTCAGAGGAGTCCGTCCCACCCAGACGACGGTGGCTGGATCGAACGCGCGCACGTTGCTCGTCACGCCGGCGTCCCGGTTGAACGCGGCCACGGCCGACGCGTACCGAGCGCCGTAGACGTCGTCGGCCTGGGCCAGATATCCGGTCGCCACGAGGAAGTCGCCCAGGCGCTGCACGTCCTCGCCACGCGCACCGACGGAGAGCACTCGCCACAGCGGCGCCTTGGCCACCATCGCCCGCACAGGCCTGTCGTCGATCTTCGCGACGGTGGTGCCGTCGGCCAGGACGTCGCCCACCCGCGACACCGCGGTGACGGTCCCCGAGGCGTGCGACGCGGCGTGTCTTCCTTCAGACGACGCCGTGTGCAGCGTGACGACCACGGACGGTGTGCGCACTGTCGTCGTGACCGGCACGAGCAGCGGCGTCGCGGGCTGCCCGGCAGCAGTCGGGTCCGGCGTGCTCGCGAGCGCCGCCCAGGCTCCGAGCGCCAGCACCGGCACGACGAGCAGCGCCGCGACGACGGTCCAGACGGCGGTCTCAGATGTGGGGCGCTTCACAGCGAGGTCTTGCCTTCGCGCACGATCCAGTGCAGATAGGTGGTCCCCGACGTGAACACCAGTGACGTCACGTCCCCACTCGCCGCGGCGTCGACGGTCCCCAGGCGACGACGCACGGCCGAGCCGTCATCTGCGCACTTCAACGTCGTCCGCGGCGTCAGGCCCGGCACGGTCGTCTCCAGCGCGAACGTACCGGGAGCGTCGCACGCGAGGACGATCCAGTACGTCCCTGGATCGAGCTGGACGTTCGCGGACGACGAGAAGCCCTGGGTCGGGACCGTTTCTCCCGCGACACCGGCTGCGCACCCGACCGTGATGAGGTCGGCCGGGATGGGCATGGCGTTGTCCACGCACATCTGCTTGAGGCCGGGTCCGCCGACATCCAGTGCCCTGTCGGGCGGCGAACCGTCCGTCGGCACGGCCACGAACGAGCCGGGAGCAGGGACCGGGGCACTGGTGCCGGCCGAGACCGCGGAGGGCGCCGCGGGTGGGGAGGCCTGAGCGTCGTGCGATCGGGACGGGGGTGCGGTCGCGCCCCCGGTCCCGGCGTCGCACCCAGCTGCGCTCCCGACGATCAACGCCAGTACCGTCACGGCTCTCGCAGGTCGCCTCCAGCCCACCGTCATCCTTCCCACGTGCTGTAGCTGACGTCGCTCAGGCAGTCCTCGTCCTGCTTCGCCTGGGCATGCTTGCTGGCCGCCACGACCAGGTCGTGGAACGACGCGTCCGCGGCCACGTCCACTCCGTAGCTGTCGAGGCAGCTCGACAGCGGGTCACTCAGGGCGGCAGCACGGCGTTCCTCGTAGGCCAAGCCCTGGGGTGTCGACGTCTGCCAGTACTCGTCGACGTACTGCGCGAATCTCTTGTAGCAATCGGCCTGGACAGCCTGGGCCTGATCTTCGGCGACCGTGCCGGCACCCACCGAGTAGTTGATGATGTCCTGGCCGTTGCTCCGGACCACGTCGCTGTTGACGACCTGCAGGCCCGACTCGCGCATGCAGTCGAGCGCACGATCCATGGAGGACTTGTACTGCTCGAACGCGATCGACGTTGCGGCCAACACGTCAAGCTGCGACTGATCAACACCCGCCGCTCGCGCCTGCGCGAGCTCACCGGACAACGCTTCGGCGCTCTTGTCCGCGTTCGTCTGTGCATCATCGCTGCTCGAACAAGCAGCGCATGCCGACACCGCGAGCACCACGGCCCACCAACGAGCGTTTCCGTGCACGACGATCCCTTTCTGTTTCACTCGAGAAGTGCGACGCCGGGCCCCGCAGAGGCAGGGCCCGGCCGCTCGTCTCAGTACGGGTAGTGGTGGCTCCCGGCCCACGTCCCAGTTGTCGGCGCCGTCGCTGTCGCTACGTCACCGCCGTAGACCCACCCGGACCAGATGGTGCTGGAGATGCCAGGAACGCTGAAGGCGACCTGCGCACCAACCTTCGAGCATCCGCCGGAGATGTCCGTCGTCCGGGCGTAGCCGTGGACTCCGTGCTGGTCGTAGTCAGCGACGACACAGCTGGCGGCGTTGGCGCCCGTGGCAGCCACGGGAATGACGGCGAACGCAGACGCCGCGGCAATTCCAGTCGCCATCATTGCACGAATAAATCTTCCGTTCATGAGATCCCCTTCGATCAACTTCCATCTCGTTCCGGTAACGTTCCAGCCTGCTACCGCCGCCCCGGGTGGGGCCTTCGAATTTGTATCGGTTCGCGCCCATTTCGTCAACCATCGCGCAGCGATCGGTTGCGAGTTTGTCAAATGAGCAAACCTGCAGTTCATGAGTCCGGCGATCAGCGTTGCCGGTGCGTGTTGGCCGCGCCGCGGTCGAACTGTGACCGTCGGTTCGGGGATATACCGCCTACTGGGGGAGCGGGCCGAAATGCTGCCGAAAATGCGCGCGCCGACGAAAATGACATCACGCAACGCGGGAACCGTGGTGCACGCCGATAGCTTCCGGCCGAGCCGGATCCACAGCACTGCACGGTTCGTGACGGCCCGCGTACTCGCGCCAGCGGCTGCAATTGGCCGCTTGCCTCGGGCGACCTCGCGTAGCCCGCCCTTCCGCGTGCAATTTAGATCGCGACGAAGTGTGGGCCCGCCCGTACGCACGACGCGGCACGCGGGATCGCCCGCGCTGTGGTGGCACCGATGGCCACGAGTTCGCGCGTCAGTCTTCCTTGCATGTTGCCCCCTGTGGATCGCCATCGATCGTGGTAGCGCTCCCATGCGCTAGCCGCCTCGGATGAAGCAACCAAGTTGTACCGGTTTGCCGGGTGCGGCGTCAACGGGCGTCCGCAGGAGAGCACGTTCGTGAACTGGACGTTTGTACAGGTCAGACGTGACGAGCGGCTCCGCATACGTACCCTGACGTGCGGGCCGCAGTCGGTCGACGGGTGCTGCAGGTGAGGGCCCTCGCGGACCTGACCGTGTTAGGGGGTCGCGACCAGGCACAGGCCGGTGCGGTCGCCGCTGTCCCAGCCGTCCTGGGTCGGCGCCCACGTGACGACGGTGTCCCCGGCGTCCTGCTCGGCGGTGCTCAGCACGCACGCCTGCGCGACGCGGGCGTCCGCACCCGTCTGACCGGGCCAGACGGCGTCGTCGCCGAACCGGTACTCCGAGACGACGCTTGCTGCGTGCTCGTCGGCGCACGGCACCACGCGCACGACGTCGACGTCGCCGTCCGCCGGAAGGTTGGCCAGGCAGTTGCCGACGACCAGCTGGGCGACGTGCGCATCGCGCGGCGCGGACACGTCGGGTGGTAGCGGCGACGTCGCCCGGGCCGTCAGCAAGACGACGAGCACCACCGCGACCCACGCCAGCGTGCCGAGGGCGCCCAGGACGATGCCGGCGACCGCGAGCCCGCCGCCGCGCGTGCCCCGCCTCGCGACGCGTCGTCGGGCGACCAGGCCCAGGACCAGCGCGACCGGTCCGAGCGCGAGGACGCCCGTGACCAGTGCCGCGACGGCCGTCGGCTCGGTCCGCGGCCGCGGTGGCTGCCAGCCCGGCGCGTAGTACGGCTCCGCGTACCCGGGCGTGGAGGACACGGTGCGGTCAGACGAGGGCGAGGGGATCGGCCGACGGCACGGCCGGGGCCTGGGTGGTCACGCTGACGTCGGAGGTGCTGTAGTCCCAGTCCGAGTCGTCGTAGCTGTTCGAGCCCCAGATGGCGAGGCCGACGAACAGTGCGACGAACGCCAGCAGGAAGAGCGTGCCGAGCGCCCCGACGACGATGCCCGCGATCGCGAGCCCGCGGCCGTCGGTGCCGTTGCGCTTGATCCGGCGGAGCGACGCGATACCGAGCCCGAGCCCCACCGGGCACGGGATGCCCGCGAGGATCACGAGCCCGCCGATGCTCGTCGCGAACGACGCGATGGCCAGTCCGTCGGTCCCGCGCGAGCCGTAGCCCGCGGGCGCATACGTGCCGCCCGGGCTCGGATACGTCGGCTGACCGTACGCGGGCTGACCGTACGGCGGCGGGTAGCCGGGCTGGCCGTACTGGGGTTGTCCGTAGGGAGGCTGCCCGTAAGAAGGCTGTCCGTACGAGGGCTGACCGGACGCAGGCTGGCCGTAGGGCGGCTGCTGACCGTACTGAGGCTGCTGGCTCGGCTGGCCGTAGGGGGACGTCGGCGGGAGCACGGCCTCGTACCCGCTGGGCGGAGGCGGCGTCGGCATGCCGGTCGGCTGCTGCGGCTTGGTCAGGTCGGGGCGGCCCGGCTCGGGGCGTGCGCCACCGGCGTCGTCGCCGCGTGGTGCGAACGGGTTGTCGTCGCTCTGCCCGGTGCTCATGTGCGCAACCTATCGAATGGTGGCCTGTTCGCGGTGCGACTCAGTCCGCGAGCTCGAGGACCACGGGGACGTGGTCGGACGGCTGCTTGCCCTTGCGCTCGTTGCGCTCGATCGTCACACCGGTCACCCGCGCGGCCAGCGCGGGCGAGGCGTAGGTGAGGTCGATGCGCATGCCCATGTTCTTGGGGAAGCGCAGCTGCTGGTAGTCCCAGTAGGTGTAGGTGTGCTCGGCGGGGATGTGCTCGCGGCTCACCTCGGTGTACCCGGCGGACGCGATCGCCGTGAACGCGTCGCGCTCGGCGGGCGTGACGTGGGTACGGCCGGCGAAGAAGTCGATGTCCCACACGTCGGTGTCGAGCGGGGCGATGTTCCAGTCGCCGACGAGCGCCACCTGCGCGTCGGGGTCGGCCTGCAGCCAGCCGCCTGCGGTGTCCCGCAGCCGGGCCAGCCAGTCGAGCTTGTAGGCGTAGTGCGGGTCGTCGATCTCCCGACCATTGGGTACGTACAGGCTCCACACCCGCACACCGCCGCACGTCGCGCCGATGGCCCGCGCCTCCGCGGCGGCCGGGTCGCCCCACGTGGGCATGCCCTCGAAGCCGATCTCGACGTCCTCGATGCCGACCTTGGACAGGATCGCAACGCCGTTCCACTGGCTGAACCCGCTGGTCACGACCTCGTAGCCGAGCGCCTCGAACTCCTCGCGCGGGAACTGCTCGTCCTTGCACTTGGTCTCCTGCAGCGCCAGGACGTCCACCCCGGTGCGCTCCAGGAAGGCCAGCGCGCGGTGGGCGCGGGCCCGGATCGAGTTGATGTTCCACGTGGCGACGAGCATGCGGTCACGCTACCCGCCCGCACAGACACGTCCGACCGTCAGGCGGACGTGAGGTGCCCCGAGAGGCGCTCGTGGCGGGCGGTGCTCGCGGCGTCCAGCCCGACGAGCTCCACGCGCGCGCCGCGATCGGCGAACCTGGCCTCGATCGCGTCCAGCGCAGCGACGGTCGTCGCGTCCCACAGCTGCGCGTGTGCGAGGTCGAGGACCACGCGCGCTGGCGCCTCGTCGTACTGGAACTCGTGGGTGAGCTGGTTCGCCGAGGCGAAGAACAGCGCACCAGACAGGCGGTAGACGTGGGCGCCGTCGGGCTCGTCGGGCATGCGCTCGACGCCCGTGTGGTGCGAGACCCGGACGGCGAACAGCACCGACGCGGTGACGACGCCGACGCCCACGCCCCAGGCCAGGTTGTGGGTCGCGATCGTGACGGCGACGGTCACGAGCATCACGGCGGTCTCGGACCTCGGCATCCGCCGCAGCGTCGTCGGGCGGACCGAGTGCCAGTCGAACGTGCCGACGGACACCATGACCATCACGGCGACCAGCGCGGCCATGGGGATGACGGCGACGACGTCGCCCAGCGCCACCACCAGGACCAGCAGGAACGTGCCCGCCAGGAACGTGGAGATGCGGGTGCGGGCGCCGGACTGCTTGGTGTTGATCATCGTCTGGCCGATCATGGCGCAGCCGCCCATGCCGCCGAACGCGCCCGTGACCAGGTTGGCGACGCCCTGGCCGCACGCCTCGCGGCGCTTGTCCGATCTGCTGCCCGTCACCTCGTCGACGAGCGTCGCGGTCATCATCGACTCCATCAGCCCGACGAGCGCCATCGCGATCGCGTACGGGCCGATGATGCGCAGCGTCTCGAACGTCAGCGGGACGTCCGGGGCGAACAGCGTGGGCAGGCTGTCGGGCAGGGCGCCCTGGTCGCCGACGGTCGGGACGGACAGGCCGGCGACGACGGTCAGGACCGTGACCAGGACGATCGCGACGAGCGGCGCCGGGACCGCCGTGGTGAGGCGCGGCAGCAGCACGATGACGGCCAGGCCACCGACGGCCAGCGGGTACACCGCCCACGGCACGTCGATCAGGTTGGGCAGCTGCGCGACGAAGATCAGCACCGCCAACGCGTTGACGAACCCGACCATCACCGAGCGCGGCACGAACCGCATGAGCCGCGCGAACCCGGCCAGCCCGAAGACGATCTGCAGCACACCCGCCAGCAGCACGGTGGCCACCAGGTAGTCGAGCCCGTGCTCGCGGACCACAGGTGCGACGACGAGCGCGACCGCGCCGGTCGCGGCGGAGATCATGGCCGGGCGGCCTCCGACGACGGCGATCGTGACCGCCATCGTCGTCGACGCGAACAGCCCCACGCGGGGGTCCACGCCCGCGATCACCGAGAACGAGATCGCCTCGGGGATGAGCGCGAGCGCGACGACGAGCCCGGCCAGCACCTCGGTGCGCAGGATGCGCGGCGAGCGCAGGGCATCACGCACGGTGGGCACGGCGGACGCAGGCATGGGACTCCCAGCGGGTGGCAGAGGTACGGCGGCCGTCCGGCGACCCCGTCCTGAGGAAGGGGTGCGCGGCCACGCGCGGGCCAGGCGACTGCCTGGCAGGCACAGGCATCCTACCGGCCCGCGCCATCCCCCCACCCATCAGCTCGGGTCGCGGGTTCCTCGTCGATGCGCTGGCTTAAACGCGCGAGTCGACGATGAACCCGCGACCCGAAGAGGCGGGTAGGTCAGTGCAGGGCGGTGACGAGGTCGGCGACGGTGGAGGTCACGCGGTCGTCGTCGGCCTCCGGGGTGAAGCCCAGGCGCGCGACGACCAGCTGCTCCGACGGCACGACCGCCACCCACTGCCCGTCGTGGCCCTCGGCGAAGTACGCGTCCGCGGGGATGCCCTGCTCCACCACCGAGCCGTCGGGGCGCGCGTTCGACCACCAGCCGGTGGCGTAGCCGTCGGACCCGGGCTCGACCGACGCGTCGACGGCCTTCGTGGACTGCGCCATCCAGTCGGTGGGCAGCAGCTGCTGACCACCCCACGACCCGTTCTGCAGCGCGAACTGCCCCACCGACGCCCAGTCGCGCGGCGTGGCCCACA
>Ga0160448_100598_pt1 | contig 12152 bp, 11 predicted proteins | sample HID1973M_E1MG_FD_108269 | JGI IMG/M metagenome (GOLD analysis project Ga0160448, IMG submission 108269) | Enriched mosquito-associated microbial communities from UW Madison campus, WI, USA - HID1973M_E1 MG | ecosystem: Host-associated > Arthropoda: Insects > Digestive system > Unclassified ...
CGGGTCGGAGGGCGACGCCGTGGCCGCCGAGCTCGTGCCGGTGCTGTCGACCAAGGCGGGCCGGGTGCTGTGGAACCAGTGGCCGACCGGCGTCTCGGTGACCTGGGCGCAGCAGCACGGCGGACCGTACCCGGCGACGACCGCCGTCGGCAGCACATCGGTGGGAACCGCCGCGATCGGCCGGTTCCTGCGTCCGGTCACGTATCAGAACATGCCCGATGCCCTGCTGCCCCCGGCGCTGCAGGCCTCCAACCCGCTCGGGATCCCGCGGCGGGTCGACGGCGTGCTGACCGCATCCTGACGCACGCCTGCACGACGGCGCGGCCCCGGGGAGACCCCCGGGGCCGCCGCCGTCTCACGGGTTCGGGTTCGTCGCCTTGCCGTCGAGCCAGAGCGTGTTGGACGGGTCGGAGTGGGTGGTGTCGGTGCCGACGTGCTTGTCGCTGATCTGCGGCCCCTTGGTGATGACGTGCACGATCGCCATCGCGTGGCCGCGGCCGAGGCCGTAGTCGGCCGCGAGCCACTCGACGATCGGGGTCGCCTTGGTGGTCTCGTCGAAGCCCTTCTCATGCGCCTTATCGATGAGCTGACGCGGCGTGAGGCCGGTCTTGGTCTCGATGTTGTCGAGGTATGCCTGGAACGACATGCGATTCTCCTCAGCTGCCGGTGGTGGGGATGTCGAGCACTCCAGGAGCATCCTGCCACTCCTGGATGATGCGGTCGGACGCGTGGATGCACAGCACCCGCAGCCTGCCGTTGCCGCAGTTCTTGAACCCGTGCCACGCGCCTGCCGGCGCCGTGGCCGTGTCGCCGCCGACCGCGTGGAGCGTCTCGCCGTCGATCGTGATGCGCGCTTCGCCCTCCAGCAGCACCCAGGTCTCGGGATACGGATGGCGGTGGATGTCAGGCCCCTGCCCGGGCTCGTTGTCGACGAGGAAGTACGACACTCCCGCGCCGTGCTCGGCGCCGATGAAGCGGCGGAGGCGCCCCGCGCCGACGCGGGTCTCGGCGGCGGGGACGATGGCCGGGATCGTGATGCTCATGAGATGCTCCGTCCTGTCTGGGTGATCCCACCCTCGCGGCTGCCGCACGCCGACCCTAGAGTTTCGATGTGGATCGAAAGTACGTCGACTTCCAGCTCGCGCCGGATGACCTCACGGCGATCCGGTTCGCCGTCTCTCCGGGCCACGAGCTGTGTCACGCGGTGCGCGCGATGCTGCGGCCCGACGAGTACCCGCTGCAGTGGGGATGGATGCGGGCGACCCGCGGCTCGATCCCGCGCGAGGACTTCGACGTGCTGGCGCTGCTGATCCGGGACGAGGGGTACTTCCCCGACTTCCTCACCACCACGCCGACCTGGGACCTCACCCCCGGCGCCGAGGCCGAACGGCTCCGCGACATCGACGACGACCGCTTCGAGGTCGACATGACCAAGGTGCTGGTGCGCTCGGACGGCGCGCGGCGCGACGCCGTCCAGCACATGCTCGATCAGCCCGATCGTGCGCGGGCGATGATCGCCGAGGCATGGCTGTCGGTGTGGAACACCGGTGTCGCCCCGGTCTGGACGCAGCTGGAGCGGCTGCTGCGCGCCGATATCGCGGTGCGCTCCCGCCGCATCGCCGAGAGCGGCATCGGGGCGATGATCCAGACGCTGCACGACCGCGTGCAGTGGTCCGCCGGCGCCGTGCGCGTGACGATGCGCATCTGGAGCGAGGTCGTCGACTGCCGCGGCAGCGGCCTCGTGCTCGTGCCGTCGGTGATGGGGGCGACCGGATGCTTCGTCCTCACGGAGCCCCCCGCGCAGCCGACCCTCTTCTACCCGGCGCAGGGCGTCACCGCGACGTGGGCACGGGACGCGGCGGACGCGGCATCCGCCCTCGGTGCACTCCTCGGACCCGCGCGCGCCCGGATCCTGCTCGACGCGCACGAGCCGCGGACCACGTCGCAGGTCGCGCGCGACACCGCCCTCGCCCTGTCGACCGCCTCGCACCATCTGACGGTGCTGCGCGAGGCGGGGCTGGTCGCCAGCACGCGCGACGGCGCCCGTGTGCTGCATCGCCGCACCCCGCTCGGCGAGGCGATGGTCGGTGCCGCGCTCTGAACCTCCCTTCCACGCGTGAATGTTATCCCTCACTTTCCGCGACCGATGCGCGCGGGAGCCGTTGCTGCCACGCCTCTGCTGCGACAAGGCCCGTTACCGAGTTGTTATCGCTCACATCTTGCAGGCAGGGTGAATGTTAGGGCTAACATTCTGATCGTCGGGCAGCAAGGACGCCGCACGACGAAGATCACACCGGCATGGACGCCGGACCCGATACGAGGAGGTTTGGGGAGTGAAGAGCAAGATTCTCGCCGGTGCAGCGCTCCTGGGCGTTTTCGCCCTCGCCGCGACCGGCTGTGCGAGTTCATCCGGAGGCGACGCGGGGAGCGGCGGCGGCGACGGTCCCGTCACCGTCGGCTTCGCCCAGACCGGATCGGAGTCGTGATGGCGCAGCGCCAACACCGAGTCCATGAAGGAGGCGTTCTCGGAGGAGAACGGCTTCGACCTCATCTTCAATGCCGCCGACAACGACGCCGCCGCACAGATCGCCGCCGTGCGCGACTTCATCAGCCGCGGGGTCGACGCGATCGTCATCGCGCCGATCGTCGAGGACGGATGGGACGACGTGCTGCAGGAGGCCGCCGACGCCGGCATCCCGGTGGTGCTCGAGGACCGGACCGTCAGCGCATCGGACGACCTGTACGCGAGCTGGGTCGGCCTGGACTTCAAGAAGGAGGGCGTCACGGCCGGCGAATGGGCGGCTGAGACCTTCGGCGACACGCCGACCAAGATGGTCGTGCTCGAAGGCACCACCGGCTCGGCACCGGCCAACGACCGTGCCGAGGGCTTCGCCGAGGCCGTCGAAGGCACCGGGATCGAGACGATCGACTCCCAGACGGGCGACTTCACCCGCGACGGCGGCAAGACCGTGATGGAGGGCTTCATCCAGAAGTACGGCATCGACGGCATCGACCTGCTGTACGCGCACAACGACGACATGGCGCTCGGCGCCATCGAGGCGATCGAGGCGGCCGGCGGAGTGCCGGGCGAGGACATCAAGATCGTGTCGATCGATGCCGTGAAGGACGGCATGCAGGCGCTCGTCGACGGGAAGATCAACTTCATCGTCGAGTGCAACCCGCTGCTGGGCGAACTCGCCGCAGGACTGGTCACCGACGTCCTGGACGGCAAGTCCGTCGAGAAGGCGAACTATGTCGAGGACCAGTCGTTCGATCAGGAGGCCGCGGCCGCGGTGATCGACTCGCGCCCGTACTGACCCCGTGCGTCCTTCCGCTCCGCCGAGGCCTGCCGGCCCCGGCGGAGCGGAGCGACCGCTCCGCCCGACACGCCCTCGGAGACGAAAGCAGCCTCATGAACGACCTCGACACGGCGACCGGTGCGGTCGTCGCGCTGCGCGGCATCACGATCCGCTTCCCCGGAGTCCTCGCGCTCGACGGTGTCGACTTCTTCCTGCGACCGGGAGAGATCCACTCCCTGATGGGAGAGAACGGCGCCGGCAAGTCCACGCTCATCAAAGCGCTGACGGGCGTCTACTCCGTCGACGCCGGCACCATCACGGTCGGCGGCGCAGAACGCGTGTTCGCCGGCACGGCGGATGCGCAGGACGCCGGCATCTCGACGGTCTACCAAGAGGTCAACCTCTGCACCAACCTGTCGGTCGGCGAGAACGTCATGCTCGGCCACGAGCCCCGCCGCACCGGCGGCGGGATCGACTGGCGCGCGGTCCACCGCCAGGCGCGAGAGCACCTGGCCGGCCTCGGGCTCGAGATCGACACCCGCTCGACCCTCGCGGCCCACTCCCTCGCCATCCAGCAGCTGGTCGCGATCAGCCGGGCGATGGTGCTGGACGCGAAGGTGCTCATCCTCGACGAGCCCACCTCCAGCCTCGATCGCGGTGAAGTGGCCCAGCTCTTCGCCGTCATGCGCGCGCTGCGCGACACCGGCGTCGCGATCCTGTTCGTCAGTCACTTCCTCGACCAGGTGTACGAGATATCGGACCGCATCACGGTGCTGCGCAACGGGCGTCTGGTCGGCGAGTACCCGGCGGCGGAGCTCCCGCGCGATCAGCTCGTGAGCAGGATGATCGGCCGCGAGCTCGACGAGCTCGCACAGCTGTCCCAGTCCGCCGAGCGCCCCATCGACCGCACCGTCGCGCCGGTGCTCCGCGCTTCGGGGGTGGGCAGGCGCGGAGTCCTCTCCCCTGCCGACCTCGAGGTGTATCCCGGCGAGGTCGTCGGACTCGCCGGTCTGCTCGGCTCGGGACGCACGGAGTTCGTGCGTCTCCTCGTCGGCGCCGACAAGGCCGACGAGGGCGTCATCGAGGTGCACGGCGCGCCCGCACGGATGAGTTCGCCCCGCCACGCGATCCAGAAGCGCATCGCCTACTCGTCGGAGGATCGGCGAGGCGAAGGCGTGATCGGCGATCTCACCGTCGCCGAGAACATCGTGCTCGGCATCCAGGCACGCCGTGGCTGGATGCGCCCGATCCGCAGGGCGGAGCATGATCAGCTCGTGTCCGAGTACATGTCCGCGCTCGGAGTGCGCCCGGCCGACCCGAACGCCCTGGTGCGCAACCTCTCCGGCGGCAACCAGCAGAAGGTCCTGCTCGCGCGCTGGCTCGCCACCGCGCCCGAACTCATCGTCCTGGACGAGCCGACACGAGGCATCGACGTCGGCGCGAAGGCCGACATCCAGCGCAAGGTCGCGGAGCTGGCCGCCGACGGCCTGTCCGTGATCTTCATCTCATCGGAGCTCGAAGAGGTGCTTCGATTGGCTCAGCGGGTGTCGGTGATGAGGGACCGCCGCAAGATCGGCGAACTCGACTCCGCGCTCGTGGATCTCGACCAGCTCATCGACTACATCGCCAACGAGGGCGAGGGGAGCGCAGCGTGAAGAAGCTCGTCAGGCACCGGCTGTTCTGGCCGATCACCGCGTTGATCACCTTGATCGTGATCAACACTGCGGCACGACCCCAGTTCATCTCGATCACCGTCCGCGACGGGGAGCTCTACGGCGCACTGATCGACATCCTGCGCAACAGCGCGCCGCTCATGCTCGTGGCGCTGGGCATGACGATCGTCATCGCGACGCGCGGCATCGACCTCTCGGTCGGCGCGATCATGGCCGTCTCCGGAGCCGTCGCACTCACCGTCATCGACACGTCCGGTGCGCCCGGGTCGCTCGGCACCGTGTTCGTCGCGCTCGTGGTCGCCCTGCTGGTCTCGCTCGTGCTCGGATCGTGGAACGGCCTGCTGGTGTCTGTGCTCGGCATCCAGCCGATCATCGCGACGCTCGTGCTGATGCTCGCCGGACGAGGCGTGGCGCTGCTGATCACCGGCGGCTTCATCACCACCGTGACCAGCGCACCGTACAAGTTCATCGCCACCGGCTACGTCGTGGGTCTGCCCTTCGCGCTGTTCATCTCGGCGGTCGCCATCGCCGTCATCGCGCTCGTGGAGCGGCGCACGGCGCTCGGCATGCTCACCGAGGCGGTGGGCATCAACCCGGCGGCCAGCCGCCTCGCGGGCGTCCGCGCCAAGGGCATCGTCTTCGGCGCCTACGCGACCAGCGGACTGCTCGCCGGGATGGCCGGCGTCCTGTACAGCTCGAACATCATGGCCGCCGACGCGAACGCCACCGGCCTCTACATCGAGCTGTACGCGATCCTCGCCGTGGTGCTCGGGGGCACCTCGCTGATGGGCGGGACGTTCACCATCGCCGGGACGGTGGTGGGCGTGTTCACGATCCAGACCCTGGAGTCGACGATCCTCTTCCTCGGCGTGCCCTCCGCCCAGGCGCCGGTGTTCTTCGCGATCGTCGTCATCGTCGTCGTCCTGGTGCAGTCGCCGCGCCTGCACCGCCTCGCCCGGCGGCTGCTCTCGCGACGCTCCCGTGACGATGACGCGGGCCGTCCGGCCTCGCAGACCAAGACCCCTGTGGAGGTGGCTTCATGACCGCGGACGTCCGGACCGCGCCGGCCGGGCCGAGCATCCGCGAGCGCTACGACGTCTTCATGAGCAGGCACGCCTCGCTCATGCCGACTTTCGCCGCCGTGGCCATCCTGCTCGTGCTTCTCATCAGCGCCCAGTTCGCCTTCGGCAACTTCATCGCGCCGCGCAACCTCTCTGCGCTCCTGCTGAACAACGCCTACCTCGTGATCCTCGCGGTCGGCATGACCTTCGTCATCCTGACCGGCGGCATCGACCTGTCCGTCGGCTCGGTCATGGCCTTCACCGGCATCCTCTGCGCGAAGCTCCTCGCCGACGGCATCCCCGCCATCGTGGCCGTCCCCGCGATGCTGCTCAGCGGCGCGGCCATCGGCCTGCTGATCGGCGTGCTCGTCCAATACTTCGACGTCCAGCCGTTCATCGCGTCCCTGGCGGGACTGTTCCTCGCACGTGGCCTGGCGTTCGTCGTGAGCCTCTCGTCGATCCGCGTCGAGGATCCGGCGGTGCTGTGGCTGCAGCGCACGCGACTCACCGTGGGCGACTGGTACCTGACGCCGACCGGCATCCTGGCGCTGCTCGTGGTGGCCGCCGGGGTGTACGTGGCGCAGTGGACGCGGTTCGGCCGCACGATCTACGCCATCGGCGGCAACGAGCAGTCGGCACGGCTGATGGGTCTCCCCGTCGCACGGACGAAGGTGCTGGTGTACGTCATCTGCGGGCTGTGCAGCGGGCTGGCCGGTCTCGTGCTCACCGCCTACTCCGGCGCCGGGTACCCCCTCAACGGCGTCGGCACCGAACTCGACGCGATCGCCGCGGTCGTCATCGGCGGCACCATCCTCACCGGCGGCTCCGGCTATGTGCTCGGCTCACTGGTGGGCGTGCTCGTCTACGGCGTCATCAAGACGATCATCGCGTTCCAGGGAGCCGAGCCGTCATGGACCCGCATCATCATCGGGGCGCTGCTGCTGCTGTTCATCGTGGTGCAGCGGGTGATCGTCGCCCGTTCCGAGCGACGGCGATGAGCGCGCCGCGATGACGGGCCCGCATCGCCCGTCACGCAATAATGGCGTGATGGACGAGCGACGGCCGCTCATGGAGCTCAGCGGGGCGACGGTGCGGTTCGGCGCGGAAGCCGCGCTCGACGACGTCGCGTTCCGGGTGTTCCCCGGCGAGGTGCACTCGCTGATGGGAGAGAACGGAGCGGGCAAGTCCACCCTGATCAAGGCGCTCACGGGGGCGCTGCAGCTGGATCGGGGGCGGATCACTCTCGAGGGCGTTGCGGTGCGGTTCCGCACGCCGGCAGAGGCGCAGCGCGCCGGCGTCAGCACGGTCTACCAGGAGATCGATCTGCTGCCGAACCTCACCGTCGCCGAGAACATCTGCCTGGGGCGTGAGCCTCGGCGGATGGGAACGATCGACTGGCGGTCCATGCGCCGGCGCGCGCAGGACGTGCTCGCCGGGCTCGGGCTCACGATCGACCCCGCCTCCGTGCTCGCGCACCACTCGCTCGCCGTGCAGCAGCTCGTCGCGATCGCTCGGGCGATCTCGGTCGACGTGAAGGTCCTCGTCCTCGACGAACCCACCTCGAGCCTCGACGTCGATGAGGTGGCCGAGCTGTTTCGCGTCGTTCGCGAGCTCAAGGAGCGCGGTGTCGCGGTGGTGTTCATCTCGCACTTCCTCGACCAGGTGTACGAGATCTCCGATCGCATCACCGTGCTGCGGGGCGGACGCCTCATCGGGGAGTACCTGCCGGGCGAACTGCTGCGCATCGACCTGGTCGAGAAGATGCTCGGGCGCAGCGCCGCCGGCATCGGCGCACGCACACGGACGAGTGCCGCGGACGATCCGGATGCCTCGGGCCCGGTGTACCTGAGCGGGCGCGGCGTCACCGCGACGCCCGGCATCGCCGATGCCGACGTCGACCTGCACGAGGGCGAGGTGCTCGGCGTCGCGGGACTGCTCGGTTCCGGGCGCACAGAGCTCGCGCGGGCGCTGACGGGCATCGATCGCCTCAACGGCGGAATCCTGACCGTCGCGGGAGCCGACGGGGAGCTCCGCTCGCCCCGTCGCGCCATCTCGCTCGGCGTCGTCTACTCGTCCGAGAACCGCCGCGCCGAGGGCATCATCTCCGACCTCAGCGTGCAGGAGAACATCACGCTGGCGCTGCAGGCCGAGCGCGGCGTCCTGCGCCGGATGCCCGCGAAGCGGCAGCGAGAGCTCGCGCTGAGCTGGATCGACGCACTGGACATCCGTCCGGCCGATCCTGATCGACCCGCGGGGACGCTGTCGGGCGGCAACCAGCAGAAGGTGCTGCTCGCGCGGCTGCTCGCGCTGTCACCCCGGGTGCTCGTGCTGGACGAGCCCACCCGCGGGATCGACGTGGGCGCGAAGGTCGAGATCCAGAACCTGGTCGCCGAGCTCGCCGACAACGGGCTTTCGGTGATGTTCATCTCGGCGGAGCTCGAGGAGGTCCTGCGGGTGGCGTCGCGAGTGGCGATCCTGCGCGCCGGCCGGGTGGTCGAGACGCTGCCGGCCGAGGCGCTGACGGTCGACTCCCTGCTCGCTCTGGTGGCGCAGGCCGAGGATCCTGACGACGAGGCGAGGCCGTGACGGACGAGAAGCCGGCACGGTCGGCGAACATCTTCGATGTGGCACGCCTGGCGGGCGTGTCGCATCAGACCGTGTCGCGCGTGCTGAACGATCTGCCGAACGTCCGGCCGACCACACGCGCGCGGGTCGAGCAGGCGATCGCCCAGCTGCGGTACAGCCCGTCACCGGCGGCGCGCGCGCTCGTCACGCGGCGCACCCGCACCATCGGCCTCGTCGCCCCGAACGTCACCGACTACGGACCGACCTCGATCGCCATGTCGTTCACGGTTGCGGCCCGCGCCGAGCGCTACAGCGTCGAGACCGTGAGCGCCCCCGATTCGGATCCCGCCTCGGTCCGCGATGCGGTCGAGGGCCTGCTGCGGCAGCGAGTCGATGCGATCGTCCTGGTCGTCGTCGACGTCGGCGTGCTCGAGCTCGTGCGCGGCCTCGACCTGAGCATCCCCGTGGTGGCGTCGGCGTCAGCGGCTCGCCGCAGCCCTCTCATCGTCTCGATCGATCAGTACCGCGGTGCCCGCGCCGCGGTGCGCCACCTCGTCGATCTGGGTCACACCCGCGTCCTGCACCTGGCAGGACCGCGGCACGCGCCCGACGCACTGGAACGGATCCGGGGGTGGCAGGACGAGCTCGCCGCCCACCGCCTGGAGGTGGTCGAGCCGCGGCACGGCGACTGGACGGCGGCCAGCGGCTACCGGCTGGCGGGCGAGCTGGAGATCCCGCCGGGGACGGCGGTGTTCGTCGCCAACGACAACATGTCGATCGGCCTCCTGTCAGCGCTGCGAGAACGGGGGCTTCGTGTTCCCGAGGACGTCAGCGTCGTCGGCTTCGACGACGTCCCCGAGGCGGGGTACCTCTACCCGGCCCTCACCACGGTGCGCCAGGATTTCGCCGCGCTCGGAGAGCTGATGATGCAGAAGGTCCTCATCGCGGTCGAGGAGCCCGATGGCGTCACCGAAGACACCCCGCTTCCGACGCATCTCGTGGTCCGCTCCTCGACCGCCGCACCGCGCAGCTGAGCCCGCACCGAGTCCAGCCAGGCCGCACACAGGCACGCACCGGTAGACTGGCCGTGCCCATTTCGATGTGCATCTACCTGTCTGCGGCTCCGGGCTGCGCACAAGGCGGCACCCGCAGCCGCCGACCCCCGGCGCACAGCCAGGAGAAAGATGCACACCACCATCGTCGACACCAGCACCGTCGAGCCCGATACCTCTGCGCCCGCCGCCGTCCGGCGCCCGAGCCTCATCCGCGAGGCCGGCTACGCCTACTTCCCCATCGCGCTGATCGCGCGCCTGCCGTTCGCGATGATGGTGGTCGGCATCCTCACCCTCGTCGTCTCGGCGCGCCACTCGCTGGCGCTCGGCGGCGCCACCAGCGCCATGACGGGCCTCGGCACGGCTCTGGTCGGGCCGCTGCTGGGCGCCGCCGCCGACCGCCTCGGCCAGCGCCGCGTTCTGCTGATCGCGGGCGCGGCCAACAGCGCGATGCTCGCGACGATGGCATGGCTGGCTTTCGCAGCGGTTCCGGATGCCGCGCTCCTGGCCGTCGCGTTCTTCATCGGCGCGACCATGCCGCAGGTGGCACCGCTCTCGCGCAGCCGCCTGGTGGGGATCATCGGGCGGACGTATCCGAAGGAGCGGCGCACCGCGGTCGTCAACGGCGCGATGGCCTACGAGTCCGCCGCCGACGAGATCGTCTTCGTGTTCGGCCCGGTGATCGTGGGGCTCCTCGCGACCACGCTCAATCCCGCCGCCCCGGTGATCGGCGCTGCGGTGCTGGGACTCGTCTTCGTGAGCGCCTTCGCCCTGCACCCCACGGCGCGCACCGTCGCGGTCACCGGCGGCGCCGCGCGACCGGAGCAGGCGCCCGTCCGAGAGCTGTTCCGCGCACGCGTGCTGGCTCCCGTGGTCGGCGCGCTGGGCATGGGCCTGTTCTTCGGCGCGATGCTCACCTCCCTCACCGCCTTCATGGCCGAGCGGGGCGTGCCCGAGCAGGCCGGGCTGGTGTACGGGGCGATGGGCATCGGCTCGGCCGCCCTCGCCCTCGGCGTCGCGCTGTTCCCGGCACGCTTCACGCTGCGCGCGCGGTGGCTGGCCTTCGCGTCGATCCTCGTCGCGGGCACCGTCGCGCTGCCGTTCGTGGGAAGCATCGGCGCGATCGCGATCTGCCTCCTCGCGATCGGCGTCGGCATCGGGCCCACGCTCGTCACGCAGTACAGCCTCGCCGCCGCCTTCAGCCCCCGCGGCCGTTCGGCCACCGTGATGACGATGCTCGGCTCGGCCATCGTCGTGGGCCAGTCCGCGGCATCCGCTCTGACCGGTCTCGTCGCCGATGCCACCGGAGCCGGCACCGCGCTCATCGCCCCGTTGCTGGCCGCGACCGTCGTGCTGGGTGCGGGGATCTGGAACGCGATCGCCTCTCGACGCTGACCGTCTCGGCGGATCGCCGGCGTGCGGCGTCCCGACGTGTCGAGGCACGCCGCTTCGGGGGCTACCCGGTTGCGGCGGCGAGGAGACGGCGCATCTCGGCCATCGCCTCCTCGGACTGGGCGAGCAGCACGCGGAGGCGCTCGACGGTGACCTCAGGGTCACCCGACGCCGCGGCGACCTCCGGCTCGAGCCCGGGCGACTCGGGCGTTCCCGCCACCGGCGCCCCCGGTCCGCCGACCTGCCCGGCGGCGACGCCCGCCTTCACCGCCCCGGCCACGGCTCCTGCCGCAACGCCCTTGGCCGCATGGTCGGCCAGCGAGGGCGGAGCGTCGGCCGCCGGCGCAGCGGTGTCGTCGTCCGCCGGCGCGGCGGTCGAGGCATCCGTCTCCGCCTCCTCCGCCGCCTTCCGGGGGCCGAGGAAGAGGTTCGCGAGATAGCCCGTGAACGTACCGAAGATGCCGACGCCGACGACGATGATGAGCGTGCCGATGAGTCTGCCCGCGTTGGTCACGGGGTACTGGTCCCCGTAGCCGACGGTCGAGATCGTGACCATCGTGTACCAGAGCGCGTCGGAGGCCGACGTGATGTTGGCGCCCTCGGCGTTCTCCTCCACGGCGAGGATCGAGATGCTGCCGAACTGGAGCACGAGCACGCCCATCAGCAGCAGTGTCATCAGCGCGCTGTTCGCACGATCGTGGATGAGCGTGGACCAGACCGTCCTCGGGCCCAGTTCGCGCAGCAGCCGGAAGACGCGCAGCAGCCGGAACAGACGCAGGATCTTGAACTGCGGGAACGGCAGGCTCGCGAGGAGGTCCGCCCAGCCGAACCCGCGGAAGAAGTAATGGGCTGCGGACGGCGCCGTCGAGATCCGGTAGATGAAGTCGCCCAGGAAGATGGCGCTGAACAGGGCGTTCATGACCGACAGCACCAGCTCGAGCGCCGTGTCGCCGGCCATCGCGTACACGAGCACGAGATTGACGATCGACAGGATCGACAGCGCGCCGATGAAGATCTCGTACGCGGTGTTCTTCAGCTCGGAACGAGCGGCGGCGCGGGCCTCGGCGCGGGCCTTGGCGCGGTCGTGGGACCGCTCGCGCATCTCGGAGA
>Ga0160448_100601_pt1 | contig 12145 bp, 10 predicted proteins | sample HID1973M_E1MG_FD_108269 | JGI IMG/M metagenome (GOLD analysis project Ga0160448, IMG submission 108269) | Enriched mosquito-associated microbial communities from UW Madison campus, WI, USA - HID1973M_E1 MG | ecosystem: Host-associated > Arthropoda: Insects > Digestive system > Unclassified ...
ACCTACCCGGCCAAGACCTTCGAGGCGGCGGCGCAGTGGGTGGGCGAGGGGCCTGCTGCGCTGGACGTGCTCATCAGCGACGTGGTCGGGCCCGAGGACGCGGATGCCGTGTTCGACCGGCTCGCCCGCTCCCTCGACGTGCCGGGAAAGGTGCTGATCCGCTTCGCGCCGGATCGCACACCGCGCCCGGGCGGCACGACCGCCGATTCCGCGTCGGCACTGACGGGGGCGGACGCATGATGGCCGGGGAACGCACCGGCGGCGAGAGCCTCTTCGACCGGATCGGGGCCCGCCGGGTCGTCAACGGCGTCGGCCCCGCGACCCGCCTGGGCGGGCTTCCGCTGCATCCGGACGTGACGGAGGCGATGGCCGCGGCCACCCGGCATCCTGTCCGCATGGACGACCTGGAGCGCCGCGCGGGGGCAGAGCTCGCCCGGCTGCTCGGCACCGAGGGCGCGTACGTCACTTCCGGGGCGTCCGCCGCCCTGACCCTCGCCACCGCGGCGCTCATCACCGGGTCGGACCCGGCGCGCATCGACGCCCTTCCGCGGATCGAGGCCGCCCCGCACCGGGTCGTCGTCCTCGCCGCGCACCGCGACCCGTACGACCGCGCACTCGAAGCCGCTGGCGCCGAGCTCGTCGTCGTCGGGTACCCGCACTCCACGCACCTCGGCGAGATCGAACGGGTCCTCGACGGCGAGACCGTCGCGGTGCTGTATCGTCCCGGGCGCCCCGGCAACCATCCCTCGCTCGGCGAGATCTGCGCGGCCGCCGGCAGCCGGGGCATCCCGGTTCTCGTCGACGGTGCGCTCTACGCGCCGCCCCTGGAGAACCTGCACGCCTGGATCGCCGACGGCGCCGCGCTGGTCGCGCTCAGCGGCGGCAAGCACTTCCGCGGGCCTCAGGCCAGCGGCATCCTGTGCGGCCGTGCCGATCTCATCGACATCGTCGGGTTCGCGCACCAGGACATGGACGAGCGCGAGGCGACGTGGGTCGCCGGCGCCGCTCACGGCGGCCCCGGGACACCGCCGCGCCACGGCATCGGCCGCGCCATGAAGGTGGGCCGCGAGCAGATCGCAGGCCTGCTCGCGGCGGTGCAGCGGTATGTCGCCGCGCCGGGCGCCGACGACGCCGCCGGCATCCGGGAGCTGGAGCGCCTGCGCGCACTGCTGGCCTCCGGCCCCGTGCCGGTGGTCTGGCATGACGGCTCCGCACTGGGCGTGCCCGTGCTCGAGCTCGATCTCGCGGCGGCGGGACTTCCGCTCGACGCGTTCGTGAATGCGCTGGCCGAGCTCGACACCCCGGTGTTCCTCGAGGAGGGGGAAGCCTGGCGCGGCGCGCTGCTGGTGCACCCGATGGCTCTCACCGACGGCGACGCCGACCGGATCGCGGCATCCGTCGCCGAGGTCGCAGCGCGGCCGCCGGTCGCGCACCCGGACGGGAGCAGCGCGTGAGACTCATGAGGATCGGCGCTCGCGGACACGAGCGCCCCGTGGTCTCTGCCGACGGCGCTGCCTGGTTCGACGCGGCGCCGGTCGCCACCGACTTCGACGCCGGCTTCTTCGCCGGCGACGGCATCCCGCGCCTGCGCAGGGCACTGGTGGACGGGACGCTCACGCCGATCGCGCTCACGGGGGAGCGGGTCGGGCCTCCGCTGATGCGTCCGCCCTCGATCGTGTGCGTCGGCATGAACTACGCGGCGCACGCCGCCGAGTCGGGGTCCGCGCCGCCGGAGGAGGTCGTCGTCTTCTTCAAGAAGCCGAACACCGTCATCGGCCCGAACGACCCGATCCGCCGCGTCGACGCCCGATCCACCCTGGACTGGGAGGTCGAGCTCGGCGTCGTCATCGGCTCGCCCCTGCTCGGGCCGGTGACCCCCGATGCCGCCCTCGCCGCCGTCGCGGGCTACGTCCTCGCCAACGACCTCAGCGACCGCTGGCTGCAGCTCGACCGATCCGGGGGCCAGTGGTCCAAGGGCAAGGGGTTCGCCGGATCCTGCCCGCTCGGCCCGTGGATCGCGACGGCCGACGAGATCCCCGATCCGCAGGCGCTCGGCCTGCGCTCGTGGGTCAACGGCGATCCCCGGCAGGACTCGACCACGAGCGACATGATCTTCCCCGTCGCCACGATCCTCGTCGAGCTCGCCGCCGTCATGGAGCTCGAGCCGGGCGACCTCGTGCTCACCGGCACACCCGAGGGCGTCGCTCTCTCCGGCCGCTACCCGTACCTCGCCGACGGGGACACCGTCCGGCTGGCCATCGACGGACTCGGCGAGATCGACCAGACCGTCGCGCATTTCGCACCCGAGGAGGGCGCATGATCATCGACACAGTCGGCACGACCGACCTCGCCCCCGCCCCCGCGGGACCCTATTCGCAGAGTCGCCGCCGCGGCCAGATCGTCGCGTGCGCGGGACAGGCAGGCATCCGTCCCGACGGCACGATCGAAGAGGGGTTCGCGGCGCAGACGCGGCGGACCTTCGACAACCTCCGCGCGACCCTCGCCGCCGCGGGCGCCGGCTGGAGCGACGTCATCCAGGTGCGGGTGTTCCTCACCGACCCGGCCCGGTTCGCCGAGATGAACGCGATCTACGCCGACTACTTCGCGGAGCCCTATCCGGTGCGCACGACGGTGACCGTCACGCTCCCGGAGCCGCTGCTGATCGAGGTCGACGTCCTCGCGGTCGTGGAGGGCTGACCACCGGTGCCGCCCCGCGATGTCACAATGTCCTGCAGTCCGAGCACCACGCGCGCCGGGGAGATCCGCCATGCCTGAGCAGTCACAGAGCGTCAAGTCCGCGCAGCGGACTCTCGAGCTCCTCGAGTACGTCGCCCGTCACCCCGACGGCGTGACGTTCGTCGAGCTGGCCGAGGAGCTGCCGTACCCGAAGAGCAGCCTGCACGGGCTGCTGCAGACCGTCGTCGCCATGAAATGGCTCACGCTCGACCCCGACGACCGTCGTTACTCGATCGGTGTGCGGCCGTGGGAGGTCGGACAGGCCTTCCGCCGCAGCCGCGACATCGTCATCCGGGCTCGGCGGTACCTGCGCGAGGCGAACGAGGCGCTCGATGAGACGGTGCAGCTCGGCATCCTGGACGATCTCGACGTGGTCTACCTCGACAAGGCGGAGGGCACGCAGCCGCTGCGCCTCGTCTCGAACGTGGGCAGCCGCCTCCCCGCGTATGTCACCGGGATCGGCAAGGCGCTGCTCAGCGGGCTGCCGGCGCACGTGCTGCGCGACAGATTCGCGGGGCAGCAGCTGACCGGCTACACCTCCCACACCATCACGTCGGGCGACCGGCTGCTCGAAGTCCTGGAGGACGTGCGCACGCAGGGGTACGCGACCGACGACGGCGAGTACTCGAACGGGGTCTACTGCGTCGCGGTGCCGATCTTCGGCCGGCACGGCCAGACGATCGCCGCCCTCAGCTTCTCGGTGCCGAAGGCGCGAATGGAGAGCGGCGACGTGAGCACGGAGCGGATGATCGAGGTGCTCACGGATGCCTCGCGGGCGATCTCCGCCACCGCGGACGCGCCGTCGGGCTCCGCGACGCCGCGGTAGGCCGTAACCATGACGATGATCGCCGGACCGGCGAGAGAGGCGGACCACGGATGACGCAGGGACGCGTGACCACCGTGCTGGGAGAGATCGACCCCGATGACATGGGGATCACCCTCACGCACGACCACATCCTCGTGGACGGCTGGGGCCTGAGGCAGCTGTACGAGGCGATCCTCGACGACGAGAGCATCGCTCTGGCCGAGCTCATCCGGTACCGGGAGGCCGGCGGCCGGACGATCTGCGACCCGACGAACAACGGCCTCGGCCGGGATCCCGAGGCGCTCGCGCGGCTGAGCCGGGCCTCCGGGGTCAACATCGTGATGGGCGCGGGCTGGTACCGGGAGGTCGTCTATCCGCCGCTCATCACGACGACCTCGACCGCGGAGCTCGCGGCCCTGCTCGTGCGCGAGATCACCGACGGCGTCGACGGCACCGGCATCCGTCCCGGATTCATCGGCGAGATCGGCACCGAGCGCGGGCACATCACGCCCCACGCCGAGCGCGTCTTCCGCGCTGCCGGCCGGGCCCACTCCGAGACGGGCGTGCCGATCCTGACGCACACGACCCACTGGGGCGAGCTCGCCCTGGAGCAGCTCGATCTGCTCGCCGAGGAAGGCGTCGCTCCCGAGGCCGTGATCGTGTCGCACCTGGGCGACCGCAAGGGCGTCGACCACATGCTCCCGATCGCGGACCGCGGCGCGTGGGTGAACATCGACAATCTCGCCTTCGTGCAGGGGTACGCGCCGCTGGAGTTCCGCATCGACAACATCGCCGAGATGTGCCGGCGCGGCCTCGCCGAGCGGGTGATGCTCTCGAACGACATCTGCGAGCTCGGCCAGCTCGCCGCCTACGGCGGCGTCGGCTACGACAACGTCATCACCACCGTCATCCCGCTCCTGCGAGAGCGGGGAGTGTCGGATGCCGACATCCACCGGATGACGGTGGTCAACCCCTCGATCGCTTTCGCGTTCCGCTGAACCGGGCCGTGTCTGCCGCCCCGGGTACGCTGTCCCGGGAACGGGGGAGCACGTGGGTCTGGCGGGGGAGGTTCGAGGGCTCGACGACGCGACGGCGGTCGCGCACGGCGACGAGGCCTGGACACCGGCATCCGTGCTCATTCCCCCCGATCTGCGGAAGTACCTCGACACCTTCGAGCGGCTGAACCCGCTGCAGTCGGAGGCGGTGCCCGTGGTGCTGTCGACGACCGGGCACGTGATGGTCGTCGCACCGACGAGCTCGGGCAAGACGCTGATCGGCGAGGTCGCGGCGCTGCGGTCCATCGTGACCGACGGCAGGCCCGCCGTGTGGCTGCTGCCCGCCCGTGCGCTCGCGGCCGAGGTCGCCGCGATCGCACGGCGGTGGAACGCGCACGGCATCCGCACGATCGAGCTGACCGGCGAGACGAACATGTCCAGCGACGCGGTCAAGCGGGCACAGCTGTGGGTGGCGACCACCGAGAAGTTCGAAGCGCTGTACCGGCGCGCGTCGCTGAAGGACGTCATCGGACGGATCGGATGCCTCATCATCGACGAAGTCCACCTCGTGGGTGATCCGACCCGGGGTGCGACGCTCGAGTCGCTGATCGCCCGCCTGCGCGTCGCCGAAGGGCGCACGCGGATCGTCGCGCTGTCGGCGACCGTCTCGAACGCCGACGAGCTGGCGGCGTGGTTCCATGCCGACCTCGTGCGGTCCGCCTGGCGGCCCACGGCGCTGACGACCCAGCTCGTCCCGTACGACATGCCGGCGCAGGGCAAGCGCGAACAGTACGAATCCGCGAAGGACCAGGTGGTCGTGCCTCTCCTGCGGAGCCTGGTCGGCGGCGACCTCGGCACGACGGCCGCCGACGGCGACGCGGCATCCAGCGCGGTCGTGTTCTGCGGCAGCAAGGCGGCGGTGCTGCGCACCGCGGCGCGTGCGGCCGGGGTGCCGTTCCACGGCGTCGAGCTCGACGCGCTCGTGGAGGCGTGCTTCCGCCGGGGCGTCGGCATCCATTTCCGTGACGCACCCCGCGCGAACCGTGCGCTGGACGCGTTCCGCTCGCGGCAGCTGCGCGTGCTCGTGGCGACGTCGGGACTGTCGACGGGGGTGAACACGCCCGCGAAGTTCGTGATCATCCGCGACCTCGAACTCGGGGTGACGCCGCTGGAGGTGAGCCAGGCCCAGCAGATGTTCGGGCGGGCCGGGCGGGCGGGGCAGGAGTCCGAGGGATTCGGATTCATGCTCGTGCCCCGTGCCGAAGAGGGCGCGTGGAGGCTGAAGCTCAGCGACGGGTACGCGGCGAACAGCCGCATCACGACGCAGCTGGGCGATGCGATCCTCGCCGAGCTGCTGCTCGGCTCGGTGGTCGACCGCGAGACCGCCCGCTCGTGGTTCGAGCAGACACTGGCGTTCGCGCAGAACCGGTCGAGCGTCGACCTCGACGCCGTGATCGACGAGCTGCTGCGCCGCGGGTTCGCGACCGAGGCCGACGGCCGGCTCGCTCCGACCGAGATCGGCGTGCTGACCTCCCGCCTCATGATCGACACGGACTCCGCGGGAGAGCTGCTTCGCACGCTCGCGGAGCTTCCGAACCCCGCGACGGCCGACGAAGCCGAGGAGCTGGTGCTGCAGACGGTCGCGACCGCCGTCGCGTCGCTGCGCGAGCGCCCCGTCAACGAGCGCACCTACACCGACTACGTCGACCGGCTGCTCACCCGCTGGTCGCCGCGGGTCGTGGCGCGCGCCGGCGAATGGTTCGGCGCCCGGGTGTGCATGGCGGCGGCGCAGCTGGTGCTGCGTGCCCCGGCGCGTGCCCGTGAGAACCCGCCGGTCGGCGTGTCGATGGCCGAGCTGCGCCGTGCGGCCGAAGACATGCCCCGCTACCTCGCATGGGTGGCGGCGCTCGGATACGCGGATGCCTCGACCTGGGCTCCCGCCGTCGCCGGCGACCTCGCGCGGCGCCTGACCTGGTGGCACCTGTCGCCGCACCCCGAACGCGGCGCCGGCCGGCTGCTCTGGATGCTGGAGCGGATGCTGCAACCCCAGCACCACCGCGAGCAGCTGCCGTCGCTCTGGAGCAGGGCACGGGCGGCAGGGTTCGCCTCGCCCGATGGGATCAACGCGCGGCCTCGGGGTGTGGACGTGTCGGCCGAGGGGTTCGCCGAGATCGTGGGTTCGCGCGCGGACTTCGAGGTCTCGTCCCTGGTGGGGCTGGAGCTGAACTACCGCACGCCCAGCACGCAGGCCAGGGTCACGGCGTCGAGCAGCACCGGCACGAGTCGGGCCATCGCCACCACCCGCCCGGCGCAGGGGCCGATCGACCTGGTGCTGCCGCCGCGGTCGGCGGGCAAGGTCGCCGCGGACGTCTTCCTCTACACGCGCGACGGCGACTACGGGTACGCGAACCTGATCGCGGACATTCCCGAGGGAGTCAGGCCGGCTACGCCTGTGGACGACGCCGTGGGCCTGTTGGGCGACCTGGCCGAGGTGCATTCGGTGCTGAGCCACGCGCGGGGTGTGCGGCGGCTCTTTCAGGGCGAGCGGAAGCGTCTGCTGAGCAGCATCGGTCCCCTCATCTCAACCGACCCCCGGCTCTGGCCCATCGCCCTGGCACTGTCGGAGCAGCACAGCGAAACGGACGCGGCGGTGGTCGCTCTGCGGACCAACCTGCGCACGCTGCTGCGGCACTCGGACCGCACCGATCTCAGGTCGCCCCACGCGGTGCTGCGCTCGCGCGAGGCGTCCGAGGCCGAAGTGCAGGTGACGCTCGCCGCCCTGCTTGCGGCGCTGAGAATGGACGCGGGCATCGCGACGGCGGAGGGGCACCCGCTCGCGGTGGTCCGGCTGGGCGACCGGTGGGCGCTCGCCGGGCCCCTGCACGCGCAGCCCGGGCGCATCGAGCCGCTCATCCCTGCGGTGCTGCCCCGGCAGATCCAGACCGTGGCGGCACCCGCTGCGCCGACGGCGCGGGTCACGGAGCCGCGCTACGGATGGATGGCGCAGTTCGTGCTGTGACCGTTCGCGGCCGACGTCTCCCGGACCACGGCGTGAGCAGCGTCAGTCCAGCGCGCTCGTCTCCAGCGTGAAGCGATGCGCGCGAAGCCGCTCCGCGAGGTTCTCGCCCAGGGCGACCATCGGCGTCAGCACGCCGGCCCGGTCGCTCAGCTCGTCGAGCGCGAGGCTCAGCGCCGACTCGCCGAGCATCACGCCGGTCCCGCCGTATCCGGGATCGTACGGTGCGGCGACCCGCGCACGCACCGGCCGGCCCTCGACCGGGTAGACGTCGACGTCGAGGACGAAACGCCCGTGCTCGATCGCATCCGAGCCGGGCCCGCTGCCGGGCGACGGAAGCACCCGGTCGAGAACCGCGCGGGTCGGCGGGAACGCCAGGCCCCCGACGAAGCCCGCCGTCCCCACGGCGATCGCCCCCGCCCGCACGAACCCGGCCGGTCCGCGCCCCGTCGCCACGACTTCGCGGTACCGCATGAGCTGGCCGTAGCTCCACCCGGTGAGGTAGTTGCTGCGCTGGAGGATCTGCTGGTTGTAGGCGCCCATGATGAAGGGCGCCTGCCAGCTTCCGCGCACCCTGCCCCAGCCCCTGCCGGCACGGCCCGGCAGACGCACGGACGGCCCGGGCGTGAGCGCGTACGGGCTCGCGAGGATGCGGCGGGTCGAGGCATCCGACCTCGCCTCCTTCATCTGCTGCCGCAGCGAGTCGATGGTCCCGCCGCTGATGCCGCCCCGCAGCGATCGCACCTTCAGCGTCGCCTCCACGATCGGCACACCGCCCACCGCGGCGTGGGCGAGGCCGAGCCCGAGGTCGGAGGGGATCGAGTCGAAGCCGGACGAGTGGACGATCCTGGCGCCGGTGGTCTCGGCGACGGCGTGATTGCGCTCGATGCTGCGCGCGACGAAGATGCTCTCGCCCGACAGATCGGCGTACGAGGTGCCGGCGCGTGCGCACGCCGACGCGACGCCCATGCCGTAGCGCAGGTACGGGCCGACGGTGGTCGCCACGACGGAGGTGGATGCCGCGAGCCGGCCGAGGGTCGCATCATCGGAGGTGTCGACCTCGATGGCTGGCCAGTCGACGCCGAGTTCGCGTCTGACGTCGTTCAGGCGCTCGGCGGATCTGCCCGCGATGGCGATCCGTACCCCGTCCGGCGCCGATCGCGCCAGGTGCCGCGCGGTGAACCTGCCGACGAAGCCGGACGCGCCGAGCAGGACGATGTCGTGGTCGCGGTCGTTCGTCCTCATGCCACGCGAGCGTAGGCGCGGTTGCGGCGAACCGACACCCGCTTGCGCGCGAGCGCCGGACATCTACCTGCAGGACGCAGGATCGTCCAGCCCCCGCGTCGTGTCGCACGGCCCTGGCAAGCTGGGACGATGCGAGAAGGAGATGCGATGAAGCAGCGGACGCTGGCAGGGCGACAGGTTTCGGCGATCGGGCTCGGGGCCATGCCGCTGTCGATGAACAACGACAACGTGTACCCGTCGTTCGAGGATGCGGTGGCCACTGTGCACGCCGCGCTCGACGCCGGGGTGACGCTCATCGACACCGCCGACATCTACGCGCCGGCGTGGGACGAGATGGGCCACAACGAACGCATCGTCGCCGAAGCGCTGCGCACCTGGGACGGTGACGCGTCGGGCGTCTTCGTCGCGACGAAGGGCGGCATCACCCGCAGCGAGGGCGAGGTGTGGGGTCGCGACGGCTCGGAGGGCTACCTGCGCTCGGCCGTCGAGAAGTCGCTCGACATCCTCGGGGTCGACCGGATCGAGCTGTACCAGTACCACCGCCCCGACCGCTGGCTCGTCTACGGCGACATCATCGCGGGCCTCAAAGCGCTGCAGGACGACGGCCTCGTCCGAGCGATCGGCATCTCGAACGCGAGCGTCGAAGAGATCCAGATCGCGATCGACGTGCTCGGCGAGGGCAACCTCGCCAGCGTGCAGAACGAGTTCTCGCCGAAGCACCCGGGAAGCATCGACGAGTTGCGCTTCTGCGGGGAGCGCGGCATTGCCTTCCTGCCGTGGAGCCCGCTGGGCGGCACCGGCGGCGGAGCGCGTCGAGTAGGCGACCGGTTCTCGGCGTTCCGCGAGGTCGGCGAGGCGCACGGCGTCAGCCCGCAGCAGGCGGTACTCGCGTGGGAGCTGGCGCTGGGCTCGCACGTCATTCCGATTCCGGGAGCGCGGCGCGCGGCATCCATCACCGACTCGGCTCAGGCGGCGGACCTCGAGCTCACCGAAGACGAAGTGATCCGCATGTCGGAGTCGGTGGGGATCATCGACGACTGAATCACCCGGGCTGCGAGCCGAACCGCGAGACCAGGCGGATGAGCGTCGGCAGCCCGCGGGAGGTCGCACGGCCGCCGGTCAGGCGCTCGAGGACGGGCGTGGCGTTGCCCTGGCCGTCGACGTCGTTTCGCACGAGCGCCCAGCCGGGCCCGGCGTCGGCGATCGTGCAACGGCCGATGGCGGTGGCGCTCACCACCTCCGGGTCGTCGGGGTCGAGCGTGCCGCCGCCGTGGAGGGTGAACTCGTACCGGCGCGGGTCGGGCGCCCCGCCGTGCCGATCGACGACCGCCCCCAGGTCGGCGAGCGGGACCCAGAGGATTTCGCGCTCCTGCCCGGATCGGGCGGCGATCGCCTCCGCCGCGCCCGCGACGACCTCAGCGGGGCCGTCGGAGTCGAACAGGACCGTGCCGTTGCTCTGGAACGTCTCGACATCGGGGCACCCGGCGTCCGCGAACCCGGCGACGATATCGGCGGTGGAAGGGTGCCCGCGCTGACCCTGGTTGACGTTCCGCATGAAGGCGACGCAGCGCATACGCCGAGAGTACGGGGCGCCCGCGCATCAGGGGCGCTTCGGCTCGCTCGCTCCTCGCTCGATCGCTCCTCGCTCGATCGGTGACCGCAGCCGGCGCTGCGCGGGTCAGCCGCCGGCGGCGATCTGCTGCGTGCCGATGACCGACAGCAGCTGCAGCCGCTCGTAGCTCCGGGTGCCGGGCGTCGCGGTGAGCACGAGGAGCGTCTGGCCCTGCTCGGGATCGATGAGGAACTGGCACTGCATGTCCATCACGCCGACCTCGGGGTGCTGCAGGCGCTTCTCGCGCGCGTGCGTCGAGCGCACCTCGTGCTCGGCCCACAACTGCGCGAACTCCGCACTCTCCTGCAGCAGCGACGTCACCATCGCGTCCGCGCGGGAGCCGGCACCGAACTTCACCGAGGCGGTGCGGATCTCGGCGGCGAACGCGCGGGAATGCATCGGGTGGTCCTCGGCGGGGTACACGCTGCGCGCCGACGGATCGACGAACCAGCGGTAGCCCACGCTGCGCATGAACCCGTCGAAGCGCGTCTCGTCGCCGAACAGCGCGCGGGCGGCCGGCGTCTGCGCGAGGGTCTCGCCGAGCTCGGTCATCACCTGCGCGGGCGTGTCGGCCAGGCGATCGAGGATGCGCATGAGGCCGGGGGAGACGTGCTCGCTGCGCAGGGAGCGCGCCGGCGCCGTGTGGCCGGCGAGCCGGAACAGGTGGTCGCGCTCATCGAGGGTCAGGCGCAGCCCGCGGGCTATCGCGGCCAGCATCTGCTCCGACGGCTGCGGGCCGCGCGCCTGCTCGAGCCGGCTGTAGTAGTCGGTCGACATGTCGCAGAGCGCCGCGACCTCCTCCCGCCGAAGCCCCGCGGTGCGCCGCCGGGACCCGCGACGCAGCCCGACGTCCTCGGGCTGCAGCGCCTCGCGCCGCCGGCGCAGGAAGTCGGCCAGCTGTGCTCTGTCCATCACCCGAGTCTGCGGCATCCGTCCTCGCCCGGCCAGGGACTGCGGATCCCCCTGTCGGCGCGTTCCGGTTCGCTCAACGCCCCGGTGCCTCCAGCTGCACGCCGGTGAGCCGCTCGGAGAGCTCCCACACGCGCCGGCCGTCGACCTCGCTGCGCAGCCGAGAGTACACCGGCTGCTCCGCGGGCAGCCCGCTCAGGTGACGGAAGCCCTTCGGGCCGTAGAGACGACCGCCGCGGGCGTCGGGGCTCGTCGCCGCGTACACGGCCGACAGTGCCGCCGAGGCGGGAGTGCCGAACAGGATGCCGCGCCGCGACATCGCCCGGATGAACTTCACCGCGGCCGTGTCGGTCTCCCTGCCCATGCCCGGCTGGGCGGCGAGCAGGTTCGTCGGCGTGACCCCGGGGTGCGAGAGGGTGCTGCGGATGCCCCAGCCCGAGGCATCCGAGCGCCGCTGGAGCTCCATCGCGAACAGGCCGAACGCGATCTTCGACGAGCTGTACGCCTTCATGGGGTCGTAGCCGCGCTCCCAGTTCGGGTCGTCCCAGTTCACGAGGCCCTGGTCGGCGGCGATGCTCACCTGGCTGGTGACATGCGCCCTCGCCTCGACCAGGAGCGGCAGCAGCTGCGCGACGAGCGCGTAGTGGCCGAGGTGGTTGGTCGCCAGCTGCAGCTCGAACCCGTCCGCGGTGACCTGACGTGTCGGCGGGTTCATCACGCCCGCGTTCGCGATGAGGAGATCGATGGGGCGGCCGTCGGTCCGCAGCTCGGCGGTGAGGGCTGCGATCGAGCCCAGCGACGCGAGGTCGAGCGGAACGACGCGGATG
>Ga0160448_100602_pt1:0-2500 | contig 12124 bp, 5 predicted proteins | sample HID1973M_E1MG_FD_108269 | JGI IMG/M metagenome (GOLD analysis project Ga0160448, IMG submission 108269) | Enriched mosquito-associated microbial communities from UW Madison campus, WI, USA - HID1973M_E1 MG | ecosystem: Host-associated > Arthropoda: Insects > Digestive system > Unclassified ...
GGCGGCTCGCACATGAGCCCGTTGCCTATATCATCGGCGAGCGTGATTTCTGGACGCTCACCCTCAGCGTGACGCCCGACGTGCTGGTGCCGCGGCCAGACAGTGAGACTTTGATCGAGGCGGCGATCGCCTGGTTCGGCAAGGAGCGCGCCCCGCGCCGCATTCTCGATCTTGGCACCGGGTCGGGCGCATTGCTGCTGGCGGCGCTCGATGTCTGGCGCGAGGTGAGCGGGCTCGGGATCGACGCCTCGCCAGGCGCGGTGGCCGTGGCGCAGGGCAATGCAGCGCGTTGCGGCATGGCCGGGCGAGCGGAGATTCGCCTTGGCGACTGGGGTGCGGACATCGCCGAGCAGTTTGACCTCATCCTGTGCAATCCGCCCTATATCGCCCAGAGCGCGATGCTCTCGCCGGACGTGCGCGACCATGAGCCGGCCTCGGCGCTGTTCGCCGGGCCGGAGGGGTTGGACGATTATCGCCGGCTGGCGGATCAGCTCGGCGGGCTGCTGGAGCCCGGCGGCGTGGCGATCTTCGAGATCGGCTTCGACCAGGGCGAGAGCGCGGCCGCCCTGTTCCGCGCGGCGGGCTTCACGGTGTCGGTCGAGCGGGATCTGGGCGGACGCGCGCGGGCGCTGGTGGTCACGGCCTGATCCTGCGCCGAGCCGTGTGCCGCACGCCCATTTTGGCACGGCCTGAAAGCTCCTTTTTAACCGTTGCATGCGATTTTCACTTGGTTTGGTGGATCGGAGCGACTATCTGCGAGTTACAGAGCTGCTCCCGCCCCCGCGCATGGCGCTAGGGCAAGCGGCCTGCTCCCACAGTTTTGGCGGCGTTCTGAGATGGAGCCGTTGGCCGAAGCGCGGGGCGCGAGAGGTTCTTGGTGACCGCTCCGCCGTCGATGTGATGCACGACGTTTCGGGTCGTTATGGCGAAGACGCCGAGGTTTTAGTTGAGAGCATAGGACAAACCTTTGATCAACAATCGTCAAGCCGGCCGCCGTCGCGGTCGGAACAATAACAACAATCCCCGCCAGAACGGCGGCGGTGGCAATCGCGGCAACGGAGACTCCGGCAACCGGATCGACAACCGCGCACGCGGCAATGCCGCCCAGCTTCTCGAGAAGTATCGCAATCTCGCCCGCGACGCCCAGATGGCCGGCGACCGGGTGAATGCGGAATATTATCTCCAGTTCGCCGACCATTATTTCCGCGTCCTCGCCGACAATCGCTCGCGCCAGGAAGAGCAGCAGCAGCGCTTCCGTCGCAATGACGAGGGCGATCAGGACGGCGGCGACTTCGACGGCAACGATATGATCGACGCCGTTGGCGACGACATGGACGAGTTCGCGCCCCGCCAGCAGGAGCCGCGTCAGCAGGAACAGCGCCCGCGCCGCGAGCGCAACGATCGGCCCGAGCGCGGCGAGCGCACGGAGCGCGCCGACCGGGGCGAGCGTCGCCAGGAGCGCGCGCCGCGCGTCGCCAATGACGACAATGATGGCGACGACATTGGCCTGCCCGGCCTGCCCCCTTCCATCGGTCGCATCGAGGCGAGCGACGAGGACGAGCCGGTCCAGGCGCCTGAAGAGGCAGTCGAGAGCGCGCCCAAGCCGCGCCGTGGCCGTCGTCCCCGCCAGCCCGAGGCTGCCGAGTAACAGGCGCCGCCCCGCTAACAGCGGAGCGTGACAAGATCAGAGCGTGATCCGGTCCGGCGGGACGGGATCACGCTCTTTTTTTTGCGTCGAAAGGGAGCGGGCGAGCTGGCGAACCGGAGCGCTCAGTCCTCGTCGGAAAGAACTTCCTGGCTCACCCGGTCGTCGATCTGATCGTCATGGCCGGTTCCGCTCGAAAGGAACATGAGGCCCATCAGCAGTGCGGCCATCATGATCGTCGTCCACACGCCGAGCACGATCATCACCACGAAAATCCACGGCACCGGGCCGTTGGTCCACCAGATCAGCGCCGCGATTGCGAGCCCGGCGGCCATCGAGAAAGCGGCCATCGCCCACAGGATGCGGCGGAAGCGCGTCCAGGCAAAACGGGCGTGGCGGGGATCGTCGAGGCCGGGGGGCTGGGTCATGGTCGGGGCCATATGGGGGCGCCTCCGCCCGATCAACAGGCTTTGACGCATCGGCCGGACAGGCGCATAGTCTAATCCCACGTGACCGCTCGCCGGTATGCACGAGACGCCGACGGCTCGGTCCGAGTAACCGGGGAGAGCTTGATGACGGTCAGGGCATTTATCGGCGATTCGCGCGGGGCCATCGTTTCCGCCAGCAAGACCGACAGCGTCGCACAGGTTGTGGCGCTGCTGGCCGAGCGGCGCATCGGCTGCGTGCCGATCCTCGAGGGTGGGAAGGTGCTCGGCATCTTCTCCGAGCGCGATGTCCTCTATGGCCTGGCGCGCGAAGGGGCGGGGCTGCTCGACCGCCCGGTTATCGAGGTCATGACGATGCCCGCCGTGACGATCGCGCCGGACACGCCGATCATTTCCGCTCTCTCGCTGA
>Ga0160448_100602_pt1:7500-12124 | contig 12124 bp, 5 predicted proteins | sample HID1973M_E1MG_FD_108269 | JGI IMG/M metagenome (GOLD analysis project Ga0160448, IMG submission 108269) | Enriched mosquito-associated microbial communities from UW Madison campus, WI, USA - HID1973M_E1 MG | ecosystem: Host-associated > Arthropoda: Insects > Digestive system >...
CGGTAACACGCACTGGAGGGCCGAACCGATCAATGTTGAAAAATTGTCGGATGAGTTGTGCTTAGGGGTGAAAGGCCAATCAAGCCGGGAAATAGCTGGTTCTCCGCGAAATCTATTGAGGTAGAGCGTCGGATGATTGCCGTTGGGGGTAGAGCACTGGATGGATGCGGGGGTCGCGAGATCTACCAACTCTAACCAAACTCCGAATACCAACGAGTCTAGTCCGGCAGACAGACGGCGGGTGCTAAGGTCCGTCGTCAAAAGGGAAACAGCCCTAACCTACAGCTAAGGTCCCCAAGTCATCACTAAGTGGGAAAGCATGTGGGATTTCCAAAACAACCAGGAGGTTGGCTTAGAAGCAGCCATCCTTTAAAGAAAGCGTAACAGCTCACTGGTCTAAATAAGAGATCCTGCGGCGAAGATGTAACGGGGCTAAAGTGATGCACCGAAGCTTAGGGTGTGATCTTTGATCACGCGGTAGCGGAGCGTTCCGTAGGCCGATGAAGCGATCTGGTAATGGGTCGTGGAGGTATCGGAAGTGCGAATGCAGACATGAGTAGCGATAAACAGTGTGAGATGCACTGTCGCCGAAATCCCAAGGGTTCCTGCTTAAAGCTAATCTGAGCAGGGTTAGTCGGCCCCTAAGACGAGCCCGAAGGGGGTAGTCGATGGGAACACGGTTAATATTCCGTGACCTGGAGGTGTGTGACGGATGGCGTAAGTTGTTCTTCCTTATCGGATTGGTAAGGGCAGCGAAGTCGTCCCAGGAAATAGCCCCTCCATTATAGACCGTACCCTAAACCGACACAGGTGGGATGGTAGAGTATACCAAGGCGCTTGAGAGAAGTATCCTGAAGGAACTCGGCAAATTGCCTCCGTACCTTCGGAAGAAGGAGGCCCTGCATGAAGGCAACTTTTTGCAGGGGGCACAGGCCAGGGGGTAGCGACTGTTTAGCAAAAACACAGGACTCTGCTAAGTCGGCTTCAAGACGACGTATAGGGTCTGACGCCTGCCCGGTGCTGGAAGGTTAAGAGGAGGAGTGAGAGCTCTGAATTGAAGCCCCAGTAAACGGCGGCCGTAACTATAACGGTCCTAAGGTAGCGAAATTCCTTGTCGGGTAAGTTCCGACCTGCACGAATGGCGTAACGACTTCCCCACTGTCTCCAGGATATGCTCAGCGAAATTGAATTCTCCGTGAAGATGCGGAGTACCCGCGGTTAGACGGAAAGACCCCGTGCACCTTTACTGCAGCTTCAGAGTGGCATTAGGAAAGAACTGTGTAGCATAGGTGGGAGGCTTTGAAGCCGGGACGCCAGTCCTGGTGGAGCCATAGGTGAAATACCACCCTGTTGTTTTCTGATGTCTAACCCAGCACCGTTATCCGGTGCGGGGACCCTCTGTGGCGGGTAGTTTGACTGGGGCGGTCGCCTCCTAAAGAGTAACGGAGGCGCGCGATGGTGGGCTCAGGACGGTTGGAAACCGTCTGTTAGAGTGCAATGGCATAAGCCCGCCTGACTGCGAGACTGACAAGTCGAGCAGAGACGAAAGTCGGTCATAGTGATCCGGTGGTCCCTCGTGGAAGGGCCATCGCTCAACGGATAAAAGGTACGCCGGGGATAACAGGCTGATGATTCCCAAGAGCTCATATCGACGGAATCGTTTGGCACCTCGATGTCGGCTCATCACATCCTGGGGCTGGAGCAGGTCCCAAGGGTTTGGCTGTTCGCCAATTAAAGTGGTACGTGAGCTGGGTTCAGAACGTCGCGAGACAGTTTGGTCCCTATCTGCCGTGGGCGTCGAAATTTGAGAGGAGTTGACCCTAGTACGAGAGGACCGGGTTGAACATACCTCTGGTGTACCTGTCGTTCCGCCAGGAGCGCAGCAGGGTAGCTATGTATGGACGGGATAACCGCTGAAAGCATCTAAGCGGGAAGCCTCCCTCAAGATTAGATTTCATCGAGCCGTCGTAGACCACGACGTTGATAGGCCGGATGTAGAAGTGCGGTAACGCATGGAGCTAACCGGTCCTAATTGCTCTGTTCGCGCTTGTAGAATCCCACCATCATCATCAGCTCTGGCTGTGGTGAGGGATGAATAAGCCAACGCCCGATATGAATAGCACGCTCCCCGCAAGGGAAGCGCAAGGTGCATCGATTAAACCCGCTTCGCTCGCCATTCGTGGCGCGATTTCCCAGAGAAATCGTTCGCATGAGCGCCTGCTTCATTGCTTGGTGACCATAGCGTCTGTGACCCACCCGATCCCATCCCGAACTCGGCCGTGAAACCAGACTGCGCCGATGGTACTATCGCTCAAGCGCTGGAAGAGTAGGTCGTCGCCAGGCATTGCAGCCGGCGCTCATGAGAAACGAAGCACGGAAAAACCCATTCACAGTTCAAAGGCGGCCCGCCGCGGCCGCCTTTTTTGCGTTCATGGGCCTTCGGCCCCAACATTGGCGCGGGATGGAGCAGCCCGGTAGCTCGTCAGGCTCATAACCTGAAGGTCGCAGGTTCAAATCCTGCTCCCGCAACCAACTCATACAACCCCGCCAAGGCGGGGTTTTTTATTGTCCCGCCCGCAGCGCAACATCAACGAACGCAACAGGGCCGCGCCGCAGCACCCGCCCGGGCAGCGGTTCTGCATCCTCGCCATTCGCGACCGCCGCGCCGCCGGCGGCACAGCGCCGGGCTCAGCATCATCATCGCCGCGCACCAGCGGGACCATGGCGCCAAGGGGCTTTCAGGGACGGCTCGGGTCCTGCCGGAATAGACTCACTCACGATGAGGCTTCTGCCGGAAATCGCAGTCGCCGGGCCTCATGTCGGGACGCGGGCCATAGCGACCGAGACGCGGTTTTGGCTTTCAGGCGTAAGGCAGGAGGCCGCTCGACTTTCGTCAGATGAGCGGACACCCGGCCTCCGCGGAGTGGCATCGATCGAGCCATGGATAGCGCTCAGGGATGTCCTCTTCGGAGGCCGCTGCCATAAAAAAAAGGCCCCGACTTGCACCGGGGCCCTTTCATCTCTTTCGCTTCGGCTGATCAGGCGAAGCGGGCAGTCGCGGCGCGACGGCGCATGGAGGCGCCGACGAGGGCCAGGCCACCGATCATCATCGCCCACGTCGCCGGCTCGGGAACAACATTAGACCGGGGGTCGTGGAAGACCGTGAGCGGAGTCTGCGTGATCGTGATCGTGGTCGGGCCTGCAACTTCGAACTTCAGGCCGGTCTTGAACGCCAGCGTATTAGCGGGATCAAGCAGCAGGCTCGGGTCGATACCGTCGATCCGGAAACCGAACAGGCCGCCACCGATGGAGAGATCATAGGACGAAAGATCGATCGGGCCATCGCTCGGATCGAAGCTGAAGAGCGGATTTGCGAGGTCCGACATCAGGTAGAAATTGTAGAGATCGTCCCCCAGATCCTCCAACTCGAGTTCGAGCGGATTCAACGTGAAGGTATAGTCGTAACCAATCGCCACATCCGGATCGATCACGATCTGGACGTTCGGCACGACCGTCGTGTTGAAGGTCATGCGATTGGTCAGCGGATCGATCGCGTTCGGAAACAGCGGCTCGTCGAAGGTGGAGCCGTCGCCGATCGTGCCAAAGTCGATATTGGCCGTGCGCAGCGTGCCGCCGATGACGAGATATTCGCCAAAGCCGTCACCCCAGAAGCTCACTTTCGAGAAGCTGCCGCTATCGTCGAAACCGCCGACGAACACGAGCGGCGAGTTGCTGGTCTCGAACACGTCGCCATAGGAGGTCGACAGACCCACGCGGATCGGCGCGCCGTCATCGAACGAGATGTAGAGCGCCGACGGCTGACAGCAGGTGCCCCAGTCGCCCACCTCGAAGCCAAAGGCGTTCACGGGGGTGCTGAAGGCGAACGTGACGCCGCTTTCCTCGGGGCCGTTCCCGTAATCGGCGGGACTGATATCGATCGTGCCGCCGGAGGTCACGGCATTGCCGGACGAGTAGACGCCATTGGCGAAAATGATGTTTCCGTTGTTACGGGTCAGGACGATGCCGCCCGGCAGGGCCAGCGACGGCGTCGAGCCGAAACTGGTCGGAACGGCGATCGTCACGACGGCGTCGCCGCCTGCGGCCACGGTCGCGTCAAACGCCGCTGCGCCATCCGTTTGCGATCCAAATGTCACGAAAGTGGTGGCCTGTACGGGACCAGCCGCAACCAGACCAACCGCGGCCGCGAAGGCCGCCATTGTGCGTTTCACTGTCATCGATGTTTCCCACGAAATTAACAGAACCGGCCAACCTCGGGCGAGTTCGACCAGCCTGTTGCCCACGTTCGGAGAAAGAACGGACACAATGCCCCCCCTAACTCCCGTTAACCAATATGCACGAAGGTTAAATAGGGCGCAATCCGAATCTGTTAACCATAAAGATGAGCGCAAATTAGGGCGGCTGCTGGCTCAAGCGCGGTCTGTTCTTTTGAGCTTTGTGCTGGGAGCGCCGAAAAAGGCAGGCGGCCCGTACGACAAGGCGTGAAGCAGCAGGGCCGGCCGAGTTCTCAATTGTGCGGCGTTAGTCGAATGGTTGCGACGGGCGTCGGCCCTCGATGCACGGAATTGAGTGCGGGCACCGCATACCGGTCGGCCCTTGATCGCCC
>Ga0160448_100606_pt1 | contig 12101 bp, 11 predicted proteins | sample HID1973M_E1MG_FD_108269 | JGI IMG/M metagenome (GOLD analysis project Ga0160448, IMG submission 108269) | Enriched mosquito-associated microbial communities from UW Madison campus, WI, USA - HID1973M_E1 MG | ecosystem: Host-associated > Arthropoda: Insects > Digestive system > Unclassified ...
AACGTCCCCGCTGACGAAGCCGACGACGTCCGCGCCTTGCTCGATAACGCCCAACTGGCCTGGTACGAAACCCCGCCCAGCCCCTGGGGCATTTCGCATGGCGCGCTGTGGCTCAAGCATGCGCAGGACTGGACCCAGGCCAAGCAGTTGCTGGACGACTACCAGCGCCAGCGCGGCGAAGCGGCCCGGCGCGAGCATGCGCAGGCGGTGAGCGAAGGCCGCGAGCCGACCTTTCCGCAGCTGCTGCGGCAGCGGCCGCTGTTTGTTCTGGCCACGCTGGCCGCGATGGTGCTGATTGTGGTGCTGACTCTGGCCTTGCCCTGGTTCCTGCTGCGCTGAGCCCCCGCTGAGCCCGTGCTGCGGCGTCTCAGCGGCCTGCGCGCGCGGAGCGGCTAAAATGCGCGCCATGATCGTCAATATCGCTGCCTACCACTTCGTCCCCCTGGCCGAGCCCGACGCGCTGGCTGCTCAGATCCTGGCGCGCTGCCAGGCGCTGGAGCTGCGTGGCACCGTGCTGGTGGCGGGCGAGGGCGTGAATATCTTCCTGGCCGGCAGCGATGCGGCGATCACCGGTTTCCTGGACTGGCTGCGCGAAGACGTGCGCTTTGCCGATTTGGTGGTGAAGGTCAGCCACAGCCGCGGCATGCCGTTTGATCGACTCAAGGTCAAGCACAAGCCGGAGATCATCAGCTTCCGCCGCGACGATGCCTCGCCGCTGCCGGGCCGCGCGCCCACGGTCGATCCGGCCACGCTGGCGCGCTGGCTGCAGCAAGGCGCCGATGACGACGGCAAGCGGGTGGTGATGCTGGATACGCGCAACCACCAGGAAGTCAGCCACGGCACGTTCACCGATGCACTGACCCTGCCGATCACGACGTTCACCGAGTTGCCGGCCGCATTGCAGCCGCACCGCGAAGCGCTCAAGGACGCCACCGTGGTGAGCTTCTGCACCGGTGGCATCCGTTGCGAGAAGGCGGCGGTGTGGATGCGCGCCGACGGCATGGACAACGTCCTGCAGTTGGAAGGCGGCATCCTCAACTATTTCGAGCAGGTCGGTGGCTTGGGCTACGACGGTCGCTGCTTCGTGTTCGATCAGCGCGTGGCGCTGGATCCGCAACTGCAGCCGCTGGTCGACCTGCCCGAGCCGGCCTGAGCCGGTCCGGCGTGCCGATGTCGACGCTGCGCTACGACAACCGCTTTGTGCGCGAGCTGCCCGGCGATGCCGAGCAGGGCCCGCGCCGTCGCGAGGTGCTGGGCGCGGCCTGGTCGGCGGTGTCGCCGACGCCGGTGGGTTCGCCGGAACTGCTGGCCTGGTCGCGGGAGATGGCGCAGACCCTGGGGCTGAGCCAGGCCGATGTGGAAGATCCCGCGTTCGCCCAGGTGTTTGCCGGCAATGCGCTGTGGCCGGGCATGCAGCCATTCGCCAGCAACTATGGCGGCCACCAGTTTGGATCCTGGGCCGGGCAATTGGGCGACGGCCGTGCGATCAGCCTGGGCGAAGTGATCGACGCGCAGGATCAGCGCTGGGAACTGCAGCTCAAGGGCGCCGGCCCCACGCCGTATTCGCGCACGGCCGACGGCCGCGCGGTGCTGCGATCATCGATCCGCGAATTCCTCTGCAGCGAAGCCATGCACCACCTCGGCGTACCGACCACACGCGCGCTTTGCCTGATCGGCAGCGGCGATGCGGTGGTGCGCGATATGTTCTACGACGGCCACCCGCGCACCGAACCCGGCGCGATTGTTTGCCGCGTGGCGCCGTCCTTCCTGCGCTTCGGCCATTTCGAACTGCCGGCCTCGCGCGGTGACACCGATCTGCTGCGGCAACTGGCTGACTTCTGCATCAGCCGCGACTACCCGCAACTGCTGACCCTGCCAGAAGGCGAAGCGCGCTACGCCGCCTGGTTTGCCGAAGTCGCGCGCCGCACCGCGCTGCTGATGGCCGAGTGGATGCGCGTGGGCTTTGTGCACGGGGTGATGAACACCGACAACCTGTCCATCCTCGGCCTGACCATCGACTACGGCCCCTACGGCTGGATCGATGACTACAACCCCGACTGGACTCCCAACACCACCGATGCCGGCGGCGGCCGTTATCGCTTTGGCTGGCAGCCCAAGATTGGCTACTGGAACCTGACCCGGCTGGCGCACGCACTGTCGCCGCTGTTTGCCGATGTGGAGCCGCTGCAACAAGGCCTGCAGGTGTATGTGGACGGCTACTACGCCGCCGAACGCGCTACCACTGCGCGCAAGCTGGGGCTGAGCGAAGCCGGCGAAGACGAGATGGCGCTGGTGCGCCGCCTGCACGAACTGCTGCAGGCCGGCGAAGTCGACATGACCTTGTTCTACCGCTCGCTGATGGACGTTGATGTGGCCGCGCCCGATCTCGCTCATTTTGACGCCGCCTTCTACGACGCCGCGCGCCGAGACGCCGTGGCCGCGGATCTGCTCGACTGGCTGCGCGCCTACGCCGCCCGCGTCGACGCCGATCCGCTGCCCGCCCACGAGCGCCGCGAACGCATGCGCCTGGCCAACCCACGCTATGTGCTGCGCAACTACCTGGCGCAGGAAGTCATCGACCGCGCCGAAGCCGGCAACCCCAGCGGCATCACCGAACTGCTCGACGTGATGCGCCACCCCTACGACGAGCAACCCGGCCGCGAACGCTTTGCCGCCCGCCGCCCCGACTGGGCGCGCGAGCGCGCCGGCTGCTCCATGCTTTCCTGCAGCTCCTGAGCCGCCCCGGCTAAGATGCAGCCTTCTCCCCGAGGCTGCGCCGATGATCACCGTCCACCACCTCAACAACTCCCGCTCGCAACGCGTGTTGTGGCTGCTGGAAGAACTCGGCCTGGACTACACCGTGGTGCGCTACCAACGCGACCCCGCCACCATGCTCGCGCCCCCCTCACTGCGCGCCATCCACCCGCTCGGCAAATCGCCCGTCGTCGTCGACGGCGACCACACCCTGGCCGAATCCGGCGCCGTGATCGAATACCTGGTGGAACGCTACGACGCCGCCCGCGCCTTTGCGCCGTCGCCGGGCACCGCCGAACACCTGCGCTACCGCTACTGGCTGCACTACGCCGAAGGCTCGGCCATGCCGCCCATGCTGCTGAGCCTGGTCTTCGCCCGCCTCAAAAAAGCCCCCATGCCGTTCTTCGCCAAGCCGATTGCCCGCTCCATCGCCGACAAGGCCCTGCGCAGCTTCGTCGGCCCGCAAGTCAAACTGCACCTGGACTACATGGAAAGCGAACTCGGCAAACACCGCTGGTTTGCCGGCGACGACTTCAGCGCCGCCGACATCCAGATGAGCTTCCCCATCGAAGCCGCCGCCGCCCGCGCCGGCCTACAGAACTATCCGCGTCTGGCCGAATTCCTCAGCCGCATCCACGCCAGACCCGCCTACCAACGCGCACTACAGCAAGGCGGCCCGTTCGATCTGCTGAGCTGACGCGCTTGCCGGAATACTGAATCCCGCAAACACCCCATTGGTACAAACCAATGAAGCCCCCAAGACGATCCCATCGTCTTGCCGGATCCCCCCATGACCCCGTACTCACTGCTAGACCTGGCCCCCGTCTGCGAAGGCAGCAACACCACCCAAGCCTTCGCCAACATGCGCAACCTCGCGCAACATGCCGAACGCTGGGGCTACCACCGCTACTGGCTGGCCGAACACCACAACATGCCCGGCATCGCCAGCGCCGCCACCGCCGTGTTGATTGGCCACGTCGCCGGCGCCACCACCCGCATTCGCGTTGGCGCAGGCGGCGTGATGCTGCCCAACCACGCCCCCCTGCAAGTGGCCGAACAATTCGGCACCCTGGCTTCGCTCTATCCCGGCCGCATCGACCTGGGCCTGGGCCGCGCCCCCGGCACCGACCAACCCACTGCGCGCGCCCTGCGTCGCTATTTCGACAGCGCCGAACAATTCCCGCAGGACGTGCAGGAACTGCTGCACTACTTTGAACCTGCGCAGCCCGATCAAGCCGTGCGCGCCGTGCCCGGCGCCGGTATCGATGTGCCGGTCTGGCTGCTCGGCTCCAGTCTGTTCAGCGCGCAACTGGCGGCCGCACTCGGCCTGCCATTCGCCTTCGCCTCGCACTTCGCTCCCGACGCGATGGACCAGGCGCTGTTGGTGTATCACCGCGACTTCCGCCCCTCGCAGCGGCTGGCCCATCCTTACGCCATCCTGGCCTTGAACGTGGTCGCCGCCGACAGCGACGAGCAAGCCCGCAAACTGTTCACCACCCAGCAGCAAGCCTTCGTCAACCTGCGTCGCGGCAAACCCGGTCTGGTGCCGCCGCCGATCGACGACATCGAAAGCTACTGGCTGCCGCATGAGAAGGCCGGCGTGGCGCAGGCGCTGGCCTGTTCGGTGATTGGCAATCCCGACACCGTGCGCAGCGGCGTGCGCGCCTTCATTGACCGCCATCGCCCGGACGAAGTGCTGCTCACCGCCAACATCTTCGACCACGACGCGCGTCTGCGTTCGTTCGAACTGGCGGCGCAGGCCCTGTCGGACGGCTAAAAGGTGCCGCGCTGGATAAAGGGCACACGTTCGTAGAGCAGACGTTCGCCGCCGCGTGGATCGTTTTCCAGAGCGCAAACATCATCCAGCCGCATCGTCTCGCGCTGGGCCAGCGAGTAGGGCGACCACGTCGGCAAGTCGGCGTGGTTGGGATCACCGTTGCGCGCCAGTGCAAGCAACGCGTCACCCAACCGCGTAGCCATGCGGTGGGCATCGGCATCATCGCCGCTGCGCGCGCCGGCCACGCCGGTGGTGGCGAACACCAGCGGAATATCCAGGGTATGGAAAGCGCGTCGCTGCGGCTCGGCGCGGCTGCGCCAGTCCAATTGATACACCCAGGTGGGCGCACCCTGGCGCGCACGCGCTTCGGCCTCCAGCACCGCACCGCGCCACGAGCGGCCGGCGGTGGTGGCGGCGAAGAACACCTCCGATGGCGTGTACTGGGGATATAGCCGGCGGTATTCGGCAATCACCGTATGCGGATCCAGATCCACGTACTGCTGCGCGCGCAGCTTGTCCGGCAACTGCGCCCAGTCGAGCTGGAAGTTGCCCGCGTCCTTGCCAAGGAATTCGCGGGTTTCATCGCGGGTGTTGCCGATGATCATCGGGATGCGCGCCGACTGCGTCGGGGCTTCGGGATGGAAGGGATGCTGCGGCAGGCTGTCTGAATCCATCACCGGACCGAAGTACAAACGCGTGTCTTCGACCCAGGACGGATCCGGCAGACGGGTGGCCTCCAGCAGTTGCGTCATCGGCAGCTCCAGCAACTGCGCTGGCGTGGTGCGCAGATGTTCCAACAGCAGTTGCGCGCGCCGGGTGGCCGCACGTGGGCCGGCCGCGGTGACTTGCTGGCCGCTCATGGTCATGGCGCGATGGAACAGCCCGGACGCTGCCGGCATCGCCATCAGCGTCGCGATCTTGGCGCCGCCGCCGGATTGCCCAAACAGAGTGACATTGCCGGCGTCGCCACCAAACTCCGCCGCGTGCTGCTGCACCCACTGTAAGGCCTGGATCAGATCCCACTGGCCGACATTGCCCGAATCGGCGAAGCGCTCATCGCCCAGATCGCGCAGGTGCAAGTAGCCGAACGCGTTGAGACGATGATTGAGCGTGATCACCACCACATCGCCACGCAGGCTCAGCGCACGGCCGTCATACAGTGGGCTGCTGCCCGAACCGGTTGCGTAGCCGCCGCCATGCACGTACACCAGGATCGGCCGGCGAACTCCATCGCGCAGACCCGGCGTGCATACATTCAAGCGCAGGCAGTCCTCACTGATAGCCTGTTGGTCGGCATCGCCCAGTTGTGGCGCCGAAGCGCCAAACGCGCGCGCATCGCGCACGCCGGTCCATGCCGGCTCCGGCAAAGCGTGCTGGAAACGTCGCGTGCTCGTGTCAGCGCCATAAGGAATGCCGCGGAACAACGACAACGGACCTTCGCGCCAGCCGGCAATGCGGCCGCTGCGGGTCAGTGCGAGTGCGGATTCAGAGGTGAGCGCGGGTGAGGGTGGGACTGCCGGCGCGGATGCAGTTGCGGGTTGCACTGCGGGCGTGTCAGTGCCAAGGGTGACGGCATTGGCGCGCGACCAAGGCCATGCCGACGCGGCGAGCAGACCGGCGCCGGCCTGCAGCAAACGCCGACGCGGCAGTCGGGACAGGTCGAAAGGGGCAGGGGACACAGCAGGCGGCTCCGTTGACACCGGTTTCCACCAATCTAGCAAGCGCGCTTGCCGCTGCAACGCCGCGCTGCGTCAGACCGCCATGCCCGCAGCGTGACCCGAGGCCCAGGCCCACTGGAAGTTGTAGCCACCCAACCAGCCGGTGACATCGACCACTTCGCCGATGAAGAACAGGCCCGGCGTGTGCCGCGACATCATCGTGCTCGAAGACAGACCATCGGTATCCACCCCGCCCAGGGTTACCTCGGCGGTGCGATAGCCCTCGGTGCCGCTGGCAGTGAGCGGCCAGGCCTGCAGCAGCGCGGACACTTCGCGCAGCTGCGGGTCGTTGTACTGGCGCAGTGGACGATTGGGCAGCCAGACCTCGCACAAGCGCTGGGCGAAGCGACGCGGCAGCGCATCACCCAGCACGGTCTTGAGTTCGGCGGCCGGGCGCTGCGCCTGCTGTTCCAGCAACCACGCGTGCGCATCCTGGCCTGGCAACAGATCCAGCTTGAGTTCTTCGCCGGGCTGCCAGTACGAAGAGATTTGCAGAATCGCCGGCCCGCTGACGCCACGATGGGTGATCAGCATGAAGTTGCGGAAGTGCTGCTTGCCGTGGCGTGCTTCCACCGGCAGCGCCACGCCACTCAAATCCTGCAGGCGTTCCTGGTGCTTGCCGCTGAGGGTCAGCGGTACTAGCCCGGCGCGGGTCGGCAGCACGGCATGTCCAAACTGCCGGGCCAGCTCATAGCCAAAACCGCTGGCGCCCATGCTGGGAATCGAAAGTCCGCCGGTCGCCACCACCAAGGAGGGCGCGGCGAAATGACCCAGCGGCGTATCCACGCGGAAGCCGCCTTCGACCTGCTGCACCGCCTGCACCGGGCACTGGGTTTCGATGCGCACCTGGGCAGCGTTGCATTCGTCCACCAACATTTTGACGATCAATTTGGACGACACGTCGCAGAACAGCTGGCCGAGTTCCTTCTCGTGATACGCAATGCCATGGCGCTCGACCAGGTCGATGAAATCGGCCGGGGTATAGCGGGCCAATGCCGATTTGCAGAAGTGTGGATTGGCGGAAATATAGTTGGCGGGCGTGGCGCCGGTATTGGTGAAATTGCAGCGCCCGCCGCCTGACATCAGGATTTTCTTGCCGACTTTATTGGCGTGTTCCAGCAGCAATACCCGCAGGCCGCGCTGGCCGGCCGTCAGCGCACACATCAATCCGGCGGCACCGCCGCCCAGGACGATGACGTCGTGGCTGGGCAGCATCAGGCCACCAGGCTGGCCGAGCGCTGGCGATCGCGCGGATGCACGTCCAGGGTGTTGCCGGCATCGTCGATGACCTGCACTTCGCCGTCCTGGATCATCACGTTCCAGCGCACGCCGCGTGCATGCCAGGCGGTGAGCGCGTCGGTCTGCTCAGCCGGCAGATCCAGCACGGTGAGATTGCGCAGGCGCGCCAGGCCGGCGGCCTGCTTTTCCCACCACAGATCGGCGGCGCGGCCACCGTAATTGATCACCACCACTTCGCGTGCGCGGCCGGCGGCCTTGCGCAGGCGACTTTCATCGGGCTGGCCCAGTTCAATCCACAGGGCGATTTCGCCGTCATATTCGCGCAGCCACAGATCCGGGTCTTCGTCGGTGCTCAGGCCGCGACCAAACTCGAGCCGCTCATGGGCAAACAGGGCGAACGCCAAAATCCGCACCATTAACCGGGTTTCTGTTTCCGAAGGATGCTGGGCCAGGGTCAGCCCGTGATTGGCGTAATACCCCCGGTCCAGGTCGCTGATTTGCAGGTCGGCCTTAACAATGGTGGCCTTGAGCGCCATGGCAGGGGGAGTCCGGGGAAAAGGGGGGCGGTATCATAGACCGGACCCGCCCAGAACCGTGCTAGCGCTCGCTGGAAACGGTTGCAGGGGCTTTGAGCCCCTGAATCGGCGATCGACGGCGGAAATTTGTCGCTTTTACGCGTCAAGCCTTGTACAGTGCCCGGACTGTGATTGCCAGGGTCACGGTGGATCGTGAGCCTGATGCGGTAGTTCCACTGCTACATCTTCCGCTTTACCAACGCCTGCAAACTCAGTCTCGGTCCGGAATGTTTCCGGTATCCGCGATGTAACCCACCCAAAAAATCTGTTTCAGGAGTTAGTAAAGATGTCTGAGCGTCAGACCGGAACCGTCAAGTGGTTCAACGATGCCAAGGGCTTCGGCTTCATCACCCCGCAGAGCGGCCCGGACCTGTTCGTGCATTTCCGCGCGATCCAGGGCACCGGCTTCAAGTCGCTGAAGGAAGGCCAAGCGGTCACCTTCGTGGCTGTGCAGGGCCAGAAGGGCATGCAGGCCGACCAGGTGCAGCCGCTGTAATTCAGCGCTGAACTTTGGTTCGCATGAGACGCCGGGGCGAGAGCTCCGGCGTTTTTGTTTTTGGGGATGGATGCTGTGGCATCCGGCATCCGGCATCCGGCATCCCGCAAGCCGCAAGCCGCAAGCCGCAAGCCGCAAGCCGTGGGCCGTGAGCCCAAGGCGTGAGCCTCAAGCCGTGAGCCAAGCCAACTTGGCAGTTGGGTTGTTGGCGCTGGCGCGGACCGTTTTCATTGGAATTGTTTTCGCGCGCTCCCCGCGGGGGGTAACTTTTCTTTGCTTGTGCAAAGAAAAGTCACCAAAAGAAAGCACACCCCAGGCGGCACGCCCTGCGCGCTATGCGCTCCGGGTCCGCTCCCGGTTCGGGAATTCTTCGACAGCACATCCTGTGCTGACGAAGAACGCCGCGCATCCATGCGCGGCGCCCTGCGGGTTTTACCCGAACCACTCGCCGTGCCTCATGGGGCCCGAAAGGCAAGACAGAGAGCAAAAAAGCCAAAGAGCTGTACGCCCAGGCGAACTCAAAGTGAGGTCCACTCAATCTTTGGCACTTAGCACTTAGCACTTAGCACTTAGCCCTCAGCCCTTAGCCCTTAGCCCTTAGCCCTTAGCCCTTAGCCCCTTGTCCTTTGGCGCTTGGCCCTTGGCCAACTGGGCGGTTCTGCTTCTTGGCTCGTCGGCTTCTCGGGCCCCGTTAGGAGCGGTGGGGGCGGAGCGTAGACCCGCAGGGCGACGCGCATGGATGCGCGTCGTTTTTGGCCGGCACAGGATGTGCCGTCCAAAAATCAGCTCCGGCACCACGGACCCTCTGCGCGTAGCGCAGAGGGCGCGACGCCCGGGGTGTGTTTTCTTTGGTGACTTTCTTTTGCACAAGCAAAAGAAAGTTACCCCCCGCGGGGAGCGCGTAAGAACCAAGCCAAAGCAAAGCCTACGCGCCAGCGCCAATCCAGCACGAGGCCCAGCAAGTGCCCGGCGGCAAGCTCGCTCACCACCATTCGCGAAACAGCTCAAACTGCCGGCGAACATAGGCAAGGCATTGGCGAATCACCCACCGCCAACCACAAGCCAGCCAATCAAATCCTCCGCACCCGGAAATTGCGCCCCTTGATCCGCCCCTTCCCCAAGCGCTCCAACGCCTGCGCCGCCTTGCCACGTTCCACCGACACATACGACCGGGTCGCAAAGATCGCAATCTTGCCCACGCTGGTCCCAGCCAATCCGGCATCGCCGGTCAAGGCACCGAGGATGTCGCCCGGCCGCAACTTGTCGGTCTTGCCGGCATCAATCCGCAGGGTGACCATCGGCGCCGGCGGTGCGCTCTTGCCGCGCGGTGCGGCGGGCAGTTGCTTCTGCCAGCGCAAGGTCTGGCCCATGCGTTCTTCAATCGCCGGCATCCGCGCCAGTTCGCGCCCGGTCACCAGGGTTACCGCCGCACCCGTACGGCCCGCGCGACCGGTGCGGCCAATCCGGTGCACATAGGTGTCCACGTCGCTGGGCACGTCGTAGTTCACCACCAGCGCCAGATCTTCGATATCCAGTCCGCGCGCGGCGACGTCGCTGGCCACCAGCACGTTGCAGCTGCGGTTGCTGAAGCGCACCAGCACTTCCTCGCGGTCGCGCTGTTCCATGTCGCCGTGCAACGCGAGTGCGGAGAAGCCGTAGTGCTGCAGCGACAGCGCCACTTCATCCACATCCTTGCGCATATTGCAGAACACCACCGCGCTGTCAGCGCGTTCTTCGGCCAGCAGGCCGGCCAGGGTGGGTTGCTTGCGTGCGGGGTCCACTTCCAGGAAGCGCTGCTCGATCACCGGCGCTTGTGCCTGGCCTTCCACGGTCACTTCCACCGCGTTGCGCATGACGTTGCCGGCAATGGCGCGGATGGCATCGGGGAAGGTGGCCGAGAACAGCAGGGTTAGGCGGGTCGGCGGGGTCTTGCCGACAATCTCGCGGATCGGTTCTTCAAAGCCCATGTCGAGCATGCGGTCGGCTTCGTCCAGCACCAGCGTCTTGACGCCGCCCAGGTGCAGGATTTTCTTGCGCATCAGTTCCTGCACGCGGCCGGGGGTGCCGACCACCACGTGCGGGTCGTGCGCTTCCAGCGAGGCGATCTGCGGCGCCAAGGGCAGGCCGCCGACCAGCTGCAGCACTTTCAGGTTGGGCATGCCCAGGGCCAGCTTGCGGATCTGCTGGGCCACCTGTTCGACCAGTTCGCGGGTAGGGCAGAGCACCAGCGCCTGCGCGCGCTGCTGGCCCAGATCCAGACGATGCAGCAGGCCCAGGGCGAAGGCGGCGGTCTTGCCGCTGCCGGTGGGGGCCTGCGCGATCACGTCGCGGCCTTCCAGGATCGGCGGCAGGCTCTGGGCCTGGATCGGCGTCAGTGTGGTGTAGCCCAAGGCTTCGATGCCGGGGCGCAGGCAGGCCGCCAGCGGCAGCGTAGAGAATTCAGTCATGCGGCCATTGTCGCCGCAATTGGCTGCTCAGTCTTCCTCGTCCAACGCGACGAAGGCCCAAAACGGCACATCCTGGGCGATCCAGAACTGGCTGGCTTCCTCCAACACCTCCAGCAAGGTGTTGAAGCTGTCTGGGTCACGTCGGCGCAGGCCGCGGGCATCGTCCAGCAGCAGCATGTAGCCGTCCGCGCCCAGCCACTGCAGATCGCGTAGCCGATCAGACAGCGCATCCCAGTTGCGCCCGGTGCTGTCGGGGAAATCCAGTTGCGTGGCCAGGCGCAGCAGCAGCGCGTGCTTGCCCTCGCAGTGGGACAGGTCTACCCGGCGCGCGGCCAGGCCGGCGTCGCGGCCGGCCGCGCCGAGCGAGTCGAGATCACTGGGGGCGACAAAATAAACGCCGCCCTGGGCGGGATCGCCCAGGCCCAGATCAAAGCCGCTGCCGGTCATCGTGCCTCCGGCAAGCGGTATTCGAAACGGCGGAAGCTGTCGTAGTGATCGTCGCTGTAATAGAACTCCACCGGCGGATTGCCGCCCGTGACGATGCGGCGTGCGCCACGGTGATCCAAGCCGGGGGTATCGACCGTGTACTCGTGGTAGTAGCCGCGTGACTGCCGCGGCAGGCGACCTTCGCGATTGCCGAACACGCTGCCGTCCTGGCGATGCGGATAGGGACCGCCGCGTGCAATCAGTTCCAGCGTGCGATGTGCTTCCGGCGGCAGGTAAGCAGGCAATGCCGTGCCGGCGGCCGGGTGGGCGGCAGTCGTACTCGGCGTGCTGGTTGCGTGGCCGGCGGCCGGCGGCGGTGCGGTGGCAATCGGGGTGGCTTCGCCCAGCGCTGTGTTTTCCACCGGCGGCAGCGGCAGGCTGGCTTCGCTGCGGCCGCTGGCGTCCACCTTGGCCGGCGCCTCCACCGCGACCGGCGCTTGCTTATCGCTGCGGCCGAACATCCAATAGCCGCCGCCCAACAGCAACACCAGCACGGCGAGTATCAGCAGCGGCTTGCCCCAGGCAGTGCCACCGCCACGGCGACGCGAACGACGCGGCATCAGGTTTACTCCGTCAGATAGCGACCACAGCCGCTGTAGGTTTTTTCAT
>Ga0160448_100607_pt1 | contig 12093 bp, 10 predicted proteins | sample HID1973M_E1MG_FD_108269 | JGI IMG/M metagenome (GOLD analysis project Ga0160448, IMG submission 108269) | Enriched mosquito-associated microbial communities from UW Madison campus, WI, USA - HID1973M_E1 MG | ecosystem: Host-associated > Arthropoda: Insects > Digestive system > Unclassified ...
CGCCTCGTCGAGCCGGAAGCCGTCGGGCGTCGCGGCCAGCGGGGCTGTCGTGTGCGTGGCGCCGGCCATCGCGATCACCGCGGCGTACGAGTCGTAGAAGGGTTCGAGCGTGAGGACCTCGTCACCCGGACCGACGAGCGCCAGGACGGCTGCCGCCAGCGCCTCGGTGGCGCCCGTCGTCACGAGCACCTCGCGGTCCGGGTCGACGACGAGGCCGTAGTGCCGCCGCTGGTGGTCGGCGATCGCGTGCCGCAGCGCCGGGATGCCCGGGCCGGGCGGGTACTGGTTGGCGCCGTCCGCGATGGCGGCCCGGGCCGCAGCCGCGACGGACGCAGGACCGTCCACGTCGGGGAAGCCCTGACCCAGGTTGATCGCACCCGTGCGCACGGCCAGTGCGCTCATCTCGGCGAAGATCGTCGCGCGCGGCGTGCCGTCGGCAGCCAGGAGGCCGGTGGCGTGGGCGACGTCGCGCCAGCGGGAGGTCATGCCCGCAAGGGTAGGGGAGAGGTCAGTACATCCCGCTTGCCGCGGCTCAGTACATCCCGCTTGCCGCAGCCACACCGACGAGGATGACGAGGCCCACGGACGCGAAGGCGGTCACGACCCACCACTCCACGTGGTGGTGACGACGTACTTCCCGACGAGCGGCCATACCTCCAAGATCGGCAGGTGCGGGCCCACGTACAACCCGCCACGGCGCTGAGCGCGGAAATCACCCGGGCGGGTGCAAGATCCGGTCGTCGGCCGACACGCGACGCAACGAATCGCCGCAGCGCCGCGAGCCCGAGCGTCAGGAGTGGGCCGAGTCCAGCTTGTCGGCGAGCTGCTGGAGCTGGTCGGACAGCGACTGGATGCCGTCCGCGGCCGAGCCGGACGCGTCGTCCTTCGCGGCCTCGAGGTTCTTCTGTGCCTCGTCGACCTTGGCCTTGGCGTCGTCGAGGGCCTGGTCGCTGTTCGCGTTGGCGTCCTTGGCGGCCTCGTCCAGCGACGACTGCGCGTCCTGCACCGCGCTCTGCGCGGAGTCGACGGCGGCCTTGGCCTGTGCGTCGGCGTCGGAGAGCTGCGCCTTGAGCTCGTCGACCTTCGCGCGCGCCTCGTCGGCGGACGCCTTGGCCTCGTCGACCTTGGCCTGGATGCTGTCCACGGCCGAGCGGGCGCTCGCCGCCACGTCCTTCGCGCGCTGCGAGGCCGCGTCGATGTCGTCGTCGGAGCAACCCGCCAGCGTGAGGGCGGCGAGCAGGGGGGCGGCGACGAGCAGGGCGCCGACGCGCGTGGGGCGGGGCAGGGACACGAGGACCTCCGAGGTTCGAGGGACACAACGGTGCAAGATCGCGCGGTCCGGAGCAACCCGAGAAAACCGCAACGTCCGAGCAACGGGTCGCGATAGCGACCAGTTCCTCGGACGTTGCGGGTGGGGGCGCCCCGCCCGATGACAGGTTCGGGCGGGGCGCGGCGAGCAGGCGGCGGGAGGAGGGCCGGCAAGAGGGGGAGGGAGCCGGTCCTCCGACCCTCAGGCCGGCTTCTGCTCGCTCCGGCGGCCCCGGACGTCCTCCAGCGACGTGCCGTAGTAGGCCGCGGTCAACAGGTCCTTCATGTCCTCGATCATCGGCATCCGCGGGTTGGCGGGTGCGCACTGGTCCTCGTAGGCGCCCATGGCCACCTCGTCGAGCCGGCCGATGAACGACACCTCGTCGACACCCTGCGCCTGGAAGGACGACGGGATGCCGACCTTGCTGCGCAGCGCCTCGACGGCGAGCGCGTAGGACTCGACACCCTGCGCCGGCGTGGCCGCGGGCAGGCCGAGCATCGCCGCGATCTGCTGGAACCGCTCGGGGGCGACGTAGTGCTCGTACTTCGGCCAGCTCGTGAGCTTCGTCGGGACCGTGCCGTTGTAGCGGATGACGTGCGGGAGCAGCGTCGCGTTGGTCCGGCCGTGCACCAGGTGGAACGTGGACCCGGTGACGTGGGCCATGGCGTGCACGATGCCGAGGAACGCGTTGCCGAAGCTCATCCCCGCGATGGTCCCGGCGTTGTGCATCTTCTCGCGGGCGTCCTTGGTGGCGGGGTCGTCGGGCGACCCGTTGACGGACTGGGCGAGGTTGTCGAAGATCAGCCGGATCGCCTGCAGCGCCATGCCGTCGGTGAAGTCGTTGGCGTAGACGCTGACGTAGGCCTCGGTGGCGTGCGTCAGGGCGTCGAACCCGGAGTCCGCCGCGAGCGACGCAGGCATCTTGGCCGTCAGGACGGGGTCGATGATCGCGACCGACGGGGTCAGCGCGTAGTCCGCGAGCGGGTACTTCTTGCCCGCGTCGGGGTCGGAGATGACCGCGAACGGCGTGACCTCGGCACCCGTGCCCGACGTGGTCGGGATGCAGACGAGCTGCGCGAGGTCGCCCAGCACCGGGAACTTGAACGCGCGCTTGCGCACGTCGAAGAACTTCTGCTTGAGGTCGGAGAAGTCGATCTCCGGGTGCTCGTACAGCAGCCACATGACCTTCGCGGCGTCCATGGGGGAGCCGCCGCCCAGCGCGATGATCGTGTCGGGGCGGAAGTGCCGCATGCTCGCGGCGCCCTTCTGCACGGTCCGCACGCTCGGCTCGGGCTCGACCTCGTCGATGATCTGCAGCGCGACCTTCGTCTGACGGCGGTTCAGCACGTCGATGATCTTGTCGACGAAGCCGAGGGTCGTCATGGTCGCGTCGGTGACGATCGTGACGCGCTCGACGTCGGGCATGTCCGCCAGGTAGCGGATGGCGTTCGGCTCGAAGTACGTCTTGGCCGGCACCTTGAACCACTGCAGGTTGTTGTTGCGGCGGCCGACGCGCTTGATGTTGATGAGGTTCACCGCCGAGACGTTGTTGGACACCGAGTTGTGGCCGTAGGAGCCGCAGCCCAGCGTCAGGGACGGGATGAAGGCGTTGTAGATGTCGCCGATGCCGCCCAGCGAGGACGGGGCGTTCTCGATGACGCGGATCGCATTGACGCGGCGGCCGAACTCCTCGGTCAGCGCGTGGTCGCGGGTGTGGATCGCGGCGGAGTGACCCAGGCCGTCGAACTCGACCATCTGCTCGGCCAGGCTGATGCCCTGCTCGGTGGTCGAGGCACGCAGCACGGCCAGGACCGGCGCGAGCTTCTCGCGGGTCAGCGGCTCGGCGGGGCCCACCTCGGAGACCTCGGCCAGGATGATCGACGTGTCGTCGGGCACGCTGAAGCCCGCGTTCTGCGCGATCCACTGCGGCGACTGCCCGACGACGGCCGGGTTGAGCTTGGCCCCGGCGCAGTTCTCGCCGGCCTCGACACCGAAGATGAACGTCTCGAGCTGGGCCTTCTCGGCCGGCGTCGCCCGGTAGGCGTGCAGCACGGCGAACTCGGCCATGGCGGCGTCGTAGATCTCGTCGTCCAGGATGACGGCCTGCTCGCTCGCGCAGATCATGCCGTTGTCGAACGCCTTGGACAGCACCACGTCGTTGACGGCGCGCTTGAGCTTGGCGGACTTCTCGATGTACGCAGGCACGTTGCCGGCGCCGACGCCCAGCGCGGGCTTGCCGCACGAGTACGCGGCCCGGACCATCGCGTTGCCGCCCGTGGCCAGGATCATCGAGACCCCGGGGTGGTTCATGAGGGTGTTCGTGGCCTCGATCGACGGCGTCTCGACCCACTGGATGCAGTGCTCGGGGGCGCCCGCGGCGACGGCCGCGTCGCGGACCACGCGCGCGGCGGCCACCGACGACGCCTGCGCGGCCGGGTGGAACGCGAAGATGATCGGGTTGCGGGTCTTCAGCGCGATGAGCGACTTGAAGATCGCGGTCGACGTCGGGTTGGTGACCGGCGTGACGCCGCAGATGACGCCGACGGGCTCGGCGATCTCCGTGATGCCGTTGAGCTCGTCGCGGTGGATGACGCCCACGGTCTTGAGGTCGGCCATCGAGTTCGTGACGTGCTCGCACGCGAAGATGTTCTTCACGGCCTTGTCCTCGAACACCCCGCGCCCGGTCTCGCGGACCGCCGCCTGCGCCAGGACGCCGTGCTGGTCGAGGGCCGCGACGGACCCCTTCTTGACCAGCCGGTCCACGTCCTCCTGCGTGAAGCGGGCGTACTCGGCGAGGGCCTTCGTGGCGTTCGCGACGAGCTGGTCGATCGCGTCCGCGGTGGGCGCCTCGTTCGGCGCGGTGGACTTCTTCGAGACTGCCTTGCTCACAGTGGCGCTCACCGTGGGGCTCCTGGGTGTCGGTCGAGTGGTGTCGTCGGCCGGTTGCTGGAGCTCTCGGCTGACACCACTGACGCTAGGCAGCATTCGTCCCATGATCCTGGGGCGAAGGTCCCGATCAGGGCCGGGACGGCGACGTCATGGGCCTCGTCGGGCGACAACCGGGACCTCAGTCCCCGATGCGCTCCACCCACGACGACGAGAGCGCCTCGTCCTCCAGGTCCAGCTCGCGCAGCATGCGGCGCATGACGGACTCGTCGAGCTCGCCCGCGTCGCGGCGCGCCATTAGCACGTCGCGCTGCACGGAGACGATGGCGCGGCGCAGCTTCTGCGTCCGGCCGGCCTCCTCGGCACCGGGCAGCTGGCCGGTCGCCGGCCGGCCGGCCGGTCCCAGCCCGTGCGCGCTGTCGGTGGCGTCGACGCCGTCGGGGAGCAGCTCGTCGGCGTTGTCGGGGTCGAGCATGACGGCGGCCGCGGCGGCCCGGCCGCGCCAGATCCCGGAGAGCCGGTCGATCGCCTTGTCCGCCTTGGCCTCGCCCATCAGCTCGGTCCACTCGGGTCGCTGCTCCTCGAGCAGGTCCTGCACTGCGGCGGAGGTCGCCACCCGGGTGGCCGCCTCCTGCGCGTCGTCGTCGGCGACCTCGGCGCTCGAGCCCACGCGCAGCCGGCGGATGACCCAGGGCAACGACAGGCCCTGCAGCAGCAGCGTCCCGATCGCCACGGTGTACGCCGCCAGCTGGAGGGTCGCGCGGTCGGTGAACGGCTCGCCGTCGACCGTCACGGGGATGGCGGCGGCCGCGGCCAGCGTGACGACGCCGCGCATGCCGGCCCAGGACACGACGGCCGACTCGCGCGCGGACAGCGCGTCGTGCACGGGTCGGTGCGAGCCGGGCAGCCGCAGGTTGTCGAAGGGGGCGGTGAGGAAGACGTAGAGGGGCCGCACCAGGATCGCGACGGCGAGCACCGCGGCGGACAGCACGAGCCCGTGCGCGAGGCCCTGGTCCGACGCCATCACGTCGCGGACCACCCACGGGAGCTGCATGCCGATGAGCGCGAAGGTGAACGACTCCAGGAGCAGGTCGAGGGTCGACCAGAGCGGTCCCTCGTAGAGGCGCGTCGCGTACCCGGCACGGGGGGACGTGTGGCCCAGGTAGAGGCCCGCCGTCACGACGGCCAGCACACCCGACCCGTGCAGGCCCTCGGCGGCCCAGTAGGCGGCGAACGGGGTCAGCAGCCCGATGGCGGAGGCGACGACGGGGTCGTCCAGGTGCATCCGCACGAGGTGCACCACCCAGCCGAGCACGAGCCCGACCGCGACACCGGCGACGACCGCCAGCGCGAACGTCTCGACGCCCTCGCGCAGCGCCCAGGCGCCCGTCGCGACGCCGGTCAGCGCCACCTTGTACAGGGTCAGCGACGTGGCGTCGTTGATGAGGCTCTCGCCGGTGAGCAGCGTCATCACCCGTCGCGGCAGGCCGAGCCGCCGGCCCACCGCGGACGCGGCGACGGCGTCGGGCGGTGCGACGACGGCTCCCAGCACGAGAGCCACGGCGAACGGCGCCGCGGGTTCGAGCCACCAGAAGACGAGCGCCACGGCGGCCGCGGTGACGAACACGAGCCCGACCCCGAGCCGCGTGATCGAGTTCAGCGAGGCCCGGAAGTCACGGTACGACGAGGCCAGGGCGGCCGAGTAGAGCAGCGGCGGCAGGACGAACTGCAGGATGATCTCGGGGTCGACCTCGTAGCGCGGCACGGCGGGGAGCAGCGAGACCGCCAGGGCCACACCGACGACGACGAGGGGCGCCGGCCAGCCGCGTCGCCGGCACCAGGCGCCGACGAGCACGGCTCCCGCGACCAGCAGGAAGACCTCGACGTGCTCCAACGACCTGCCTCCGGTGTCCGCGAACGATGGTCCATCGTCGCAGCCGAGACCGTGTCCGTCCTGGCAGGGTCCTGTGCCCGGGCCGTGCCGCGCCGGAATCCTGCGAAGGTGGGCGGTCAGGCGGGCATGCGGCCGTGCAGGAGGTCGTCGAGCGTCACGGTGTCGAGCATCCCGTGCAGCCTCTCGTCGAGCAGCGTCCACAGCGACGGCAGGTGCCGCGCCGGCCCGCGGTAGGACAGGTCGGCCGCGGGCGTCGCGCGGACGGTGACGAACGGGCCGTCGAACAGCGAGACGACCCCGCCCAGGTGCACCTGCGACGCCGGTCGGGCCAGGTGATAGCCACCGTGCGCGCCGCGGCGGCTCGCCACGTAGCCGTGCTTGCGCAGGTCGTTGAGGATCGCCTCGGCGTAGCCGTGCGGCAGGCCCTGCGCCGTGCTCATGGCGTCGGCGCTGAGGACGTCCGGATCGCGTTCAGCCAGCAGCAGCAGGGCCTGGACCGCGTAGTCCACGCGTGCCGAGATGCGCATCGTCGGGCCTCAGGCGGTTCGGCCGGCGGGAGCGGGCGCCGCGTCGGTCTCGGGTGCGGTCGCGTCGCCCGGCTCGAGCGCCTCGCTCGCTGGGCCGCCCGACGACGCCGCCACCGGCACCGTCGTCCCGAGCGCCCGCAGCCACACGGTCTGCCCCTCGCGGATCCCCAGGTCGTCGACCTGCGCGCGCGTGAGCTGCACCCACGGCGTCGACCCGTCGGCGGCGCGCGCCTCCGCCCGCACCTCGTGGCCCACGCGGTGGAGCCTGGTGAGCTCCACCTGGTGCGACCCGGCGCGGTCGTCGGGCAGCACCTCGATGTCGTGCGGTCGCACGAGCACCCCGCCCAGGCGCGTCACCGGGCCCAGGAACGACATGACGAACTCGTTGGCGGGCCGGTCGTACAGCTCGCTCGGCGGCCCGACCTGCTCGATGCGGCCACCGTTGATGACGACGATCTCGTCGGCCACCTCGAGGGCCTCCTCCTGGTCGTGCGTGACGAACAGGGTGGTCACGTGGACCTCGTCGTGGAGGCGGCGCAGCCACTCCCGCAGCTCCTTGCGCACCTGCGCGTCCAGCGCGCCGAAGGGCTCGTCGAGCAGCAGGACCTCGGGCTGGACGGCGAGCGCGCGGGCCAGCGCCATGCGCTGGCGCTGCCCGCCGGACAGCTGCGACGGCAGGCGGTCGGCGAACTGCTCGAGGTGGACCAGGCGCAGCAGCTCGTCGACGCGCTCGCGGACCTCCGCCTTCGGCCGCCGACGGATCTCGAGGCCGAACGCGACGTTGCGGGCCGTCGTCAGGTGCTTGAAGGCCGCGTAGTGCTGGAAGACGAAGCCGACGGACCTCTTCTGCGGCGGCAGGTCCGTGGCGTCGCGGCCCGCGATCTCGACCCGGCCGCTGTCCGGCTGGTCGAGGCCCGCGATGATCCGCAGGAGGGTCGACTTGCCCCCACCGGACGGGCCGAGCAGCGCGGTCAGCCCGCCCGGCTTCACGGCCAGGTCGATGTCCCGCAGCGCGGCGAAATCGCCGAACGACCGGTTCACTCCACGCACGACGATGCTCATGACTTCTCCTGGTCGGGCCGCAGGGCGGCGATGACGACGATCAACGAGACGGCGATGACCATGAGGACGAACGCCGCGGCGAAGGCCTGCCGCTGCGCGTCGGGACCGAACTCCTGGTACGAGTCGTTGACGTAGAGGGTGAGGGTCTGTGACGTCCCGGCCACCGAGCCGGAGACGACGCGGACGGCGCCGAACTCGCCGAGCGAGCGGGCCAGGCTGAGCGCGACGCCGTAGGCGAGGGCCCAGCGGATCGTCGGCAGCGTGATGCGTCGGAACCGCTGCCAGGCGTTCGCTCCCAGCGACTGAGCGGCCTGCTCCTGCTCCAGGCCGGCCTCCTCGAGCGTCGGCACGACCTCACGCAGCACCAGAGGGAGCGACACCAGGACGGTGGCCAGCACCATGCCGGGCACGGCGAAGATGATCTGGAAGCCGGCGCGCTCGAGCGCGGGACCGAACCAGCCGTACGTCCCGTAGACGAGGATCAGGGCGACGCCGACGACGACGGGCGAGATCGACACCGGCAGGTCGATGACGGCGCTCATGAGCCGCCGACCGGGGAAGCGATAGCGCGTGAGCAGCAGCGCCATGCCCACCCCGAACACTGTGTTGAGGATGACGGCGATGCCGGCGACCTCGAGGGTCAGCCGCAGCGCCGCGAGGAAGTCGGGGGAGCGCAGGACGTCGAGCACGGGGCCCAGGCCGTCGGCGAACGTGTGCTGGACGACGGACGCCACCGGCAGCGCGACCAGGGCCAGGATGTAGGCGAGAGCGATCAGGCGCAGGACCCAGGCCGTGCGCGTGGTGCGGCGCCGCCGTCGTGGCGGGGCGGCGGGCGCTGTCGTCGTTGGGCGCGTGAGCGTGTCAGTCACGACGGGCCGTCCGGCGCTGCACCACGTCGAGCAGGACGAGGACGACGACGGCGAGCCCCAGCAGCAGCGTGGCCACGGACGCGGCGGCCACGGGCTCGGCCGACTCGATCATCTTCAGGATGTAGGACGAGGACACCTGGGTCTTCCCGATCAGGTTGGCGGAGATGAGGATGACGGACCCGAACTCGCCGAGCGCGCGGGCGAAGCTGAGCCCGGCGCCGGAGACGACGGCCGGCAGGACCGTCGGCAGGATGACGCGGCGGAAGGTGGTGAATCCCGACGCGCCCAGGGACGCGGCTGCCTGCTCTACCTCGCGGTCGGCATCGATCAGCACGGGCTGCACGGACCGCACGACGAACGGCAGCGTGACGAACAGCAGCGCGAGCACGACACCGGCGCGCGTGCCGACCAGGTTGATCCCGAACGGCCCGCTGGGCCCGTACAGGGTGATGAGCACCAGCCCCGCGACGATCGTCGGGAGGGCGAAGGGGATGTCGATGATGACCTCGACCACGCGCTTGCCGGGGAACGAGTCCCGGACCAGCACCCACGCGATGAGCGTGCCCATGACCGCGTTGATCACGGTCACCAGCGCCGCGGCACCGATCGTGAACGTGATGGCCGAGCGCGCCTCGGGGTCGGTGATCGCGTCCCAGAAGCCGGCGATCCCGTCGTCGAACGCCGTCGAGACGATGGCCGCGATGGGCAGCAGCACCAGCAGCGTCAGCCACAGCACGCCCACACCCAGGCCCAGCCCGGCACCGCCGGTGACCGCGCCGGGGCGACGCCCCCTCCGTGCGGGAGGGGGCGTCACCCGGTCGAGCTCAGAGAGCAGGGTCATCAGCCGCGCAGCTTCGTGACGAGGCCGTTCTCCTTGTCGAAGAGCTCGTCGTTGACGGTGCTCCAGCCGCCCAGCTCGTCGACCGTGTACACCTTGGTGGGCGTCGGGAACGGGCTCGCCGGGTCGTTGGCGCCCTGGACGTCACCGTTGGGCTTGACGCCGCTGACGGAGCGGAAGCCGTGCGAGATCAGGACCTGCTGGCCGGCGTCGCTGCGGACGTAGTCGAGGAAGTCCTTGGCCTGCTGCGAGGCTGTCGTCGTGACGGCCGCCGGGTTCTCGATGAGGAACGTCGTGTCCGGGACGATGTAGTCCAGGTCGACGCCCGACGCGCGGGCCGCGATGGCCTCGTTCTCGTAGGAGATCAGCACGTCGCCCGTGCCCTTGACGAACGCGTCCGTGGCCGTGCGCCCCGAGTCGTTCCAGCTCACGACGTTCTTGACGAACTTGCCGAGGTAGTCCTCGGCCGCCGCCTTGTCGTTGTTCGCGCCCAGCGCCTGCGAGTACGCGGCCAGCAGGTTCCACTTGGCCGAGCCGGAGGTCCCCGGGTCCGCGGTCACGATGCCGACGCCGGGCTTGATGATGTCGTCCCAGCTCTTGATTCCCTTGGGGTTGCCCTTGCGGACGGCAAGCACGACGACCGAGTCGGACACGATGCCCTTGTTCGCGTCCCCGGCCCAGTCCTTGGCGACGAGCCCGGCGTCGACGATGTTGTTCACGTCGGGCGTGAGCGACAGCGCGACGACGTCGGCCTTCTGGCCCGCGATCACCGCGCGGCTCTGCGCGCCGCTGGCGCCGTAGGAGCCCTTGATCGACGTGCCCTTGCCGGCGTCGGTCTCCGCGAAGCCCTTGCCCAGGTCCTCGTAGGCGGACTGGATGACGGCGAAGCCGACGAGGTCGATGGCCTTGCCGGACCCGGCGCCGGCGGTGCTGGACGCGTCGTCCTTGGTGTCCGAGGAGCACCCGGCCATCGCCAGGGACGCGGCGACGGCAACGGCGGCGACTCGGGACGGCGTGCCGGACAGCGCCCGGCGGAGGGTGGACTTCATGGTCAGGTGACTCCTCGTGGAGGTCGGGGCTCGGGGTATTCCGAGGTATCCGATCAGAACGGTCGGAATTTAATACCCGACTGGATCGGTGGGACAACCCCTGTCCGCATCGCGGGACGCGCGTCGTCGCAAGGAGCTGGTCGACCAGGCCGCCGCCGTCCGGGTGAATCGAACGAGGGTGCGGTCTCGTGCCGTGCGCGGGCGCCTACGGTGGCTCCGGCGAAGGGAGCGTCATGGCGAGCTGGCAGCCGGCGTTCGGGGTCGCGGTCCTGCTGCTGGCCGGATGCTCGACGGCACCACCGGGTGACGGTCTCGTCGGCAGCCTGGTCGCGGTCGACGACACCGGCCTGAGCGATACGCCGATCTCCGACGGGTGGATCGTTGCCGTTCCCCAGGCCCGGGGTGGCGATCTGTGGGCCCTGGGTGGCCTGCAGGTCGAGCCGACGGACATCGGGCACGTCGGGTTCGAGGTCGACGAGGCCGCGCTGGGCGGACTCGATGCGGCCGTCGCCGCGGTCGACCGCCGCGGTCATTTCCGCCTCGACGCGCCCCCTGGCCCGTCGGTCGTCTGCCAGCTGCGCCCCACGGATCGACCGGGCCGCATGCTCACGATGGGCTGCGCCGCCTTCGACGTGCCTGACGCGGGGAGGGTCGAAGCGAGCTTCGGCGAGGGCGGGTTCTTCGTCGACGTCTCGTGAGGCGGACGCCGGGCGCGACGCTCAGAAAAAAGACCCCGGCCCCACGAGTCCGTAGGTCCGGGTGTCCTCGATGTCCTGCGACATCACACGGTGCGCCTGAAAGGATTCGAACCTTCGACCTTCTGCTCCGGAGGCAGACGCTCTATCCACTGAGCTACAGGCGCGGGGCACCGGCGAGCGGTGCGGCGTCGAGACTACCAGCAGTCTTCGTCTCGCCCAGCAGCGCGGACAGGTAGAGGGACGTCTCGCGGGCGGCGCTGTCGGCGTTGCCCGCGACGATGGCATCGACGAGGCCGTCGTGGGAGTCGTGGCCGTGGACGTCGGTGACGAAGTTGAACCGGATGTTCGCGCCGATCGCGTCGATGAGGTTCTCGTACAGCGACATCAGCACGGGATTGCCCGCAGAGCGGACGATCGCGCGGTGCAGGGCCAGGTCGGTGTCGACCATCGCGTCGATCTCGCCGGCCAGGTAGGCGGCGGACCGCTCGTCGCGGCGCTCGCGCAGCAGGGCGACGTCGGCGGGCGTCCGTCGTCGGGCAGCCAGACGCGCGGCCTCGATCTCGAGCGCACGGCGCACCTCGACGACCTCGCGCTGGCCGGCGTCGGCGATCTGGCGGCTCATCGAGACCGCGGCCTCGGACGTCGACAGCACGTAGGTGCCCGAGCCCTGGCGGCGTTCCAACAGACCGGCGTGCACGAGCGACTGCACGGCCTCGCGCACCGTGTTGCGGCCGGCGCCGAGCTGCTCGACGAGCGCGGGCTCGGGCGGGATGCGCGTGCCGACGGGCCAGTGGCCGCTGGTGATGTTGGCGCGCAGGCGCTCGACGGTCGAATCGATCAGACCGGTGCGTCGGGGCATGCGGGTCAGGCTCGCTGTCCAGGCATGCGGTGCAGTCAACACGGGCCGCGCCGCTCTCCGCCAGACCCTGGGCGAAAATCCCTCCCTCGGAGGCCGTCAGAC
>Ga0160448_100610_pt1 | contig 12076 bp, 11 predicted proteins | sample HID1973M_E1MG_FD_108269 | JGI IMG/M metagenome (GOLD analysis project Ga0160448, IMG submission 108269) | Enriched mosquito-associated microbial communities from UW Madison campus, WI, USA - HID1973M_E1 MG | ecosystem: Host-associated > Arthropoda: Insects > Digestive system > Unclassified ...
CGGGCATGGCAGGCTGGCGCATCCGCGACTATCACGCCGACGACGTCGACGGCATCCTGCGGCTCTGGGAACAGGTGACCGCGGAGGGCGTCGAGCCCGTCTACAGCCTCTCGGAGGTGCTCGCCTCGTGCGCGAAGGATCACGCCGTGGTCGCGGTCGTGGGCGAGCAGGTCGTCGGCGCGGCGATCGGGCGCACCGCGCACGCCCAGGGATGGGTGGTGTTCCTCGCCACCGCCTCGCACCTGCGCGGCGCGGGCATGGGCTCGTCGCTGCTGTCGGCGCTCGAGGCGCGCATGGCGCCCCAGGGCATCTCGAAGCTGTCGGCGCTCATGCCGGCGGTCGAGACGCGGGTCGGCGCGTTCCTGCGCCAGGGATTCGAGCTCAAGCAGGATCTCCACTACTTCGAGCGGCACATCCCGGTGCAGCGCGAGGAGCTCAAGCGCCTCGCCGAACTCGGCGGACGCGTCCTGCCACGGGGCCTCTGGGACGCCGTGGGCGGCATGAACACCGAGAAGGAGCTCCTCGAGCGACGGGTGGTGCTGCCGCTGGCGCAGTCCGAGCTCGCCGAGCGCTTCGGCGTGGTCCCGCCTCGGGCGATCGTGCTGTTCGGCCCGCCCGGCACCGGCAAGACGACGTTCGCGAAGGCGATCGCATCGCGCCTGGAGTGGTCGTTCGTGGAGGTGTTCCCGTCCCGCCTCGCATCGCACCCGGGCGGACTGGCGGGAGCGCTGCGCGAGACGTTCGCGACGATCGCCGAGCTCGAGCACGCGGTGGTCTTCATCGACGAGGTCGAGGAGATCGCCTCGCACCGCCAGGGCGAGCCGCCGTCCCCGACGCAGGGCGTCACGAACGAGCTGCTCAAGATCATCCCCGCCTTCCGGGAGCAGCCGGGACGCCTGCTGATCTGCGCGACCAACTTCATCCGGTCGCTGGATGCCGCGTTCCTGCGCCACGGCCGGTTCGACTACGTCATCCCGATCGGCCTGCCCGACCAGCAGGCGCGCGACGCGATCTGGCGCCGGTACGTGCCCGAGGCCGCGGTGGCGATCGACGTGCCGGAGCTGGTGGCGATGACCGACGGCTTCTCGCCGGCCGACATCGAGTTCGCCGCGCGCAAAGCGTCGCAATCGGCGCTCGAGAACGCCGTCGACTCGGGCTCCTCCGAGCCCGAGGGCCCGTTCATGACCGACTACACCGCGGCGATCGCCGGCACCCGCGCGACGGTCTCGGCGCAGGTCGCCGCCGACTTCCTCGAGGACATCGAGACGGTCGGCCGCCTCTAGCCGCGTCGAGAGCACACGTTCTCGCCGAGATGACACGATCTGCACGCGGGGGACGTGTCACCTCGGCGAGAGCACATCCTGTCGACGGGGTGGGGACGGATGCCCCGCCCCGAGCGGATCGCGAAGAGCGCGAAGACCCCCGCCGGACGGCAGGGGGTCTCGTGCGTGAAGCGCGTGCGGGCTCAGAGGGTCGCGGCCAGCGGGTCGAAGTCCGCGGGCAGCGAGCCGATCTCGCCGAGCGTGCTGCGGACCTCGACGTAGGCATGCGAGGCCGCTGCCTCTTCGATCGACAGCAGGGTGTCCAGCACGTGGTAGCCGAACTCGCCCGTGGCGATGTGCGGGCGGCCGTCGCGGATCGAGCGGGCCATGTCGAGCAGGCCGAGGCCCCGGCCGGTGAGCACGCCCTCCTGAGGCACGTCGACGACCTCCTGGACGCGAGGTGCCCCCGGCGCGACCGCCCCGGTGAGGGGGCGTGTGATGGTGATCGGCCCGCCGAAGTAGTTCGGGTCGGGGATCACCATGGTGCCCTCGGTGCCGTTGATCTCGACGATGCCGTGGCGCTTGAGCGGCGAGTCGGTGCTGTACAGGCTCTGCGCCTGGCCGCCCTGCTCGAAGTCCATCAGCACCGACAGGGTCGACGGGATCTCGACGGGGAACTCCTGGCCCGCCAGCTCGCCCACCTGCACCTTGCGCGTCGGGGAACCCTTGAGCCCCAGCGCCGCGACAGACGCGACGGGGCCGAACACGTGCACGAGCGTCGACACGTAGTAGGGGCCCATGTCCAGGAGCGGCCCGCCGCCCTTGGCGTACAGGAAGGCCGGGTTCGGGTGGAAGATCTCGGGACCCTGCCACTGGAACGAGGTCGACGCGAACAGCGGGCGGCCGATGTCGCCGCGCGCGATCGCACGCTTGGCGGTCTGCACGCCGGGACCGAGCACGGTGTCGGGCGCGACGCCGACGCGCAGGCCCGCGGCCTCGGCCGTCTCGAGCAGTCGCCGCGACTCCTCGCGGTCGATCCCGATCGGCTTCTCGGTCCACACGTGCTTGCCGGCCGCGATGATCGCCTCGGAGACCTCGACGTGCACCGCCGGGATAGTGAGGTTCACGACGATGTCGACGTCGGGGTCGTTCAACACGACGTCGATGGCGCCCGCGTGGGGCACGCCGTACTTCTCCGCCTGCGCCTTGGCGCGGTCCTCGAGCACGTCGCCGATCGCGATGACGCGCACGTCGGGGAAGCTCGTCAGGTGCGTCAGATACTGGTCGCTGATGTTGCCGGCGCCGATGAGGCCGACACCGACCGCTCCGGAGGAAGACCTGGTCATCGGGAAACGGTACCACGAAAACCTCCATGTGGAGGTTTTCTTCGGTAGTGTGGTGCGCATGGCCGATCAGGAGCAGCAGCCGACCCCGCGCGGGTCCTACGCGAAGGGCGTCGCCCGCCGTCAGGAGATCCTGGACCGCGCCATCGAGGTGTTCGCCGAGCGCGGCTCCGACCGCACCAGTCTGCGCGCGATCGCCGAGGAGGTCGGCGTCACGCACGCCGCGCTCTCACACTACTTCGGCTCGCTCGAGGAGCTCCTGGTGGCCGTCTATCGTCGGTCCGAGGCCCGCGGCGAGGGCTGGGAGCCCGTCCACCCCGATGTCACGCCGACCGAGCTCCTGCGCCGGTGGAGCGACGCCAACCACGAGGTGCAGGGGCTCGTGCAGCTGTACTCCTCGCTCGTGGCGTCCGCCCTCGAGGAGGGGCATCCGGCCGCCCGGGAGTTCGTGACGGAGCGCTTCGCGCGCGTGCGCGCCGAGATCGCCGACCGCGTGCGGCACAACCAGCAGACGGGGCGCATCCGGCCCGACGTCGACCCGGTGGCAGTCGCCGCCCTCGTGATCGCGGCATCCGACGGTCTGCAGACGCAGTGGCTGCTGGACCCCGACGCCCCGCAGGACGCCGCGCTGGCGCTCCTGGACCAGCTGCTCTCGGATCCCGCGGCGGCCGCGCGTCCCGCTGTCTGAGACGGAGGAGCGGATGCCGCAGCGAAGCTTCGGTCGCCGGTTCGCGGCCGACCTGGGCCACGTGCTGTCGAGCCTGTTCCGCCTCGCGCCGGCACCGGCGCCACGGTGGGCCATCGGCCTGCGCGCGGCGATCGCGATGACGGTGCCGATCGCTGCGATGACGCTCGTCGGACGACCGGATCTGGGCTTCCAGGCCGCGACGGGGGCGTTCGTGGCCCTGTACGGCACGCACCTGCCCGTCGTGGAGCGGGCACGCGTGGTGCCGTTCGTGGCCGGCGGCCTCTTCGTCGCCACGGTGCTCGGCGCCCTCGCCGGCCCCTCGGCGGCCGCGACGCTCGCCGGGCTCGCTATCGTGGCGATCCTCGCGGCCGTCGCGATGTTCGGCTTCGGGGTCGGGCCGCCCGGACCGCTGTTCGTCGTACTGGTCTACGGCCTGTCGTCGCACATCGTGGCGTCGGGTGCGGATGCCGCGACCTACGTCGCGGCGGTGGGCTGCGGCATCCTCTTCTCCGCGCTGGTGTCGCTGTCCCCGCTGCTGCTGCCGAGCCGCAGGAAGGTGGCCGCCCGGCCGCTGCGCGAGGTGCTGCCGGGGCCGGCGTGGCCGCCGGGGGAGCGGATGCTGGTGATCCGCGTCGCCCTCGTGACCGTGGCCGGGATCGCGGTCGGGCTCTTCATCGACCCCGACAGGGCGTACTGGATCGTCGGCGCCGCGATCGCCGTGGTGGGCGTCGCCGCCGACCGGCGCGCCGCCTTCACCCGGGGTCTGCACCGCATGATCGGCACGCTCGTCGGCGCCGGGGTGTACCTGCTGCTCGCGCCCCTGCCGATCCCCGCGCTGGGGCTGGCGCTGCTCCTGGGCGTGCTGCAGTTCACGATCGAGCTGTTCGTCGTGCGCAACTACGCCCTCGCCCTGGTCTTCATCACGCCCCTCGTGCTGCTGCTCACGGGCGCGGCGACCGGCTCGGTCGACACCGTCGCCGTCGCGACCGAGCGCGTCGTCGACACGCTGGCCGGCGCCGCGCTGGGCGCCGTCAGCGGCGTGCTGCACCCGCGCGAGGCCGTGAGGCATCCATCGATCGGCTGATCCTCCGGTCGGCTGCCCGCTCGATGCGTGGTGCGACCCGCGGGCATGGACTGGTGGGGTGCATGGCTTCTTCGACTCGCTCGCTCATCGACTGACCGCCCGGCGCGGCGCCTGGATCTCGCTGGCGGTGGGCATCATCGCCTTCACCGCGCTCCTGGGAGCGCTCGGACGCGCGGATCTCGACGCGGGAGGCGCCGCCGTCGTCGCGCAGTCCGAGGCCGGACAGGTCGCGGCACTGGCCGACGAGTTCCCGGGAGCCGCGGATCAGTCGCTGCTGGTCGTGGCCGGCCGTGGAGACGGCGGTGCGCTGACGGCCGCGCAGCTGGACGCGCTCGCATCGCTCACGCCCGAGTTCGAAGGTGTGACGGGCGGAACGGCGACCGGCCCGCAGGTGAGCGAGGACGGCCGGGCCGCGGTCGTGGCCACCACCTTCGCGGTCACGGACGACGCGGACGACGCGGACGCCGCGGAGCAGGCGGTCGAGGGGATGCGCGCCGTGATCGCGGATAATCCGATCTCCGGTGTCGACGTGCAGGTCACGGGCGGCGCCGCCTTCGGGGCGGACATCGCGGCCGCCTTCGACGGTGCGGACTTCACCCTCCTCCTGGTCACGATCGGGGTCGTGGCCCTGCTGCTGATCGCGACCTACCGGTCGCCGGTCCTGTGGCTTGTTCCGCTCATCGTCGTCGCGTTCGCCGATCAACTCGCGACCAAGGCCACCGCCGCGCTCGGGACGGCGCTGGAGCTGCAGTTCGACACCGGCATCGTGAGCGTGCTCGTGTTCGGCGCCGGAGCCAACTACGCCCTCCTCCTCGTCTCGAGGTATCGCGAGGAGCTCGCCCGCGACGAGGACCACCGCGCCGCCCTCGCGCGCGCCTGGCGTGCGAGCCTGCCCGCGATCGCGGCCTCCAACGCCACCGTCGTGCTGTCGCTGCTCACTCTGCTGCTCGCCGTCGTGCCGGGCACTCGAGGCCTCGGCATCGCCTCGGCGGTCGGACTGCTGATCGCCCTCGCCGCAGTGCTGCTGGTGCTGCCGCCCGCGCTCGCCGTGTGCGGGCGAGGCGTCTTCTGGCCGCGGATCCCCCGCCCTGGCCGGACACCGAGGCGCGTGGGCGCCTGGCGTACCGTCGGCGCGCGGGTCGTGGCACGGCCGCTCCTGCCGGCCGCGGCGGGCCTGGTCCTGCTCGGAGTGCTCGCCACCGGACTCTTCGGCGTGCAGCTGGGGCTCACGCAGTCGGAGCGGTTCCGCGTGCCCTCCGAGTCCGCCGTCGGTCTCGCCGTCCTGAGCGAGCACTTCGCGCCGGGCGAAGCGGAGCCGATGATCGTGATCGCGGATGCCGACGACGCGGCTGCCGTCGCCGACGCGATCGATGGCGTCGCCGGGGTCGAACGGGTCGCGCCGGCGGGGGAGAGCTCGGACGCCTCCCTCCGCAGGCTCCTGGTCGTCGGCGACGCGGAACCCGGATCGCCCGAGAGCCTGCAGCTCGTGCGCGACGTGCGCGACGCCGCGCACGAGGCATCCGCGTCCGCTCTGGTGGGCGGTCCCGCGGGTGCCTCGCTCGATGCCCGACAGGCGAGCACGCGCGACTTCCTGCTCATTGCACCGCTAGTGCTCGCGACGACCCTGATCGTGCTGACGGTGCTGCTGCGCGCACTCGTGGCACCGCTGGTGCTGCTGGCGGTCAACACCCTGAGCGCGGTGGCCGCGATCGGTGCGGGGGCGTGGCTCGGCCGGACGCTCTTCGGATGGGCGGCGCTGGACCTGCAGGTTCCGCTGCTGGCCTTCCTCTTCCTGGTGGCGCTGGGCGTCGACTACACGATCTTCCTCGTGCACCGCGCGCGCGCCGAGGCGGGCGCCGCCGGAACCCGCCCGGGGATGGTGAACGCCGTCGCCGCGACGGGCGGGGTGATCACCAGCGCCGGTCTGGTGCTCGCGGGCGTCTTCGTCGCTCTGGGGCTCCTGCCGCTGGTGACGCTGGGCCAGCTCGGGCTCATCGTGGGCGTCGGGGTCCTGGTCGATACCCTGGTCGTGCGGACCCTCGTGGTGCCCGCGCTGTTCTCGCTCGTCGGAGACCGGATGTGGTGGCCCGGCCGGATCCGCCGGCAGGCGGCCAGGGGCGATCGCGAGGATCGCGGCCCAGAGGAAGGGGTGGCGTCGGATGTCCCAGCTCTCCGCGAGCCCGTCGGCTGAGGGCGGTGGCGACCCGGCCGCGCCCGCCCTGCCGCCCACGCGGTCCTGGCGCGCGCTGATCGGGTCGATCAGGGTCGGCCAATCCGTCATCACCGCCGCCCTGCTGGTCATCGGCGCCGTCCGTGCGGCGGGGGACGGGACCCCGGTCCCCTGGGTCGTCGCCGTCTCGGTCGTGTTCGCGGGCTGGTACTTCGGCGGACTGCTGCTGAGCGAGCGCACGCGTGATCGCGGCGTCGCCGCCGGCTGGCTCGTGGGCCTGGCCCTGATCTGGATCGGCGCGGTCGCGATCTCGCCCGAGTTCGTGTGGCTGGCCTTCCCGCTGTGGCTGCTGGCCGGCTTCGTGCTGCGGATGCGCTGGGCGATCCCCTTCAGCGTCGGGGTGCTGGCCGTCGTCATCGCCGCCCCCATCCTGCACAGCGGGGCCACCACCTATGCGAATGTCATCGGTCCGGTCGTGGGTGGCGTCTTCGCCCTCGGCATCTCGCGCGGCTACCTCGAGCTCGTGCGCGACGGCCGCGAGCGGAGCCGGCTCATCTCGTCGCTGGTGACCGCGCACGAGGAGCTCGCGCAGCTGCAGGACGAGCTCGCCCAGGCCCAGCGCGATGCGGGAGCCGTCGCGGAGCGCACGCGCCTCTCGCGCGACATCCACGACACCATCGCCCAGAGCCTCACCTCGATCGGGATGCTGGCGGCCGGCGCCGCCCCGACGGCGCCGGAGCCGTCGGCGCGGGTCTTCACGCAGATCGGCGATCTCGCCCGCGAAGGACTCGCCGATGCCCGGCGCATCGTCGACGCCCTCATGCCGGCCGAACTCGAAGGCTCCGCGCTGGCTGACGTGCTGCGCCGGATGCTGGAACGGCTCACCGAGGAGACGGGGATCCGCACCGAGCTGCACGTCGACGAGACCGTCCCCGCCCTTCCCGTCGTCGTGGAGGTCGCGCTGCTGCGCACGGCGCAGTCCGCGCTGGCCAACACCCGCGTCCACGCGAAGGCGGGGCGCGTGGTCGTCAGCCTCGTCGACGGCGGCGACAGCGTGAGGCTCGACATCGTCGACGACGGCATGGGGTTCGACGCCGCGGGCTGGGAACGTCTTCCCGCCGGGTCGGGCGGCGGGTACGGCCTGCGGGCGATGCGCGAACGTCTGCGCGAGCTCGGGGGCGGTCTCGACGTCGAGAGCGCACCCGGTGCGGGCGCCGCGCTGTCGGCGTCCGTCCCCATCGTGGCGGGGGCGGGACGGTGACCGGCCTTCGCGTGCTGATCGCCGACGATCACCCGATCGTGCGAGCGGGTGTGCGAGCGCTGTTCGCGGGCCACCCAGACATCGACGTCGTCGGCGAGGCCGCCACCGGCGAGGAGGCGCTGGCCCTGGCGCGGCACCTCGCGCCCGATGTCGTGCTCTGCGACCTGCGGATGGGCGACGGCATGGACGGCGTGGCGACCACGCGTGAGCTGCGGGCTCTCACCCCCGCGCCCGCCGTCATCATCCTCACCACATTCGATCGGGATGCCGAGATCCTCGGTGCGATCGAAGCCGGGGCCTCCGGCTACGTCCTGAAGGATGCCCCGCCCGATGCGATCGCGAGGGCCGTGCGGGAGGCGGCGGCCGGCCGGCTGGCGCTCACGCCCGAGCTGAGCGAGCGCGTCGTGCAGGTGCTGCGCGCGCCGCGCGTGCGGCTGACCGACCGGGAGCAGGAGGTGCTGAGACTGCTCGAGACGGGGGCATCGAACCCCCAGATCGCCAAGACCTTGTTCGTCACCGAGGCGACGGTGAAGACGCACCTCGTCCACATCTTCGCCAAGCTCGGCGTCGACAGCCGCTCCCGGGCGGTCGCCGTCGCGCGAGAGAGGGGCCTGCTGTGACCTCGACCGACACGACGCTCGCACCGACCCGGCGGGAGTGGATCGCCCTGGCCGTGCTCTCGATCGGCCTCGGACTGATCGTGCTGGACGGCACCATCGTCGGCGTCGCGCTTCCCGACATCGTCGCGGACCTGCAGCTGGACCTGACCGACGCGCAGTGGGTGAGCAGCCTCTACGCCGCGATCCTCGCCGCGCTCCTGCTGTCGACGGGGCGGCTGGCCGATCGGTGGGGTCGCAAGCGCCTGTTCCTCGCCGGCCTCGTCGTGTTCGTCGCCGGAAGCCTCATGGCGGCCTCGGCCGAGGCATCCGGTCCCCTCATCGGGGCGCGCGCGGTCCAGGCGGTCGGGGCGGCGCTGATCATGCCCTCGACGCTGTCGACCGTCAACGCGGTGTTCCGGGGCCGGTACCGGGCGGCTGCGTTCGGCGTGTGGGGCGCCGTGATCTCCGGGGCGGCGGCGATCGGCCCGCTCGCGGGCGGCGCACTCACGGAGTACGCGTCGTGGCAGTGGATCTTCCTCGTCAACGTGCCGATCGGCGTGGCCGTGTTCGTCGCGGCGATCGTGGTCGTGCCCGAGACCCGGGGAGAGACGGCGCGGCCAGGGGTCGACGTGGACGGGGCGCTGCTGTCCGCGATCGGCTTCGGAGCCCTCGTGTTCTCGGTGATCGAAGGCCCGGATCTGGGGTGGTGGGCGCCGAAGGCCGAGTTCCAGATCTTCGGCTGGACGTGGCCGGCCGATGCGCCGGTCTCCATCATCCCGATCACGCTCGCCATCGCCGCGGCATCCCTCGTGCTCTTCGTCGTGTGGGAGCGCCACCGCGCACGCAACGGACGGTCGGCGCTGCTCGATCTGCGCCTGTTCCGCCTGCCGACCTTCACGTGGGGCAACATCACCGCGGGGGCGGTCGCCGTCGGCGAGTTCGCGATCATCTTCGTCCTGCCGCTGTACCTCGTCAACGCGCTGGGCATGAACGCGATGGGCGCGGGCCTGGTGCTGGCGGCGATGGCCGTCGGAGCCTTCGCCTCCGGCGCAGCGGCGCGGCATGTCGCGGCCCGCTTCGGCGCGCCCGGGACCGTTCTGCTGGGCCTCGGACTCGAGGTCGCCGGGGTCGTGGTCGTCGCGCTGGTGCTCACCGCGACGACGCCGGGGTGGCTCATCGCGCTGCCGCTCGTGGTCTACGGGCTCGGCCTGGGACTGGCATCCGCCCAGCTCACCGGCACAGTGCTGCGGGACGTGCCGGTCGCGGAGTCGGGTCAGGGATCGGCCACGCAGAGCACCGTCCGGCAGGTGGGGTCGGCGCTGGGCACCGCGTTCGCCGGAGCGGTGCTGTCGATCGCCCTGGCACTGACCCTCCCGGCCGCCCTGTCGTCGGCCGGCATCACCGGATCGACGTCGGACGCCCTCGCGGACTCCACGCGCCAGTCCGCGGGGACCACCATCTCCCAGCTGCGCCTGCAGGGCGATGCCGGTGCGCTCGGAGCCCAGACGAGCGATGCCGTCGCGGCGCTCGCGAGCGGGTTCGCGGATGCCACGCAATGGGCGCTCGTCGTGGCCGCCGTGTTCCTCGTGCTGGGCTTGGCCGGCGCCGTCCTGCTGCGCCGCGCCGCGCGCCGCGGACCGGACTGAACCGGCCGATCTCAACCTTTCGATGGATCCGGCCGGCGCGCCCCTCGCCGAGGCTGGAAGGAGATTCGAGAGGAATGCCAATGCGAAAGCTCTACTACGCGGCCTTCGGCTACATGCTCGCCGGGGTCGCCTCCGGCCTGTTCTACCGCGAGTTCACGAAGCTGAACGATTTCCCCGAGGGGCAGTTCACGCAGCTCGGGCTCGCCCACACCCACCTGCTCACCCTCGGCTTCGTGATCCTGCTGATCGTGCTGCTGCTCGAGAAGGCGTTCGCGCTGTCGCGCTCCCGGCTGTTCGCCTGGTTCTTCTGGATCTACAACGCGGGGGTCGTCCTGACCTCGGCGATGCTGATCTGGCACGGCTCGCTCACCGTGCTCGGCTCGGAGGCGTCGAAGGCGATCGCCGGCATCGCCGGCACCGGTCATATCCTCCTCACCGCGGGCATGGTGCTGCTGTTCCTCGCGCTGGGGCGCGCCCTGCGCCGCACGCAGACGGCGGGCGGACGGATGCCGGAGGCTCAGGCCGTCGCGAGGGGATAGACCCTGCGCAGCACGACGCGCTGCACCAGTGTCCACGTGACCGTGGTGGCGAGGTACAGCGCCGCGGCGAGCGGCACGAACAGGGCGATCACGGCCGTCGTGAACTGCAGCAGCCCCGCGAGCCTCGCCATGCCGGCGCCCGCCAGGGGCGAGGCATCCGCCGACTCGTCGAGCCGGGGGCGGAAGGCGCGGCGGGTGATCTCGGCCGTCACGGCGATCACGGTGAGGACGCCGGCGAAGACCCCGAGCGTCGCCGCAGTCGCCGTGCCCGCGGAGATCGCTCCGACGAGACTGGTGCCGAGCGGGACGGTGACGAGCTGGTGCGCCAGGAGCGCGTTGGCATGCCCGGCGATCGAGGTGTGGACGAACAGCGCGTAGACGATCGCGACGACCGGCGCCTGGGCGAGCATCGGGAGGCAGCCGGCGAACGGCGACGCCTTCTCGTCGGCGTACAGCTTCATGGTCTCGCGCTGGAGCCGCTCGGGGTCCTTCTTGTGGCGCCGCTGCAGGTCGCGGAGCCGGGGCGCGAGACGGCTGCGCGTCTGCTCGGCCTTCGCCTGCGCGATGCCCGCGGGGATCAGCGCCGTGCGCACGAGCAGGGTCAGGAGCACGACGGATGCCGCGCCCGCGGCGGATCCGGCGAGAGGTTCGAGAAGAGCCGCGAGGCCCATGAGCAAGGAGGAGGCCGCGTCGAGGATCGCGGCGACAGGCGGGAGGGCGTAGAGGTCCATGGGTGTCCGTTCGTCGAGGGTGTCGTTTCGTGGCGTGCGGCCACGAAGGCACCGGCGAACGGTCCTCGGAGGAGACGTGCGACGGGCTACGCGGCCGGGGCCGCGGAACCCGGGGCGCGCGGACGGGAGTGCCCGGGAGCGTCGGGGTGGGACGCGCTCAGGCGCGTCGCGTCGGAGATCGCACGGCGCGGGTGGGCCGCGGTCGCGATCGTGCGTGCCGGGAAGAGGAAGACGGCGATCGCCACGGCCAGCAGCGCCAGCGCCGCGACGACGGCGGCGGCGATCACGAGCGCCCCGGCTTCGGGATGGGGTGCGGGCCCGATCTCGACGAGCGAGCGCGCGGCCGCGCCGAGCAGCTCCGCGGCGGGGCGCAGGGTGGAGGCGAGCACCTCGACGACGAGGCGCACCACGGCGGCGATGCTCTCGGCCACGCGCACACCCCCTTCGTCGCCGCCACGGTAGCACGGGTGTGCGCGGCGGGTCGGTGCCGAGCCCTGCACCGGATCAGGAGATGTAGCGCAGACAGGAGGTTGTCCGGCGAATCGTCCTGCGGTGGCCGGATCTCCCGATCTGCCGGCAGCGGTGTGCGGCACCGTGCCGCGCCTCCTCCACAGCGCCCCCGCCCTGCCGGCCGTGCCCACCGCCCCGTCGGGAGGGACAGCGCTGTCAGACGCATGGGGCAGGGTGGAAGGGTGACAGCGACCACCACGACCCGCACCGAAGCCCTCGACGTGCTGCGCGCGCTCGTCGGGC
>Ga0160448_100613_pt1 | contig 12032 bp, 11 predicted proteins | sample HID1973M_E1MG_FD_108269 | JGI IMG/M metagenome (GOLD analysis project Ga0160448, IMG submission 108269) | Enriched mosquito-associated microbial communities from UW Madison campus, WI, USA - HID1973M_E1 MG | ecosystem: Host-associated > Arthropoda: Insects > Digestive system > Unclassified ...
AAGGCCAAGGACGGCAAGAAGCCGACGACCGTCTATGTCGCCGCTCAGCACGCCCGGGAGTGGATCACGCCCGAGATGGTGCGCCGGCTGCTCGACCTCTACCTGACCGAGTACGGTACCGACGATCGCATCACGGATCTGGTCGACGACACCGAGCTGTGGTTCGTCCCCGTCGCGAACCCCGACGGCTACGACTTCACGTTCCAGGACGGCCAGCGGCTGTGGCGCAAGAACCTGCGCGACAACGACGGGAACGGCGAGATCACGGTCGGCGACGGTGTCGATCTGAACCGCAACTCGGCGACGCGCTGGGGCTACGACAACGAGGGCTCCTCCCCGAATCCGGCGAGTGACACCTACCGCGGCCCCTCGCCGGCGTCCGAGCCGGAGACCCAGGCACTCGATGGACTGTTCGCCGCCCTCACACCGCAGTTCATGATCAACTACCACTCCGCCGCCGAGCTGCTGCTCTACGGCATCGGCTGGCAGGTCGCGACGCCCTCGCCCGATGACGTGATCTACGAGGCGATGGCGGGCGACGACGAGAACCCCGCGGTCCCCGGCTACGACCCCGACATCTCGGCGGAACTCTACACGACCAACGGCGACCTCGACTCGCATATGCAGGAGGCGCACGGGACGCTGGGCTTCACGCCGGAGATGTCGACGTGCGAAGAGGCCGTGAACTCCGTGGACACCGACGACTGGACCGAAGAGGACTGTCAGTACCTGGGCTTCGACTTCCCCGACGACGAAGCTCTGATCCAGGCCGAGTTCGAGAAGAACATCCCCTTCGCGCTGGCCGTGGCCGAGTCGGCGATCGACCCCGACGACCCGGTATCAGTCGTGAATCGGGATGCCGAGGACTTCCGTGTCGACTCCTTCACGGTGTCGTACGGCGACCCGCAGACCGTCGCGGTCTGGGCGAAGAAGGCGCTCAAGGCCAAGAAGATGCTCTACTCGATCAACGGCGGGCGGCCCAAGAAGGTCGATGTCGCGGAGTGGTCGGGCGGCGAGCGCTACGGCTCCGAGAACACGGACTACTACGCGGAGTACCGCGGCGTGGTGAAGGGTGCGAAACCCGGCGACGGCGTCGAGGTGTGGTTCACCGGAACGGCCACGGGTAAGGACACCCCGAAGGGCCAGCAGGGGGCGGGTCCGCTCGAGAGCGACCACTTCACCTACGAGGTCGCTCAGGACACCGGCAACTCCGTGCTGGTCGTCGCGAACGAGGACTACACCGGCGTGAACCCGACCTACCCTGCGGGCACGAATGCACCCAAGTACGTCGACGAGTACGTCGATGCCCTTCTCGCCAACGGCGTCACCCCGGACGTGTGGGATGTCGACGCGCAGGGCGTGCCCCACGACCTCGGCGTGCTGGGTCACTACGACACGGTGCTCTGGTATCTCGGCGACAACAGGCTGACCCAGGATCCCGAAGACGAGCTCACACAGTACGGGTCCGCCCAGCTTCCCGACCTCGCGGTGGCCGAACGCCAGCAGTACCTGACGATGGCCATGAGGGACTACCTCAACGAGGGCGGCAAGGTCGGCTACGCCGGCGAGACGACGGCGTACTACGGCCTCGGCGGGAGCCAGTTCGGCGGCATCTACTACGGTCTCAACGGCCATCCCGATCAGGAGTGCGTGGTCACCACCGATCCGGGAGGTGACTGCCTGCTGCTGGCCGACGACTTCACCCAGTACTGGATGGGCGCATACGATCGCGCGGCGCTGACGGCCGAGGGCGTGGCGGGCACCGCTGAGCCGCTCGACGGGTTCCAGGCTCTCTTCGGCGGACCTGCCACGGTCGACAATCCGATCGACGAGGTCGGCGCCTTCACGCCGACGAGCGACCGGCTGCCGGTCGCCGACTTCCCGCAGTTCGAGAGCTGGGCGGCGGCTGACTACACGGGCGTGACGGGCAGGCTCGTCGCGGTCGAGGGAGACCTGGCAGCCGCAGCCACGCACGTCGACGACGGCTACCAGCGGTTGGGCCGGACCTTCGATCTGACGGGCGTCACCGCCGCCGAGGCCCCGAGGTTCGAGGCGCAGATCGCCTACGACCTCGAAGAGGGCTACGACAACGTGATCGTCGAGGTGCACCCCGTGGGGTCGGACGACTGGACGACCCTTCCCGACCTCAACGGCAACACGTCTTCCGCGGTGCCGGCGGAGTGCGAGGCGGGCTTCTACATGGGCGAGCACCAGCAGCTCGAGCACTACCTCACGCTGGGCGACCCGTGTCTCCCGACGGGCACGACGGGCGCATGGAACTCCTTCACCGGCACGTCCGGGGGCTGGATCCCCGTCGCGTTCGATCTCAGTGCGTACGCGGGCAGGACCGTCGAGCTCGTCGTGAGCTACGTCACCGATCCGTCCACCGGCGGTGCCGGGCTCATCGTCGACGACACGAAGCTCGTCGTCGCGGGAACGCCCACTCAGGCGGAGGGCTTCGAAGCAGGCTTCGGCGCCTGGTCGGTGCTGGGCGCACCCGCCGGGAGCCCTGCGAACACGAGCGACTTCGAGATCGCGGACGGCCTCGGCGACGTCGTCGCGGTCACGGCGACATCCGACACCCTGCTCTTCGGCTTCGGCCTCGAGCAGCTCGACTCGGACGCCGCTCGCGCTGATGTCGTGGCGAGGATGCTGGCGCACTTCGCCGGATAGTCGCCACACGGATGCCGCGCCGCGGGGTTGCCCCTGCGGCGCGGCATCCGCATGCCGGTGTCGACGGACGGGGCATCGATACAATGCGGCATGCCCGCTGCTCGCCCCCTCGGCGATTATCTGAGAGCCCGACGGGAGCTCGTACAACCCGCCGATGTCGGCCTGCCCGCCGGCCCCGGGATGCGAAGGGTCCCCGGCCTCAGACGGTCCGAGGTCGCCGCGGTGGCGGGAATCAGCACGGAGTACTACATCAAGCTGGAACAGGGTCAGGAGACTCACCCGACCGACCAGGTGCTCGACGCTCTCTCGCGAGCCTTGAAGCTCGATGCGACCGCGAACTCCTACCTGCACGCGCTTGCCCGTCTGGTCGACAGGCCGGCTCCCCCGCACGCCACGCCTGCGGTGGAGCGCATGCGGTGGCTCATCGACTCGTGGCCGATGACCGCCGCGATGATCCTCACCGCCCACTGCGACATCGTGGCGGTCAATCCGCTCATGGCCACTCTGATCGACAGCTATCGGGTGGGTCGCAATGCCTTGGTCGTGCTGTTGCTGGAGGAGGCGATGCGAGAGCTCTACGTGGACTGGGAGGGTCTGAGCATGCGCTCGATCGCGCTCTTCCGCTCGACGGCGGGGCTCGACCCGGACCACCCTCGAACCCGGGAGGTGGTGCGCGAATTGACCCGCGCAAGCGCGCGCTTCCGCGAGCTCTGGCACCGCCACGACATCGCGGGGATGACCGAAGGCATCCACCCGATGGAGCATCCCGTCGGCGGCTCTCTGTCGCTTCAGTACACGCATCTCCCGCTGGTCGGCGCCGACGACCACTCGCTGTTCCTGTACTACGCCCAGCCCGGCACGCACACCGAGCGGGTGCTCGCCGAACTGGCCTCAGGGCGGTAGTGGCAGTACTAGTCAGGGCTTGGGCACGATCAACCTGATGCCAGACCCCTAGCCTCGACGCCATGGACCTGGGGTTGTCTGGAAAGGTCGCGGTGGTCACCGGTGCCAGCAAAGGCATCGGTCTCGCGATCACCGCAGCGCTCGTCGGCGAGGGCGCGCGGGTCGTCGCCGGTGCGCGAGGCCCGACGCCGGAACTCGACGCTCTCGTGGCGACCGGCAACGTCGTCTTCGAGAGCGTCGACCTGTCGAAGGCCGACGCTCCCGCCCGCCTCGTCGCGCGGTCTGCGGAGTTCGGCGGCCTCGACATCCTCGTCAACAACGTCGGCGCGGTCGCCTTCCGCTTCGAGGGCTTCCTCGCGATCACCGACGACGAGTGGCTCGACACCCTCACCCTCAGCTTCCTCGCGGCAGTGCGCACGACCCGAGCCGCTCTGCCGCTCCTCATCGAGCGCGGTGGGGGGAACGTCGTGACGATCGGCTCGGTCAATGCGTTTCTGCCGGACCCGCCCGTCGTGGACTACTCCGCTGCGAAGGCCGCCGTCTGGAATCTGTCCAAGTCGCTGTCGAAGGAGTTCGGGGCTCAGAACATCCGGTTCAACACGATCAGCCCAGGACCGGTCGCAACCCAGCTCTGGCTCGGCGAGAACGGCGTCGCCGCGACCGCCGCCAAGAACATGGGGGTCGACTTCGAGACCGCGCGCGACCGGGTCGTCGCCAGCCAGGGAGGGTTCTCCACCGGCAGATTCACCCAGCCCTCGGAGGTCGCAGACCTCGCACTCATCCTCGCCAGCAACCGCGCAGGCAACGTGACAGGCGCCGACTTCCTCATCGACGGCGGCCTCATCAAGACCCTCTGAACCCCCCACCATCCACGTCACCATTGAGGAGCAGCCATGGCCAACCACGTCGTGTTCGTTCACGGACTCTGGATCCACGCCTCCGCCTGGAGACCATGGCAGGACCTCTTCGAGGAAAAGGGCTACACCACATCGGCGCCCGGCTGGCCCGGCGACCTCGATACGGTCGAGGCGACGCGCGCGAATCCGGACGGACTGAACAACCAGGGCATCGCCGAGATCTGCCACCACTACGCCGACATCATCGACGAACTCGAGGAGAAGCCGATCGTGGTCGGCCACTCGTTCGGCGGGCTGATCGCACAGGAGCTGCTCGCGAACGACCTGGTGGCTGCCGCCGTGGCGATCGACCCCGCCCCGATCAAGGGCGTGAAGGTGGTGCCTTTCGCCCAGCTGCGGTCGGGCTTTCCGGTGCTCGGCAACCCGGCCAACAAGTCCCGCACGGTCGCGCTGAACGAGAAGCAGTTCAAATACGCCTTCGGCAACGTGCTGACCGACGAGGAATCGGATGCGCTGCACGCCGCCTGGACGATCCCCGGCCCTGGCCGGCCGCTCTTCGAGGATGCGACCGCGAACTTCGTGCGCAACTCGCCGGCCGCCGTCAACACCCACACCGCCGTGCGGGGACCGCTTCTGCTCACCTCCGGAACCGAGGACCACACGGTGCCCGAATCGGTCACCCACGCCGTGGCGAAGCTGTACGCCGACAACACGTCATCGGTGACGGAGTATCACAAGTACGAAGGCAAGGGGCATTCCCTCACCCTCGACAGCGGCTGGAAGGACGTGGCCGACGACGTGCTGGAGTGGCTCGCAGCCAAGGGGTTCTGAGACGCCACCATCGGTGAAGAGAGCGTCAAGGAGTGGCGGGCGCTTTCAGAACGACCATTCCGCGAATGGGTCTTCGCCGTCGCCGTCGTCGGGTCCAGGAGCGTCATCGGGGATGGGTATGCGCTCGATGAACACGGGTACTCCGGGGCTGATGAGCACGGCCCTGGGTGAGTTCGGCGCGGCGGCGGGCAACTCCACCACACCTCCGCCGGCCCGCACCGCCGCCGTCAATTCGTCGAGCACGATGCGCTCGTCCGTCCCCGCGCGCAACAGGTACGCACGGTCTCCGATGGTCAGCTCCGTCGCGTACACGATCGCGTCGCGCCTCTCTCTCCCCGATGCAGGCTACGGGAGGTCCCGCCACTCCGTCGCGGGGGTTGCCTCAGCGCGCAGAGTGTGGGCCGGCGGCCTTGTCAAGGGGTGGCGCACGGACCGACGTGAGCGCATCGTTGATTCGGAGGTTCAGATGATCACTGCCGATCAAGGGAGCCTGGTGTTCGAGCCGCTCGGAGATGCCGCGTGGAGACTGTGCGACACCAGCGTCGACGTGCACGACGCCGGCCGCCTCGTGGCTTACGTCGAACGTGTCAGCAGCAGCGGCGCGTATGAGGCGGTCTGGCTGGGGCTCGGCATCCGGCCCAGCTTGCACCCTTCGCGGGAAGACGTGCTTCGCACCGCACAGCTGCTGCGGCACACCGAAGCCGCACCGGCACGGTCCAAGCCGGTACCGATTCCCCACTACGCACCGGGGAGATCGGGACCATCCGGTTGGGGATGACCTGCGGCACGGCAAGCTCCCGATCCTCGATGTGCGGGTGTCAGTCGTCGGGGGCGGCGGGGTGGAGGAGGGGGAAGAAGTGGCCGGCGATTCCTCGCAGAACGACGAGGAGGTCGGCAGGCGGGACAGCGGCGTTCGGGTCGACGAGTTCTGCCGGGAGCGTGACTCCGAGCTCCTTGGCCTTGGCGATGAGCGCGGGGGCGACGCCCCTTCCGAGTCCGCTGAGTGCTCTGCCGATGACCTCGTCGTCTCTCGCCCACTCCGGTACCGGGTGAGCGGTCGGCGACACCCAGGATGTCGGGTCCCGAGGCTCTTCGAGACGGAGGAGGTCCTCGAAGGTCCGCGCGGACGCGTCGCGTCGTGTGAATGGGTCGCCGAGCCCCCACACCTTGCGGAGGGTCGCTATCAGCGTCGTGTGGCGGTATTCCTCGGTGAACACCGACCCTGGTTCGACCCACGGTGACACGAGGATCGCCGGCACGCGATAGCCGGACCGGTCGAAGGTGAATCCGAACTCGCCCGCGGGCTCCGAGGGATCCGGAGGGACGACGGGTCCGGGCGGCACGTGGTCGTAGGTTCCGCCCGGTTCGTCCCAGCCGATGAGAAGCGGGGTGTTCCACACGTTCGCGCCGTCTGCGTTCGTCGCCGACCGATAGGCGGTGAAGATCCGCTCCAGGAACGCCTCGCCGGCGAGCATGGAGGACGGGCTGTCCATCGCGAGGTCGACCTCGTCCGAGAAGGAGCGCCCGAACGCCGGGTGGTAATCGCCGTGGCCGGAGAGCATGTTCGGCTCGATCAGCGAGAAGTCGGGCAGAGCGCCGGCCGCGGCATCCCTCTCGAACTCCGAGAACGGGACGAAGTGCGTCGCGAGGCGGTCCGTGAGGCGGGGGTAGTGGATGACGCCGGTGAAGGAGATCGGCATCGGCTCCATCACATAGACCTTCCAGGTCCTGCCATGGGCTTCGAGCCGCTCGAAGAGGGTGGGGGCGGTGTTCTCGGTCAGCCACTTCTTCATGGGGCTGTTCACCACCAGGCCGGAGGACGACGCCGCGGTCCAGAACGAGCGGTTCATGAACGTCTGAGAGGGCACCTCTGCGAACCAGTGGTCGAACACCCCGAAGTCGCGCGCGATCCCGTTCAGCACGGGGAGTTGCTCGGGGGTGCAGCCGGTCATGATGTGGGCGTACTCGTCGTACGTCGGCTGCCGGCCGATCTCGGCGGTGAACGTGGAGATGTAGTCGGTGACGAATCCATCCATCGTCGGCACCGCGTCTGCGGGTGGGGCGTTCCACGGCTGCGTCACGCCCTCGCCGATCTTGAAGCGGTTGTGGTCGTCGATGGCGCCGAACAGCTGGGTGTTGGTGTGGTACCACTCCTCGCCCGAGTCGGGGTTCGGCGAGTCCATGTCGGTCGCGACGGTGTACGGGACGACGCCGCGGTGGGCACCGTGCTCGGCCCACTCCGGGATCGGGTTGCTGAGCTCCTTGCCGATCACCCCCTCGAACGGCTTGCCGTCCTCCGGGCCGTAGAGGCGTCCGAGGACGTTGTCGAAGGAGCGGTTCTCGAACAGGACGACCACGATGTGGTCCAGCGCATGCGAACGATCCCGGTGAGGCATGATCGAAGGTCCCCTCAGTTCTCGTGTGCCGCGGCAGTCTGCGTGCTCAGGCCTGGTCCCCGCTGCCGGTCTCGGTGAACAGAGCTCCCTGCGCGGCCGCAGACCCCGATTCGCCCCCGCCACGCCCGCGCAGCACGTAGGCGATCCCGACGGCGACCACGGCGCCGACGAGCGGGCCGGCGACGTAGACCCAGTAGTCCGTGAACGTCAGGCTCGCGAGATCGGGGCCGAATGTTCGGGCCGGGTTCATCGACGCTCCCGAGATGGGGCTGCCCCACAGACCGGCGAGCGCGATGTAGCCGCCGACGCCCAGCGCACCGAAGATGCCGATGTTCTGTGCGCCGGACGCCGTCCCCAGGATGACGCTGACCAGGCCGAGCGTGAGCACGGCCTCCATCACGAAGGCCGGTCCGGCGCCGTAGGAGTCGGCGGGGTAGTTGGAGCCGTAGGTGGCCGACACTCCGACCACCCATTGCAGGAAGAGTGCCGCGAGGGTCGCCCCGGCCAGCTGGGCCACGATGTATCCCGGCACCCGCCGCCACGGGAAGTCGCGTCTCAGCGCGAACGCGATGCTGACGGCCGGATTCAGGTGCGCACCCGACACCTTGCCCATGAAGAGGATGATCGCCATCACCATCAGCGCGGGAGCGACCACGGCGGCCGCCCGCGAGATCGTGGCTGGGAACGCCTGCCCCATCATCCCCGCGCCGGCGGCCACGAGCACCAGCAGGAAGGTCCCGTACAGCTCGGAGACCAGCCGCCGCCACTCCTGGTTCGGATCACGGAAGTCCGCCATCGGGCCGGCGATGTCGCGATGGATCCAGCGAAGAATCTCCTGCTCAGTGCGCTCGGCTCGATCGCTCATGACGACGCTCGCTCCCTTGTGAAAACCGGCGAGGTGAAGGGACCCGGCGCTCACAGTAGACCTTCGGACGGATCGCCGCCACGGGTCTAGTCGCGCGAAGTCGCGTTCACGCTGCCGGAGCGTTCCTGTCGGCTCAGGCGTGCGATCGCGGCCATCATGCGCTCGGTGATCTCGCGACGAGCCTTGCCGTCCGGAACCCCCACGAGGTCGGTGAGGTCGAGGGGCTCGCCGAAGTGCACCTCGAGGCGCGGCCTGCCCGGCAGCAGATGGCTCAGCGGCTTGACGGTGCCGGTCCCGATCAGCCCGACGGGCACGACCGCGGCGCCCGTGTCGCGCGCCATCCACGCCGCGCCGCCGTGACCCTCGTGCAGCTTCCCGTCGCGTGAGCGGGTTCCCTCGGGGAACACCGCGAACACGCTTCCGGCGCGCAGGATGCTGCTCCCGGCGTCGAGCGCGGCTCGGGCATCGCGACCGGTCGCACGGTACACCGGGACCCCGCCGATCGATGTGAAGAACCAGCGCTTGATGCGACCGAGTGCGCCGGAGCCCGTGAAGTAGGACGACTTGATGAGGAACTGCACAGGGCGGGCCGCGGAGGTCGGGATGATGACCGTGTCGAGCGACGCCAGGTGGTTGCTCGCCAGCAGCACCGGCCCACGCTCGGGCACGTTCCCTCGACCGACGATGCGCGGCCGGTACATGAGCCAGAACAGCGGCCGCAGCACCGCCCGTCCGAGGAAGTAGATGGCGCCCGGCCGCGGTGCGCGAGCGGGACGCTGGGGGGCAGGCGCTGTCACCTCGCCACCCTATCCGCCCACAGCAGGAATCTGGCACTCGCCTCTTGAGAGTGCCAGTGGCGCTTCCTATCCTTGAAAGGACGACATTCCGGCGGGAGTGCTCGTGTCCGCACGTCGGGGAACTTCAAGGATCCCTTCTGCGGGGCAGCAGCACGGTGACGTGCGCACGGCCGACGTGGCGGGCCGCGCCTTCCGCTGGTTGAACCAGAAACGGAGGCGAACAATGTCAACCGACCCGAACACTCGATTCCGGATGCGCAGGGTCACCTCTATCAAGTGGCTGATCGAGGATCTCTCCCTGTCGGAAGCTCACCCAGAGCGCGTCGTGGCGCACGTCTACGAGGTCGACGACCTCGAGTACGACGTCGTCTGGCTTCGCGACCTGGGGCTCGCCGAGCACTACATGGCGCCGTCAGAGGCGCTGAAGGCGATCATCGACAGGGTGAGCAATCCGCACCGGTCAGCCGCGCAGCGTCCGGTCCCCATCCCGCACGTCCCGCCCCTTCGGGAGCGGATCTCCGCCTGAGGCGGGGAACCGTCCGCTCTGCGAGAACACCCGGCGGTGGTGCAGGAGCCGGGGTTCACGGGAGCGGCGGATGGTCGGGACCGGCATCCGGGCGCCAGTCGGCGACGGTGGGCACGACGTCGTCGAAAACCGGCTCGAGGGGAGGTTCGTCGGGGAGGTTCAGCGCGCGGTAGTCCCGCGGAAGCTCGTCGACAAGCTGCCCGTCGCGTGGTCCGTCTCGCAGTCGGAACACCATGTCTCAACGATAGGAACCTCACACGTGCTCCAGCGAGGCGGTTGCGTTCCACGAGATGATCGTCTACTCGGTCGCCTCGACCGGCGTCGACACGTCGCGACACCGACGGAAGTATTGTGGTCCCTGAGGGGTACGCCGAATCCCAGGTGCATGGTCGGCCTAGGCGGAGGGTGAAATGGGAACCATCTTCTATGGCGGGTCAGACACGCAGATCCACATCGAGGATCGTGCGCTGGCCCACCTCAAAGTCGTCATCTCGACGAAGCTGCGGCGCGGCGAGAGCTTCACGCTTTCCTGGCGCCACCCCGACGACCAGCCGCACGGACGCAGCACGATCTGGCTGAATCCATCGATCCCGCTCCGGTTCGTGTTCGACGACCCGGAGCCCGCCGCACTGAACCCTGCCTGGATCCAGCAGCTCGCGAACTCGGCCAGCTCCACCGGCGGCATCACGCTCGTGGCCGAGCAGATCGAGAGCGAGCCGGCTCACGTCGTCGACGGCGGGGGCGCCGATGTGTCACTCGGCAACGTGGCAGTGGAACACCTCAACGTCGATCGCGCGACCATCGCCGGAACGGACCTGGCCGGCGACCTCGCCGGAGCCGTCGGCTAGGAGGAGTGCAGTCGCCGGCGAGGAGCCCGCGATCGTGAGCAGCACACCCCGGAGGGCGGTGTTGCTGACCCGACCCGACCGTGGGGTCTCGGCTAGCCGGGGAGGTCTTCGCCGAGGCGCCCCGTGCTGCTTGCGGTGTGTGTCGCCGCCCAGCTGGCGAGGAGCTTGAGCCGGTCCTCGTGCGGGGTGCCCGGCTCGGCGGTGTAGAGGTTGAGGGTACGTGCTGCGCGGTTCGGGTTGGCGAGCTCGGCCGACTGGTACGTGAGCTCGATGTGGCCGACGACCGGATGCTGCAGCCGCTTGAGGCCTTCGTGGCGGCTGCGGACGTCGTGGGAGGACCACAGGCGGGTGAAGTCGTGGCTGTGGGTGGAGAGTTCCCCGATGAGCTCGCGCAGCGCTCGGTCGTCGGGTTCACGGCCGGCTTCTGCACGAAGCAGCGCCACAGTGGCGGATGCGCCGCCTTCCCAGTCGATGAAGAAGTCGCGCGCGGCGGGATCGAGGAAGTGGAAGCGGGCGAAGTTCGCTCGGCCCCCGATGGCGGTGGGGCTGTCGAACATGGGGGCATGGAGCGCGCGAGCGAGCGCGTTCGTCGCCAGAACGTCGAGTCGGCCGTTGCGGAGGAAGACGGCAGACAGGGTGACGGAGTCGATCAGCCAGCGGACCGGGCCGTCGAGAGCACCGTCCTTCGGCCGAGGGGCGCGTCGAACGGTGGGGCGGGCCGCCTCAGCGAGGTCGAAGAGGTAGGCGCGTTCGTCATCATTGAGCTCCAGAGCGCGTGCAACGGCAGCGAGGACCTCCTCCGAGACGCCTGTGATGTGCCCCTTCTCCAGGCGGGTGTACCACTCGGTGCTCACGCCCGACAGCACGGCGACCTCCTCTCGGCGCAGCCCGGGCACGCGTCGACGGCTGCCGGCGGGCAGCCCGACCTGCTCCGGGGCGATGCGCGCTCGCCGGCTGACGAGGAAGTCCCGGATGTCGTCGCGGTTGCTCGGACTCTCCATGCCCCCACGGTAACCCCGACCGCTGCGACGAAGGGGGTGGAGCCGGTACCCCCGATAAGCCCGACCTCCCGCGCACACGCGCGCCGGGATGTGATGGATGACGTCGCCGCGAGATCCGCGGACATCCGAAGGAGTCGCATCGATGACCACCGACAGCATCCGGGCCGTCCGCTCCCCCCAACCGGCCGCGGCGACCGGCCCGTCGCGGACCCGGCTGCCGCTCGTGGTGTACGTGCTCGCGGTGGGGACGTTCCTGATGCTGACCACGGAGTTCGTCGTCGCCGGCATCCTTCCCCAGGTCGCCGCGGATCTGCAGATCTCCCTCGCTCAGGCGG
>Ga0160448_100616_pt1 | contig 11994 bp, 11 predicted proteins | sample HID1973M_E1MG_FD_108269 | JGI IMG/M metagenome (GOLD analysis project Ga0160448, IMG submission 108269) | Enriched mosquito-associated microbial communities from UW Madison campus, WI, USA - HID1973M_E1 MG | ecosystem: Host-associated > Arthropoda: Insects > Digestive system > Unclassified ...
CGACGAGCCGGCCGGGCTGGATCTGGAGACCCTCGCCCTGGCCTGGCTCGCGGTCCCCACCGGGATCCTGCTGGCAGCCAGTCCCCTCGTGGCCGGCTACACCCCGCGGTACGGCACCTTCGCCGCGCCCGCGGCGGCCGTCCTCATCGCCGTCGGCGTATGGCGGCTCGGCGACCTGCGGTTCGGCGCACGCGTGCCGCGCACGGCACTGGCCGCGCTCGCGGTGGCCGCGGTGGTGATCTCGGCGATGCCGGTGTGGGCGGCGCAGCGAACGCCGTGGGCCAAGAACAAGTCCGACTGGAACGACATCGCCGCCACGATCCAGCACGACGCCCGGCAGGGCGATGCGATCGTGTTCGACGACTCGGTGCGGCCGTCGCGGCGTCCTCGTCTCGCCCTCGACACCGACCCCGCCGCGTTCGCTGGCGTCGCCGACGTGACGCTCGAGACCTCGTACGCCGACAGCACGAGCTGGCATTCGAGCGTGTACTCGGTCGCCGAGGCCGCGCGCCTCGGGCGGTTCGCCGGGGTGACGCGCGTGTGGGTCGTCGAGTACGCGAGGGACGGCGACCCCGATTCGACGGCGGTGCCGGCCCTCGAAGGGCTCGGCTACCGGCAGGCCGAGCGGATCGCCCTGCACAGCAGCGTCGTGCTCCTCTTCACGCGCTGAGCCCGCGGTGCGGTCACTGGGGGACGGGGCGGATCCATCCGTCGGCGTCGTGCCCGCGACCCGCCCGCGCGGCGGCTCAGAGCCAGTGGCGCTTGCGGAAGACCCAGTAGAGGGTCAGGCTCGTCGCCGCCATGAGGGCCAGCGCCATGGGATAGCCGAGCGGCCATGCCAGTTCCGGCATGTACTCGAAGTTCATGCCGTAGATGGTGCCGACGAGCGTGGGGCCGAAGAGGATCGCCGCCCAGCCCGAGATCTTCTTGACCTGCTCGTTCTGCACGAGGGCGGTGTCGGTCTGGCGCTGCGTGACGATCGTCGCGTTGACGGTGAGCGCGTTGTCGAGGATCGAGCGGAACGCCGAGATCTTGTCGATGATGCGCAGTGCATGGTCGTGCACGTCGCGCAGCGACCGCTGCAGCTCGATGTCGACCTCGTACTTCGGCGCGCCGCGCTGCAGCGACTCCAGCATGTCGGCCAGCGGCGCGACCGCGCGCTGGAGGGTGATCACCTCGCGTGACAGGTCGTAGATGCGCTTGGAGAGCGAGACCCCGCCGGTCTCGAACAGGGCGTCCTCGATCTCGTCGATGTCGTTCTCGACGCCCTCGACGACGGGCGTGTACTCGTCGACCACCTCGTCGAGGATCGCGTACAGGACCGCCTCGGGTCCGAGTGCGAGGAGGTCCGGCTCGTGCTCCATGCGCTGGCGCACGCGGCTGAGGTCGGGCGACTCGGCGTGCCGGATGGTCACGATGAAGTCCGGCCCCACGAACACGTGGAGCTCGCCGAACTCCACGGTCTCGCTCTCGTCGATGTAGCGCGCGGGGCGCAGCACCACGAACAGGATGTCGCCGTAACGCTCCAGCTTCGAACGCTGATGCCCGGTGAGGGCGTCCTCCACCGCCAGCGGGTGCAGCGAGAACTCGTCGGCGACCTGTGCGATCTCCTCCGGGGTGGGGCGGAACAGCCCGATCCACGCCATCCCGTGCTGCGCGCGGGTGTACTCGAAGGTCTCGGCGAGGCTCGACGGATTCTCGATCCGCTTACCGGCGACGTACACGCCGTTGTCGACGATGGGCATCGGGCAATTCTCCCTGCAAATGAGCCCGGCGGGCAACGATCCTCACGTTTCCGGAACAGCGGTCCCCGCGGCCTCTCCACGCGCCGCAGGCGGCCCGGCGGTCAGCCGTCGCCTTCGTCCCCGCCGTCGCCGTCGTCCGTGCCCGGGGTCGGGGTCGGGGTCGGTGCGCGAGGCCCGGCGCCGGCGTGGATGGTCACGGTCGCCCCGGGGGTGGCACGGCCCGCGCCCGGATCCTGGCTCGCCACGAGCCCCGCCGCGACCGCGGATTCCACCGGGTCGCCGACCTGCACCGCGAACCCCGCGGCCTCGAGGCGGTTCTGCGCGTCCGCGACGCTCAGCCCGGTGACGTCGGGGACGGTGGCCTGCGAGGTCTTGGTCAGCTGCGCGTCAGCGCTCGGGAAGGCGCTGCCGCCGTACGCGGCGTCGGCTGCCGCCTGCACCGAACGGCCGATGCGGTACCGGATGTCCGACAGCCGCGTGCCCTCGTGCCAGGTGTTGAAGACGTCGCCGCCGCCGTCGACGTTGCCTGCCCACGTCGCCGTGGTCACCGCGGTGCTGGACTCGATCATCCAGGTCTGCCACGCCTCGTGGGTGCCCGTCTTGCCCAGGAGGGCGGTGCCGTCATCCGGGTTGCCGGCGGTGCCGGTGCCGCCGGGCTTCATCACCGACTGCAGCGCGTACGCCGCCGTCGCCGCCACCTCCGGCTCGAGCGCCTTCGTGCAGGTGCGCTCGGGCATCGCGATCTCGTCCCCCGCGGCATCCGTCACGCGATCGATGGCCCGCGGCTGGCAGTAGGTGCCGCCGTTGGCGACCGTGGCGTAGGCGGCGGCCATCGCGATCGGCGAGACGGCGGCGGTGCCGATCACGGAGTTCAGATTCCCCATCGCGATCGGGTCGCCGTCGGCCTGGGTGACCCCGAGGCGGGCCGCCACCTTCTGGATGTCGCAGAGGTCGAGCTTCTCGGCCATGGCGAAGTACCCGGTGTTCAAGGACGCCGCCGTGAACTGCAGCGGGGTGCCGATGCGCCCGGCCGCCTTGCCGAAGTTGTTCACGAGGGTCTGGGAGGTGTTGTCCCAATCGCCCTCGCACGAGTTGGTGAGATGGTCGAACACCCGCAGCCGCCCGTCGAGCGTCTCGTTCACCGAGTGGCCCTGCTCGAGCCAGTCCAGCAGCGTGAACAGCTTGAACGTCGACCCCGCGCTGAACCCGCCCGAGCCGCCGACCGCGAGATCGCCGGCGAAGACGAGCGAGGAGTAGTCCGCATCGTCGGCGACTGCGGCGTCCTCGCTGTATTCGGTGTTCTGCGCGATGGACAGGATGCGGCCGGTGGATGCCTCGATGCTCACGGTCGTCGACCCGAAGCGGCCGGTCGCCGCGCCGGCCGAGGTGGGCATCGTGATCGAGGTGGGCGCGTACTGCGTCATCGCCTCCTCGGCCGCGGACTGCACACGGGAGTCGAGCGTCGTGTACACGTTGAGACCGCCGCGCTGGAGGGTCTGCAGCCGTTCGGCGGGAGTCTCGCCGAACGCGGCGTCGCTGAGGATCACGTCCTTCACGTACTCGCAGAAGTAGGCGGCGCCTCCGGCGGCAGCGCAGCCCGTGGCCGTCGGGGTGATGGTGGGGGTGATCGGCTCGATGGCGGCGGCGACGTACTGGTCGTGCGTGATCTTGCCGTCGTCGAGCATGCGGCTGAGCACGTAGAGCTGCCGGCCCTTGGTCGCGGTGTAGCCGTCGGCCGCGGTGAGGTACTGCTCCTGCGTGATGGATCCGTCCGCGAGCAGGGAATCGAGCGCCGACAGCTGCCCGTCCTTCGCATCGTCGACCGAGCCGTCCGGCGCCTTGTTGAGCGCACTGCCGTCGGAGTCCGCGATCGACCCGGCGGGGCGATCGATCCGGTAGCTGTTGGGGTTCTGCACCATGCCGGCGAGGGTCGCGGCCTGCCCGAGGGTCAGGTTCGCGGCGGTGGTGCCGAAGTAGTAGCGGGCGGCGGCCTCGACGCCGTAGGTGGTGCCGCCGAAGTTCGCGATGTTGAGGTAGCCCAGCAGGATCTCGTCCTTCGAGTACTGCTGCTCGAGGGCGATGGCGTACCGCATCTCCTGCAGCTTGCGCTCGATGCCCGCCGTGCCCGAGGACGTCGTCGCCTCCGACCAGCAGTCGTACTTCGCCTCCGGGGTCTGCGCCGTCGCCTCGCACTGCTGCACCAGCACGTTCTTGACGTACTGCTGGCTGATCGTGGACCCGCCCTGGGTCTCACCGCCGCCGCCGAGGTTCGACAGCACGGCGCGGGTCGTGCCGATGATGTCGACGCCGCCGTGGTCGTAGTAGCGGGGATCCTCGCTGGAGAGGATCGCGTCGTACATCACCGAGGCGACCTGGTCGTAGGCCACCGGCGTGCGGTCCTGTTCGAGGAACTGCGCCATCAGCACCGCCTCACCCGTGTCGGGATCGGTGGCGTAGAAGTTGCTCGGCACCATCAGCTGGTCGATCTGGAGCGTGCTGGGGAGTTCGTCGAACAGGGTGATCGCCTGCGACGCCGCTGCCCCGGTGAGGGCGACCGCCGGGGTGACGGCGGCGGCGACGAGGACTCCGGTCAGTGCGCTCAGGCCGAGCAGCCCGGCGAGACCGCCGAGGATACCGCCGGCCCGTCGTCGGGAATCGGGCATGCGATCGAGCGTAGGAACCGGGCCTGGGCGGTTCAGGTGACGAAGCTATGCGTGAGGTGGACGAGGTGTCGGCGGGGACGGATAATCTGGCCGCCATGACCGTCGATCACGATCTGCTCGAGTGGCTGCTCGACTCCGACCCGGCCCTGCGGTGGCAGGTCGAGAGGGATCTCGCCGGGGCTCGGCCGGAGGTGTGGGAGGCCACGCGGGCGCGCGTCGCGACGGAGGGCTTCGGCGCCGGGCTGCTGGCCGCGCAGGATGCCGACGGCCAGTGGGCCGGGGGTGCCTTCTTCCCCGCCGGATTCTTCGACAGCTCCGAGAAGGACGAGCCCGGTCAGCCCTGGGTGGCCACGACGTGGGCGCTGAAAGACCTCCGTGAGTGGGGCCTCGACGCCGCCGCCCTCGCCGGGACCGCCGAGAAGCTGGCTGCGAACAGCCGGTGGGAGTACGACGACCTGCCGTACTGGGGCGGCGAGGTCGACGTCTGCATCAACTCGTACACGCTGGCCGCGGGCGCGTGGCTCGGCGCCGACGTCTCGCGGCTGATCGCCTGGTTCCCCGAGCACCGGCTGGCCGACGGCGGCTGGAACTGCGAGGCCGAGGAGGGGGACTCGGTGCGCTCGTCGTTCCACTCGACGCTCAACGCCGCGCGCGGCATCCTCGCGTACGAGAGGATCACGGGCGATTCCCGCCTGCGCGAGGCCCGTCACGGCGGCGAGGAGTATCTCCTCTCGCGCCGTCTCCTGAAACGCGCGACGACCGGCGAGGTCGTCGGTGACTTCGTCACGCGTTTCGTCTACCCCAGCCGCCACCGCTACAGCGCGCTGGTCGCGCTCGACCACTTCCGCGACGTCGCGCTGCTGGAGGGCACCGCTCCGGATCCGCGCCTGAGCGACGCGATGGAGGTGGTGCGCGCCGCCCGGCAGCCCGACGGCACATGGCTGCAGACCACGCCGCTGCCCGGTCGCACCTGGTTCGACGTCGACGTCGCCGAGGGAGAGCCCTCGCGCTGGCTCACGCTGATCGGCACCCGCGTGCTGGATTGGTGGGATGCCTCGGCCTGACGGCGCGGCGGTGCCCCGGTTCGATGGTGCCCTTCCGCCGTCGGCGAACTCGGGCCGCGGCATCCGTCAGGGGTCGACACTGGTGTCGTGGACGACCAGGAGGCGCTCGACGCCTACTCATCGACGGTCATGCGCGTTGCGCAGATCGTGCTGCCGTCGGTCGCCGCGGTGAGCGTGCGCACGCGCCAGGGCACGGGCGCGGGCAGCGCGTCCGTCATCACCGCCGACGGACACCTGCTCACCAGTGCGCATGTCGTGGAGGGTGCGATCGGCGTGGAGCTCGCGTTCCCGGACGGCACGATGGCTGCGGCATCCGTCATCGGCGCCGACCCGCTGTCGGACCTCGCCGTGCTGCGCTCGGACGTGGACACCCCGCCGCCGCTGATCATGGGGGATGCCTCGAAACTCGGCGTCGGACAGCTCGTAGTGGCGCTCGGCAACCCGCGGGGCCTGTCCGGCAGCGTGACCGCGGGGATCGTGTCGGCGCTCGGCCGGTCGCTGCCGACGCGCTCGGGCCGCGTGATCGACGAGGTCATCCAGACGGATGCCGCGCTCAACCCGGGCAACAGCGGCGGCGTGCTCGCCGACAGCGCCGGGCGCATGGTCGGGGTGAACACCGCCGTCGCGGGTGTCGGGCTCGGGCTGGCGGTGCCGATCAACGCGACTACGCGCGAGATCATCGACGCCCTGCGGGTCTCGGGTCGCGTGCGTCGCGCGTGGCTGGGCATCGCCGGCTCGACCGTGCCGCTCAGCCCTGCGGTGGCAGCGAAAGCCGGATCGCGGGTCGGGATGCAGGTGGTCTCGGTCGTGCCGAACAGCCCCGGCGCCGTGGCGGGCGCCCGCACGGGCGACATCGTGCTGTCGCTCGACGGCGTCGCGATCGCCGATCCGACCGCCCTGCAGCGCCGCATGGTCGAGGGCGCGATCGGGCGCCGCATGGAGATGACGCTGTGGCGCAACGGCGCGCTGGTGGACGTCGTGGTGCTGCCCGAGGAGCTCCGCGTGCGGTGAGGCGCGTGGCCGCGGAGGCGCTCGCCCCTCGCCCACGGGCGCGGAGCGCACCAGGATGTCGGTATGAGCCAGGAGCAGAGCATCGTCCGGATGTGGCGCGGCGTCATCCGCACGTCGGACCGCGACGAGTACGTCGACTACGTCGAGCGGACGGGGATCGAGGAGTACCGCGCGGTCCCGGGCAACCGCGATGCGTGGACGCTGACGCGCGAGCTCCCGGGCGGTCTGACGGAGATCCTGACCGTGTCACGCTGGGACGGCTGGGAGAGCATCCGGGGCTTCGCGGGTGACGACGTCGAGAAGGCGGTCTACTACCCGGAGGACGATCGGTTCCTCGTCGAGCGCGACGACATCGTGCGTCACTACGTCCAACGCAGTTGACGCGCCCTCAGAACGAGCCGAGCACGACTCGAGGATCCTCGGCGAGGGCGAGCGTATCGAGGACCGTGAGCAGCTGGCGCTCCTCGTACGCGAAGTGGCTCTCCATGATCGCGCCGATGCCGTCCAGGTGACGCTCGATCTCCTCGGGGGACGCGTGAGCGTCCACGGCGAACGACAGCGCCGTGAGCAGATGGTCGATCATCGAGTGGTCCTGGGTGAGGTTGCGCAGCACCGGAGCGAGACCGGGGTGGGCGGCTTCGATGGCGGGGAACAGGGAGCGATCCTCACCCCGGTGGTGGTCGCCGAGCGCGACGCAGAATCCTCGGCAGTGCAGGAGGAGGTCGCGTGTCCCGTCATGGCCGTGAGCGGGCTCGGCGACCGCGGCGCGCGCCACGCGGAGGGCGTCCCGCAGGCGTTCGTGCACCCGCCGCAGTTCGCTGCTCCAGGCGATGAGCCGCTCCTGATCAGACATGCGAGAGCGCCGCCACGATGAACGCGGCGAACCGGTCGGCGCCGAAATGGTCGTCGGCGGTGATGGTCACGACCGCGTCGCCTCGGAAGATGAGCAGCTGCCCGTACGCCCCGTGGAGCCGCCAGCCGTCGCCCGGACCGCGCCATCCCGCGAGGGCGTAGCCGTCGTAGCCGGGGCTCTCGCCCGCGACCACCCAGCCGGTGTGCATGCCGTCGATCCATTCGGCCGACACCAGTCGGTGCCCCGCCCACTCGCCCCGAGCGCGGATCAGCTGCCCGATGCGGGCGAGCTCCTCGGTGCGCAGCGCGAGTCCGCCCCCGGCCACGATCCGCCCGTTCGGGCAGCGCTCCCACTCGGGGTCGTCGATGCCGAGCGGCGCGAACAGACGTGGGCCGAGGTAGCCGGCCACGTCGCCCACCCTCTCGGCGAGCACGCGCATCGCCGTGTAGGTGCTCGCATTGGAGTACTGGAACACCCGCCCCGCCGATGGACGGCGGAGGAACTCGTCGGAGAGGTCCGGCCAGTCGGTCATCATCGTCTCGGACCACGGCAGGTCGATCCCGCTCGTCATCGTCAGGAGGTGCCGGAGGGTGACCTCGTCGACGCCCTCGCCCAGCTGCGTGTCAGGGAGGTACGCCGCCACCGGCGCGTCGAAGGAGATCAGCCCTTCGTCGGCCGCGATCGCCGCGGCGAGCACGCAGACGCCTTTGGCGGCGGAATGGATGTCCTCGCGGAGATCGGGCGCCCACCGGTGCTCTGCGACATCATCGCCGATCAGGACGTGCAGCCCGTGTGCACTGAACCCCGAGGCGTCGGCCTCTCGCACGATGCGGTCGGCGACGATCTGGGCGCGGGTCACGTTCTCAGTCTGCCCGCTCCGTGTCGTTCCGGTTGCCGAGCGCGTACCGCTCGGCCATGCCATCCCGCCCGGGAGGGCCGCTCGGGAGCGAGGCTCGGGAGGGAGGGCATGGAGGTGGATGCAGCTCTCGTGGGCGTGCCGGGCACAGGGACCGCATGACGACTACGCCCGCAGCGGTGTGAGGGGCGGCGCGCGGTCTTCGCGGGCTGGGGTGGTGTACTCGTGGCCGGTGGGACTGGTCCAGACGAGAAGGTCGCCCTCGAAGCGGGCCCACCAGCGGGTGTGGTGCTTGAGGCGGTGATGCTTTCGGCACAGGTGGGCGAGGTTGTCGTGGTCGGTGCAGCCGCCGACTTCCCAGGCGCGGTTGTGGTCGGCATCGCATCGGGTGGCGGGGGTGCCGCAGCCGGGGAAGCGGCACGTGCCGTCGCGGTCGGCGAGCCAGGCGCGCAGCGCGGCCGGGACTCTGTAGGTTGTGCGGTCGTAGACCAGGCGTACCCCCGTGACCGGGTGCGTGAGCACGCGTCGCCACGAGCCGGCGCCGGCGGCGAGGGTCATCGCGACGTCGAGGGGGAGGGGTCCGTAGCCGTCGAGCACGGCGGGTTCGTCGCCCTGGCCGAGGAGGGTGAGGGCGGGCACGGTCACGGTGACGTCCACCCGCACGGTGCGCAACGCCTTCGCCGGGTCGGCGGTGTCGGCGACCCCGTTCGGGCGGTCGCTGCGCAGCACGGCGTCGATCAGCGCGTCGAACCGCAGCTGGCCCAGCGTGCGGGGGTCGCCCGCGTCGTGTTCGTCTTTCGCGGTGCCGGTGAGCAGGGTGTGGGCGAGGTGGACCTGCATGATCGGGCCGTAGACCATCAGCCAGCCCATGCCGTCGCGGGCGGGCTGCACGGTCACGTCGCGGGATCGGGTCGCCTGTTCGGCGCGCTCGGAGATGGTGCCGGGGTCGAGGTGCTCCCGGATGCGGCGGCTGCGGTGCGCGAAGCGGGTCGCGGTGACGTCGAGCCGTCCGGCGAGCACGGCGTCCTCGAACGGCTGCCGATGAATGGGGGTGAACATCTCGGCGTCCTCGACGAGCGCCGCGGCGTGCCGGTAGGAGATGTTCCCGGCTTCCAGCGCCGCGAGGGTGGCAGGCAGGTCGGCGCACAGTACCCGCGCCTCGCGGAGCAGGTCCGCCGCTCGCCGTTCCGTGACCCGCAGCACGCACGCCACCTCGGCGCGAGTGGAGCGCGCCACCCAGTCCGCGGAGTCCGTACTGGGGGCCTCGCCCCGGGCGACGCGCTGCGCGGCCGGCGAGCCGGGGTCGTGCGACACGATCCTCTCCTGGTGCGCCTCGTTCGCGCGGCGCAGCCGATCCAGCAGTCGCGTCCGCTCAGCTTCCAGCGCCGCCTGTGCACGTCGCACCCGATCGAGCTCGGCGACGAGCGCTGCGGCATCGTCGCAGTGGAGGGCGTCGGTCGTGCACATGCCCCGAGGTTAGAACATACCTACGACACTCCAGTGCCGGCGGAGGCCGCCGCCGACCTGCCGGATGTCCGGCGCCGTCGCGATAATGGTGCGATGCCCGCCGCCCTGATCGAAGTGCGCCGTCCCTACACCGCCGACGAGGAGGTCGCGATCGTCGAGGCCGTCCACGGCGCGCTCGTGGACGCCTTCGAGATCCCGCCGGAGGACCGGAACATCCGACTCCTCGTCCACGAGCCCCATCGGTTCGCGTGCGCGCCCGACCTGGCGCGCCCCGAATACCGGACGATCATCACGATCGACTGCTTCGTCGGCCGTTCGCCGGAGGCGAAGCGCCGCCTGTATGCCCGGATCGTGGAGGGACTCGCACCGCTCGGCATCCCCGCGGACCACGTGTCGACGATCCTGCACGAGATCGAGCTGCAGAACTGGGGCGTCGGCGGCGGACGAGCCGCGGCCGATGTCGACCTGGGATTCACCATCGACGTGTGACTCCGCGTCCTCCCCTCTCGGCATACTGAGACCGTGACTCCCGCAGACGTGCACGCCTACTGTGCCGCGAAGTGGGGATCGTGGGAGGACCAGCCCTGGGAGGGCGATGTGGTCTTCAAGGTCGGTCCCGGCGAGCGCGGCAAGATCTTCGTCTTCTTCGGCGATGGCAGCGCCATCGGCGTGAAGGCGGCGACCACCCGGGACGAGGCGGACGAGTGGTTGATCCGCTACCCGGACGATGCCCGCGTCTCGGCCTACATCGGACGCTCGGGCTGGAACACGCTCAACACCGGCGGAGGCATCCCTGACGACGAGCTGCGCGAGGCGATCGACAGATCGTACGAGCTCGTGCTGGCAGGGCTGCCGAAGAAGTTCCGCGGTCCGGAGCCGGCTTAGTCTGTGGCAGCGGCACCGCTCAGTTGAGGATCTCGCCGCGTTCGTCTGCGCGCAGGGCTGTCAGTCGCTCCCGCCACATGGCCAGCGACTCGGGAGTCAGCCGGGTCCAGTCGTCGACCTCGCCGACCACCCGAAGCGGAGAGCTGCTGCGATACGACCGCGTCGGATTGCCCGGGAACTTCTTGTCGGTGACATTGGGGTCGTTCTCGAACGGCCCCGTCGGCTCGACCGCGTACACGCGCGGTGCGGCGTCTCCGGGCGCGAGCTCCGCAGCCAGACCGGCGCCGTCGGGAAGCGCCGTGAAGTAGACGTGGTTCATCACGACCTCGGGGCGGTAATTCGACCGGAACCCCGCGCGAAGGAGGTCGCCCTCCCGCAGATCGGCCTTCGTGCCGTGGTAGAACGGCCCCTCGTCGTGCACCTCGCTCACGGCGACAGCCTAGGCGCGCGGCATCCGTCGTCACAGCGGGGCGGATGCCGAGATCCGCCGCCCGCCGTCGGCGCCGTGCCTTCTCGGCTATGAGAGCGCAGGCCCCGCGAAGCCGGTGGCGCGGGTGTCGGCGCCGACGGTCTGGTTCATGTGCTTCGCGATGCGCAGCACCACGGCGCGGTCGCCGATGCGCGCGCCGCGCAGCGCCGACTCCAGCGCCACTTCGAACCGGTTCACGTCGGCGAGGCGGCGCAGCCAGACGGCGAGGATGAGGTTGTACCGGCTGGCGGCGGTGAACGCGAGGCGCACCTCGGGCACCGACGTGATGGCCGGCCGCGCGGCCTCCAGCAGCTGCGCCGGAGCCTCGACGAAGTACCAGGCGTAGATCGGCCACCCCGAGGCCGCCCGTGCCATGTCGGTGCGGAAGCGGAGGCCGCCGCGCGCGCGAAGGGTCGCGAGCGCGTCGGCGACGCGCTGCGGCGCGAAGCCGCTGCGCTCGGCGATCGTCGCGATCGGCACCCGCCCGTCGGCCCACACCTCGCGCTCGATGGCGGCGCGCAGGTCGTCGGGCACCCGCTGGGCGGCCCGCGGTCGCGGGGGGCGCGGCGGGCGCACGTGCTGTGCCTCGGCCGGATCGAGCGCCCGCAGGCGCCAGCTGCCGCCGTCGATGAGCGTCTCGTTCGCGAGGTGCGTGCGCACCGATCGCACGCCGTCGAGCCGCCCGAGGCGATGCAGCGCGTAGTCCGACAGGCCCGAGATGTCGGGGGCGAACACGAGAGCCATCAGGTCGCGCGAGCCCGACGTCACGTCGAGCACGTACACGGCCGGGTCCCGCTGCAGCTCCTGCACGACGGCATCCAATCTCGCCCGCTCGCAGTCGATCTCCATGAGCGACAGCTGGCCCTCGGTGGAGTGGCCGGTGACCCACGCGATGCCCTCTTCGCGCAACCGCGCCCAGCGGCGGGCGAGCGTGCTGGCGTCGACCCCGATGACCGGCGCGAGCTCGTTCCAGCTCGCGCG
>Ga0160448_100622_pt1 | contig 11949 bp, 9 predicted proteins | sample HID1973M_E1MG_FD_108269 | JGI IMG/M metagenome (GOLD analysis project Ga0160448, IMG submission 108269) | Enriched mosquito-associated microbial communities from UW Madison campus, WI, USA - HID1973M_E1 MG | ecosystem: Host-associated > Arthropoda: Insects > Digestive system > Unclassified ...
CAGTACAACCTGCCGCGCGGCTCGGCGGCGATGTATTTCCCTGAAGGCAACCGGCTGGTGCCGCTGGACAGCCACGATCCCAACTCGGGCACGCCGGCTTACAAATCGATTCCAGTGCTGATCACGCGAGTGGCTGATGCCGGTTGATCCGTCACGCCGCGCGCCCGGCCTGGCTCAGCGCGCGGTGATCCAGGTGGAGGCGGACGTCGTCACCTCGGCGCAGGATTGTCTGGCCGAAGAGGTGCCGGTGGCCATTCACTACAACGGTGAGCCGCACGCAGTGATGATGGCCACGCCCATTGAGCTGGAAGATTTCGCTTACGGTTTCTCCCTGAGCGAACACGGCATCGGCGTGGACGATATCGCAGCAGTACAACGCGACGATCTGCTCGAAGGCATCCGCCTGGATATCCGCACCCATGGTGCCTTGCCGGCTGCCCTGCAGGATGAGTTGCAGCGCAGCCTGCCCGGACGCAGCGGCTGCGGTATCTGCGGCCACCGCTTGCTGGAGGAGATCATCAAGCAACCGCCGCCGGTGGACGAGGGCTTGCGCATCAGCGCGCAGGCGTTGGCGCGTGCACTGGCCGAACTGCAAGGCCGGCAGCCAATGAACGCCGCCAGCGGCGCCTTGCACGCCGCCGCCTGGGCGCTTCCCGATGGGAGCTTGCTGGCCGTGCGCGAGGATGTGGGCCGACACAACGCGCTCGACAAACTGATTGGCGCGCTGACCCGCGAACAAGTGGATCGCAGCCAGGGATTTGCCGTGGTCACCAGCCGCGCCAGCTACGAGATGGTCAGCAAGGCGGCCATTGCCGGCATGCCCTTGCTGTTGGCGATCTCCGCGCCCACCGCATTGGCGGTGGATCTGGCCAACAGTTGCGGCCTGACCCTGGCCGGCTTCGCACGGCCGGGGCGGCATGTGATCTACAGCCATCCGTGGCGGCTGCTGGATACGGAGGCTGCTACGCCGTGATGCTCAGTTGTGCAGCAGCCGCTCCGTTCCTGGGTTTGTGAGCCTGCTGGCCGTCACTTCGTCCGCAGCAACATGCCCTGCTCAAAGGTGTAGCGCTGGCCTTCCGCCTGCAGCAGGTAGTGGTCGGCCTTGGCTGACGCCTTGACCACTTCCACTCTGTCCATGGGCAGCTTGGCCAAGATCCAGTTGTCCCCGTCGGAATAGGCGACAACGTAGCTGGTCGCCCCATAAGTGGATGATGCATCAGGCACCGGAATCAGATAGGCCTTTTCGCAACCTTTGCAGAATCGTTCGTGACGGATGTCGCGAGCGTCGAACAGGCTGTTGCCGATGCTCACGGCTTCCTGCAACTGTCCCTGCTGGCTCAGTGCCACAGTGGTCAGATCCGCGCGGGAGGCAATGACCAGGTGGTATTGATCGCCCAGCGTGATCGTGTGCGCACCGGCCAGTGGCGCAGCGGCGAGGGCGGCCAGCAGCAGGAAAGCAGAAATCAGGTTTTTCATGGGAATGGAATGGAAGGGGAGAAGCCGCTGGACCCTACTGGCAATACTCCCAATCTGCGCTGAAACCCGCTTGTTGCCTGTGAGCCGACCTGCCTAAGATGGCCACCAGCTATCTGCTGCGAGAGAACCCGTCATGTTGCTTCGTTTGTTCGCGCTGGCCTGTATCCCGCTGCTGTGGGTGGCGCCGCTGAGTGCGGCGGAAAAAAACGCCTCGCCCAAGCTGCAACTGTGGCGGCTGGACTGCGGCCAACTGTGGGTGGCCAATCTGGACGACATGTCCGACACCCACGCGCATGTCGGGCAGAGCCTGCGCGTCACCAGCAGCTGCTATCTGCTACGCCATGGCAACGAGTATCTGCTCTGGGATGCCGGGCTGCCGCACAGCGATCTGGGCAAGCCGCTGACGCAGGGCAAGGAGGATTCGGAAACCCTGGCGGTCACCATCGTCCAGCAATTGGCGCAGATCGGCGTGCGGCCTGCGCAAATTGGCAAGATCGGCATCAGCCATTACCACTTTGACCACATTGGCCAGGCCGAAGATTTTCCGCAGGCGACACTGCTGATGGGGGGCAACGATTTCGAGCTGTTGAGCCAGCCTGATCACGCTTGGCGCGCCAAGCACCTGGGCGCCTGGATGAAGCCGGGTACGCGCATGCAGCGGGTGGCGGGCGATCTGGACGTGTTTGGCGATGGCAGCGTGACCATGCTCGCCCTGCCCGGGCATACCCCTGGCCACCATGGCCTGCTGGTGATGCTGCCAAAACTCGGCCCGGTGCTGCTGTCCGGCGACGTGGCACATTTTCGCGAGAACCTGGAGAGTTCCGGCGTGCCTTCGTACAACACGGATCGCGCGCAGTCGCTGGCGTCGATGGCGCGGTACCGGGAGCTGGGCAGCAATTTGAAGGCGACGGTGATCATCCAGCACGACGAACGCGACATCACCAAGCTTCCGCCCTTCCCGCAGGCGGCGGAGTAGCCCATGCCGTCGACTCCGGTTCTGCAAGAAATCCGCCTGTGGCTGGGCATCGAACGCAATGCCACCCGCCATGGCGAGAAGTGGATCTCGGCGCTGGGCGCCTTGCTGGGCATCGCCTCGGTGTACTGGATTACCCATTGGGTGTTCCCCGATGGCTTCACCCATACGCCGGGCGGCAGTTTGATGCTGGCCTCGATGGGCGCCTCGGCGGTGCTGTTGTTCGCGGTGCCACAAGGTGCCTTGTCGCAGCCGTGGGCGGTGCTGGGCGGGCATCTGATCTCGGCCACGATCGGAGTGAGTGTGCAGCGCTGGTTTCCGGGCCACACCTGGACCGCGGCGCTGGCGGTGGGGCTGGCCGTGGGCGCCATGCATTACCTGCGTTGCATCCATCCGCCGGGCGGGGCGACCTCGCTGGCGGCGGTGATTGGCGGCGCCGACATCCATGCGCTCGGCTACAGCTATCTGCTCTCGCCGGTGTTGATCAATGTGTTGGCGATCCTGCTGATGGCGTTTGCCTTCAATGCATTCTTTCCGTGGCGGCGCTATCCGGCGCATCTGCATCGCAAGCATGCGGCCGCGCGCGCGACCCAGCCGGCCGAGCGCCAGTTTGAACTGACCCAGGAAGATTTTGCCGCGGCCATGGAGCAGCTCAATTCCTATGTCGACATCAACAGCGAGAGCCTGACCGAGCTGCTGGAGCTGGCCAAGCAACACGCCGAACAGAACATCACCCATCCCGAACACATCCTGCCCGGTCACTGCTACAGCAATGGCAAGCTGGGCAAGTTGTGGAGCGTGCGCCGCGTGCAGGCGCAGGGCGAGGCGGCTCTGGTGACCGATCAGAGGGTGGAGTACGCCGTGGTGGCCGGCGCACAGGCCGGCCAGTCAGGCAGTTGCAGCGTGGAAGAGTTCCGCACTTGGGCGCGTTTTGGCGTGCGCCTGCAAGAGACCGGGCGTTGGGTGAAGCAGTAGGTCGCCGCTTGCGCTGGCATGTTCTGCTGCTGCGGGCCGGCCCTCAGCGGCGACGCCAACCTCAGCGGAAGCGTGCGCCGCCAAACCCCTGCGCTGGCGGCGGGCCCACATCACCCGGCGCGCGTCGGTAGTTGTAGTAACCACCGCGCCCGTAGCCGGGACCGTAGCCTGGGCCATAACCGGGACCGTCGTATTGGCTCACCCCGATGTTGAGATTGAAGGCGCCGGTGTTGCCTTCATCGGTGGTGTAGGCCTTGCACAGGTTGAGGTTGACCGCGTTCCAATGGCTGTTGCCGCGGCCTTCGGTATAGCCGATGCCGGTAGCGACGCTGCCGTGCAGCTTGGCCTTGCCGTCGTCTTCGTCCAAGGGTGTGCCGCAGGCATTACGCGCGACCAGCGTCTTGCCCTGGCTCACCGGCGTGCCGCTGGTGTCGCCGTACCAGGTGCCGGGCGGATCCTGCGAATACAGCGAACCCTGCGGAAGTTTCAGATCCAGTGCGGCAGCATCCTGCGCGTATGCGGCGCCCGGCAGCAGGGCCGAGGCCAGCAGGCAGGGCAGCATCAAGGTGGGCAGCAATGCTTTCATGGCGGCAACCGGAACAGGACGTGACTCACGTTATGCCCTGGTGCTTGAACGCGGGCTGGCTCGCGCCTGTCAATGCGGGGAACTCGCGGGGCCGGCCATGAGTGAAGCTCAGTCCAACGCCACCAGCAGCTTGCCGAAGTTGTCGCCACGCAGCAGGCGGTTGAGCGCCGCAGGGGCCTGCTCCAAGCCGTGGACGATATCTTCGCGGTACTGCATCTGGCCTTCGCGCAGCCAGCCGCCCATGTCGGCGACAAAGCGTGGATCCACCAGTTGCTGCGGATGCACGCGCAGTACATCGCGCTCGGTGAAGCCGCGCAGGCTCAGCCGCTTGACGAAGATCTGCTCCAACAAGGTGGGCAGATAGTCTGATAGCCCCTGGCCGGGCGCGGCTTGGGCATCGGTGGGCAGCGCGCAGATTGCCACCCGGCCCAGTTCGTTCATCAGCGGCAGTACGGCGCGATGGACCGCGCGCTGGCCGTTCTCCAGCAAACCATCCACGCCTTGCGGGCAGGCCCGGACCAGCGCTTCGGCGAAGTCCGGCGACAAGCGATCCAGCACCGCGTCCATGCCCAAGGCCTGGCAATAGGCGACCTTGTCAGCGCCGGAGGTGATGCCCACCACGCGCGCGCCACGCTGTTTGGCAATCTGAGCGGCGGTGGCGCCAGTGGGGCCGGCGGCCGAGGGGATGACCAGGGTTTCACCCGCCTGCGGCCGGACGATTTCGTCCAGGGCGCAGTAGGCGATGTAGCCATACAAGCCATACACGCCCAGGCCCGTGCTGATCGGCGCGACCTTGGGATACAGCTTGCGCTTGAGCTCACGGCCCGGCACCACCGCGTGGGTCTGCCAGCCGACGTAGGCCAACACGAATTCACCCGGCTTGATCGCCTGTGCGCGCGATTCCAACACCTCGCAGATCGCGGCGCTGCCCATCACATCGCCGATCGCCATCGAATCGCCGTCATGCCGATTCGCGTCCATGGTGCCGCGCGCGCAGATGTCGATGGACACGTAGCGTGTCTTGAGCAGTACATCGCCTTCGCCAAGGGCGGGCAACGGCGTAGAACGCAGATCGAAGTTGGCCGCGACCGGTTCGCCCTCAGGCCGCGAGGCCAGGACGATGCGGTGGGAGCGCAGGGAATCAAGCATGGCGGGTGTGTCTTGGCGGCGGAATGTCATGGCTATTACGGCGTTTGCGCCCGCAACCAGCCATGGCCAAACGTCACTAAGCCCGTAAATAGTCTCCCAACGCCTGCAGGGGCAGGTTCAACGCCTCCGGCCCCAGCCCGTGGCCGCGGCCGTCGGGGCGATAGCAGGCCAGCATCTGGATCACTTCGCGTACGCGCCGGTCGTGGCCGTGGCTGGCTTCCAGCAATGCGGCCAGGCGCAGGGCCGTGGACAGCCGCGTGTCTTCGCACGACACCATCAAGTCGATCAACCGCAGGATTTCCTGGCTCAACCCAATCCCTCGTATGCGTGGTCCGGGTGACGCAAAGGCGCGCCAGCCGCAAGGCCGGCGCGCTTTGTCAGGGGATGCCGCCGCCTTCCGTGGCAGCGGACTTGCGCTTAAAAGTCGTAGCGGACGGTCAAACGCACCGAACGCGGCGCCGAATAGCTGACCACCCGGTTGGTGGAGTGATAGGGCGCACCCGGTGAACCGATTTCGCCGTACTCGATGATGTTCTGCGCGGTCTGCTTGTTGAGCACGTTGAACACATCCAAGCCAAACTGCAGCTGGTTGCTGGCGAAGTTGGGCGCATAGTTCACGCCCAGATCAATGCGCGTGGTCCAAGGCAGGTTGCCGCGGTTGCCGCGCGGGCTGGGCTGGTCATTGCAGTAGAAGTAGTACGGACCGGCATAAGCATGGAAGTCCGGATCGTCAGCGCTGGGACCGTTGTAATAGCCAAAGCAGTTCTTCGGTCGGCCCGAGTGGGCGATGAAGGTGCCGGAGAAACGCCATTCCGGGGTCAACTGCAGATAGCCGAATGCCTTCAGGTAATGGCGACGATCATTGGGCAAGTTGCCGTTGGCGAATTCCATCAGCTCCGGGTGATCCCAGTCCTGCGTCTGCGAGACGTCAGGCTGACCGATGTCGGATTTCAATTGGCCTTCGGCGTTGCCGTAGTTCTTCGACCAGGTGTAGTCGACCTTGTAGTACCAGGTGCCGTCGAACGGGTGCTCGACGAACAAATCCAGGCCCTGATAGCGACGCTTCAACTTGGGAAAGCCCATCTCTTCCGCGCTCAGATCCACGGTGACCAGGCGGCCCGTGCCGTCATCCAGCTGGAAGGTGTTGCCCTCGCCCGGATTGAACAGGCGGCAACCTTGCAACTGCGCGCCCAGCGCATCGGCGACTGCCTGCGTGTAGCCATTGCGCAAGGCCCAGGCGGTGGCCGGACGACCATCGCAGGTGTCGTCGATGGCGCTCTTCAAGTCGCGATAGACATAGCGCGCGCCGACGTTGAATTTTTCGCCCAGCTGCTTCTCGAAGCCGACTACAAACTCATCCTGGAAGTGCGACTTCAAACCCTTGGCGGCGACCGAGGCCGGATTGGGCGCCTGGCCATACTCGTTGTTGCTGGAGTAGGGACCGTTGCCCAGCGGACGCAATCCCTGCGGCAAGCCGGTGACCGGATCAATCGAGGTAAAGGCGAAGTATTCCTGGGTGAAGGTGGACGCCGCCGCACCGCGCCGCGCCACGTTGTTGGGCAGCGCGAGGTGGTAGCGGCCGGCATTGGCGAACAGCTTGAAGCTGGAATCGCCAAACACATCCCAGCTCGCGCCCAGACGCGGCGCCCACTGGTCTTCCTGTTCGACGTAGACAATGCCGTCGGCGTTGAAGTTCTTGAAGCCTTCATTGCGCAGGCCCAGGGTCAGCAGCCAGTTCGGCGTCACCTGCCAGCGATCTTCGATATAGAACGCTTCCTGCTGCACTTCAAAGGTGCCGCCGTTGTTGTAGATGGTGCGTACCACGTAGTCGCCGTTGCCGCCGGGGCCAACAGCGCCGCCGCCGCCTTCAATCGGATCGTTTTCGGCACCGGCGCCGGTGTTGTTGTAGGTCCAGCGATAGCCGGGGCCGGAAGTCAGCGAACCGGCGCGCGACTCGGAATCGTGGCGGTCGTAGCCAAAGCGCAGGCTGTGATCGCCCAGCCGCCATTCGATATCCAGGCGTCCGCCCTGGGTCTTGTCGTAGGCATCGGGGAAGGGCAGCTGATCGATGAAGCCACGGCTAACCGGATTGGTGATGTTGCGGGTATCGTCGATGAAGACCTGGCTGGGATCGTAGTTGTACGGGATCGCGATGTGATCTTGTTCCTGCTTGCCGTACAGCGCGGTCAGCGTCAGCGAGTCGCTCAGGTAGCCGGTGTACTTGCCGATGTACAGCTCGCCGCCGTCTTCGTAGTAGTAGCCGCTGTCGCGCTCACCGCGGCGGTAGGCGTCGGGGCCGGTGTAGAAGTAGTACGAGTACGCGCCGTCTTCCTTGGTGACGTCGGATACGCCGGTGAATTCCAGGCGATGGTCATCGCTGATGTACCAGTCCAGCTTGGCCAGCCAGCGCGGAATCTTGTAGCCGATGTCCTGGTAGGTGCCGGCGCCGCCGGGGTAGGGCTCGTAGTGGATTTCGTCGTTCCTGGAGTACTCGCCGCTGGCGTACAGGAACAGCTTGTCCTTGATCAGCGGGCCACTCACGTAAGCGCCGTACTGCAGCTCATCCAGCCTGCCGGCGCGGTTGTTGCGCTGGAGCAGGCCGTCGCGGGCGGTGCCGTTGTCCGGGTAGTACACGTTGCGCGCGTTGCTGCGCAGGCTGTCCGGTTCCCAGGTGGCCATGACCCCACCGCGCCATTCGTTGCCGCCGGTCTGGGTGATGATGTTGACCACGCCGCCGGTGGCGCGGCCAAACTCGGCACCGTAGCCGCCGGTGATGGCCTGGAACTGGCTGATGCCGTCAAACGGCAGCGTGGTTGAGCCCAGGTTGGTGAGCGGATTGGTGACCGGATAGCCGTTGATGTAGAAGGCGTTCTCCGATGCCGCCGAACCACCGAAAGACACCGTGTCCGGATAAGCCGAGTCGGCTTCCACCACACCCGGGGTCAGCAGGGCGATGGCCTGGATCGAACGCTGCACCGGCAGACGCTGCAGCTGCTCGGCAGTGAAGACGATACGGGTATCGGTGGCCGACACGTCGATGGGCGAGGCGCCTACACCAGTGACCACGATCGCATCCAGGTTCTGCGCATCACCGGCGGAGGCAAACGAAACTTCGCTGCCCGCGCCCAGGCGCACGCTCACGTTCTCGCGCGTGGCGATGGTCTGGCCTTCGCGCTGCACGCGCACGGTGTAGGTGCCCACGGGCAGCGAGCTGGCGCGGAACGCGCCGCTTTCGTCAGTGGCGATCTGGCGCACCTGGCCGGTCTGGGTGTTCTCGACCAGCACCACGGCGCCGGCCTGCCCGGCATTGCCGAAGATCGTGCCGGAGGCGTTGGACTGTGCGTGCGCCGTGGCCGAGACGCATAGCGCCAGGGCCAGGCAGAGCGTCCTGCGCTGCAACTTGTTTCGCATTGCTGTCATTGCGGTGTTCCCTCTTGGCTGAAACATGGATGGCTCCCGCGCGGGAGCGATGGGTGGAGCGGATAGGCGGGGTGTCGCGCCAGCTGGCGTACCGCCCCCTTGCGGCACCCGGCGACAGGCACTGCCACGCCAGGCGGCGGGCGGCGGCGATGGACTCGGGTGGAGTCCATGCGAGTTAAAAATCGGTTGTTTGGGCCTGGGCCCACCAATGCCGGTTGGCAGGCGGCCGCTTACCCGCGGAAGGAAGTCACCGTGACTTCTGGCCTATGCCGGGGTGGGCTGGCGGCGACAGCGCGGGCGACTCGGGCGCATTGCGGGTCCATGCGGGCACGCCAAGGCGGCCCATGACTGATGACAGGGGTGCCAGGTCACAGTGACTTTCAGGCGTGGTGGCGGTCGCGTGGCAGTGAAAGGATGGCGTCGTGGCGCTGGATGCAACTTTCTTGCTTCCACGCGCATCTCAATAAAAAAGAAAACAGCAACTCTCTCTCTCTCGGCTGCCGATATCCCCCGGCAGCCTTTTTTATTTGCAGACAGAGGCGCTCGGCCGCCGGCTTAGCCGGCAGCGCGGATGGCGTCGAGCAGTTGTTCGCCGTAGCGGGCCAGCTTGGTGCCGCCAATGCCGCCGACCCGGGCCAGCTGATCCATCGTGCTGGGACGATGCTCGGCAATGTTGCGCAGCGTGCTGTCGTGGAAGATCACGTAGGCCGGCACGTTCTGTTCCTTGGCCAATTGCGCGCGCAGCTGGCGCAAGGCGCCAAACAGCGGCAAGTCTGTCTCGGTCACCACCACGCCGCTGCGCGGGCTGCGCTCGCGTTCGCGCGCCGGTGCATCCTGGCGCAGCAACAAGCGGCGTTCGCCGCGCAGTGCGCTGCGGCTGGCGTCGGTCAGGCGCAGGCTGCCATAGCCTTCGGCATCGACTTCCAGCAGGCCCGAGGCGACCAGCTGGCGGAAGATGCTGCGCCAGGTGGAGGTGTCCACGTCCTTGCCGATGCCGTAGGTGGTGAGCTGATCGTGGCCACAGTGGCGGATTTTTTCGCTGTCGCTGCCGCGCAGCACGTCGATCAGATGATTGACGCCATAGCGCTGGCCGCTGCGGTAGACGCAGCTCAGGGCCTTCTGCGCGGCCACGGTTGCGTCCCAGGTCGCTGCCGGGTGCAGGCAGTTGTCGCAGTTGCCGCACTCAGTGGGATAACTTTCGCCGAACCCCGCCAACAGCACCTGCCGCCGGCATTGCAGGGACTCGCAATAGCCCAGCAGCTGATCCAGCTTGCGCCGCTCCAGTCGCTTGCGTTCTTCGCCGGCCTCGGACTGTTCGATCATCTGCTTGAGCAGGACCACATCACCCAGGCCGTAACTAAGCCAGGCGTCGGCGGCTTCGCCATCGCGGCCGGCGCGGCCGGTTTCCTGGTAGTAGCCTTCCAGCGACTTCGGCAGATCCACATGCGCCACAAAGCGCACATCGGGCTTGTCGATGCCCATGCCAAAGGCGATGGTGGCCACCATCACGATGCCCTCCTCGCGCAAGAAACGGCGCTGGTTGTGCGCGCGCACATCGCTATCCAGTCCAGCGTGATAGGGCAGGGCATTGAAACCCTGCTCAATCAGATAGTCGGCAAACTGCTCCACCCGCTTGCGCGACAGGCAATAGACGATGCCCGCCTCGCCGCGATGCTGCTGCAGGAAATCGCGCAGCTGACGCTTGGCGTTGTCTTTTTGCACCACGGTGTAGCGGATGTTGGGACGATCAAACGAACTGACGAAATGCTGCGCCTGATTCAAGCCTAGGCGCTCGGCGATCTCGCGCTGGGTGGGCGGATCGGCGGTGGCGGTGAGCGCGATGCGCGGCACCTCCGGCCAGCGCTCGTGCAGGATGGTCAGCTCCAGGTACTCACGCCGGAAGTCGTGGCCCCAGGCGGAGACGCAGTGCGCCTCGTCGATGGCGAACAAGGCGATGCGGCTGCGATCCAGCAGTGACAGGAAGCGATGGGTCAGCAGGCGTTCCGGCGCGACATACAGCAGATCCAGGTCACCGCGCAGCAGAGCTTGCTCAATGCGCGCGGCAGATTCGCCATCCAGCGTGGAGTTGAGGTACTCGGCGCGCACGCCAAGCTGGCGCAAAGCGTCCACTTGATCCTGCATCAGCGCGATCAGTGGCGACACGATGATGCCCACGCCGTCGCGCAACAGCGAAGGGACCTGGTAGCAGAGGGATTTGCCGCCGCCGGTGGGCATCAACACGAGGGCGTCGTTGCCGGCGACGAGGTGTTCGACGATGGCTTGCTGGTGGCCGCGGAATTGGCTGTAACCGAAGACCCGTTTCAGCAGGTCGGTGGGACGTTCTGACATGGGCGATAGGGTAGCAGGCGGGGGCTGCTTTATCGGCGCTTGCCGGCGGGGTGTTGGTGCGTTGTTGGGGTTTTTGGGTGGGGATTGCCTATGCGGAGCTTGTGTCCACGCCTGTAGGAGGGGCTTGAGCCCCGAAGCTGGCATCCTGTCCGAATGTGGATCTTTGGGCGCGGGGCATAAGGCGTAGGGCGCGATGCGCGAGGGAGGGCTTGTTGGTTTGGTTCTTACGCGCTCCCCGCGTGGGGTCACTTTTCTTTGCTTGTGCAAAGAAAAGTAACCAAAAGAAAGCACACCCCGGGCGTCGCGCCCTCCGCGCACAGCGCGGAGGGTTCGTGGTGCCGGAGCTGATTTTTCGACAGCACATCCTGTGCTGGCGAAAAACGCCGCGCATCCATGCGCGACGCCCTGCGGGTCTGCGCTCCGTCACCACCGCTCCTAACGGGGCCCGTAAAGCTAAAAGGAAAAGAGCTGAGGGCAATACTTCGGCTCTTGGGGGGGGGCTGTCATTACTGCTTGTTGCTCGCAACCTGCCAGTTCCCTAGTGCCTGCCGCCAGTTGCCGCAGGCATTGGCTTTGTATGTGTTCGTGAGCGGTTCGCGGTTCGCGGTTTGCGGTTGACGGCTGACGGCTGACGGCTGACGGTCTTTGCCGCTTCCTTTTGGCCTTGCATTGTGGCGTTCTGCTTTTCAGCTTCCCGGGGCCCCATGAGGTACGGCGAGCGGTTCGGGTAAAACCCGAAGGGCGCCGCACAGGAAGTGCGGCGTTCTTCGCCAGCACAGGATGTGCTGTCGAAGAATTCCCGAACCGGGAGCGGACCCGGAGCGCGCATCGCGCAGGGCGTGCCGCCTGGGGTGTGCTTTCTTTTGGTGACTTTTCTTTGCACAAGCAAAAGAAGCGCTTTTCAACAGCCGAATGGCTGGTCAAGTTACCCCCCGCGGGGAGCGCGTAAAAACCAATCCTAAGCAGCGGCCCCGCGCCCCGCGCCCACGAAACCCACACCCCACACCCCACACCCCACACC
>Ga0160448_100625_pt1 | contig 11940 bp, 12 predicted proteins | sample HID1973M_E1MG_FD_108269 | JGI IMG/M metagenome (GOLD analysis project Ga0160448, IMG submission 108269) | Enriched mosquito-associated microbial communities from UW Madison campus, WI, USA - HID1973M_E1 MG | ecosystem: Host-associated > Arthropoda: Insects > Digestive system > Unclassified ...
CATTCAGGCGCTCAACGATGTTCTGGTCGATCAGCAGCGAAGACTGGACCGGATGCAGTTGCAGATGGCGGCTTTGCTCAAGCGTCAGGAGGAAATGGGTGGGCAATTCGAAACACAGGAACAGGAAGCCCCTCCGCCTCATTATTGAGGGGTAGCAGAGGGATAAAAAAACCGCGCCTGAGAGCGCGGTTTTTTTTACGTTTAACGCTTAGCGGCGTGGAAGCGCTGCGATCACGTCCTCGGCCTGCAGGCCCTTGTCGCGATTCATGACGGAAAACTCGACCCGTTGCCCTTCGACCAGGACACGGTGCCCTTCACCGCGGATCGCGCGAAAATGTACGAAAATATCGTCGCCAGAATCGCGCGAGATAAAACCAAAGCCCTTGGAGGTGTTGAACCACTTCACGGTGCCGGTATCACGCTGCCCCAGTTCATGAGGCTGCGCGGCTGGCGATGGGGAGGATCGGTAAAAGCTGACAGCAAGATGCAGCGCGACCGCAACCACAACCGCCAGCAGGCTGGCCAGAACGGCGGGTTGGCCGGCGATCGTTTCCAGGGGGACCAGGAGGGTCAGGATCTGCAGAACGACGGCCAGTACCAGCAAAGCGCTGACCAGATTTTGCAGTTGATGACGCGGGCCCTTGTTCCAGTAAGGGATAACTGGCGCAAGTACAAGGTTGATGAGACCGAAGAAGGCCAGATACAGCGCATCGGGTTGGGACAGGTAAGAAGACAGGGCTTCACTACGCAGGCTGGGTATGAATGACAGCAGCAGGGCAGCTGCGCCCGTTAGCAGGTGGACTATTTTCAACATTTTGAAGACTCACATTTAAGATGGATCGCAAGGAAATAGCTGATGACGGCCGGTACGCTTCTGAAAAAATGAGGCGTGATGCACGATCGTTGGATCAGCCTATGCGCTACAGCCTGACGGCACGTCAGTAGCGACACATCTGTATTTAACAGCAAAGCCGAGAGCTACTCAAATCAAGCGCTTAGCGAGGGCAATCGCGGGTGATGCTGGCAATTTGTCTCGTGTTTTCGCGCTTTGGGCAGAGGCTTGTTCCAGAGCCATCGAAGCAGGGTGCGCAGTTTTTCCGCCCTCGTCGGACTTTTAGAGAGGAGTTCGATATCTCCTGGCACCTGCCAGGCGGGCATCTTGCGCATGCGATTGGGCGGTGGCAAACACCGGGTAACACCTATAGGTGGCTGCGCCGCTTCTCCTGCCTTGATAAAGTGCTGGCAGCTGTTAGGAAAAAAACCATCATATAAAGAGGACGAAACATGGCTATCGATATCGGCATCAGCGAAGAAGATCGCAAGTCCATCGTGGACGGTCTTTCCCGCCTGCTGGCAGATACCTACGTGCTGTATCTGAAAACCCACAACTTTCACTGGAACGTCACGGGGCCAATGTTTCGAACCTTGCACCTCATGTTCGAGGAGCAATACAACGAACTGGCACTGGCCGTCGACTTGATCGCAGAGCGTATTCGCGCCTTGGGCTTCCCCGCCCCAGGTACCTATTCGACCTATGCGCGTCTGTCTTCCATTAAAGAGGAGGAGGGCGTACCGGCAGCTGAAGACATGATTCGTTCACTGGTCCATGGACAGGAAGCGGTGACTCGCACCGCTCGCGGGATCTTCCCGTTGCTGGACAAGGTCAGCGACGAGCCGACCGCGGATCTGCTGACTCAACGCATGCAGGTTCATGAAAAAACCGCCTGGATGCTTCGTGCGATGCTCGAAGGCAATTAATGTAAGGGTGAGCGGCACGCGGTGCCGCTCACATGGCTTAATTGCCCACCTCTTCCTATATCTGCGTGATTGACCTGTTCAACGGATAACATCTTTTTCTGTCGCGACCAGAGACTGGCTTAAGCTGAAACGGTTAACTATCAGAATATTGTCATCCTGATTAGTTATTCTCGTTTTTGACGTCAGGCAATTTTTGTTAAAAAAATATATATGTAATACCTTTATTTCGTCCAGGTTTTTTTCAGGTCTGAGCTCTCGAAATTCGCCCTGTGATTGTGGTGATGTCCTACACCTCAAGAGTACTGATTCCACTGGCTAAGCCCCGGCGAATAGGGCTTGATAGACGTGCTGTTTATTTAATTTCAAATGTTTCCAGTATTGAATCTGGTAACTGCGTCAAGGGGGATTTCATGGCTCAAAATACTGCACGAGAAGTCAAGGATGTACATCGATGTCTTAAAATTCAGAACGATCCTTTTGTAGAAACTTTCAATATGGACCTGGCGCAGCCACAGTCGCGCTCGGTAAGGCTAAATGGGCTGGCAACGTGCCTGCGTCTGGAGGAGGTGTACTGGAATATTCTGTCTGAAATCGCGCGCTGCAATGCTTGCTCGATCAACGCCGTCTTGTCGTATATCGACCGGGAAGTGCATTTGCGCTACGGCGGCGTGAAGAACTTCAGCGGCCTGATCCGCGTCGTGTGTGTGGCGCATCTGCTGAAAGCCGAGGGCTTCCAGCTGTCTCCGGCCTGATCCTGGCAAGACCCCAATTCTGGCAGGTGCGCCCATGGCGGGCCTGCATTCGGTGACAGTCGTCCGGAGCCGGCAAGGTCCGTTCCGGGCGACTTCTTTGGCTGTATCAGCCTGCGCGGCTGCACAGCCTTGATTAACCCTATATAATCCCCCGCCTTACTATGGAACGCAGGCACTGACCGTCGGGTTGAACTGCATGCCATGGCTCCTGCACCATTGCGCACTGGCGACGGGCGAGAGCTCCACCGAATTCCGAATTACGAGAAGTGAACACACGATCATGATGCGCAGCCATTATTGCGGCCAACTGAACGAAAGCCTGGAAGGTCAGGAAATTACCCTTTGCGGATGGGTCCACCGCCGTCGCGACCACGGGGGGGTGATTTTCCTCGACATCCGCGATCGTGAAGGTCTGGCCCAGGTGGTCTTCGATCCTGATCGCGCTGACACATTCGCTATCGCCGATCGCGTTCGCAGCGAATACGTCGTCAAGCTGACCGGCAAGGTCCGCGCCCGTCCGGCCGGCGCGGTCAACCCGAACATGGCGTCCGGTGCCATCGAAGTTCTGGGTTACGAGCTGGAGGTTCTCAACGAATCGGAAACCCCTCCGTTCCCGCTGAACGAGTACTCCGACGTCGGCGAAGAAACCCGTCTGCGCTACCGCTTCATCGACCTGCGTCGCCCGGAGATGGCTGAAAAGCTGCGTCTGCGTTCCCGCATCACCTCCAGCATCCGTGGTTTCCTGGACGGCAACGGTTTCCTGGACGTCGAGACGCCGATCCTGACCCGCGCCACACCTGAAGGGGCTCGCGACTATCTGGTACCGAGCCGTACTCACGCCGGCAGTTTCTTCGCCCTGCCGCAATCACCTCAGCTATTCAAGCAACTGCTGATGGTCGCCGGCTTCGACCGTTACTACCAAATCGCCAAATGCTTCCGGGACGAAGACCTGCGTGCCGACCGTCAGCCTGAGTTCACTCAGATCGACATCGAGACCAGCTTCCTGAACGAAGCAGACATCATGGGTCTCACCGAGAGCATGATTCGCAAGCTGTTCAAGGAAGTCCTGGATCTGGAATTCGGCGACTTCCCGCACATGACCTTCGAAGAAGCCATGCGCCGTTACGGTTCCGACAAGCCTGACCTGCGTAACCCGCTGGAACTGGTAGACGTTGCCGATCAACTGAAAGACGTTGAGTTCAAGGTCTTCAGCGGCCCTGCCAACGATCCGAAGTGCCGCGTGACTGCACTGCGCGTTCCCGGCGGCGCGAGCATGCCGCGCAGCAAGATCGACGATTACACCAAGTTCGTCGGCATCTACGGTGCCCGAGGCCTGGCGTACATCAAGGTCAACGAGCGCGCCAAAGGTGTTGAAGGTCTGCAGTCGCCAATCGTCAAGAACATCCCGGAAGCCAACCTGAACGTGATCCTGGATCGCGTAGGCGCGGTTGACGGCGACATCGTGTTCTTCGGTGCAGACAAGTTCAAAGTCGTCAGCGAAGCGCTGGGCGCATTGCGTATCAAACTGGGCCACGACCTCAACCTGCTCACTTGCGAGTGGGCTCCGATGTGGGTTGTCGACTTCCCGATGTTCGAAGAGAACGACGACGGCAGCTTTACCGCGCTGCACCACCCGTTCACCGCGCCGAAGTGCTCGCCTGCCGAGCTTGAGGCCAACCCGGCCACCGCGCTGTCCCGTGCCTACGACATGGTGCTCAACGGCACCGAACTGGGTGGCGGCTCGATCCGTATCCATCGCAAGGAAATGCAGCAAGCGGTGTTCCGTCTGCTGGGTATTTCCGAAGACGAGCAGCAAGAGAAGTTCGGCTTCCTGCTGGATGCGCTGAAGTATGGAGCTCCACCGCACGGTGGTCTGGCATTCGGTCTGGATCGTCTGGTCATGCTGATGACCGGCGCCCAGTCGATTCGTGAAGTCATCGCCTTCCCGAAAACCCAGAGTGCTGCAGACGTCATGACTCAGGCCCCTGGTCTGGTCGATGCCAAACAACTGCGCGAACTGCACATCCGCCTGCGCGAAACGCCGAAGGCCGAGTGATGAAAGGGCAGGGCGAATCGTGAGATTCGCCCTGACTCCTGCGCCAGGGTCGGGCAAGAATTCGAGTAAAGCGTCCTCGTTCGAGCCATGAACGGTGGCGTGAGTGTTTCAAGGTTTGGAGCGTGTTATGGCTGGTCATTCCAAGTGGGCGAACATCAAGCACCGCAAAGAGCGTCAGGATGCCAAAAAAGGCAAGATCTTCACCAAGTGGATCCGTGAGCTGACTGTCGCTGCCCGTCAGGGTGGCGGCGATCCGGCCTCGAACCCGCGTCTGCGTCTGGCTCAGGACAAGGCGCTCGGCGCGAACATGAGTCGCGACATCATTGATCGTGCGATTGCCCGCGGTGCTGGCGCCGCCGATGCTGACGGCATGGTCGAGCTGGGCTATGAAGGTTACGGTCCTGGCGGTGTGGCGGTCATGGTCGAAACCATGACCGATAACCGCAATCGTACTGCTGCTGCCGTGCGTCACGCGTTCAGCAAGTGCGGCGGCAATCTGGGCACTGACGGTTCTGTAGCGTATCTGTTCGAGCGCAAGGGGCAGATTTCCTTTGCTCCAGGCGTCGATGAAGACGCGCTGATGGAAGCGGCGATGGAAGCGGATGCCGATGATGTCGTGACCCACGAAGATGGCTCCATCGACGTGTTCACCTCGTTTGCCGGTTTCTATGCGGTGCGAAATGCGCTGGAAGCGGCAGGCTTCAAGGCTGCGGACGCGGAGATCGTGATGCAGCCGACCACCAGCGCCGTGCTGGATCTCGAAATGGCGGAAAAGGTGCTCAAGCTGATCGACATGCTCGAGGATCTGGATGACGTGCAAAACGTTTATTCCAATGCAGAAATTCCCGATGAGGTGATGGAGCAGCTTGGCTGATCACATCCTTCGTCGGGACCTGAGGCCGGAGGCACGAAGCGTTGATTCGATCATCGCTATCGGCCTCCGGTTTCTGCCTTTATGCTGCGTTCAATCGTGCGCGTCACTTCTCAAGCTGCAGGCGTTATGACTCTCATTCTAGGTATCGACCCCGGTTCGCGAATCACCGGCTTTGGCGTGGTGCGTGACACGGGCCGTGGCTGCGAATACGTGGCCTCAGGCTGTATTCGCACTGGCAGTGGTTTGCTGCACGAGCGGCTGCAGATCGTTTACCGCGGCGTGCGCGAGGTCATTCAGACCTACGGGCCCGTGACCATGGGGATCGAAAAGGTTTTCATGGCAAAAAACGCCGATTCGGCACTCAAGCTGGGCCAGGCGCGAGGCGCTGCGATTGTGGCAGCTGCGGAAGAGAGTCTGGAAATCGCCGAATACACGGCCACGCAGGTCAAGCAGGCTGTCGCGGGGACGGGCGGGGCTAACAAGGATCAGGTGATGATGATGGTGATGCATTTGCTGAAACTGACCAAGAAGCCGCAGATCGACGCCTCCGATGCCTTGGCGATTGCGATGTGCCATGCTCATACGCGGTCCAGTCTCATCCCTCATGGCCTGAATACCGCACGCAGTCGTGGTGGCCGCCTGCGTCTCTGATAGCATCATTCGCTCATAAATTTTCACTTGCAGCTGACGTGAGTCCTGCAAATATGGCGACCAGGGTTTTGGCCCGGTCCGCCTCGGTGGCGGGCTACTGGAAAGGATCTGATTCGTGATTGGACGTTTACGCGGGGCGTTGGTTGAAAAACAGCCGCCGCATCTGGTGCTCGATGTCAACGGTGTGGGCTATGAGATCGAAGTCCCCATGACCACGCTTTATCGTCTGCCGCATCTGGGCGAGACGGTGACGCTGCACACCCATCTGGTGGTTCGTGAAGACGCGCACCTGCTGTTCGGGTTTTACGAAAAGCGCGATCGCGAGATGTTTCGGGAGTTGATCCGCCTGAATGGCGTCGGCCCCAAGTTGGCGCTGGCGCTGATGTCCACGCTGGAAGTCGATGAACTGGTGCGCTGTGTTCAGGCGCAGGACACTTCGGCGTTGACCCGCGTACCCGGTGTGGGCAAAAAGACCGCGGAACGGTTGCTGGTCGAACTCAAGGATCGTTTCAAGGCCTGGGATGCTCTGCCGGGCACATTTGCGTTGGTGTCCGAAGGTCCAGGGGCTCCTGTGCAGGTCGCGACCGCCGAGTCCGACGCCATCAGTGCGCTGGTATCGCTGGGTTACAAGCCGCAGGAAGCCAGCAAGGCGATTACGGCAATCAAAGACAAGAATCTGAGCAGTGAAGACCTGATTCGCCGCGCACTCAAGGGGATGATGTAAGTGATCGAAGCAGACCGCCTGATCGCCGCGACCGGCCGCGACCGAGACGAGCAACTTGATCGTGCCATCCGGCCGCTGAGTCTGGCCGACTATATAGGTCAGCCCACTGTGCGCGAGCAGATGGAGCTGTTCATCCAGGCCGCTCGCGGGCGTAACGAGGCACTGGATCACACGCTTATCTTCGGCCCACCGGGGCTCGGTAAAACCACTCTCGCCAACATCATCGCCCAGGAAATGTCGGTCTCGATCAAGAGCACGTCGGGCCCCGTGCTCGAGCGGCCGGGTGATCTGGCGGCAATCCTTACCAATCTTGAACCCCACGACGTGCTGTTCATCGACGAAATCCACCGTCTATCGCCCATCGTGGAAGAGGTCCTGTACCCGGCGATGGAAGATTTTCAGCTGGATATCATGATCGGCGAGGGTCCTGCTGCACGTTCCATCAAGCTGGACCTTCCGCCGTTTACCCTGGTGGGCGCTACCACTCGGGCGGGGATGTTGACCAACCCGCTGCGTGACCGCTTCGGTATCGTGCAGCGTCTCGAGTTCTACAGCACCGCCGACCTCGCAACGATCGTCTCGCGGTCGGCGGGTATTCTCGGTTTGCATATCGAAGATGAGGGCGCGTTTGAAATCGCCCGTCGTGCCCGGGGCACGCCCCGGATCGCCAACCGTCTGTTGCGCCGCGTCCGTGACTTCGCCGAGGTGCGCGCTCAGGGGCAGATCACCAAGGCGATTGCCGATCTGGCGCTGAACCTGCTGGATGTGGATGAACGCGGTTTCGATCATCAGGATCGGCGTTTGCTGTTGACCATGATCGAGAAGTTCGACGGTGGGCCGGTGGGTGTCGATAACCTCGCGGCGGCCATCAGTGAAGAGCGACATACCATCGAGGACGTGCTGGAGCCCTATTTGATCCAGCAAGGCTATATGATGCGCACGCCTCGCGGACGCATGGTCACGCGGCATGCTTATCTGCACTTCGGTCTGAACATCCCGTCGCGGATGGGGGATCGGTCGATTCCCGATGAACCGGTCGACGATGCTGATGAATAAAAGCAGTTGTGACCGATTTATTCGGCCGTTTCATGGTCAGACGGGCAGTCGAGGCACTGTAGCCGTTTGCCTGGCGACGAAAATCGATGAAAAACAGTTGCCTGGCTGGATTGGCAACCTGAGGAGTAAGCACTAGAGTATGCGCGCGCAAAACGGGGCTCAGTCGTTCGCACATCGCTGTCGCGTTTATTACGAGTACACCGATGCTGGCGGCATCGTCTACTACGTCAATTACCTGAAATTCATGGAACGGGCTCGGACCGAGCGGCTGCGGGAGTTGGGCTTCGCTCAATCCGCCATGGCCGGGGACGAGAACCTGTTGTTCGTCGTGCATTCCAGCGAAGCGCGGTACCACAAGCCGGCGCGTCTGGACGATGAGCTGCTGGTCAGCGCCGAAGTGATCGAATTGAACCGCGTCAGCCTGCGCTTTCAGCAAGAAGTCAGGCGGGCTGTGGATAATGTGCTGCTCTGTGAGGGGCAGTTTTTGGTGGCGTGTGTGCGCGCCGATAGTTTGAAACCCCGGGCCATTCCCGAAGCTCTGCGCACGGCCTTTGCCAGCCAGGGCGGCGCGGGTACACATTCAGAGCAGGAGATACAGCGTGGAAGCTAACGTCGTCGACCATTCCTCCATGTGGAGTTTGGTCAGCAATGCCAGCGTGGTCGTTCAGTTGGTGATGCTGATCCTGGTGGCCGCATCGGTCACTTCGTGGATCATGATTTTTCAGCGCAGCTCCATGCTGCGTGCCGGGCGCCGTGCGCTGGACAGCTTCGAAGAGCGTTTCTGGTCGGGTATCGACCTGTCCAAGTTGTACCGTCAGGCTGGTAGCAACCCTGATCCGGACTCGGGCGTGGAGCAGATCTTCCGCGCCGGCTTCAAAGAGTTCTCGCGTCTGCGCCAACAACCGGGTGTCGATCCGGACGCCGTCATGGAAGGTGTCGCACGTGCCATGCGGGTCGCCATTTCCCGTGAAGAAGAGAAGCTTGAGCAGAGTCTGCCGTTCCTCGCGACCGTAGGTTCAACCAGCCCGTATGTGGGTCTGTTCGGTACCGTCTGGGGGATCATGAACTCCTTCCGTGGTCTGGCCACTGCACAGCAGGCCACACTGGCGACCGTAGCACCGGGTATCGCCGAAGCACTGATCGCGACCGCCATCGGTCTGTTCGCTGCAATCCCTGCAGTAATCGCCTACAACCGTTTCGCCGCTCGTGGCGAGAACCTGATTGGCCGTTACTACACATTCGCCGACGAATTCCAGGCCATCCTGCACCGTAAAGTGCACACCAGCGAAGACTAAGCAGGTATTTCCCAATGGCTTTAATCGCTCGCGGCCGACGCAGCAAACGCAAGCCGGTCGCCGAAATGAACGTGGTGCCTTACATCGACGTGATGTTGGTACTGCTGGTCATCTTCATGGTGACGGCTCCTATGATCAACCAGGGCGTGAAAGTCGATCTGCCCAAGGTCTCCAGCGAGGCCTTGCCGCAGGACAACAACAATCAGGTCCTGACCATTTCGATCAAGGCTGACAAGACCTATTACTGGAACCTTGGCAGCGAAGTCGATACCGACAAGCAGATGGACAAGGCGATGACCTTGCCGCAACTGACCAGCGCCGTGACCAAGATCATCGCGGCAGGTCGTGAAGCCGGCAAGCAGACTCAGGTGTTCATCCGTGGCGACAAAACCGTCGACTATGGCGCTGTCATGGGCACCATGGGCGGGTTGCAGAAGGCCGGCGTCGGGAACGTTGGTTTGATTACCGAGGCGCCCTGATGCAGCCGATTCGAGAGCCGTCAGCCTCGGAAAGCTACTTCTGGCCCTCAGTCTGGGCTGTGGCACTGCACGTCCTGATTTTTGGCCTGTTGTTCGTCAGCTTCGCGATGACGCCGGAGCTGCCTGAGTCCAAGCCAATCGTTCAGGCGACGCTTTATCAGTTGAAGTCGAAAAGCCAGGCGACGACCCAGACCAACCAGAAGCTTGCTGGCGAGGCGAAAAAATCCGCTGCGCGACAGACCGAAGTCGAGCAGATGGAGCAGAAAAAAGTTGAGCAAGAGGCGATAAAGGCGGCGGAACAAAAGAAAGGCGATGCCGCTCAAAAGGCCGAAGAACAAAAGGCCGAGGAAGCGAAGAAAGCCGATGACGCCAAAAAGGCCGATGACGCGAAGAAAGCCGAAGCCAAGAAAGCGGACGACGCCAAGAAAGCCGCAGAAGAGAAACAATTGGCTGATATAGCCAAGAAGAAAGCCGAAGACGACGCGAAGAAGAAAGCAGAGGAAGACGCCAAGCGCGCGGCCGCGGAAGAAGCCAAGAAACAGGCTGCCGAGGATGCGAAGAAGCAGGCTGCTGACGACGCGAAGAAAAAGGCCGCCGAAGACGCGAAGAAAAAAGCGTCCGAGGATGCCAAGAAAAAGGCTGCTGACGACGCCAAGAAGAAGGCCCAGGACGCTGCCCGTAAATCGGCGGAAGACAAGAAGGCGCAAGCATTGGCCGACCTGCTTTCCGACAAGCCGGAACGCCAACAGGCGCTGGCCGATGAGAAGGGTGACGAGGTTGCGGGCAGCTTCGATGACTTGATTCGCTCGCGGGCTGCGGAAGGCTGGGCACGTCCACCTTCAGCGCGCAAAGGCATGACAGTCGTGTTGCAGATCGGCATGTTGCCGGATGGTACGGTTTCTTCGGTGACCGTGGCCAAGTCCAGCGGCGACGGACCTTTCGACAGTTCGGCAGTAGCAGCGGTCAAGAATATTGGTCGTTTGACAGAGATGCAGGGTATGAAACCTTCGGATTTCGCACCTTACCGTTCATTCAAGATGACATTCACACCTGAGGATCTAGCCTTGTGATTAACCTTCTTCGAGGACTGCTTGTCGTTCTTTGTTGCGCAGCGGGTTTCGCCGCTGCCGACGAAAAGAACATTCTGGTCACAAGTGGCAGTGACCGCGCGACGCCGATTGCAATCGTGCCGTTTGGCCTGCAAGGCGGCAGTGTATTGCCGGAAGACATGGCTTCGATCATCAGCAATGACATGCTGAACTCGGGCTACTACTCGCCGATTCCAAAGGAAAACATGATCAGCCAGCCTAGCCAGGCCAGCGAAGTCATTTTCCGCGACTGGAAAGCGCTGGGTGCACAGTACGTCATGGTCGGCAGCATCGCTCCATCGGGCGGTCGACTGCAGGTTCAATACGCACTGTTCAACGTGGCGACTGAACAGCAGGTCTTGACCGGTAACGTGTCGGGTACCACTGATCAACTGCGCGACATGGCGCACTACATCGCCGACCAGTCGTTCGAAAAACTCACCGGCATCAAAGGTGCGTTTTCGACTCGCATGCTGTACGTCACGGCTGAGCGTTTCGCGGCAAACAACACCCGTTACACCCTGCAGCGTTCGGACTACGACGGTGCTCGCGCAGTAACCCTGCTGCAATCCCGTGAGCCTATCCTGTCGCCGCGTTTCGCCCCGGACGGCAAGCGCATCGCTTACGTTTCGTTCGAACAGAAGCGTCCACGGATCTTCGTTCAGCACATCGATACTGGCCGCCGCGAGCAGATCACCAACTTCGAAGGCCTGAACGGTGCACCGGCATGGTCTCCGGACGGCACCAAGCTGGCGATGGTTCTGTCGAAAGACGGCAACCCCGAGATTTACGTGATGAACCTGGCTTCGCGTCAGCTTTCGCGAGTCACGAATGATTCTTCCATCGATACCGAACCTTTCTTCGGTAAAGACGGTTCGACCATTTACTTCACTTCCGATCGTGGTGGCAAACCGCAGATCTATAAAACGAGCATTAATGGTGGCGGCGCCGAGCGGGTCACTTTCATCGGCAATTACAACGCCAACCCTAAGTTGTCGGCTGATGAAAAGACTCTGGTCATGATCCATCGTCAAGATGGTTTCACCAACTTCAAGGTGGCTGCTCAGGATTTGCAGCGCGGTAGCGTAAAAATCCTTACAGATAGCAACCTTGATGAGTCGCCTACTGTTGCGCCCAACGGCACCATGGTAATCTACGCCACCCGCCAGCAGGGCCGGGGAGTCTTGATGCTCGTGTCCATTAATGG
>Ga0160448_100626_pt1 | contig 11926 bp, 15 predicted proteins | sample HID1973M_E1MG_FD_108269 | JGI IMG/M metagenome (GOLD analysis project Ga0160448, IMG submission 108269) | Enriched mosquito-associated microbial communities from UW Madison campus, WI, USA - HID1973M_E1 MG | ecosystem: Host-associated > Arthropoda: Insects > Digestive system > Unclassified ...
CACGCCTTCCACAACGCGCTGAAGAACGCGATGCGCGAAGCGCCGGACGTCATCCTGATCGGCGAAATCCTCGACGCCACCACCATGGAGGCGGCCATCGCCTTCGCCGAAACCGGTCACCTGTGCCTGGCCACGCTGCACTCCAACAACGCCGACCAGACCATCGAGCGCATCCTCAATTTCTTCCCCGAGAGCGCGCACAAGAACGTGCTGATGAACCTGGCGCTGAACCTGCGCGCGGTGGTTTCGCAACGCCTGGTCAAGGGCGAAGACGGACGCCGCCTGCCCGCCGCCGAAGTGCTGATCAACACGCCGATGATTCGCGACCTGCTGCGTCGCGGGCAGGTGCACGAGATCAAGCAGGCGATGGAAGAATCGCTTGAAGAAGGCATGGAAACCTTCGACCAGTGCCTGTTCCGGATGGTCAAGGAAGGCCAGATCGAGCAGGAAGAAGCGCTGCGCGCAGCCGACTCGCGCGACGGCCTGGCGTTGAAGTTCCGCCTGTCCGAAGGCAGCAAGGGCGAGCACGATCCCTACGCCGATTACGACACCGGCAGCGCCCCGCGGATCACCCAGGGCTTTTCCTGATCGCTAATGCGCGTCCGGCTGACGTTCCGGGCGCGCATGATCAAAGGCCGGCAAGGCCAGGCAGGCCTGCTCGATGCGGACCAGGGTCGGAAACGACTCCATGTCCACGCCAAAGCGACGCGCATTGAAGATCTGCGGCACCAGGCAGCAATCGGCCATGCCCGGGCTCTGACCGTGGCAATAAGTGCCGGTGGCGGAGTCTTGCGACAGCAACGACTCCATCGCAGTGAAGCCTTCCAGAATCCAGTGCTTGATCCAGTCGTCGCGCTCGGCGTGCGGCACGTGCCAGGTGTTCTCGAAGTACTGCAGCACGCGCAGGTTGTTGAGCGGGTGGATATCGCTGGTCACCATCTGTGCCAGCGCGCGCACGCGGGCGCGATCACGCGCAGTCATCGGCAGCAAGCGCGGTGAGGGCCAGGCTTCGTCCAGATACTCCAGGATCGCCAGCGACTGCCGCACCACGCGGGTGCCGTGTAGCAGCGTGGGCACCAGATGCTGGGGATTCTTGGCGACATAGTCGGGCTGGTGCTGCTGGCCGCCGTCGCGGACCAGATGCACGGGCAGGATCTCGTAGCTCAGGCCCTTGAGATTCAGGCCAATGCGCACGCGATAGGCAGCACTCGACCGCCAGTACGAGTACAGGCGCAGATGCTCACCCATGACCGCGATCCTGCGGCCGGTCGTAGCGACTTCCCTGTTTCAGACTGCCCATGCGTTCCCCCTGATCGCGCTGGCCCAGTGTGCCCGCGGGCCTGCTCAAGACAAAGTTTGTTGCTCGATCCGCTGTTCGATTGCGCCAAAAATGGAATGGCCGTCACGGTCCAGCATCTCAATGCGGACCACGTCACCAAATTTCATGAACGGCGTGCTCGGCTTGCCGTCGCGCAGGGTCTCCACCGTGCGCTGCTCGGCAAAGCAGGACGCGCCGCGGCTGGTGTCCTGATTGGCGATGGTGCCGGATCCGACAATGGCACCCGCCGACAGCGGCCGCGTCTTGGCCGCATGCGCCACCAACTGGGCGAAGTTGAACTGCATGTCTTCGCCCGCCTCCGGTGCGCCAAACCACTGGCCGTTGATATGGGTCAGCAGCGGCAGGTGGACTTTGCTGTCCTGCCAGGCCGGGCCGAGCTCATCCGGGGTCACGAACACTGGCGACAGGGCCGAGCGCGGCTTGGATTGCAGGAAGCCGAAGCCCTTTGCCAGTTCCGGCGGGATCAGGTTGCGCAGCGAGACGTCGTTGACCAGGCCGACCAGTTGGATGTGCGCGGCGGCCTGCTCCGGCGTTACCGCCATCGGCACGTCGTCGGTGATCACCACCAGTTCGGCTTCCAGATCGATGCCGTAGTCCTCACTGACCACGCGCACCGCATCGCGCGGACCGTAGAAGCCGGCGCTGGTGGCTTGGTACATCAGCGGGTCGCTGTAGAAGCTTTCCGGCACCTCGGCGTTGCGCGCACGGCGCACCCGTTCCACGTGCGGCAGGTAGGCGCTGCCGTCGACAAATTCGTAGGCACGCGGCAGCGGCGCGGCCAGCGCTTTGAAATCCAGATCGAAGGCGCCGTCGGCGTCACCGCCGTTGAGCGATTCGGACAGGGCGTTCAAACGCGGCGCCACATTGCTCCAGTCTTCCAACGCGGCTTGCAGGGTGCTGGCGATACCGGTGGCGCGCACGCCGCGGCTCAGGTCGCGCGAAACCACGATCAGCGTGCCGTCGCGGCCGCCTTCCTTCAACGAACCCAGCTTCATGCTTTCCCCACTCGTTGCCTGACTGTTGGTTTCAATTGTAACTACCGCAGCTCGCTTCGTGTGCCTTTACGCCTCGTCCTGGAATCCACCGGCCCGGAAGGTCAGCACCAGCGTGTCGCGGTGGCCGCCAACTTCGGATGCGGGCTGGATCGGCGTGGATTCGTGGATAACCCGCGCATCATCCAGGAACAGCAGTGACCACGGCGTCTCCAGGGTAAAACGCTGGCCATCCGGACCAGCGGCCTCGAACACCCGCGTTTCGCCGCCTTTGATGCCTGCGCGGGACACCAGCAGTACTGCCACGAAATCCACGCCATCGCGATGCGCACCTTCCGGTGTGGGCCGGCCGATGCCGTCGGTGGTATCGATGCGGAACTGATGCGCTTCGATATACCAGGGCTGCTCGCCCTTGAGCGCCGAGCACTGCCTGGCCAGGCCCAGCAGCAGCGCGCGCCAGCTGTCGCTGCTCGCAGTGGCCGCCTTCATCGGCTCGAACCAGCGGTGCATGCCACCGTGCAGGGCGTTGTAGTCCAGCGATTGCCAGTGCGCGCGATGCGGCGCCTGCAGCAGCGAGTCGCCATCGGCGACGAAACACGAATGCCGGCGACGCCGGTAGCGGCCGCCGTCCTTGAGGTACTGATCCACGTCCAGATCATCCCAGTCCGGCGTCAATGCCTGCAGATCCGCGACCACTACATCGGCGGCCTGCGCCAGCGCCTCAGGAGCGAGCACCGCATAGCCGCGCTCGCGCATCTGCGTGTCCACATGCGCAGCATCGGTGAAGGGAGGCAGAAAGGTGGCGACCATCGTGGGGTCCATCACAACCGGAGGCGGGAGCCCACCATTATCGGACTTGCAGGCGGCGGCGTGGCACTCGCGGTGTCGCGGTCGATGCAACGCAGCGGCCCAGGCAATGCCGCCAAAACAAAAAGCTCGCCGAAGCGAGCTTTTTGTTGATGTCCTTGCGGACTTCGATGTGGCAGCCCCGGATGGATTCGAACCACCGAATGCCTGAGTCAGAGTCAGGTGCCTTACCGCTTGGCGACGGGGCTATGAAGCTGTTGAAGCCTAGTTTAGCGCTTCGAGAACTGGGTGGCGCGACGAGCTTTGTGCAGACCGACCTTCTTACGCTCGACTTCGCGGGCGTCGCGGGTCATGAAGCCAGCCTTGCGCAGTTCACCCTTCAGGGTTTCATCATACTCGACCAGCGCGCGGGCGATGCCCAGACGGATGGCGCCGGCCTGGCCGGTGGTGCCACCGCCGGTCGCGGTGACCAGGATGTCGAAGTTTTCGGTGTTCTTGGTCAGTTCCAGCGGCTGGCGCACGATCATGCGCGCGGTTTCGCGGCCGAAGAACTCATCCAGCGGACGACCATTGACCGTGATGTTGCCGGCGCCCTTGCGCAGGAACACGCGGGCGGTGGAAGACTTGCGACGGCCGGTGCCGTAGTTTTGAGTGATTGCCATGATTGCCTCAGATGTCCAGCGGCTGCGGCTGCTGTGCGGAATGCGGATGCTCGGAGCCCTTGTAGACCTTGAGCTTGCGGTACATGTCGCGACCCAGCGGGCCCTTCGGCAGCATGCCCTTCACAGCGGTCTCGATGACGCGCTCCGGGTGACGTTCCAGCGCTTGCGCCAGGGTTTCCGTCTTCAGGTTGCCGATGTAGCCGGTGAAGCGATGGTACTTCTTGTCCTGCAGCTTGTTGCCGGTCACCGCGATCTTCTCGGCATTGATTACAACGAGGTAATCACCGGTATCGACGTGCGGGGTGTAGACGGGCTTGTGCTTGCCACGCAGACGGCGGGCGAGCTCGGTGGAAAGACGACCGAGCGTCTTGCCAGCGGCGTCAACGAGATACCAGTCGCGCTGGACGGTCTCGGACTTAGCGGTAAAGGTTTTCATGGATAACTCTGTTGTTTGGTCGGGCTCATTGCGCCATGAAGCCGGCGGAACTCTGCCACGCGTTGTGGTACGGCGGAAAAGAGGCGGGATTGTACGGGGCTGGCCGGGTACGCGCAAGTCTGGCCCTGCCCGTCTGAGCGGGGGCCCAAGCGGCTGGCGCCGCCGGGTTGGCAGTATCGCCAGGGGCAGAGACAATGCGGACCGGTCCCCCGCCCCGCCCTCTGCCCATGACTGCCCAGCGCCTGCACACCCCTTTGGACCGCTTGCTGGTGGAATCGCAGCGGGCGCTGGAGACGGTGTTCGGCAACCCGCCGGCGCTGCGCGCCAATCCGGCCGGTGACACCCCTGAGGTCGAACTGACCGCAGAGGAACGCCGCCACGCCGCCGGACTGATGCGCATCAACCATGTCGGCGAGGTCTGCGCGCAGGGCCTGTACTTTGGCCAGGCCGCAGTGGCCCGCGACGCCCAGACCCGCGAACACCTGCTGGAAGCGGCGCAGGAAGAAACCGATCACCTGGCTTGGTGCGCCGATCGCCTGCGCGAGCTGGACAGCCGCGCCAGCGTCTTCAACCCGCTCTGGTACGCCGGCAGCTACGCCCTGGGCGCGCTGGCCGGCCTGCGTGGTGACGGCTGGAGCCTGGGCTTTGTGGTGGAGACCGAACACCAGGTGGAAGCCCACCTGGACGAGCATCTGGAAACCCTGCCGCCGGCGGATTTGCGCAGCCGCGAGATCCTGCAGGTGATGAAGGCCGATGAGGCCCGTCATGCCGAGAACGCCGAACATGCGGGCGCCCGCGTGCTGCCGCAGCCGATTCCGCGGCTGATGGCGACCGCCTCCCACCTGATGAAGGCGATCGCCTACCGGCTGTGAGCCGGTTTAGTGCACGTCAGCCCCTGAGGTCAGCTTCAAGCCGATGATGCCGGCCACGATCAGGCCGATGCACATCAACCGCGCCACCGTGGCCGGCTCCTTGAAGATCAGCATGCCCACGAAGGCCGTGCCGACCGCGCCGATGCCGACCCAAATCGCATAGCCCGTGCCCAGCGGCAGATGCTTCAAGGCCAGGGCCAGCAGCCAGAAACTGGCCACCGTCGCCACCAGGGTGATCACGCTGGGCCAGAACTTGCTGAAGCCTTCCGAATACTTCAGCCCCACCGCCCAGACCACTTCCAAGACACCCGCCAACACCAGATAGACCCACGCCATGACAACCTCCAGGTTTTTCCCGGGCCGGTAATGCAAAAACGGCCCGGAACTTACGTTCCGGACCGCCGTCGGTCCTGGTTCGCGGCTCGCGCCGCGGGCGGGTCGTCCCGCTCACTGTGCCGCCAGACTAAGCCGCCGGTGCCGAACGGGATGTAACCCGCCGGCCCCTTGCCGCGCTTACTCCGACAGATTGCGTCCGTGGAAGAGCTCTTCGATCTCGCGCTTTAGCAGCGCTTCGATCTTCATGCGTTCCTTGAACGACAGGTTCTTGGCCTTCTCTTCGAACAGGTACTGATCCAGGTCGAAGTCCTTCAGGTGCATCTTGGTGTGGAAGATGTTTTCCTGATAGACGTTGACGTCGAACATCTCGTAACGCGACTTGATGTTGCTGGCCAGGAAGTTCTGGATCGAGTTGATCTTGTGATCGATGTAGTGCTTCTTGCCCTTCACGTCACGGGTGAAGCCACGGACGCGGTAGTCCATGATCACGATGTCCGATTCCAGGCTCTCGATCAGGTAGTTCAACGCCTTCAGCGGCGAGATGACGCCGCAGGTGGCCACGTCGATGTCGGCGCGGAAGGTGGCGATGCCGTGCTGCGGATGCGTCTCCGGATAGGTGTGGACGGTGATATGGCTCTTGTCCATATGCGCCACCACCGCGTCGGAGATGATTTCCTTGCCTGCCTGCTTCTTGTCGATCACCGGTTCTTCGGAGATCAGGATCGTCACCGAGGCGCCCTGCGGGTCGTAGTCCTGGCGGGCCACGTTCAGGATGTTGGCGCCGATGATCTCCGCCACATCCGTGAGGATCTGGGTCAGGCGATCGGCGTTGTATTCCTCGTCGATGTATTCGATGTAGCGCTGGCGCTCGTCTTCGGAGACGGCGTAGCACACGTCGTAGATATTGAAGCTCAGCGCCTTGGTGAGGTTGTTGAAGCCTTGCAGCCTGAGGCGAGGCAGTGGTTTTACCACGGCAGCGGTCCCTCTCTGGGGGTGTTGGGAAGGGGCGCGATTATGAGGCATAGCGCGTGACAACGAAATGTCCGCCCTGCCTCCTGCGGCCGGGCCCGTCGGCCGGCCGACGCCGCTTTGGCCCAGGCCTTGCATGCAGGGTTTGCCGTCGGGGCCACGTTGGGACTAAGCTTCGTGAATTCACCGCCCCGACCACCATGAGCCCAGGCATCCCCCTTTCCGCCCCCGCCCGTGCTGCCGCCAACCCGCTGACGCCGGATATGGCCACACTCGAGCGCTTCTTGGCTCACAGTCATCGCCGCCGCTACCCCGCGCGCGCCGATGTCTTCCGTCCCGGCGACCCCGCCGGCACCTTGTATTACGTGGTCAGCGGCTCGGTCAGCATCATCACCGAGGAAGATGACGACCGCGAACTGGTCCTGGGCTACTTCGGCTCGGGCGAGTTCGTCGGCGAAATGGGCCTGTTCATCGAGTCCGACCGCCGCGAAGTCATCCTGCGCACCCGCACCCAGTGCGAGCTGGCGGAAATCAGCTACGAGCGCCTGCACCAGTTGTTCCTGGGCACGCTCTCGGCCGATGCCCCCAAGCTGCTCTACGCCATCGGCGCGCAGCTGTCGCGGCGCCTGCTGGATACCAGCCGCAAGGCCAGCCGCCTGGCGTTCCTGGATGTCACCGACCGCATCGTGCGCACCCTGCACGATCTGGCGCGCGAGCCGGAAGCGATGAGCCACCCGCAAGGCACCCAGCTGCGCGTCTCGCGCCAGGAACTGGCGCGCCTGGTCGGCTGCTCGCGTGAAATGGCCGGTCGTGTGCTCAAGAAACTGCAGGCCGATGGCGCGCTGCATGCGCGCGGCAAGACGGTCGTGGTCTACGGCACCCGCGGATAGCCGTATCCGCGGTCGCGGCGAGCCGCTGGCTCGCCCGCGCCGTTCCGGCTTTCCTGGCGGCTATTGGCCGTCCGCTTCGCGATAACCGGCCAGCGGTTCGCGGCTACCCGCCCGATCCGCACACCCCCAGTTGAGGATCGGCGTGCCCGCCGGCAAGACCTTGCGGAACATCGCCACCCGCGAGGCCTTGGGGTTGACCACCACCGGCGCGCGCGCCGCCTGCAGCAAGGGCAAATCCGCACTGCTGTCCGAATAAGCCACCGCCACCTCGCCATAGCCGCGCTCGCGCAGCATGCGCATCTTTTCCTCGTTGTGGCAGTGGCGCGTCGCCACCACCGCACCCAGGCGCGGCCCCACGGCGGTGCCCACCACCGGCACATCCTCGTGGGCCACGAACTTCAGGATCGCCCGCGCCAATTCCGGCGGCGCGCCGGTGGCCACCACCACGCAATCGCCGGCGCTGCGATGCTCACGGAACACTTCCAGCGCCTGCGGCAGCAGTCGCCGCTGGATTTCCTCGCGGTGGGTCGCGACGTAGCGATCAATCAAGGAGTCGAAACTGCGCCGTCCATGCAGACCAAAGGTGCCGATCCAGATGTAGCCGGAGATGCCATGGCGGCGGGTAGGCAGGAACGCCACCATCGGCCCCAGCACCAGCGAGGCGGCCACCGCCACCAGCGCCCGCAGCGGATTGCGCTGCAGCAGCCACTTGACCAGATGTCCACCGGAATCGCCGTCGTACAAGGTGTGGTCGAAATCGAACACCACCAACGGCGCTTCCGGCTTGGGCCGGGGGTAGGCGGACGTGCTCATGCGGCGAAGAATAGCTGACGCAGCGCCTCGCCCGGCTCTTCGGCGCGCATGAAGGTTTCGCCCACCAGGAACGCATTCACGCCGGCCGCGCGCATTTTCGCCACGTCGTCGGGCACCAGGATGCCGCTCTCGGTGACCAGCAGGCGGTCGCGCGGCACGGCCTGTTGCATCTCCAGGGTCACGTCCAGCGACACCTCAAAGGTGCGCAGGTTGCGATTGTTGATGCCGATCAGCGGCACCGGCACCTGCAGCGCGCGCTCGAGCTCGTCGATGTCGTGCACTTCCACCAGCACGTCCATGCCCAGCTCCAGCGCCAGGTCCGACAGCGACACCAATTGCTGATCGTCCAGCGCCGCCACAATCAAGAGGATGCAGTCCGCGCCCAGCGCCCGCGCTTCCACCACTTGGTAAGGATCGATGGTGAAGTCCTTGCGCAGCACCGGCAGCGTGCAGGCTTCGCGCGCCTGCCGCAGATAGTCATCGGCGCCCTGGAAGAAGTCCACGTCGGTCAGCACCGACAGGCAGGCCGCACCGCCAAACTCGTAGCTCACCGCGATATCGGCCGGGCGAAAGTCCGGACGGATCACGCCTTTGGAGGGGCTGGCCTTCTTCACTTCGGCGATCACCGCCGGATCGCCCTGCGCGATCATCGCGTTCAGGGCCTGCGCAAAGCCGCGCGTGGGCGGTGTATCGGCCGCCCGCGCGCGCAGCTCCTGCAGCGGCGTGACGGCGCGGCGCGCGGCGATCTCTTCGGCCTTGCGCGCCAGGATCTTTTCCAGGATGTCGCTCATTCGGGGCTTCGGTTCCAACCGTAGGCGCGTTCCACCTTGGCGACGCGCAATTCAAAGTGATCGTACCAGTCACGGCGTCCCTGCTCGCGCGCGGCGGTGTGTTCGGCATGCTGGCGCCAGGCGCGGATGGCGTCCTCGCTGTCCCAGTAGGCCACGGTGATGCCAAAGCCATCTGCGCCGCGGGTGGATTCCATGCCCAGAAAACCCGGCTGCTGCTGGGCCAACTCGACCATGCGCTCGGCCATGGCGCCATAGCCGGCATCGTCGTTGGTATTGCGTTGCGATGAAAAGATCACCGCGTAGTACGGCGGCTTGGGCAGGCTGGCGAATCCGCTGGCTGACATGTCATGCGCCCCTGGCCAGCGTCTGACTGACCGTTACAAATTCCTGCAGGCGCTGCAAGGCGCGCCCGCTGGCAATGGCCTCGCGCGACTGCGCGATGCCGTCTTCGATGCTCTCGGCCACGCCGGCCACGTACAGCGCCGCGCCGGCATTGAGCACCACAATCTCGCGCGCCGGCCCCGGCCGGTTGTCGAGCACGCCCAGCAACATGGCCTTGGATTCGGCCGCATCGGCCACGCGCAGGTTGCGGCTGGCGGACATGGCAATGCCGAAGTCTTCCGGGTGCAGTTCGTACTCGCGCACCTGGCCATCGCGCAGCTCGCCGACCAAGGTGGCCGCGCCCAGCGACAACTCGTCCATGCCGTCGCGGCCCCACACCACCAGCGCGCGCTCGGCGCCCAGTTCCTGCAGCACGCGCGCCTGGATGCCGACCAGGTCCGGATGGAACACGCCCATCAGGATGTTCGGCGCACCCGCCGGATTGGTCAGCGGGCCGAGGATGTTGAAGATCGTGCGCACGCCCATCTCGCGTCGCACCGGCGCGACCACCTTCATGGCCGGGTGGTGGATGGGCGCGAACATGAAGCCGATGCCGGCCTGTTCGATGGAGGCGGCCACCTGCTCGGGCTGCAGTTCGATGGCGGCCCCCAGCGCTTCCAGTACGTCGGCGCTGCCGGATTTGGACGACACGCTGCGGTTGCCATGCTTGGCGATGCGCGCACCGGCAGCGGCGGCCACGAACATCGAACAGGTGGAGATATTGAAGGTGTGCGAACCATCGCCGCCGGTGCCGACGATATCCACCAGCTTGCTGCGATCGGCCACCGGCACGGTGCGCGAGAACTCGCGCATCACCGTGGCTGCGCCGGCGATTTCACCCACGGTTTCCTTCTTCACCCGCAGGCCGGTCAGGATGGCCGCCGTCATGGTCGGCGAGACATCGCCGCGCATGATCTGGCGCATCAGGTCGACCATTTCGTCGTGGAAGATCTCGCGATGCTCAATCGTGCGCTGCAAGGCTTCTTGTGGCGTCATCGGCATGGCTCAGCGCTCCAGAAAGTTTTTCAGCAGGGCGTGGCCATGCTCGGTGAGGATGGATTCGGGGTGGAACTGCACACCCTCGACCGGAAACTCGCGATGGCGCAGGCCCATGATCTCCTCGAAGCTGCCGTCCTCGTTCTCGGTCCAGGCGGTGATTTCCAGCGCGGCAGGCAGGCTGCTGCGTTCGACCACCAGCGAGTGGTAACGGGTGGCCTCGTAGCTGTCCGGCAAGCCGGCGAACACGCCCTTGCCTTCATGGCGGATGCGCGAGGTCTTGCCATGCATGATCTGGCCGGCGCGGATCACCTTGCCGCCGTAGGCCTGGCCGATACCCTGGTGGCCCAGGCACACCCCCAGGATCGGCGTGGTGGCGCCCAGCTGTTCAATCACTTCCAGCGAGACGCCGGCTTCGTTGGGCGTGCAGGGACCGGGCGAGATCACGATGCGCTCAGGCGCCAGCGCGGCGATTTCGTCCACGCTCATGGCGTCGTTGCGCACTACCTTCACCTCGGCGCCCAATGCCTGCAGGTACTGCACCAGGTTGTAGGTAAAGCTGTCGTAGTTGTCGAGCATCAGCAGCACGGGAACAGTCTCGCAAAGGAAGTGGGCGCGCCAACCTGGCGCGTAGGTGTAGCGACAGGCTCAGGTGTCGTGTCCCACCTGGCCCTGGTCGAAGCTGCGCGTCTTGCGCACGGCCAGCTGATACTCGCTGCCGATCACTTCGTGGTAGCCACGCAGCGTATCCAGCAGGTGATCCACCCCCAGCTTGGGCGTATCCACGGCCACACGATCAATCTGTTTCTGCAGTGCTTCGCGTCGCCAGTCGCCGCCACGCAACTTGGTCAGCCGGCGTGACAGGCCGCTGGGTTTTTTCGGCTTGCCCAGTTTGGGCGGCAGCCACAGGTAGTCGTCGAAGATCATCACCCCGCCGACATTGAGCATGGGCCAGGTCATCACGCCATCGGCCAACGCGCCAAACGCCGAGTGCCAGCCATCGACGTACACAATGTCGTACGGCCCTTCGACCTGGCGCAGCATGTCGAAACTGGCGCCGGGATACTCGCGGATCTTGTCGCGATAGGCCGCGGTGTTCTTGCGGAAGCGCGCGTGGTAATCGCCATACACAGGATCCGGCGCAAAGAAATCCACGCAATCAATCTGCGCATCGGCGGCGGTCAGGATGTTGCCGCACAGCCAACGGGTGGAGCGGCCTTCAAAGCTGCCAATCTCCAGCGCACGCAGGCCGGAGCGGCCGCTGAACTCGCCCAGCCACTGCCGCCAACGCGGAATGTTGTGCTCAAACCAGTTCTCTTGGAATTGCGTAGGGTTGTCCGTCACGGAACACCTCCTGCTGGAACCAAAGAAGTCAAAGGCCCTTGGCGGCCTCGGCCACGGCGCGGAACAGTGCGCGGCCCTTGTTCATGGTTTCTTCCCACTCTTTCTGTGGGTCGGAGTCGTAGACGATACCGGCGCCGGCCTGCACATGCAGGCGGCCGTCGCGGATCACCGCCGTGCGGATGGCGATGGCGGTGTCGGCATCGCCATGCCAGCCGATGTAGCCGATGCTGCCGGCGTAGACGTTGCGCTTGATCGGTTCCAGCTCACGGATCACTTCCAGCGCGCGAATCTTCGGCGC
>Ga0160448_100628_pt1 | contig 11913 bp, 9 predicted proteins | sample HID1973M_E1MG_FD_108269 | JGI IMG/M metagenome (GOLD analysis project Ga0160448, IMG submission 108269) | Enriched mosquito-associated microbial communities from UW Madison campus, WI, USA - HID1973M_E1 MG | ecosystem: Host-associated > Arthropoda: Insects > Digestive system > Unclassified ...
CTGCTGCGGGAAGGCCAGGTGTTCTACGTGCACAATCGCGTGCAGTCGATCCAGCGTGTGGCCGCGGAGCTCGCCGAGCTCGTTCCCGAGGCACGCATCGCCGTGGCGCACGGGCAGATGGGCGAGCACGCCCTGGAGGAGGTCGTCGACGCGTTCTGGGAACGGCGGTCGGACGTGCTCGTGTGCACGACGATCGTCGAGACCGGCCTCGACATCTCCAACGCCAACACGATCATCATCGATCGCGCCGACAAGTACGGCCTCAGCCAGCTGCACCAGTTGCGCGGCCGCGTGGGCCGCGCGCGGGAGCGCGCGTACGCGTATTTCCTCTACGACGACATGAAGCCGCTGTCGGAGACCGCGGCCGACCGCCTCGAGACGATCGCCGTCAACAACGACCTCGGCTCGGGCATGCAGGTGGCGCTGAAGGACCTCGAGATCCGCGGCGCCGGGAACCTCCTGGGCGCCGAGCAGGCCGGCCACATCGCCGGGGTCGGCTTCGACCTGTACCTCCGCATGATCGGTGAGGCCGTCGCCACTTTCCGCGGCGAAGACACCGAGGGTCCGACCGAGCTCCGGCTCGAGCTGCCGGTGCAGGCGCGCATCCCCGACTCGTACATCGACAGCGAGCGGCTTCGCCTCGAGGCGTACCAGAAGCTGTCGGCCGCGGCATCCGTCTCCGCCGCACCCGAGGCCATCGACCTCGTCGTCGAAGAGCTCACCGACCGCTACGGCGAGCCGCCGTCGGAGGTCGAGGGTCTGCTGGCCGTCGCCCGGCTGCGCCGCCGCGCCGGGCAGGCCGGCCTGGCCGACGTCGTCGCGATGGGACCGAACCTGCGCATCGCTCCTGCGGATCTGCCCGACTCGATGCGCGTGCGCCTGCAGCGACTGCACCCCAAGGCGAAGCTCGTCGCCGGGGGAGAGGCGATGGTCGTGCCGCTGCCGAGCGCGGGCGGGGAGCCGCTCGGCGACGACGAGCTCATCGCCTGGGTCGCTCAGCTCATCGAGCAGCTCTGGCCCGAGAAGAAGACGGATGCCGCAGCGAGCGCCGCGGCATCCGCCTGAGGCGATCGCGAACCTCCCACCGCAGCGGCTGGGGCTCGCGCCGACGCGGCCGCGGTCGCGGTCTTCTCGAGATCAGGAGATCCGGCGCACACAGGACGATCCGCGCGCGGTCGTCCTGCGTACGCCGGATCTCCTGATTCCGGAGGGCAGACGCCGCCTCAGATGACGCCCTGGGCGAGCATCGCGTGCGCGACGCGCTCGAAGCCGGCGGAGTTGGCGCCGACGACGTAGTCGCCGGGGCGGCCGTAGCGCTCTGCGGCCTGGAAGGCGGCGTCGTGGACGTCGGCCATGATGGCACGCAGCTTCGCCTCGCTGTCGTCGAACGTCCAGCGCTGGCGGGCGGCGTTCTGGCTCATCTCGAGGGCCGAGGTGGCGACGCCGCCGGCGTTGGCCGCCTTGCCGGGCCCGAACAGCACGCCCGCGGACTGGAACAGCTCGATCGCCTCGGGCGTCGAGGGCATGTTGGCGCCCTCGGCGACGGCGCGCACGCCGTTGGCGATGAGGGCGCGAGCGTCGTCGGCGTCGAGCTCGTTCTGCGTCGCTGAGGGCACCGCGACATCCACCGGCACCTCCCACGGACGAGCGCCTTCGACGTAGCGGGCGCCCGGCCGGCGGGCGGCGTACTCGGAGATGCGGGCGCGCTCGACCTCCTTGATCTGGCGCAGCAGGTCCACGTCGATGCCCGCGTCGTCCACGACGTACCCGGAGGAATCGGATGCCGTGACCGCGGTGGCGCCGAGCTGGCGGGCCTTGTCGATGGCGTAGATGGCGACGTTGCCCGATCCGGACACGCCTACGCGCTTGCCGTGCAGCGTCTCGCCGTGAACGCCGAGCATCTCCTCGACGAAGAACACCGCGCCGTAGCCGGTGGCCTCGGTGCGCACCTCGGCGCCGCCCCATTGCACGCCCTTGCCGGTGAACATGCCGGACTCGTGGCGGTTGGTGACCTTGCGGTACTGGCCGAACAGGTAGCCGATCTCGCGGGCTCCCACGCCGATGTCGCCGGCGGGCACGTCGGTGTGCTCGCCGAGGTGGCGGTACAGCTCGTTCATGAACGACTGGCAGAAGCGCATGATCTCGGCGTCCGAACGACCGTGCGGGTCGAAGTCGCTGCCGCCTTTGGCGCCGCCGATGCCCTGACCGGTGAGCGCGTTCTTGAAGATCTGCTCGAAGCCGAGGAACTTGATGATCGACAGGTTCACCGACGGGTGGAAGCGCAGGCCCCCCTTGTACGGGCCGAGCACCGAGGAGAACTGCACGCGGAAGCCGCGGTTGACCTGCAGGCGCCCGGCGTCGTCGACCCACGGCACACGGAACAGGATCTGGCGCTCCGGCTCGACGATCCGCTCGAGGATCCCGCCCTCGACGAACTCCGGGTGCGCCTCGAGGACCGGCGAGATCGACTCCAGCACCTCATGCACGGCCTGCAGGAACTCGGGTTCGTTCGGGTTGCGGGCCCCGACCGTGTCGAGGACGAGGCGGATGCTGTCGGTGGACGTCAGAAGTGCTGAAGGCATGGTGGAGCTTTCCCGATGTGGAGCAGCGCCGGGGGGCGGCGCTTCTTCACCCTACCCATCGCCGCACGGTCGATCGGACGTGTGACAGCGGGCTACGCTGGGGCGCACACCACCCGGCGGGAGGCAGCGAAGATGCGGTTCGAGCACCTCGGGGCACAGCCCCGCATCCATCCCGACGCGGTCGTGGCGGCGACCGCGGTGATCAGCGGCGACGTCGAGGTGGGCGCCGACTGCCAGATCCTGCATGGCGCGGTGATCACGGCCGAGGGCGGAGCGATCACCCTCGGCGCGAACGTGATCGTGATGGAGAACGCGCTCATCCGCGCGACCGCGACGAATCCGGTGCACATCGCCGACCATGTGCTCGTCGGTCCGATGGCGAGCGTTTCGGGAGCCGTCATCGACGAGGAGGTGTTCCTCGCCACCGGCACCCGCGTGTTCAACGGCGCTCACATCGGTGCGCGCAGCGAGGTGCGCATCAACGCGGTCGTGCACCTGCGCACCGCGCTTCCGCCCGAGTCGACGGTGCCGATCGGGTGGGTCGCGGTCGGCGACCCGGTGCAGATCCTGCCGCCGGATCGGCACGAGGAGATCTGGGCCGCGCAGCGCGAGCTCGACTTCCCGGGCTACGTCTTCGGCCTGGACCGGGAGACGCCCGACCTCATGGTGCAGCTGACCGAGCGCTACGGCCGCAGCCTCGCGCGCCACGCCGACGACCACCGCCTGGACTGAACGGCATTCACGGATGCCGCGGGTCGCGGCATCCGTGATCCTCCGCAGTCACTCCCAGAGCAGGCCGCAGTCGCGGCAGACGAACTCGAGGCGGTCGACCCAGCCGTCGTCGAGATCGCCCCGACGCTCCCACTCGATACGGAACCACCGCGGTTCGGTCGCCCGCACATCGAGCGACCCGCACCAGGGGCAGACTTCGGTCACGACGATCCGTGCCATGGCCGCCACGGTACGCCGGGGTCCGGGCGATCCCGGTCACGACGCGCGGCCGCGGTCGTTCAGCCCGTGTTCTGCAGGCCGGCGGCGACCCCCGAGACCGACAGCAGCAGCAGTCGCTGCAGCTCGGGATCGACGGGTGCGCCCTCGGGCGCTTCACGCAGCGCCCGGAGCGCGCGCAGCTGGAGCAGCGACAGGGCGTCGACGTAGGGGCTGCGCATCTTGACGGCGCGCTGCAGGACCGGCTTGTTGCCGAGCAGTTCGGTGCTGCCGGTGATGCGGATGACCCAGTCGCGCGTGAGGCGCATCTCGTCGCGCACGAGCGCGGCGAGGTCGTCGCGGTCGCCCAGCTCGAGGTAGTGCAGGGCGATCCGGTCGTCGGTCTTTGCGAGGCTCATCGCGACGTTGTCGATGAGCGTCCGCAGGAGCGGCCACTCCTGATACGCCTGCTGCAGCCGCGGCTCGTCTCCGACGGCTTCGAGGGCGGTGCCGAGGCCGAACCACCCGGCGAGGTTGATGCGCGCCTGCGTCCACGCGAACACCCAGGGGATGGCGCGGAGGTCTTCGAGAGACTCGACCGACAGTCCGCGACGGGCCGGACGCGAGCCGAGGGCGAGCAGGCCGATCTCCTCCATCGGCGTCACGCGGGCGAACCACGGTGCGAAGCCGGGGGCCTTCACGAGCGAGAAGAAGCGCTCGCGGGATGCCGCGTCCATCGTCGCCGCGAATCCCGCGTACTTCTCGGCCGCGGCGCGGTTGCGCTCCTCGTTGGAGGGCGACGAGGCGAGCAGGATCGCCGCGGCGACCTGGTCGATGTGCCGCATCGCGATGGCGGGATCGCCGTAGCGGGCGAAGATGACCTCGCCCTGCTCGGTGAGCTTGAACCGGCCGTCGACCGAGTGCGGCGGCTGGGCCATGATCGCCGAGTTCGCGGGGCCGCCGCCGCGGCCGAGCGCGCCGCCGCGGCCGTGGAACAGCGTCAGCTCGATGCCGTTCTCGTCGGCCCACGCGGCGATCTTCGCCTGGGCTTCGTACAGTGCGAGGTTCGCGGCGACGGGGCCGACGTCCTTCGACGAGTCGGAGTAGCCCAGCATGACCTCGAGGCGCCGGCCGGTGGCCTCCAGGCGTGCCGCGAACTCGGGGTGCTCGACGATCTCGGCGAGGATGCGGGGCGCGGCCTGCAGGTCCGCGAACGTCTCGAACAGCGGGATGACGTCGAGCACGGGCGGCGTGCCGTCGGGCCCCGCGGCGAAGGAGGCGAGCCGGTGCACGTTCGCGAGGTCCTCGGCGGACTGCGTGAACGACACGATGTAGCGGCCGGCGGCACGCGGGCCGTAGCGCTCCTGCAGGAACCCGATCGTGCGCACGACGTCGAGCACCTCTTCGGTGAGCTCGCTGCGCGGGGCACCCGACTCGAGTTCTGCGAGCACCTTGGCGTGCACGGCGGAGTGCTGACGCACCTCGAGCTCGGTCAGGTGGAAGCCGTACGTCTCCACCTGCCACAGCAGCTGCTGCAGGTGGCCGTAGGCCTGTCGCGGCGCGCCGGCCTGCACGAGCGACTCCTGCACGACCCGGAGGTCCGCGATGAGGTGCTCTGGGTCGCGGTAGGCGAGGTCGGCGTCGCGCGCGCGGGTGGCTTCGATCTTGCGTGCGAGCAGCAGCAGGATGCGGCGGTGCGGCTCGTCGGGGGAGCGCTTGGCGATGTCCTTCGCGGCATCCTCGTCGGCGGCCTTGAGCCGGCGCCACAGCGCGAGCAGCGCGTCGCTCGGGGGTGTCGTCGTCGCATCGAGGGTCAGCGTCCGGCCGATGCGGTTCGTCGTGCGGGCCAGACCCAGCAGGACATGCTCGCTGGCGATCGCCGAGGCCTTCCGGGTGACCGATGCCGTCACGAACGGGTTGCCGTCGCGGTCGCCGCCGACCCACGAGCCGACGCGCACGAACGGGCGCACGACGGGTGCGCGGCCACCGGCGGCGGGTCCCTGGAGCGCGTCGTCGACGCGGCGGTAGACATGGGGGACGGCGGTGTAGAGCGTGTCGTCGAACACGGCCATGACGGCGCGCACCTCGTCGGTGGGCGAGGGCTTCTCGGGTCGCAGCGGCGCGGTGCGCCACAGGGTGTCGATCTCCTCGAGCATGCGCCGCTCGGCGCGGCGCTCGTCGGCACCGCCGCGCAGCGACGCGTCGTGCTGCTCGAGGAGGGTCGCGAGGCGACGGATGCTGGTGGAGACGGCCCGGCGGCGCGCCTCGGTGGGGTGCGCGGTGAACACCGGGTGGAAGCGCATGCTCTGCAGGCGGGTGAGCGCCGTGTCGTCGCCGACCTCGGCGGCCAGCCGCACGAAGGCGGCCGCGACCGAGTCGGTGGCCTGCTCGCGGTCGGGCCGGCCGTCGCGCTCGCGCAGGACGCGCACGCGCTGGTGCTCCTCGGCCAGGTTCACCAGGTGGAAGTACGCGGTGAAGGCCCGCGCGACCTCGTCGGCCCGGGCGATCGTGAACGAGTCCGCAATGGCGGCGGCGCGGGCGAATGCCTCGGGGGTCTCGTCGGTGTAGGCCTGGATCGTCGCCGTGCGCAGGCGCTCGACATCCTCGTACAGCCCCGGCGACCCGCTCTCCCGCAGCACCTGACCGAGGAGCGTCCCGAGCATGCGCACGTCGCCGCGCATCTGCTCGGGGATCGCCTGCTCCGCCTCGTACCGCCCGACGAGGTCGATCGCTTCGGTGTGGGTGAGTTCACGCATCTGTCCAGGCTAACGGCGCGGTGTTTCCCCGATGTCACACTGGACGCTCTGTGACGATCGGGCGGTCCGTGCCGCGGAGCACGCGATCGCCCGCTCGCTACACTGGCTCGTGGAGAGCCGGGAAGTCTGGTCGGCGCGTCCCCGTCGACCCGCGAAATCCCTCACGGAGGCCAGATGTCGCTTCTTCGCTCCGCCCGCTTCCCCGCCATCGTCCTGCTCGCCGCCGCCGCCCTCGGGCTGCTCGTGGCCAACTCGGCGTGGGGCCCCCCCGTCGACCACGCGATGCACGCGTACCTGGGCATCCCGGGCGTGTTCGAGCTCAGCCTCTCGCACTGGATCAAGGACGGACTGCTCGCCGTCTTCTTCTTCGTGGTGGCCGTCGAGCTGCAGTACGAGCTGACCGCGGGTGAGCTGAACTCCGCGCGCAAGGCCCTGCAGCCCGCGATCGCCGCCGCCGGCGGGGTGCTGGTGCCGATCGCCGTCTACGCCGCGATGGCGTGGGGGTCGGACGCCGCCGCGGGCTGGCCGATCCCGACAGCCACCGACATCGCCTTCGCGCTCGGGGTGCTCGCGGTGTTCGGCCGGGGGCTGCCGTCCGCGCTGCGGGTGTTCCTGCTCGCCCTCGCGATCCTGGACGACATCGTGGGGATCGTGTTCATCGCGGTGCTCTTCACCGACGGCGTGAACGTCGCCGCACTCGCCGGCGCTGCGGTCGCGGTCGTCGTGTTCGGCATCCTGAGCAGGCAGCTCGACACGCGCGCCCGCCTGCCGATCGCCGTCGTGCTCGTCGCGCTCGCGATCGCGACCTGGGTGCTGGTGTACCTCTCGGGCGTGCACGCGACCATCGCCGGCGTGGCGCTCGGGCTCGCCATGGCCCAGCAGCCGGCATTGCGTGTGCGGCACGCGCTCGAACCGTGGGTGAACGTCGTCGTGCTGCCGGTGTTCGCGTTCTCGGCGGCCCTCGTTCCGATCCCGTCGGTGCCGCTGTCCCAGCTGTCTCCCGCCTTCTGGGGAGTGCTCGTCGCCCTGCCCGTGGGCAAGATCGCCGGCATCTCGCTGTTCGGGTGGATCTCACTGCGCGTGGGCCACCGGGCGGGCGCACCGCCGCTCGCGTTCCCCGACCTGCTGGCCGCCGGCGCTCTGGGGGGCATCGGGTTCACGGTCTCGCTGCTGCTGTCGGAGCTCGCCTTCGCCGATGCGGCCGCCCTCCGCGATCAGGCGACCCTCGGTGTGCTGACGGGTTCGGTGATTTCGCTCCTCCTGGCCGCTGGGCTCGTATCGTGGCGGGCATGGCACTACCGACGCCGGGCGGCGACAGCACCCGTGACGACATGACCGACGAGCGCGCGCCGGGCGCACCGGACCCGCTCCGGGAGGCGGCCGAGGTCATGCGCGCGGTGCGCGACCGCTGCGTGTGGACGCAGCAGATCGACCACCGTGCCCTCGTGCCCTACCTCGTGGAGGAGAGCGCCGAGCTCATCGACGCCGTCGAGGACGGCTCGCGCGCCGAGCTGCGCGAGGAGCTCGGCGACCTGCTGTGGCAAGTGCTGTTCCACTCCGAGATCGCCTCCCGCGACCAGGACGACCCGTTCGACATCGACGACGTCGCCCGCGGGCTCACCGACAAGATGGTGCGGCGGCATCCCCATGTCTTCGGCGACGCGGTGGCGACCACGCCCGAGGAGGTGCTGATCCACTGGAACGCCGCGAAGGCCGCGGAAAAGCACGAGCGCCGCTCGGTCCTGGACGGTGTGAGCGAGCGGATGCCGAGCCTCGCCCTCGCCCAGAAGCTCCTGTCGAAGGCGTCCCAGGTCGGAGCGTCCCCCGCCCCGGGTCCCCCAGCCTCATCGACCCAGGGGATTCCGGCCGAGACCGAGGACGAGGACCCCGGTCTCGGCGCGGATGCCCGGTCTCGGCAGCGGGTCGCGTTCGAGCCGTCCAGCGAGGCCGAGCTCGGCGACGCCCTCCTCGGCCTGGTCGCGACCGCCCGGGCGAGCGGGTGGGACGCCGAGCGGGCGCTCCGCGAGCGCCTGCGGGCGCTCGAACGCGCCATCCGCGCCGCCGAGAGCACCCCGGAGGACCTGGAAGGGGGGCCTGCGGCCGCCGGGGAGGATTGACCTCGGGTTCGACCTGGAAAGATAGATCCGTGGCATCCGTCAATCCGCCGCGCGGCATGCGCGACTTCCTCCCCGCTGAAAAGGCCCGTCGCGAGAGTGTGCTCGCCGTGATCCGCGATCGCTATCGCGCCCATGGGTTCGACGAGATCGAGACACCGGTCATGGAGGAGTACTCGCGGCTGCACGCGGGCATCGGCGGCGACAACGAGAAGCTCGCGTACAACGTGCTCAAGCGCGGCCTCGACGCCGACGCGATCCGCGGAGCGGCCGAGGACCCGGCGGCCCTTACCGACCTCGGCCTGCGCTACGACCTCACTGTGCCGCTCGCCCGGTTCTACGCCACCAATCGCGGCCAGCTGCCGTCGGTGTTCCGCTCCATCCAGATCGCCCCTGTGTGGCGCGCCGAGCGCCCCCAGAAGGGCCGGTACCGCCAGTTCGTGCAGTGCGACATCGACATCATCGGCGACGCCTCGGCGCGGGCGGAGGCCGAGCTCGCCGTCGCGACGCTCGACACGCTCGACGCGCTCGGCCTCGAGGGCGGCAGCATCCGCATCAACGACCGCCGGGTGCTGGACTGGATGCTCGACAGCTTCGGCTTCGAAGCCTCCGAGCGCCCGGGCGTGCTCATCACGATCGACAAGCTCGACAAGCTCGGGCCCGACGGCATCGTCGCGGAGCTGCGCGAGCGCGGTGCGACCGCGGCCGCCGTGGACGCGTTCGAGGCATTCCTGCGCCGCCCGATGACACTCGAATACAACCCGTACGGCGAGCGTCAGGTCCGCAAGGCGCTGCCCGAGGGCGCTCCCGACGAGATCGTCGCTCACCTGGTCGGCATCGGCGCGGCCGTGGCGGCCGCGCGCGCCGCGAGGGGCTCAGCGACCGAGGTCGGAGGCCTCGCGGGCGACATCCCGCTCGTGTTCGACCCGTTCCTGGTGCGCGGCATGGGGTACTACACCGGCACGATCTTCGAGCTCGCCCACCCCTCGGTCGACTATTCGCTGGGCGGCGGCGGCCGCTACGACGGCATGATCGGCCGCTTCCTCGGTCAGGACGTGCCCGCGGTCGGCTTCTCGATCGGCTTCGAGCGCATCGTGGATCTCGTGGCGGAGCGCACGGATGCCGCGGCCCCGGCCGTCGTCCTCGTCCACGATCGCGACGTGCCCGAGGGCGAGCTCCTCGCGCTCAAGGCCGCGCTCGTCCGCCAGGGCTCGCGTGTGCGCCTCGAGCAGCGGACGAAGAATCTCAAGGGTCTCCTCGAGCGCGCCGCCGCCGACGGCTATACGGCGTTCGCGACGGTCTCGGCCGGCGCGACGGCCGAGGCCCTCGAGGTCAAGCCGCTCGCGTAGCCCCGCCGGCTCACCGCGCCCGGCGACCCCGCGTCCAGGCGGCGAGCCGGACGAGCCCCGTGCAGCCGCGCCGGCCCCCGGTCAGCGCCGGCCGAGCCTCAGCCGGATCGCACGGTAGAGGACGCCCACCGCCACGACGACGACGCCCGCCGCGACGGACTGCCAGGGCAGCGTGACCGCGAGCAGAAGGCATCCGATTCCGCCGACGAACTGCAATGCCACGGGATACCGTCGCGCGTCGCCGCGCTGACGGAGAGCGGCGATGTTCGCGACGAAGTAGTACAGCAGCACGCCGAACGACGAGAAGCCGATCGCGCCGCGGAGGTCGACGAACGAGACGAGCACCACGACGGCCCCCGCCGTGACGAGCTCGGCACGGTGCGGCACGTGCCAGCGCGGGTGGACCGCGTCCAGAAGTCCCGGCAGATCGCGCTCCCGCGCCATCGCGAAGGCGGTGCGGCTCACCCCGGCGATCAGCGCGAGCAGCGCTCCGAGCGACGCCGCCGCCGCGCCGACGCGGACCACGACGTCGATCCACGCCCAGCCCGACCGGGCGGCGGCCTCGGCGACCGGCTCGGCCGACGAGGCCACGGCGTCGGGCCCGAGTGCGCTGAGCACCGCGACCGCGACCACCGCGTACACGGCGAGCGCGACGGCGAATGCGATCACGATCGCCCGGGGGATCACCCGCCGGGGGTCGCGGACCTCCTCACCCATCGTGGCGATGCGCGCGTAGCCGGCGAACGCGAAGAACAGCAGACCGGCGGACTGCAGGATGCCGTAACCGCCGCCCTCCCACACCGCCCCGGTCGTGAACCACCCGGGCGTCGGTTCCGCCGAGAAGGCGGCGGTGACGGCGGCGGCGAGGGCGCCGAGCGAGATCGCGACGATCACCCGCGCCGCGCCGGCGGTGCGGGTGACACCGAACCAGTTGACGGCGGTCAGGGCCACCACCGCCGCGATCGCGACGGGTCGCTCCCACCCCGAGGGAGCCGCGTACGCGGCGAAGGTCAGCGCCATCGCCGCGCAGCTCGCGGTCTTGCCGATGACGAATCCCCAGCCCGCCACGAACCCCCACCAGGGCCCGAGCTCGGCCCGCCCGTACGCGTACGTCCCGCCGGACGTCGGGTACGCGGCGGCCAGCTGGGCCGACGAGGTGGCGTTGCCGAACGCGACCACCGCGGCGATCGCGAGCCCGACGAGCAGACCCGTGCCCGCGGCATCCGCTGCCGGCGCCCACACAGCGAACACGCCGGCGCCGACCATCGAGCCGAGCCCGATGAACACGGCGTCGCCGAGGCCGAGGCGGCGCCGGAGGGCGGGAGAGGTCACGGGCGAACGATAGCGCCCGAACGCGAACAGCGGTTTCGCAGTTCACGCGGGGGCGTCGGACCGCGAGGATGGGCCCATGACGCTAGAGATCCACACCGTGCTCGCGCCGATGGGCCCGGCCACCGCGATCGAACTCACCGACGACCAGGTCACCGAACTCGGCGGCGGCAAGCGCGCCGCCGTGGTCGTCGGCATCGGCGGCCGGACGGCTCGCGTGCGGCTGGGCGTAATGGACGGACGCAACCTCATCGGGCTCTCCAAGGCCGTGCGTGCCGAGCTCGGCGTCGACATCGGCGACGAGGTCGACGCCACCGTGCAGCTGGACACCGCCGCCCGCGAGGTGGACGTCCCGGCCGACCTCGCGGCGGCACTGGAGTCGGCGGGCGTGCGAGCGGCGTTCGACGCGCTGACCTTCACGCGCCGCAAGGAGCTCGCGCGGGCAGTGGCGGAGGCCAGGCGACCCGACACCCGTGAGCGCCGCGTGGCGGCCGCGGTGGCCGACCTCTCGCGCTCCTGAGCAGGCCGCGCGGCCTCCCGCTCGTCACCGGTGCGACGGCATCCGTTCACGTGTGTGCGGTGGCATGGCGGCATGTCGTCGTCGCCTGACGTGCTGCCCCGGTCCGTGCTGGTCGCCGTGGCAGGGATCGTGGCGGGCGCGGGGCTCGTCCTCCTCGGCGTTCGTGCGGTGCTGACACGGCAGGCGGCGGTGGCGCGTCGTCGCATCGGCAAGCCGCTCGGCGAGGAGGCGCTGGACGCAGACCGCGTGTGGGCGCGCCGCTTCGACGGGGCGCCGCTCGAGCTGGTCGTGCTCGGCGACTCCATCGCCGCAGGGCTGGGCGCCGAGCGGCGAAAG
>Ga0160448_100632_pt1 | contig 11825 bp, 11 predicted proteins | sample HID1973M_E1MG_FD_108269 | JGI IMG/M metagenome (GOLD analysis project Ga0160448, IMG submission 108269) | Enriched mosquito-associated microbial communities from UW Madison campus, WI, USA - HID1973M_E1 MG | ecosystem: Host-associated > Arthropoda: Insects > Digestive system > Unclassified ...
CAGCGACGGGAACGCTGTCGGCTACGACACGATCGCGGCATCCGGTCCGCACGCCTGCGACCTGCACTGGACGCGCAACGACGGCGCGGTGGTGCCCGGTGACCTGATCCTCATCGACGCGGGTGCGGAGGTCGACAGCCTCTACACCGCCGACATCACGCGCACCCTCCCGGTGAGCGGCCGCTTCACCGACGTGCAGCGCCGGGTGTACGAGACCGTGCGCGAGGCCGCCGATGCGGCGTTCGCGGCGGCGAAGCCCGGCGTGAAGTTCCGTTCCGTGCATGAGGCCGCGATGCAGGTCATCGCGACGCGGGTCGCCGAATGGGGCCTCCTCCCCGTCACCGCGCAGGAGGCTCTCGACGCCGACACGGGCGGTCACCACCGCCGGTACATGGTGCACGGCACCAGCCATCACCTCGGCATCGACGTGCACGACTGCGCCCAGGCACGTCGCGACATGTATTACGACGGCATCCTCGAAGCAGGGATGGTCTTCACGATCGAGCCGGGCCTCTACTTCCAGATCGACGACATCACTGTGCCGGAGGAGTACCGCGGCATCGGCGTGCGCATCGAGGACGACATCCTGATGACCGCCGATGGCCCCGTCAACCTCTCGGCGGCGATCCCGCGCACCGCCGACGAGGTCGAGGCCTGGATCGCCCGCGGCGGTCGCTGAGACCTCCGATCGGTTGTCGAGCTTGACGAACTACAGCCCCCCGTCGTCCTTCACGACGCGCCCGACGCTGACGGGCACGTTCGGCATGTCGGCCTCGACGCATTGGCTGGCGACGGCGACGGCGCAGGCCGTGCTCGAGCGCGGCGGGAACGCGTTCGACGCGTCGGTCGCCGCCGCCTTCGTGCTGCACATCGTCGAGCCGCACCTGAACGGTCCGGGTGGCGATCTCGTCGCGATCTTCCAGCCCGCGGATGCGCCCGCCCCGACGGTGCTCATGGGCCAGGGACCCGCGCCTGCGGGGGCGACCATCGACCATTACCGGGACGAGGGACTCGACCTGACCCCGGGAGCGGGGGGCCTGGCGGCCGCTGTTCCCGGCGCGGTCGACGCGTGGCTGCTGCTGCTGCGCGACCACGGAACGTGGGAGCTCGCCGACGTCCTGTCGTATGCGATCGGGTACGCCCGAGATGGTCACCCGCTCGTGGCCGGCGCTGCCGCGACCATCGCGCGCGTCGCCGACCTGTTCCGCGACGACTGGACGACGTCCGCCGATCTGTGGATGCCCGATGCAGAGCTGCCGGTCGCCGGCCGGATCGTGCGGAACCCCGCGTATGCGGCAGTCCTCGACTCGCTCGTGCATGCGTCGTGCACGGTACGCGACGACGGTCCCGTCGGACGGGCGGCCCGTATCGACGCCGCCCGCCGCGAGTGGAAGACGGGGATCGTCGCGCACGAGGCATCCGCCTTCCTCGCCCGGCCGCACCGGCACTCCGGCGGCGGAATCCACGCGGCCGTCATCACGGCGGACGATTTCGCCGGATTCGACGCGGGCTACGAGCCCGCCGTGACCCGCCAGTTCCGCGGTCGCACGATCGCGAAGGCGGGCGCGTGGACCCAGGGACCGGCGCTGCTGCAGACGCTGGGCCTGCTCGAGCCACTGGCCGACGACCTTCTCGACCCGTCCCAGGAGGCGGGCGCGCACACCGTCCTCGAGGCGCAGAAGCTGGCGTACGCCGACCGCGACGCGTGGTTCGGCGACGACGACGTCGACCTCGACGCTCTGCTGTCGGCCGAGTATCTCGACGAGCGGAGGGCGCTGATCCGGCCGGAGGCCTCCGCCGAGTTCCGTCCGGGATCCGTCCCCGGGCGCACGGCGTTCCGTCCGCCCTTGCGCACCGTGTACGACGCCCCCGCCGTCGGCACCGGGGAGCCGACGGTGGCCAGGACCGGCCAGACGCGCGGCGACACCTGCCACCTCGACGTCATCGACCGGTGGGGCAACATCGTCTCCGCGACGCCCTCCGGCGGATGGCTGCAGTCCTCGCCCACGATCCCGGCGCTGGGGTTCTGCCTCGGCACGCGCCTGCAGATGACGTGGCTCGAGCCGGGACATCCGTCCTCCCTCACCCCGGGCAGGCGGCCTCGGACCACCCTCACACCGACCCTCGTCCTGCGGGGCGGTGCACCGGAGTTCGCGATCGGGTCTCCCGGCGGCGACCAGCAGGATCAGTGGCAGCTTCTCGCCCTGCTGCGCATCATCGTCGGCGGGTACTCCCCCCAGCAGGCGATCGACGCGCCGGCACTGCACACGACGTCCATGCCGGAGTCGTTCTGGCCGCGCACGTGGAGCCCTGCCGGCGCCGTGGTCGAGAACCGGCTCGGCGAGGCGCTGATCGATGGGCTCGAGCGCCGCGGGCATCGGGTCACGCGCGCGGGCGACTGGGCTCTCGGGCGTGTATCGGCTGTCGGGCGGGATGTCGCGACAGGCGTCCTGTGGGGCGCGGCGAATCCGCGCGGCATGCAGGGGTACGCCGCCGGACGCTGATCCCCTCAGGCCGCGGCGCGCACCGCAGGCCCCACGTAGCGAGCCGACGGGCGGATGATCTTCGGATCGCGCGCCTGTTCGAGGATGTGCGCCGTCCAGCCGATGGTGCGCGCGACCGCGAACGTCGGGGTGAACATCGTCCGCGGAATGCCGCACTGCTCCATCACGAGGGCCGCCCAGAACTCGACGTTGGCGTGCAGTTCGCGGCCCGGCTTCGCCTCCGCGAGAAGCTGCTCGGCGCTCTCCTGGAATCGCAGCGCGAGTTCGACCCGCGGTCCACCCCTGCGCAGGGCGACGCGCCGCATCAGTTCTGCTCGGGGGTCGGCCGTCCGATACACCGCGTGACCGAATCCCATGAGCCGCCGGCCGGCGTCGAGCTCGCCGCGGATCCACGGTTCGACGCGGTCGGCGGTGCCCGCGGCATCAAGACCGTCCAGGGCCCGCGACGGCGCCCCGCCGTGCAGCGGGCCCGTGAGTGCGCCGAGCGCACCGGTGAGGCACGCCGCGACATCGGCGCCCGTCGAGGCGATGACGCGAGCAGTGAACGTCGACGCGTTGAACCCGTGGTCCATCACGGCGATCAGGTACGCCGTCAGCGCGCTCTCCGTCGCCGCGTCGGGGATGACGCCGGTGATCTGGTGGAGGTAGTTCGCCACGACGCCGCGCCCCTCCAGGGCCGGCAGCACCTCCTCGCCGCGTCCGCGCCGCCAGAGCGCGGCGACGAGCACCGGCGTCGCGGCGGCGAGGCCGATCGCATCACTCAGTCGCTCTCCCTCGTCGAGGTCGTAGAGAGGGCGGATGCCGCGGCGTGCGCCGAGCAGGGGCCACGAGCCCGCCAGCCCGGCCAGCACACCCGGGCTCACCGACGACACCGCCCTCGCAACGGCGTCGATGTCGGCCTGTCGCCCGGAGGTGGCCTCGGCGATGCGGGTCGCGAACGCGCCACGCGAGCCCTCGGTAGCCGCCTCGCCGGTGACGAGCAGCTGCCAGGCGTCCTCGAAGGTCGCCGTCTCCGCGAGATCGATCGCGGAGTGATCGCGGTACTGGTAGAAGCCCTCCGCTCCGCGCACGTCGCTGACCGCGGTGTCGGCGACCACCACGCCGGCGAGGCCGCGCGGTGCGTCGATGACGGTGGTACGAGTGGTGATGGTCATGGCTCCTCCTGTCGTTCGTCGGGGCGCCCGCTGCGCTGGGGGGCCGTTCCCGCTACAGTCAGTGTCGGAACATGACTGTACTTTCGTCAATCTTGATCGGATCAATGTGATGGACGACCTCCCCCGTCTGAACGCCGCGGAGGCGGCCGCACGACTGGGAGTCAAGCCGGAGTCGCTCTACGCCTACGTGTCGCGGGGAATGCTGTCGCGGGAGCGCGATTCGAGCGGCTCGTGGTTCGACCCTCTCGAGGTCGAGGCCTTCGCTCGCGGGCGACGGCGCTCCCCCACGGCACCGCCCGGCACCCCCACCCCGGGCACCCCGCTCATGGTCCTCGACACGAGCCTCGCCCACATCGCCGAGGACGAGCTGCACTACCGCGAGCGGTCCGCGGCCCGGCTCGCGCGCGAGGCGTCGTACGAGGAGGTCGTCGAGTGGCTCTGGGGCGCACCACCGCTGCGGCCCCCGTCACCCGCGGACCTGGCCGTCGCCCGGCGCACGGCCGCCGCCCTCGGTGCGACCGCGTCCCCGCTGGACCGCCTTCACGTGGCGGTCACCGCCCTCGCGGCCACGGATCCGCTGCGCGGCGACACCGAACCGTCCGAACTCCCCCGGGTCGGCGCGCGGCTGCTCGGCGGACTCCCGGCCGCGCTCGCCGATGCCGGTGAGCCGGCTGCCGTGGCGCAGACGCTGTGGCGCGCGCTCGCTCCGCGCGAGCTCCCGGGCGGCCCGCGCATCCTCGATGCAGCCCTCATCCTCATGATCGACCACGATCTCGCCGTCTCGACGCTCGCCGCGCGTGTCGCCGCCTCCGCTCGAGCCGGCGGGTACGCCGTCGTCGCCGCGGCGCTGGGCGCGTTCGACGCGCCGCTGCACGGCACCGCGAGCCGTGCTGCCGCGCACCTGCTGCGTGCCGTGCGCGACGGCGACACTCCGACCGCCGCCATCGCTCGCGCAGTCCGCGACGCCGGCCGCGGCATCCCGGGCTTCGGCCAGCCGCTGTACGCCGCGGGCGACATGCGGGCGGCGGTGCTGCTCGACCTGCTGCGAGACGCCCCGCACAGCGCGGGCGTGCTCACCGCTGTGGACGCCGTCGCCGACGAGGTGGCGCGCCGCGCCGATGCACAGCCGAACCTCGATCTCGCTCTGGCGGCACTGACGCTGTGGGCCGGCATGTCCGACGAAGCCGGTTCGGCGATCTTCGCGATCGGGCGGATCGCGGGTTGGATCTCCCACGCTGTCGAAGAATACGATCAGCGCCCGATGAGGCTGCGGCCGCGTGGTCGCTACGTCGGCCCGGCTCCGGAATGAGTCCGACGCATCCAGCTCACGACCAAGGGGGCGAGGTCGGCGCCGATCTCGGCGGCCGCTCGCTTGCGCCCTTTCACCTCGAAGGAGTGCCCGCCGCCGTCGATCCAGGTGATCTCGGCGGCGCGGCATGACGCCACAGCCTCCTCGAGCTGCTCGTGCGGGTCGATGAACGGGTCGTTCGTGCCCTCCACGAACAGCTGCGGCTGCGGCACGTCCGGCAGGTGGGCGGTGCGCGCCTTGTCAGGACTCCCCGGCGGGTGCAGCGGGTAGCCGAGGTAGACCAGCCCGACCGGATCGATCGCGCCTTCGGCCGCCGCCATCGACGCCATGCGCCCGCCGTAGGACTTGCCCATCGCGAACACCGGTGCGCCCGCGGCACGGTCTGCCAGATCGGCATGGACCGCGGACCACGTCGCGACGGCGTGCGCTGCGGGTCCCGGCATCCGCCTCCCCGCTTCGCTGTAGGGGAAGTTGAAGCGCAGCGCTGCGACGCCCTCCCTGACGAGCGCGTCGGCGAAGCCGGTGAGGAACGGATGCCGATGCCCCGCGCCCGCCCCGTGCGCGATGGCCACGAACGCCCACGCCGACGGCGGCACGACGAGATCGACCGACACCTCGGCACTCCCGTTGGGGAGCGCGACGGTGATCCTCGAGGAATCCCCGCCTGCGCTCATGCGCGCTCGCTGTCGTCGGCGCGCGAGGCGTCGGCCCGCTCCGGCTCCTCGGTGCCGGCAGCCTGCTCGGTGCCGGAGGTCGTCGGGGATCCACCGGTGTCCGGGTCGGCGGGAGCCGCGGTCTCGGGGCCTGACTGCGCGTCCGACTCGGGCTCCGGCTTCGGCATCACACGCTCACCGTACTTCGGCGGCTCGGTCGCCTGCGGCGCCGGTGTCGCGGTCGGCGCCGGCACGGCAGGTGCCGCCGGGACGGCGGAGGCCGCGGCCGCGGCCTGCGGGCCGAGCACCTGACGGGCACGTCCGAGGCTGCTGTCGGTGACCGTGACCTCATAGTGGTCGGCGACGACCTGCATGACCGAGGCATAGTCCCGCCTGCGGCGCACCAGCGAGTACGCGACGATGCTCAGCAGCATTCCGATCGCGATGCCCACGAACAGGACGCCGACGAACGCCTGGATCGGAACGGACGGCGAGCCGATCACCAGGATCGCCGAGAAGAGCAGACCCAGCAGGAGCCCGTTGACCGCACCCGATCGTGCCGCCGACGCGTAGCCCAGGCGGCCGGTGATGCGCTCGATCGAACGCAGGCCCTGCCCGACGATCGCGATGTCTCGCGCGGGGATGTCGGCCGCGATGAGCGACGACACCGCCTTCTGCGCGGCCTCGTACGTCGGGAAGCTCGCCACGGTCTGCCCGACAGCGTCGGAACTCTGAGGAGAGCGCCCTCCCATCATGGTCATCTCCCCATCCTCCCACGGCGCGCGGACTACGCTGGGACGTGTGAGCACGCAGAGGGTTTTCGTCGCGCGCCTGTCCGGGTGCTCGGTCTTCGACCCCGCCGGCGATCGTCTCGGCAAGGTCCGCGACGTCGTCGTCATCTATCGCAAGGACGATCCTCCGCGCGTGATCGGTCTCATGGTCGAGATCCCCGGTCGCCGCAACGTCTTCGTCTCGATCGGCCGCGTCACCTCGATCGCGACCGGCCAGGTCATCACCACGGGCCTGATCAACGTGCGTCGCTTCCAGCAGCGCGGCGGCGAGGTGCGGGTCATGGCGGAGCTGCTCGGCCGCAAGGTGTTCTTCGCCGACGGATCCGGCACGGCCGTGATCGAGGACGTCGCCATCGAGCGCAACCGCCTCGGCGAATGGGACGTCGGGCAGCTCTTCCTGCGCAAGCCGAAGACGAGCGCCTCGCCCTTCGCGAAGGGGCCGACGACATTCGCCAACTGGGATGCCGTGCGCGAGAGCCAGGTGCCCGGCGAGGCGCAGTCCGCCGAGCAGCTGGTGGCCACGTACTCGGAGCTGCGCCCCGCCGATCTGGCGAACACGCTGCTCGAGCTGCCGGAGGAGCGCCTGCTGGAGGTGGTGGAGGAACTGCCCGACGACCGGCTCGCCGACGCCCTCGAGGAGATGCCCGAGGAGGAGCAGGTCCACATCCTCGAAGCCCTCGACGACGAGCGCGCCGCCGACATCCTCGACGCCATGGAGCCGGACGACGCCGCCGACGTGCTGGGCCAGCTCCCGGAGGACCAGCGCGAGGAGCTGCTCGAGCTCATGGAGCCCGAGGAGGCCGAGGATGTCCGTGCGCTGCTGAAGTACGGCCCCGACACCGCGGGCGGGCTGATGACGAGCGAGCCCATCGTGCTCTCGGCCGACGCGACGATCGCCGAGGCGCTCGCCCTCATCCGCCGGCACGAGCTGCACCCGGCGCTGGCGGCCGCCGTCTTCGTGACGCTGCCTCCGTACGAGACCCCCACGGGGCGGCTCCTGGGCACCGTGCACTTCCAGCGCATGCTGCGCTACCCGCCTCACGAACGGCTGGGTGCCATCATCGACGACACCCTCGACCCGGTTCCGGCGACCGCCTCGGCTGCTGAGGTCGCACGCCTGCTCGCGTCGTACAACCTCGTCTCGCTTCCCGTCGTGGACCCGGCCCACCGGCTGGTCGGGGCCGTCAGCGTCGACGACGTGCTCGACTATCTCCTCCCCGAGGACTGGAGATCGCACGATGCCGAGGAGGATGAACGCCCGGCACCCGAATCCGTCCCGACCACGACCGCCAGCATTCCGAGGAGGCGCTGATGATGGCACGCAACACCCGCCAGCCGTCGCTCGACGCTCCCCGGGGCCGCTCGGGGATGCTCCAGCGCTCCGCGCAGCCGTCCAGCGACCGGTTCGGGCGCTTCTCCGAGGCGTTCGCCCGGGCGATGGGCACATCGGGCTTCCTGATCGGCATGACGATCTTCGTCGCCGTCTGGCTGACGTGGAACATCTTCATGCCGCCACAGCTGCAGTTCGATCCCGCGGCGACCAATTTCACGCTGCTCACGCTGATCCTGTCGCTGCAGGCGTCCTACGCCGCTCCCCTGATCCTCCTCGCGCAGAACCGGCAGGACGATCGGGACCGCGTGCAGATCGAGCAGGACCGTCAGCGCGCAGAGCGCAACCTCGCCGACACGGAGTACCTCGCGCGCGAGGTCGTCGCGCTGCGCATGGCCGTCAACGACTTCGCGGATCAGGTCGTCACTCGCGACGTGCTCCGCAGTGAGCTGCGCACGCTGCTGGACAAGCTCGAGAGCGCGCACGAGGTCGAAGACGGCGCCGCGCGATGACAGCCGTTTCCGCGGACGCCGTCCGCGCGGCCGTCGGGGCCGTGTCCGACCCGGAACTGCGTAGGCCGATCGGCGAGCTCGATATGGTCCGGGAGATCTCGGTGGACGGCGCCACCGCGCATGTCGCGATCGCTCTGACCATCGTCGGGTGTCCGGCTGCCGACCGGATCGCATCGGAAGTGCGCGCCGCCGCGGCATCCGTTCCCGGCATCGCGGAGGTCGCACTCGAGATCGGCGTGATGACGCCGGCCGAGCGGCACGCGCTCACCGAGCGCCTGCGCGGCGGCCGCGCCCGCGAGATGCCGTTCGGTCCGGGAACCCTCACGCGTGTCATCGCCGTGACCAGCGGCAAGGGCGGCGTCGGCAAATCGACGGTCACAGCGAACCTGGCCGTTGCACTGGCGGCCCGCGGGCTCGCGGTGGGCCTCATCGACGCCGACGTGCACGGCTTCTCGATCCCCGCTCAGCTGGGTCTGGTCGCGGCCGACGGATCCGCGCCGCAGCCCACCCGTGTCGACGACCTCATGCTGCCACCGGTCGCGCACGGCGTGAAGGTCATCTCGATCGGCATGTTCCTGCGGCGAGGCGACGGCGACGCGCCGGTAGGCGCCGTCGCCTGGCGGGGCCCGATGCTGCATCGCACGGTGCAGCAGTTCCTCACCGACGTCTACTTCGGCGACCTCGACGTGCTGCTCCTGGATATGCCGCCGGGCACCGGTGACGTCGCCATCTCGGTCGGCCAGCTGCTGCCCAACGCCGAGGTCCTCGTCGTCACCACCCCCCAGGCGGCTGCCGCCGATGTCGCCGTGCGAAGCGGCGTCGTGGCGAGGCAGACCGGCCAGCGCGTGATCGGCGTGGTCGAGAACATGTCCGGGATGACTCTTCCCGACGGAACGACCATCGACGTGTTCGGCGCCGGCGGCGGCGCGGCGGTCGCCCGGTCGCTGTCGCAGCCCGAGGCGGAGGTGCCCCTGCTGACGTCGGTGCCGCTCAGCCCGACCTTGCGGACGGACGCGGATGCCGGGACTCCGGGAGTCATCGCGCACCCCGACGATCCCGCCTCCCGGGCGATCGCGGCTCTGGCCGAGACTCTCGCTCAGACTCCGCGCGGGCTGTCGGGCCGTTCGCTGCCGTTCCGTCCGCGCTGAGCGGGGCCGGCGGTCACGTCGCCTCGCTGTCGTACGGCGGAGGGCCGTCGACCGGGCCGCGGAACGGAGAACGGACGGGAGTGGTCGGCGGCGCAGGAGCGGCCTCCGACGTCCGAGGCGAGGCGATGCTCGCCACCGGCGCATCGTCCAGCAGCGCCTCGCGGATGATCCGCCGCGGGTCGTATTGCCGTGGATCGAGTGTGCGCCAGTCGACGTCGTCGAAGTCTTCGCCCATCTCGTCGCGCACGCGCGTCCGCGCGGTCGTCACCCACGTCCTGGCCCGCTTGGTCAGGCCTGCGAGCGCCTCCGCGTAGCGCGGCAGCCGCTCGGGCCCGAGGATGAGTGCCGCGACGAGTCCGATCAGCAGGAGCTTCTCGATCGTGAGGCCGAAGATCATGACTTCAGATTACCGCCGTGCCTGTGCGGCCAGCGCCGCGGGGCCGCGTAGGCTGGCGAGCGGAGGATTCCGATGGGAGAGCAGAACGCGAACCAGCGGTTCGTCGACGAGGCGACGAGCGAGCCGGAGCATATCTCGCGTGCGCGCGCACATGCACTCGAGCTCGGCGCGGCACCCGTGAGCCCCGCGATCGGCGCCCAGTGCGCGGTCATCGCCGCGGTGTCCCAGGCGCTCAACATCGTCGAGATCGGCACGGGCGCCGGCGTCTCCGGCCTGTGGCTCCTCCACGGCTCTCCGCGAGCGACGCTCACCACCATCGACAAGGAGCCCGAGCACCTCGGCGCTGCCCGCCAGGCGTTCGCCGAGGCCCGGATACCTCCGGCGCGAGCCCGGTTCATCACCGGCCGGGCCGCGGAAGTGCTCCCTCGCATGAACGAGGCCTCCTACGACATCGTGCTCGTCGACGCCGACCCCGAGGGGGTCATCGAGTACGTCGAACACGGCCTGCGCCTCGTGCGCGCCGGCGGGACCGTGCTCGTCCCCCGCGTGCTCTCCGGCGGCGCGGTCGCCGATCCGGTGCGGCGCGACCCGGTCACCACGGCCTACCGCTCACTCATCCAGGAGACTCAGGCCTCCCCCGCGGTGATCGGCGCTCTCTCGATCACGGGCGAGGGGCTGCTGCAGCTCACCACCGTCGGCACGTCCTGACGCGTTCCGCATGCGGGAACGCGAACGGCCGGTCCGATCGGACCGGCCGTTCGCGTAACGAGCGATTACGCGGCGTTGACGACGCCCCCCAGGACGTCGTAGAGCTCCTTGGCCTCAGCGTCGTTCACCGAGACGACCAGACGACCGCCTCCCTCGAGCGGCACGCGCACGATGATGAGTCGACCCTCCTTCACGGCCTCCATCGGCCCGTCTCCGGTTCTCGGCTTCATGGCTGCCATTGCGGCTCCTTTTCATCGATGGTCTGCACTTCGAGTTTATCGTGAGGGCCGACGCCCCGGGCACGCCTGGGGAAAGCGGCATCCGTCATCCGGCGTCATGGCACTTGCCAGTTGCTGCTGCCCAGCGCGTACATGTTGTAGATCCACCACCACTGACCCAGCAGGCACGCCAGGAGGACACCCACCCGCCACGCTCGCGAACGCGGAACCGCGAACGCCCCCCATAGCGGTGACAGCGGCACCAGCAGCCGGAAGATGCTCGACTGCGGGAAGAAGACGAGGAGCAGATAGACGAGGTAGCTCGCGCTCCACAGACGGATCTCGACGCCCAGCCTGCGCACCTGGGGCAGAGCGATGAGTGCGACCGCGATCAGCAGTACCCCTGCGGCGACCACCGCGTACCCGAGCGCGAGCGGCAGGCGCCACATCGTCTCGAACCAGAAGGACACCCCGGCCAGGAACGGCTCGAGCGGAACGAACGTCGCATCTCCCGCGATCCAGTTGCGACGCCAGGCCATCTCGGTGGCGAGATACGCGTCGGGGCTGCCCGTCACCGACGCGGCGATCACCTGCCAGGCGAAACCGGCGACGGCAGCAAGCAGGCCGGCCACGATGATGTGGGCGATCTCGGGGCCGCGGAGCGGCTCTCTGGCGCGCGTGATCCAGCGCCAGATCCCGAAGAGGGCCAGGAACAACGCGAACGCCAGCACTCCCGGACGGGTGAAGGCCATGAGAGGGATCAGCACGTACAGCCAGACATAGCGCCGACGGGTCACGGCCAGCAGCGCACAGAACAGCCACAGAAGGTTCAGCGCCTCGGCGTACCCGATGTGGAACAACGCCGCCAGCGGCCCGCATGCGAAGAAGGTCACCGCCCAGAGAGCGGCGGACTCTTCCAAGCGGGGACGCAGCAGGTGATAGAGGGCGACGGATGCCCCGTACCCGGCCACGAGCGACACGATCAGCGCGCCGGCGGACCACTGGCCGAAGGGCAGGGACACCACCTGTGAGAGCCAGGGGTAGATCGGAAGGAACGCCCACGCGTTCTCGGCGACCTGCCCGGATTCTGTCAGCGGCAGG
>Ga0160448_100634_pt1 | contig 11820 bp, 12 predicted proteins | sample HID1973M_E1MG_FD_108269 | JGI IMG/M metagenome (GOLD analysis project Ga0160448, IMG submission 108269) | Enriched mosquito-associated microbial communities from UW Madison campus, WI, USA - HID1973M_E1 MG | ecosystem: Host-associated > Arthropoda: Insects > Digestive system > Unclassified ...
ACAGCGTGACGCCGGTGCCCGTCGCGGCGCCCGCGCCGCCACCCGCGGTGCGGATCGACGGCGTCTCCAAGCGCTTCGGCTCCGGGCCGGTCGTGCTCGACGACGTGTCGCTCGACATCGCGCCGGGCGAGTTCGTGTGCCTGCTGGGCGCGTCGGGATGCGGCAAGTCCACACTGCTGAACCTCATCGCGGGCCTCGACCGCCCCTCCGCGGGCCGCATCGAGACTCCTGACGAGGGCTCGGCGGTCATGTTCCAGGAGTCGGCGCTCATGCCGTGGCTCACGGCCCGCCGCAACGTCGAGCTGGCCCTGCGTCTGCGCGGCGTCCCGCGCGGGGAGCGACGGGAGAAGGCGCTGTCGCTGCTGGATGCCGTGAACCTCGCGGATGCCGCCGAGAAGCGTCCTCACGAGCTGTCGGGCGGCATGCGCCAGCGCGTCGCACTCGCCCGCGCTCTGGCTCAGGACCGGCCCGTGCTCCTGATGGACGAGCCGTTCGCGGCGCTGGACGCCATCACCCGGGATCTCCTCCACGAGGAGCTCGAGCGGGTGTGGCGCGCCACCGGCCGCACCATCGTGTTCGTGACGCACAACGTGCGCGAGGCAGCCCGCCTCGGCCAGCGCGTCGTGCTGATGGGCAGCCGCCCGGGCCGCATCGTGCAGCAGTGGCAGATCGCGAAGACCACGGGCCGTCGTATCGAGTCCCCCGAGGTCGCCGCCCTGTCGGTGGAGATCACCGAGCAGCTGCGCAGGGAGATCCGCCGAAATGCCGCATGACACCACCGCGACCATCGCTCGCGACACGCTCGACGCGAACTCGGTGCTGCCCGACGACCTCCGCAGCCTCTCCACGGGCCTGGACCGCCTGCAGACCGACGCCGAGCGCGGCCCGAGCCGCTGGCGGCGCTTCGCCCAGAGCGTCGTGCCGCCCGTCGTCTTCGTCATCCTCCTGATCGTCGCGTGGCAGCTCTACGTCGTGATCGCGGAGCCCCGCCCCGACAAGGTGCCCAGCCCCGCCGACGTGTGGAACGCGCTCGGCCTCGCATGGGACACCGGCCGCCTGCAGGAGGCGGTCGCGACGAGCCTCGAGCGCGGCGTCGTCGGCTTCCTCATCGCGATCGTCGTCGGCACGCCCGTCGGCCTGCTGCTGGCCGAGGTTCGCCCGATCCGCCGCGCCGTCGGTCCGATCATCTCGGGTCTGCAGGTGCTGCCGTCCGTCGCGTGGGTGCCCGCCGCCATCATCTGGTTCGGCCTGTCGGACGCGACCGTCTACTTCGTCATCCTCATGGGCGCCATCCCGTCGATCGTCAACGGCCTCATCGCCGGCATCGACCAGGTGCCCCCGCAGCTGCGCCGCGTCGGCACGGTGCTCGGCGCCTCCCGCTGGCAGCTGGCGACCTCGGTGATCCTCCCCGCCGCCCTGCCGGGATACCTCGCCGGCCTGAAGCAGGGCTGGGCCTTCTCGTGGCGCTCGCTCATGGCGGCGGAGATCATCGCGACCGGCGGGTCCATCGGCTTCGGCCTCGGCTCGATGCTGCAGCAGTCGCGCGAGCTGGCCGACCTCGCCGGAGTGCTGGCCACGATCATCCTCATCCTCGCGATCGGCATCCTCATCGAGCTCGTGTTCTTCGGACCGCTGGAGCGACGGATGCTCAAGCGCCGCGGCCTGCTCGTCACCGGAGGTGCCCGATGACGCGGCTTCCCGACGGCGCGCCCGTGCACGAACTCCTCACGTCGCGCCAGAATCCGGCGGATCCGGGCACGGCCGAGCGGCGGGGCGAAGAATCTGAGGAGTTGGTGTCAGCGGTGCCCGCGACCGGGAAGGTGTGGCTCGTCGGGGCCGGCCCCGGCGATGCGGGGCTGCTCACCCTCAAGGGCCTGCGCGCCCTGGAGGCCGCCGACGTCATCGTGGCCGACCGCCTCGGCGCGCGCGCCGTGCTCGACGGCCTGGCGGCAGACGGCGTGGACCTGCGCGCCGAGATCGTCGATGTCGGCAAGCGGCCCGGGCACCACGCCGTGCCGCAGGACGCCATCAACGCGCTGCTCGTGGAGCTCGCCCGCGACGGCAGGACCGTGGTGCGCCTGAAGGGCGGCGACCCCTACGTCTTCGGCCGCGGCGGCGAGGAGCTGCACGCGTGCCAGGAGGCCGGGGTGGCCGTCGAGGTCGTGCCCGGCATCACCAGCGCCATCTCGGTCCCCGCGATCGCCGGCATCCCGCTGACCCATCGCGGTGTCGCCACCGCGTTCACCGTCGCCACCGCTCACGACCAGATCGAAGCCCTCGGCGGCGGCCGCGACCACACGGTGGTCCTGCTCATGGGCATCGGCACGCTCGCGAACTCCGCGATCACCCTCGCCCGCGGCCCGCGCGGAGGCGACTGCCCGGTCGCCGTCGTGGAGGACGGGTACGGGCCCGGTCAGCGCGTCACGGTCGGAACCCTCGCCACCATCGCGCACCAGGCCGCGGAACGGGGCATCCGCTCCCCCGCCGTCGTGGTCGTCGGCGACGTCGTGCGGCTCAGCCCGTACGCGCCCGCCGAACTCGCGACCCTCGATCTGTCCCAGTACGACCCCCTCGCCGCACCCGAGCGCAGCAGCCGCGCCTGACCCGGCTGCGCCCTCGCTCGCCTCCGCCCGACCGAAAGAACACCAAGTGACTTCCTCGAACCTCCGAAACCTCCGCGTCGCCATCGTCGGCGCCGGTCCCGCCGGCATCTACGCGGGCAACATCCTCACCAACTCCGTCGCCGAGGCCGGCGGCGCGGTCGCGATCGACCTGTTCGAGTCGCTCCCGGCCCCCTACGGCCTGATCCGCTACGGCGTGGCACCCGACCACCCCCGCATCAAGGGCATCGTGAACTCGCTTCACGAGATGCTGGATGCCGGCACCACGCGCTTCATCGGCAACGTCGAGGTGGGCCGCGACATCTCGATCGACGAGCTGCAGGAGCGCTACGACGCCGTCATCCTCGCCACCGGCGCCATCCGCGACGCCGTGCTCGACATCCCCGGCATCGATCTCGAGGGCTCCTACGGCGCCGCCGACTTCGTGGCGTGGTTCGACGGCCACCCCGACGTCCCCACCGAGTGGACTCTCGACCAGCGCGAGGTCGCCGTGATCGGCAACGGCAACGTGGCGCTGGACGTCGCGCGCGTGCTCGCGAAGCACGCCGTGGACCTGCGCTCGACCGAGATCGCCGACAACGTGCTCGCCGGGCTCGAGGCCTCGGCCGTCACCGACGTGCACGTCTTCGGCCGCCGCGGTCCCGCCGACATCAAGTTCACGCCCATCGAGCTGCGCGAGCTCGGCGAGGTGCCGAATGTCGACATCGTCGTGCACGACGAGGACTTCGCCCACCTCGAGGGCGTCACGCCGGCGAACAACCAGCTCAAGGTCATGCTCCGCATCCTCCAGAGCTGGCGCACCCGCGAGTCCACGGGAGCGTCGCGCCGCCTGCACCTGCACTTCTACCACTCGCCCGTCGAGGTGCTCGGCGAAGGCCGTGTCGAAGGCATCCGGTTCGAGCGCACCGCGCCCGTCGCAGCCGACGGCCGCGTGCAGGGCACCGGCGAGTTCCGCGAGATCGCGGTCCAGCAGGTCTACCGCGCTGTCGGCTACTACGGAACGCCGGTCATCGACGCCCCGTTCGACGAGAAGGCCGGCGTCGTCTCGAACGTCGAAGGACGCGTGAAGGATGCCGCGACCACCGGCGACCTCGACGCTCCGGTCATCGCCGGGCTGTATGCCACGGGCTGGATCAAGCGCGGGCCCGTCGGCCTCATCGGCCACACGAAGTCCGATGCGATGGAGACGATCGCGCACCTCGTGTCGGATGTGGAGGCCGGGGCTCTCACGGCCCCCGCCGTCGACGGCGACGTGCTGGACCTCCTGGACGAGCGGGAAGTCGCCTACACGACGTGGGGCGGCTGGCTCGCCCTGGACGCGCACGAGCGCGCGCTCGGCGCCGAGCACCTCCACACGCGTGAGCGCGTCAAGGTCGTGCCTCGCGGCGAGCAGGTCGCGATCTCGCGGGGAGCGCTCGTCCCGTGACGTATGTGATCGCCCTGCCGTGCGTCGATGTGAAGGACCGCGCCTGCATCGACGAGTGCCCGGTGGACTGCATCTACGAGGGTGAGCGGTCGCTGTACATCCACCCCGACGAGTGCGTCGACTGCGGCGCCTGCGAGCCGGTGTGCCCGGTCGAGGCGATCTACTACGAGGACGACCTGCCGGAGGAATGGCAGGACTACTACACCGCGAACGTCGAGTTCTTCGACGACATCGGGTCGCCCGGCGGTGCGGCCAAGACCGGAGCCATCGCGAAGGACCACCCGGTCGTCGCGGCGCTTCCTCCCCAAGGAGACGGCCATGACTGAGAAGACCCCGCTCGCCCGGCGCGATGCGTCCCCCGCGACCGCGGATGGTGACAGGGGAGCAGACGGGGGTTCGACCGAGGTCGACGTCGTCATCGTCGGCGGCGGTCCGGCCGGCCTGTCGGCCGCGCTCAACCTCGGCCGTGCTCGCGCGTCGGTCGTGCTGGTCGACGCCGGACGGCCCCGCAACGCGGCGACGCTGCGCTCGCACGGCTTCCTCACGCGGGACGGCGTCCCACCGCTCGAGCTGCGGAAGCTCGCGCGCGCGGAACTCGCGGCCTACCCGAACGTGCGCATCATCGACCGCACGGTCGTGACGGCGCTGCAGGAGCGCCACGGCGGCGAGGGGCTGCGGTTCATCGCGGCGCTGCAGGGCCGCGGCACCGGCATCCCGCCGGCCGTCGCCGCGCGGTCGGTGCTGGTGGCGACCGGCCTGCGCGAGACCCTGCCCGACATCGCGAGCCTTCGCGCGTTCTACGGCATGACGATCTTCAGCTGCGCCGCCTGCGACGCGTGGGAGCTGCAGGACCGGCGGCTCGCCCTCATCGGCGAGACCCGCGACCTCGCCGCGCGCGCCCGGCTCATCGCCCGGTGGACCGATCGGCTCACGGTCTTCACCAACGGGTCCGACGCCGTCGACACGGTCGAAGAGGCCGAGCTCGCGGCATCCGGGATCGTCGTGGACCGACGCGTCATCGACGACCTCGAAGGCGACCGCGGCACGGTCACGGCCGTCCGCCTCGCCGGCGGCGAGCGCGTCGAGATCGACGGCGGATTCGTGCGGCCGCAGTGGCACCCCGCCCTCGATTTCGTCGGCGGCATCGATCTCGATCGCGACGGATTCGGCAACCTGGTGACCGACCGGTCCGGTCGCACCTCGGTGCCCGGCCTGTACGCCGCGGGGGATGCCGCGTCCCCGGGCCCGCAGCAGCTCATCGTCGCCGCGGGTCAGGGCGCCCGCGCCGCCGCGGTCCTCGTGCACGATCTCGTCGGGGTGCGCACCGCGCACTGACCCTCGCGCGCCGTCTTCAGCGTGCGCATCCGGTCGCCCGCCTGGCCCTGCGCGGCAGTTCGGGCCAGGTGAACCCACGGGCGCCGTCGCGGTACGCGCCGGCGGAACCCGGGCGCCTGTCAGCCGGCGTGGGTGGCGGCGGCGTCGCCCAGTGCGTCACGACCGGGCGTGAGCATGTCGCGCACCTGATCGCCGTTCGTGAGGGCGGGCGTCACGGTGTCGGGCCAGTCCGCGATCTGCTGCTCGGCCCAGTCCGCCCACGAGACGATGTGCTCGTAGTGGCCGATCATGAACGTGTTGGCCAGCGCGAACAGGTGCTTGCGCTCGGGGAACGTGCCCCCGGTCGCGCTGATGTAGGCGGCGTAGCGTGCGAACATCTCCCGGTACGCGAGAGCCTGCTCACGGGTGCGCGCGAGGGTCGCGCGCAGATCCTCGAGGGAGCCCTGGTCCGACAGCAGCACCCGCACCATGCCCTCGAACTCGACGGTGGGCGGACGCACGGGGGTGCTCAGCCACGCCCCGAGCGCCTCGCGGCCTTCGGGCGTGATGGAGTAGATCGTGCGGGCCCGCTTGCCGGTGTGCTCCTGCCGCGTCTGGACGTACCCGGCGGCGTGCAGACGGTTCAGCACGGCGTAGCGCCCGCGATCTGCCGACGGCCACAGCTCCGAGACGCCGCGCCCCAGCTGCTCGGCGAGCTGGTACGCCGACCAGTCGCGCCCGGCCAGGAGGCCCAGGGTGAGATAGCCCGTGATCGAGGGTTCGCGATCGGGCACGGCAACGCTCCCTTCCCCGCCGGCTCGGGTCGCCGTCGCGGAACGTAAAGGGTATCCCGCCGTTGCGGGAACGTCCCTATACTGCAGATTGCAGTATACGGCGGCGCGCCATCCTGTGTGGGGACACGGACCGCGCCGCGGGTGGGCCTGACGTGTGGGGACGGGGTCTCACCCCAGCGGCGGGCGATCTGGGGATCGCCCGCCGCACATCTGTGCGACCGTCAGCGCCGGGTCTGCTCCGACCTCGCCACCGCCGGCGGTGCGCGACGCGCCGCGAGCCGGTTCCAGCTCGAGGTCGCCGCAATCGGCCAGTCACCTCGCCTCGTGCACGAGGCGATGCGCCTGCAGGGCGAGGCGGGCCTCTTCGCTGGATATGCCTGCGGGAGCAGGAGTAGCGTGACCGCAGCGCCATCGCCCGCACGCGGGTGATCGACGCCATCCGCGAGGCCGCGCCCGACCCGGCCCGCGCGGAGACGATCTCACATATCAACAGCGCCTTCGAATGGCTCATCGACGAGCGAGCGCGCATCGACGCGCGCACCGAGGACGCGGCATCCGACCCGAAGGACGTCCCATGACCACCATCGCGACACGGTCGCGACCGGTTCCGGCCACGGAGTCCGGCGCCTGGCCACGATCGACGACCCCACGCACGAGCAGTTCCGCGACTACACGACGCTGGAGTGGTGGCGGGTCCCCGCGACGACGGGCGCACGGCACCTCACCGGCCCGTACGTGGATTACGTGTGCACGGACGACTACACCGTCACCACCACCACGCCGGTCGTGCGCGACGGGGCGATGGTCGGCATCGTCGGCGCGGACGCCCTGGTCGACCGTCTCGAGCGCGTACTGCTGCCGGTCCTGCGCGCCGGCGACTCCCCCGCGACCCTGGTCAACGCGTCCGGGCGGGTCGTCACCTCGACAGACGCCCGGCGGGAGCCGGGGTCGATGCTGCGTGCCGACGGTCTCGCCGCCGCCGTGCGGGCACTGTCGCCGGAGCCGGTCCGCCTGCCCGACGGCGCCTCGGTGCTCACCTGCGGAGACACGTCGCTCGCACTCGTCGTCGGACGCTAGCCCGCGGCGGCGCATGGGGAAGGATGGCAACGATGTCCACGCCGACCGACTCCGCGCGCGATGAGCTGCGCGCCCTCCGCGAGCGCGCGTACGGGCGCGACGCGGACATCCACGACGACCCCGCCGCACTGGCGCGCCTGAGCGAGCTCGAGGAGCAGGCAGCGGCCGCGAGCGCCGCCGTCATCGCCGCGACTGCGCGGATCGCGACGAACGGCGGCCCGGCGCGCAGCACCGACCCGCAGATCCTCGCCGACGCCCCGGGGGCGGCGGCGCGCGGCCCCCTGCCTCAGGCGAGGCTCTCGCCGCCTCCGCTTGCCCCGGACACGGTGCCGACCAACGGCGACCGGCCGCACTCCGCCCCGGCCGGCGTGGACGAGCCGGTGCCCCTCGCGGCGACGGACGGGGAGACGGATGCCGCGGCCCTGCCCGCGGCGCCCGAGGACGTCGCCGCGGACGGTGACGACGCCGCGGCGGAGGAGGACTCCGCCACGGCACCCGCCCGTCCCTGGTGGAGGAGACGCGTCCCGGTCCTCTGGGCCGCCTCGGTGGCCGCCGCGCTTCTGGTGGGGGTCGGGCTGACGCTGTTGGTGCAGAGCCTGGAGGCGGGCAGGGTGGGGGTCCTGCAGGTGGACCCCGAGGCCGATTGGCCGGAGCAGGTGTGGGGCGGTCCGACCGAGGATTCCCTGGCGTTCGAGACCTTCTACGGAGTGTCGGTGCTGTCGCAGCCGCAGGTGACGGGCGACGGCACGGAGGGGCCGGTCCCCTGCCTCATCGTCTTCAGCGGCGTCGGCGACAACCCCTCCTACCTGGGCGGCGCGTGCGGCGCTGGTCCCTTCCCGGCCCAGGCGGCGCTCGTCGTGGGGCGTCAGGCTCCGTCAGAGCTGCGTGACCGCTTCCCCGAGGGGACCGCGCTGCAGTTCGTGCTCGACGGCTCGCAGGTGCACGTCTACGCGCGGGAGCCCGGCCTCGTGCAGCCGACGCCCTGAGCGTTCAGGCGCCGCGGCTCCCGGCATCCGTCGCCCCGACATCGGTGCGATGGAAGTTCTGGAACGAGCGGGATGCCGTCGGCCCGCGCTGCCCCTGATACCTGTTGCCGTACGGGCCCGAGCCGTACGGGCTCTGGGCCGGCGAGGTGAGGCGGAAGTAGCAGACCTGGCCGATCTTCATGCCCGGCCACAGCTTGATGGGGAGGGTGGCGACGTTCGAGAGCTCCAGCGTGACGTGGCCCGAGAAGCCGGGGTCGATGAACCCCGCGGTCGAGTGGGTCAGCAGGCCCAGCCGTCCGAGGGAGGACTTGCCCTCGAGCCGGGCCGCGATGTCGTCGGGCAGCGAGATCTGCTCGAACGTCGAGCCCAGCGCGAACTCCCCCGGGTGCAGGATGAACGGCTCTTCGGGGTCGACCTCGATGAGGCGCGTGAGCTCGGGCTGATCCTCGGCGGGGTCGATGAACGGGTACTTGTGGTTGTCGAACAGCCGGAAGTACCGGTCGAGCCGCACGTCGACGCTCGAGGGCTGCACCATCGAGGGATCCCACGGGTCGAGCCCGATGCGCCCCGCGTCGATCTCGAGCCGGATGTCGCGGTCACTGAGCAGCACGGAGCCAGCCTATCCGGAGCGTGCTGTTATGCTGGCCGGGCGCCGTAACAGGTGCACGAACGCCGGGCTCCCGGCGTCCGGGGCTGTAGTTCAATGGCAGAACTTCTGCTTCCCAAGCAGACAGCGCGGGTTCGATTCCCGTCAGCCCCTCCATGTCCCCCGCGATCGCCGCCCACGAATACTCGCCCTGGGATTTCTGGAGCGAGGCGAGCAGGTCCGAGCGTGACGCGCAGCTCGCCCTCCAGCAGACGGTCGTCGCCGGGCGTCCGGATCACGAGCTCGGCGAGCAGTGCTTCATCTCGGAACTCGCCTCGATCGACAACGACGCGCTGCGCCTGGGCGACCGCACCTACATCGCGGCGGGCGCATACCTCACCGGCGACCTCCGCGCCGGCGCCGACTGCAGCATCAACCCCTACACGGTGATCCGCGGCCGTGTCGCGATGGGCGACGGCGTTCGCATCGGGGCGCACACCTCGATCCTCGGATTCAACCACTCGATGGAGTCGGGCACGCCCGTCTTCCGCCAGCCCCTCACCTCGAAGGGCATCGAGATCGGCGACGACGTGTGGATCGGGTCGCACGTCGTGATCCTCGACGGCGTCCGCGTGGGCTCGCACTCGGTGCTCGCCGCCAGCGCCGTCGTGACCAAGGACGTCCCCGCCGGCGCCGTCGTCGGCGGCAACCCGGCGCGCTTCATCCGCTGGCGCGTCGAGCCCGACGACACCGGCATCGCCCCCGATGCGGCGGCGGATGCCGCCGCACGCGGCACGACCGGTACCACCGGCACCACCGGGACGACCCACCCCGGGGGTGGCGACCCGTCCGGCACGACCGGCACGACCGGCCCCGGCGACCCGTCCGGCACGACCGGCACGACCGGCACGACCGGCACGACCGGCCGCGGGGGCGGCGAACCGGACGGGGCCGCAGCCGACATCGACGCCGGCGAGTCCGCGGACTCCTCGGCCGTGAACCCCCACGACCTCGCGAGCGTTTCCCGCACACCGACTTCGCCCGCGGCGACGACCGCCTCCGAAGACGCGGCAGGACTGGCCGAGCGACTCTCCGAGCTGGCGAGGCGCGCGCGGGTCGAGGCATCCGCGGTCCTCCAGCGGTCATGGAACGACGACCTCGGGCTCTTCGCGGACCGCCCGGGTGCCGCGCCCACCGTCCGGGCGCAGGCCGATGCGATCGAGATCGCCGACCTGCTGCTGGGAACCGCGCCTGCCCAAGCCCCCGTCGACACGCAGATCCGCCGCCTGCAGGGATGGCAGGACGCCGCCACAGGCGCCGTGGCCCCCCTCGATGCGAACGGGCGCCAGCAGGAGGGCCTCGGCTTCTCGCACGAGGACGTCGCCTACCACGTGCTGAGCACGGGGTACGCGCTGGATCTGCTCGGGTCGGCGTTTCCGGCTCCTCTCACGTGGGTGACCGCGGCGACCCCCGAACGGGTCGTCGAGTTCTGCGAGAGCCTGCCGTGGGCCACCGACGCGTGGAGCGCCGGCCACCACATCGACGGCTTCGGCACGGCGCTTCTGTGGACGCGGCTCGCCGGCCACACGATTCCGGCCGGTGTGGAGGAGGCGCTGTTCGGATGGCTCCTGCTGAACGCCGACCCGAACACCGGCATGTGGGGGTCGGCCACTGCCGACCGGGGCCTGCTGCCGGTGGTGAACGGCTTCTACCGCGCCTCGCGCGGCACGTTCGCGCAGTTCGGCGTGCCGCTGCCGCATTCCGAGCGCGCGATCGACGCCGTACTGCGCCACGCGCGGGACCCGCGATGGTTCGCGCCGGGTGCGCGCAACGCCTGCAACGTGCTCGACGTCGCGCACCCGCTGTGGCTCACCAGAGGAACCGGCTACCGCGGCGACGAGGTGCGGGAGCTCGCGACGCGCCTCCTGTCGGACGCCGTCGCGACCTGGGTCCCCGACGCCGGATTCTCGTTCCGCGAGCCGAGTCCCGCGACCCGTGGCCTCGCCGAGACCGAGCCGGGACTGCAGGGCACCGAGATGTGGCTCGCGATCCTCTGGTACCTCGCGGACCTCGCCGGCGTGTCCGACGTGCTGGGCTACCGCCCGCGCGGGGTGCACCGCCCCGAGCCTGCGGCCGCGCTGCGCTAGGAGTGATCACCCCGGGCGATCGCCCGCCGGCTCGAGGACCAGCAACCACGACGAGTAGTGCTCGATGACCGAGCCTCCGAGCTCGACGACGGCCTCGGATGCCTCGGCCGCCTCGTCGGCCGACCACTCGCTGAAGGTGCGGAAGAGGCGCTCGACTGCGGGGGCGTCCAGCTCGATCGTCCACCGCCACGACGAGGCATCCGCCACCGAGAACAGGCCCGACGCCGTCAGCGCCGCGGTCATCGCCGCAAGGTCCTCGGCGGGCGGACCGGGGCGCTCCGGTGCGCGGCGTGCCGCGACGATCTCGGCGATACGGCGCCGGAACGGCGTGACAGGGGCTTCCGCGTCCCCGAACACGTTGCGCCACACCGCGAAGCGGCCGCCCGGGCCGAGGGTCGCCCCGACCTTCGGGAGCACGACGGACAGATCGAGCCAGTGCACCGAGGTAGCCGCCACCACGAGGTCGAACCGGCGCGGGGGAAGATCGGCGTCCTCCGCACGGGCGACCATCACCTCTGCCGAGGGGTGCGTCCGCCGGAGCAGGCTCGCCAGGCGCGGGCCCGGCTCGACGGCGGTCACGCTCAGCCCGGCGGCGAGCAGCGGACCGGTCGCCTGACCGCTGCCGGCGCCGAGGTCGAGTGCGGATCGCCCCGGCTCCAGCAGGCCGAGCAGGCGCAGCCGGTTCCACAGCGCCGCCGGGTAGGGCGGCCGCGCTGCGTCGTACTCCTCGGCCCCCTCCTCGAAGTGCGTCGAGCCGGCCATACGGGCGAGCGTAGCCCCGAGGCATCCGAGAGCGGTCGAGCATTCACCGCAAAAACCCCCAGTTCTGGGGATATCGCTGCGGGCGGGCATCAGATTGGGTGGAACCA
>Ga0160448_100643_pt1 | contig 11743 bp, 7 predicted proteins | sample HID1973M_E1MG_FD_108269 | JGI IMG/M metagenome (GOLD analysis project Ga0160448, IMG submission 108269) | Enriched mosquito-associated microbial communities from UW Madison campus, WI, USA - HID1973M_E1 MG | ecosystem: Host-associated > Arthropoda: Insects > Digestive system > Unclassified ...
CCGCCCACCCAGAACACCGGCTTGCCGCCCTCGCGCAGGAAGAAGACGAACAGTGCGCTGACGATGAGGATCGTCAGCGCGGTGATGATGACCGCGCGTGCCCCGAAGCGGTCGTCGAGGCGCCCGGCGATGATCGTCGACACGCCCGCGACCAGGTTGAGGGCGATGCCGAAGGCGATGACCTCGGTCGGGCTGAACCCGAACGACACCGCCGCCAGAACGCCGCCGAACGCGAACACCCCCGCGAGACCGTCGCGGTACACCGCGCTCGCGATGAGGAACCAGAACGTCGGCCGGTGCTCGCGGAACAGCGCGACGATGTCGTGCACCAGCACCACGTAGCCCTCGAAGAAGCCGACCTTGCGCCGCGAGGGATCGGCGGGCGACTCGGGCACGAGGAAGACGAACGGGAGGGCGAACAGCACCGTCCACACCGCTGCTCCCACCGCGATGAGGCGGTAGGCGAGTCCGTCCGACACGTCGAGGCCGAACCAGTCGAACGTGTTCAGCACGACGACCAGGGCGAGCGCGAGGATGCCGCCGATGTAGCCCATGCCCCAGCCGAGCCCGCTCACGCGCCCGATCGTCTTCGGGGTCGAGACCTGCACCAGCATCGCGTTGTAGTTGACGCCCGCGATCTCGGAGGAGACCGACCCGAGGGCGACGAGGATCGCGCCGAGCCAGAAGAACTGCGGTTCCGAGTAGACGAAGAAGAGCGCGAACTGGAGGAGCGCCAGCACCGCGGTCGCACCGACGACCCAGCGCTTCTTCGTGCCCGCCGCGTCGGCGCGCTGACCCAGCACGGGGGCGAGCAGGAGGATCAGGATGCCGGCGGCGAAGGTGACCCATCCGTACCACTCGGACAGGTCGGCGAGGGCGCCGCAGTACGCGCTCCCGGCATCGGCGGCGCTCGAGCACACGATGTCGCCGTCGGCGTTCTGCTGGGCGACGTCGGCCGGCAGGAACGCGTCCGAGACGAGGTACAGCGAGACGAAGACGAAGGTGAGGATCACCGAGTTGAACGGCTGCGTCGCCCAGTCCCACAGCGCCCACGCGAACACGCGCCGCCGCGGCACCGGCGTGTCGTCGAGACCTTCGGTGTTGAGGGCCGCGGTCGACAGCACGTGCTCGGTCGACGCGCCGGCATCCCGTGGGGTGCCGGGCTGCGAGGGCGTGCCGGGCTCGTCGGAGCCGGGGGCGGGAGAGCTCATGTCGGTCACACTAGGGCCCTTCGGTGAACTGATGCGCAATCAACGTAGCGCTCGCACGCGCCGCGGTGGTTTGCTTCGTTCATGACAGGGGAAACCGCGCCCGAGACGAAGTTCAACGGCCGACTCGCGATCCTTCTCGCGATGGCGATGTTCGTGCTCGTGGTCGACACGTCGATCATGAACGTCTCGATCTCGGCGGTGGTGACCGAGCTCGGCACGACCGCCAGCGGCGTACAGGGCGCGATCGCCCTGGAAGCCCTGGTCTCGGCGGCATTCATCCTCATCGGCGGCAAGACCGGCGACCTCATCGGACGCAAGCTCGCCTACATCCTGGGCCTGCTCGGCTACGCCGTCGGGGCGGTCGCGATGACGTTCGCGCAGAGCCTGACCGCCGTCATCATCTTCTGGGCGGTGATCGGCGGGATCGGCGCATCCCTGCTCCTCCCGTCGATGCAGTCGCTCATCCACGGCAACTTCGCCGGCGCCCACCAGAAGCGCGTCTACGCGCTGGTCGGCGCGTCGGCCGCCATCGCGGCGGCGGTCGGCCCCCTCCTGGGCGGGTTCATCACGACGTTCTGGTCGTACCGCGTCGCCTTCGCGCTCGAGGCGGTCATCATCGCGATCGTGCTGCTGGGCGTGGGTCTGGTCAAGGACGTCAAGTACACCGGCGACCGGTCGATCGATCTCGTCGGCGCTGGCCTGTCCGTCATCGGCATGGGCGGCGTCGTGCTCGGCATCCTGGTGTGGCAGGAGGGCGGCGGGTACGTCGGGCTCATCATCGGCCTCGGCGCGGTGGCGCTCGGCGGCCTGGCGTGGTGGCTCAACTCGCGCAAGAAGCGGGGCAAGCCCGTCCTGCTGGACCCTGCGCTGTTCTCCTCAAAGCCGTTCCGCACCGGCGTGAGCGGGCAGCTGCTCCAGCAGATCGCGCTCGGCGGCACGATGATCGTGCTTCCCCTCTATCTGCAGATGGTGCTCGAGTACAACGCCCTGCAGGCGGGTCTGTCGATCGCGCCGCTGTCGCTGAGCATGTTCGTGGTCGCGATCTGGGCCGGCCGCCGGGCGAAGGGACGCCCCGCGAACCTCATCCTGCTCGGGTTCTCGCTCGCCGCCGTCGGGCTGATCGCGATCGTGCCGCTCGTGCCCATCGCCGAAAGCGGCTGGTACCTCGCGGTCCCGCTCGTGGTCGCGGGCGCGGGACTCGGCCTCCTCGTCTCGCAGCTCAACAACTACACGCTGTCGCCGATCTCCGACGAGCGCGTCAGCGAGGCCGCGGGCGTCAACTCGGCCGCGGGCTCCTTCGGCCTGTCGTTCGGCCTCGCTTTCGCGGGAGCCATCATGCTCGCCACCCTGGCGGCGTCGTTCACCTCGCTCGCGTACTCGAGCACGGTGCTGAGCTCCGAGCAGCAGGAGCAGGTGGCCACCGTGCTCGAGGAGGACGCGGAGCTCATGTCGAACACCGGCCTGGAGCAGCTCCTCGCCGACGAGCCGCCGGAGGCGTCGGCCGAGGTCGTCCGCATCAACACCGAGGCCCGCCACATCGCCCTGCAGGTGGCGCTGCTCATCCCGATCCTCGCGACGGTGCTGGGCGTGCTCAACGGGCTCCGCATGCGGCGACTGCCCGACCCGAAGCCGAACGAGGCGGCGGAGGGAATACTGGGCGGGTGAGCGGTCGCGGTTGGCGACCTGGGTCCTCGTGCGCCTGAGCGGCGCGACGGTTCAGAATGAGGGGACGCCATCCGCGAGAGGGTCCGATGCCTGCACCACCTGACGTGCGGTCCGCGCTCTCGCGGTCGCTGGATCACGCGATCGTCATCATCGCACTGCTGTCGGCGCTCCTCATCGTCACCACGATCGGCCTCCTGCCGCTCGGCGGACCGGCAGGACCCCTTCTCGCAGCACTGCCTCTGATCTTCGGCGTCTACGTCGTCGCCGGGCTCATCGCGTGGCGACGACGCCCCAGCAACGGGCTGGGCTTCCTCATCCTCATCGCGGGGCTGATGGTCCTCATCGGCGGTGTCGCCAACACCGAGGTGCCCGTCCTGCTCGCGATCGGCGCGATCGGCGCGACGCTCGCCCTTCCGGCGATGGTCCATCTGCTGCTGGCCTTCCCCTCGGGAAAGCTCCCGGATCGCCTGTCGCGCACACTGGTCGTGGTGCTCTACACGGCCTCGCTCGTGCTTCAGGCGCCCGAGTACCTCCTCGACCCCGACGGGTCGTACCCGCCCTTCGCGATCGCCGACGCACCGGTCGCGGTCGCCGCCTTCGGCGTCCTGCAGACGGTCGTCGCGACCTCCGTCATGCTGGTGGTCGCCGGTGTGCTCACGGGGCGGCTCCGCCGAGCGGATGCCGCGCACCGGCGCGTGCTGATCCCGCTGTTCTCCTACGGCATCTTCACCGTCCTCTTCCTTCCGCTCATCGCCATCGCGCTGGACCGGGTCTTCCACGTCGAGCCGGCGGTGCGAGGTCTGCTGCAGTTCGCGGCGGTCGCCGGCATCCCCATCGCGTTCACGCTGGGGCTGCTGCGCGGGGGATTCGCCCGCACCGGCGAGCTGGAGGAGCTCGGCACGTGGCTCGGCACCGCCGACGCCGCGAAGGAACCGCTCGCCGCAGCGCTCGCCCGAACGCTCGGGGATCCGACCCTGCGGCTCTACTTCTGGGCAGAGGACCACACGGAGCTGCTCGACGCGGGCGGACACCGGGTGTCGGTCGAACCGGGGGTCGACCCGGGGCGCGGGTGGCAGCAGATCGTGCTCGACGGTCGGTCGATCGGCGCGATCGAGTACGACGCCGAGCTCCTGGCCGATCGTGAGCTGGTGCGCACGGCCGGCCGGATCGTCGCCATCGCGGTCGACCGCGACCGGCTCACCGCCGAGCTGCGTGCCAGTCAGACGGCGCTGCGGCGTTCGCGCGAGCGCATCGTCGAGGCGGCCGACCGCGAACGCCGCCGCATCGCGCGCGACCTGCACGACGGGCTCCAGGGGCAGCTGGTGCTGCTCGCGCTCGAAGCGCAGCAGATCGCCACGGCGTTGCCGTCGCGTGTCCCCGAGCGCGCCACGCAGCTGCGCGTCGACATCGACGCCGCCGCCGCAGATCTGCGTGCGCTCGTGCGGGATCTCGTGCCCGCCGCGCTCGTCGAACGCGGCCTCACGGCCGCCGCCGAGGACCTCGCCGACCGGATGCCCATCCCGACCGAAGTCGCCTCGGCGATCGACGACGGGGGCCTCAGCCACGTCGTCGAGGCGACGACCTACTTCGTGCTCGCCGAGGCTCTCGCGAACGTCGTCAAGCACTCGGGGGCGTCGTCCGCGAGCGTCACGCTCGGACTGCACGACGGTCGCGTGCGACTCGACGTGGAAGACGACGGGGTGGGCGGCGCCACGATCGGGACGGGGTCGGGCCTGCGCGGCCTCGCCGACCGCGTCGAGGCGATCGGCGGAACGATCTCGATCTCGAGCCCCCCAGGCCAGGGGACCCGGGTGTGGGCGGAGGTACCGTGCGGGTAGTGATCGCCGAGGACGAGGCGCTGATCAGACGCGGACTCGAACTCGTGCTCGAAGAGGCGGGCCACGAGGTCGTCGCCGGGGTGGGCGACGCGGACGCGATGACGGATGCCGTCATCCGTGACGCGCCGGACCTCGTCGTGACCGACATCCGCATGCCGCCGACGCACACCGACGAGGGGCTCGCGGCGGCGCTGCGGATCCGCCAGGAGCACCCCGGAACGGCGGTCGTGGTGCTGTCGCAGCACGTGCAGCGCCGGTATGCGCAGGACCTCCTCGCCCACGGGACGCAGCGCGTCGGCTACCTGCTCAAGCAGCGCATCGCCAATGTCGGCACGTTCCTCGACGACCTCGAGCGGGTCGCGGCCGGGGGGACCGCGCTGGACCCGGACGTCGTCGCGGTGATGGTGGGGCGCGCGCGGCATTCCGAGGCCGCGGTGAGCGGCCTCACCCCTCGTCAGCACGAAGTGCTGGCGCTGGTGGCCGAAGGGCGCAGCAACGCCAGCATCGCGAGCGCGCTGTTCCTCACCGAGAAGGCCGTCGTGCAGCACGTGTCGCGCATCTACGATGCGCTCGGCCTTCCGCTCGACGCCGAGGCGCATCGTCGCGTGCAGGCCGTCATCCGCTACCTGAACCGCGACTGAGCGCCGAAGCGACGCCGGGGCCGCAGCATCCACCCCCGAATGGAGAATGGATGCCCCGACCCGGGCGATCCGCTTCAGTCGGTGGTGCGTCGGCCCCGGCGTGCGAACCCGGTGACGAGCAGTGCGGCGCCGACGAGCACCGCGATGCCTGCGAGCCGGGCCGTCACCGACGGGTCGACGCTGCTGCCGGTGGCCGCGAGGGCGCCCGACGCGGCGGCCGGCATGGTGCGGGACGTCGGCGTCGGGGCTGGGGTGGCCGGCGTCGGCGTGACCGGCGGCTCGGCTTCGACACCGTCCGAGATGGCGCGGGTGTGCGAGGTGAGCGTGCCGGGGACGGTGCTGTCGGGAACCGTGAAGGTGCCCCCGGTGACGCGGTACCACGTACCGCCGGTCTCGAACAGGAAGTCGCCGCTGATCCTGCGGTACGCCGGCGCGAACTCGAACCATCCCTGTTCGTGGGCCGGGACGATCATCGTGGCGATCCACTTCTTGTCGGTCTCGTCGGTCTCCTCCCAGCCGTAGGCCACCTTGATGGCGACCTTGAACAGATCGAGGACGTTCGCCTCGGCGCTCGCCGAGACGTTGACCGTGTTCGTGATGGACCGGCCGCTCGCGTAGGAGAACTGGTACTCCGCGTCGTCCTCGCCGTCGTTGGAGTACGGCGGACCGAGGGGCGTGCCCGGCTCGACCAAGGCGTCGTTCGTCGCGGGAACGAAGTAGCAGGCGTCGGCCGCGTCGCCGCAGCCCGCCGACATGAGATCCCGAGCCTCGAGGGGTCCGAGCGTCTGGATCTCGGCCGTCCTGATCGTGAAGTCGACGCGGTAGTCGCCGCGCCCGCTCACCTCGGTCGTGGTCATGTCGCAGGAGTACGGCGAGTGGTCCACCGCCGATGCGCCCTGCAGCGGGTCGCCGTCGAAGATCTGGCACGTGTAGTCCCAGTTGAACTCGACGCCCCGCCAGTTCGACGCCATTCCCGATACCCAGAACCGCGTCGGGGCGCCGCCGTCGTAGATGCGGTACGAGAAGTAGCCCGAGGCGTTCTGGTCGGACTCGCCGTTGCGACGGTACGCCGCCCAGTCGAGCGTCGCGCCCGGCGCGATCGTCAGGAACGGCTGCTGGGCGGCAGGATCGGCCGGGTACCACCGCCCGTCGGTGATGAACCGCGTGCTCGGCGATTCCAGGTGTCCCTCGCGCAGCGACACCGATCCCTGCGGTGTGATGGCGCCGCGCACGGTCGCCCAGTTCAGCGACGACACCGTGAAGCCCTGCGAGACCACCTCGCCGAGGTCGTAGTCGACGGTGTAGTCACTCGCGGCGCACTGATACGGCGACTGCGTCGCGTCGTCAAGGAGCACGCCGCCCGCATCGGGATCCCCGCGATAGAACCGGCAGGACGAGCCGTAGAACTCGTCGTCCGTCTTCATCCAGGCCTCGATGCGCACCCAGAAGTCGGCCGCCGTTCCGAGGTCGACGATCCGCCCTGTCATCCGAGTGAGCGGGGCGCCGACCGTGGTGGTCTGCCACGAGCTCGAGCCGGCAGGTCCCGCGACACCGGGGACGGCGTTCGGCCCCACCGGGATCTCGACCCCGTCCTCTTCGAACACGTAGCGCATCTCCTGCAGCTGCAGGTCTTCGCTCGTCGTCGCAGTGGTCACCGTGCCCATGTACGACTGCTCGCCGGGATCGGCGGCGTGTGCGGGCATTCCGGCGAGCAGCAGGGCGACGGTCGCCGAGGCCGCGGTGAGCGCCGCCGCCGCCCGGGTGCCGCGCCGGCCGGTGGTCGAAGAGCGAGTCATGCTCCTGACGCTAGGAAGGCCGGCGCCGCGGGGCGAGCGACCTGGGTCCTCAATCACCGGGCGTGGACCCAGGTCGCCAATACGCCTCGCGGGCGTGACAGCGCGCGAGGCGCGCCCCTAACGTCGGGGCTGTGAGCACACCGGACGGCGCCTTCTTCAGCGATCCCTTCCACGACGAGTTCGGCACGTGGATGCTCGCCTACACGCCGGCGGGCGGCGGAGACGTCGGCGAGGTCGCCGCCGTCGCCCGCGCCGTCGGCGACGGCGACGACGGCGCCTTCTTCGACGCCTGGGTCGCCGCCGGCGATCGCGTCCTGGCCGAGGCCGACGCGGCGGCCGCCGCCGGGCGACCTGGTGCGTCCGATCTCTATCTGCGGGCGAGCGCGTTCTACGCCGGCTCCTACCACCCGCTCTTCGGCACGCCCGTCGACCCGCGTCTGCTCGACGGCTTCCGCCGGCAGATCGGCGCTTTCGACGCGGGAATGGCGCTGCGCGGCATCCATCCCGCCGCGGTGCCCGTCGGCGAGGCGCGCGTGCCCGCCTACCTCGTTCCGGCCTTCGGCCGGGAGACCGAGGTGCGCCCGCTGCTGATCCTGGTCAACGGCTATGACGCCACCGTGACCGACTCGTACTTCGCCTCGGCCGTCGCCGCGCTCCGGCGCGGATACCACTGCCTGCTCTTCGACGGTCCCGGCCAGGGAGCCGTCCTGTTCGAGCAGGGCGTGCCGATGCGGCCGGACTGGGAGGTCGTCGTCTCGGCGATCATCGACCACGCGCTGACCTCGCCGATCGTCGACCCCGACCGCATCGCGGTCAGCGGCTGGAGCCTGGGCGGCTACCTCGCCCCGCGCGCCGCGTCGGGGGATCCGAGGATCGCCGCGTGCATCGCCGATCCCGGCCAGCAGGACATCGGTGCCGGCCTTTCGACGTTCGCCCGCCGGCTGGGGGCGACCGAGGCGGAGGCCATGGATCCGAGCGGGCTCGACGACGCGGTCCTGAACCGGTTGATGGGGGTGACCGAGCAGGATCGCAAGCTGCGGTGGTCGATCGTGCGGCGCGGCTTCTGGGTGAACGGGGTCTCCGACCTGAAGAGCTTCCTCGCGCGCAGCGCCGAGTACCGGATCGACCGCGTGGCAGACATCCGCTGCCCCGTGCTGCTCACGCAGGCCGAAGGGGATCCCCTTGCGGCGGGTGTGCCCGCCTTCGCGGCGGCGCTCCCCGATGCCACCGTGCTGGAGCTCACCGCTGCCGAAGGGGCCGGCGGGCACTGCTCCATGCGGAACCGCTCCCTGCTCAACCGCCGCGTGCTCGACTGGCTCGACGACGTGCTCGCCGCGCGCTGACCCTCGCCCACGCGCGCGTCGCCGTCGGTTCAGCGCCGGGTCTGCCGCCGCCGGACAGAGACGATCAGCGCGGCGGCGCCGCTCACCAGGGCTGCAGCGCCGAGGATGACCGCGGTCTGCGGTGAGGCATCGGTCCCGCTCTGGGCGAGGGATGCCGCGGGCGCGGGCGTGGGCGTGGGGTGGGCACCCGCGTCCGTCTCCACCGACGGCGGGATCGCGACCGCGGGGGGAGCGGGGGCGGTCGGCGTGGGCTCGACGCCGCCGAGGTCGGTTCCCGACACGCGTGAGACGCGGAACACCGCCTGCCAGTCGCCTCCGTTCGCGAGATCGAGACCGTCGACCTCGCACCGGAACGGGGGCGAGGTCACCGGCTGTCCGTTGCGCAGGATGTCGCAGTCGGCGCCGTGATCGAAGTAGGCGCCGTCCTTCCCCGTGGACGCCCATCCCGTCACGGAGTATCCGCCCTCGTCATCGTCCTGGATGTCGTAGGCGAACTCCGCGCGCGCCGGATCGGTGCTCTCTCCGTTGCGTGCCGATGCGGTCCAGGTCAGCTGATCGAGGAAGCCCAGTTCTCGCGGAAACACCGCGATCGCCTGCGGCATGCCATCGATGAACGTGTGCGGCGCACTGGTCTGGAAGGTGCCGTTCGTCAGGGTGACGCCGGACTGCGGCATGACGGTGCCGCGCACCGTGGTCCAGATGAGCGACGAGATGGTGACCGTGAGCGTGGTGATGTTGCCTTCACCCGGGTCGTACTGGGTGCCGGTATGCGTGCACGTGTACGGCGAGCCCTCGGCCGGATCGAGCAGCGTGCCACCGGCGTCCGGGTCGCCGCGGAAGACCTCGCAGCCGGCGTTGAAGAACTCGAAGCCCTCGTCGTAGTCGCGGGCGCTCACGACCCGCACCCAGAAGGGCGTGGACAGGCCGTTCTCGACGACGTGCGCGACCATGGTGGCCTGGATGGGCGGGGTGAGCAGATCGGACTCCGCCGTCCACGCCAGGAACTCGGTGCCCGACGGTGCGCCGTCGACCGTCCATCCGCCGGTGTTCTCGAACACGTAGCGCGCGGAGTCCATCGCGATGTCGTCGGTGAGCCGCAGCACCGTGTGCAGGCGGTGCTCGTAGTGCTCGTCCTCCGCGCCGTGAGCCGGTGCCGCGACGGCGATCGCCGTCGCGGCACCGGCCACGACCGCGCCGGCCGCTCGCAGCATCCGGCTGCGTCGCCACTGTCTTCCCATTGGCGTCACGCTACGGAGGGCCCACCCGCCCGGCCAGAGACCTAGGTCGTCAGCGGAGCGACGGCGACCTGCGGGGCACCCTGCCATAGGGTGACCGCATGACCGACGAACGGCAGGGCGGGCGACCCCGGTCGCGCAAGAACCAGCGGCGGCTCGAGGAGTTCGACGGCCAGGAGGAGGCGTTCGTCCGCTACTTCAAGGAGCGGGTGTACGCCACCTTCACGGGCCTGGCGATCGTGCTCGTGGTGTCGGCGAGCGATCACGCCGAGCCCGACCATGCCTTCTTCGCGCTCGTGCTGGGCGTGCTCGGGATCACGGCGGCCGGGTTCGTGTCGGACATCGTGTCGCATCTCGCGGTGCACCAGGAGTTCCCGAGCGGCGGCGAGTTCGCCGTGCTGGGCCGCATCGCCGGCGGGGCACTGGGCACCGTGGTGGTGCCGGGCATCCTGATCGCGCTCGCGTGGCTCGACGTGATGCACCTCGAGACGGCGCTGCGCGTCTCGAGCATCGTCTACATCGCGACGCTCGGCGTGATCGGGTGGGCGGCGGTCCGCCGCGCTCGGCTGTCGTGGGCTCAGAGGCTCATCGCCCTCGCCATCCTGCTGGCCCTCGGCCTGCTCGTGATCGGGCTGCAGACGCTCGCTCACTCGATCTAGCGGCACCGGCGAGCAAGTTGAGCCGACTCGTATCAACTTTGATTTGACGGATGCCGCACCCGGGGCGTATGGTTGAGCCATCGCGACTCAACCTTGTGTAGAGCTGCGAGAAGACTTCCTGTAAACCTCGGGTGCCGGCATCCGCCTGCGCCCCCATGTAAGGAGAGATACACATGGCACGTGCTGTTGGAATCGACCTCGGTACGACCAACTCGGTCGTGAGCGTCCTCGAGGGCGGCGAGCCCAAGGTCATCGCCAACGCCGAGGGCTTCCGCACGACCCCCTCGGTCGTCGCATTCACCAAGGACGGCGAGGTGCTGGTCGGCGAGACCGCCAAGCGCCAGGCCGTCACCAACGTCGACCGCACCGTCTCGTCGGTCAAGCGCCACATGGGCACCGACTGGGGCTTCGACGTCGACGGCAAGAAGTGGACGCCGCAGGAGATCTCCGCGCGCATCCTCCAGAAGCTCAAGCGCGACGCCGAGCAGTACCTGGGCGACACCGTGACGGATGCCGTCATCACCGTCCCCGCGTACTTCAACGACGCCGAGCGCCAGGCCACCAAGGAGGCCGGCGAGATCGCGGGCCTCAACGTCCTGCGCATCATCAACGAGCCCACCGCCGCGGCCCTGGCCTACGGCCTCGACAAGGGCAAGGAGGACGAGCTCATCCTCGTCTTCGACCTCGGTGGCGGAACCTTCGACGTCTCCCTCCTCGAGGTGGGCAAGGACGACGACTTCTCGACCATCCAGGTGCGCGCCACCGCCGGCGACAACCGCCTCGGCGGCGACGACTGGGACCAGCGCCTGGTCGACTACCTCATCAAGCAGTTCAAGGACACCACCGGCGTCGACGTCTCGGGCGACAAGATCGCGCTGCAGCGCCTCAAGGAGGCCGCCGAGCAGGCGAAGAAGGAGCTCTCGAGCTCGACGTCCACGAGCGTCAACCTGCCGTACCTGTCGCTGACCGACTCGGGCCCCGTGTCGCTGTCCGAGACGATCACCCGCGCGAAGTTCGAGGACCTCACCAAGGACCTCCTCGACCGCACCAAGAAGCCCTTCGAGGACGTCATCCGCGAGGCCGGCATCAAGGTCGGCGACATCGACCACGTCGTGCTCGTCGGCGGCTCGACCCGCATGCCCGCGGTGTCTGAGCTCGTGAAGCAGGAGACCGGCAAGGAGCCCAACAAGGGCGTGAACCCCGACGAGGTCGTCGCCGTGGGCGCCGCCCTCCAGGCCGGTGTCCTCAAGGGCGAGCGCAAGGACGTCCTGCTCATCGACGTGACCCCCCTGAGCCTCGGCATCGAGACCAAGGGCGGCATCATGACAAAGCTCATCGAGCGCAACACCGCCATC
>Ga0160448_100644_pt1 | contig 11736 bp, 12 predicted proteins | sample HID1973M_E1MG_FD_108269 | JGI IMG/M metagenome (GOLD analysis project Ga0160448, IMG submission 108269) | Enriched mosquito-associated microbial communities from UW Madison campus, WI, USA - HID1973M_E1 MG | ecosystem: Host-associated > Arthropoda: Insects > Digestive system > Unclassified ...
TCCGCCTCGCGAGGGAGGCCGAACAGTGCGTGCACGCCGCTGTCGGTCGAGACGGCCGAATCAGTCTGGGCAGGGGTGAACAGCGACGGCGTCGGCTCATCGATCGGTACCACCGGCGGCGGCGCGACCGGGAATGCGAACGTGGGGGCTGCGCCGCCGCTCGCTGCGGCGTGCGCGGCGACGACCTCGGGGGTGATGACTGGCACCGACGCCGTGCGGATGCGCTCCTGCTGTCGGGCCTGGCGGCGTGTGAGCGGCGAGACGCCGAGGTCGACCGCCGAGTCGGGAACGGGCGCCGGGGCGACGGCGGCCGGCTCGGACGGGCGCGGGAAGGGTGCGGGCGTCACCGGAGCCGGCGGTGCGGCATCGACGGCAGGGGCAGCGACAGGCGCATCGGTGGTATCGGCGGCGTCGCCATCGGGAGGCGTCGCGGTGATCACGGGAGTGGACCCCGTGTTGCGCAGTTCTCGGATCTGCTTACGGGTGAGGGCTGGCGTCGCCGGGTGCTCGGGTGTAGTCATTCCTTGCTCCGGTAGAGATGGTGCTTCGCAATGTATTGGACGACCCCGTCGGGCACGAGGTACCACACGGGGTGTCCTCGCTGAACTCGGTCGCGGCAATCCGTCGATGAGATCGCGAGGGCGGGGATCTCGAGCTGGCTGACGTCGTCGCTGGGCAGACCGTCCGTGTTCAACACGTGACCGGGCCTGGACACCGCGACGAAGTGGGCGAGGTCCCACAACTCATCATGGTCCCTCCAACTGAGAATTTGCGCTATGGCGTCGGCACCGGTGATGAAGAACAGCTCCGCGTCCGGCCGCTGGGCCTTGAGATCGCGGAGCGTGTCGATGGTGTACGTGGGCCCGTCGCGGTCGATGTCGACTCGGCTGACGGTGAAGCGAGGATTGGATGCCGTGGCGATGACGGTCATGAGATAGCGGTGCTCGCTCGGCGAGACATCGGCCTTCTGCCACGGCTCGCCGGTAGGCACGAAGACGACCTCGTCGAGATCGAACCACTGGGCCACCTCGCTGGCGGCGACCAGATGCCCATGATGGACCGGATCGAAGGTTCCGCCCATGACCCCGATTCTCGGGCCTGTCGCCAGGGACATGCAGCAGCCTTAGTGGCCGTGCCCCGCTCGCTGGACGTCGTTGGCGTGGGCCTTGGCGTACGCCTCGGCCTTGTGCGCGTGACGGTTGGCCACGTTGCGGTACGAGAGCGTCACGATCGCCAGCGCGGCGAAGACCACGATCGCGGTGATCCCGTACCCGACGGTCTCGAGGGCGACGTTGCCGTGGTGCTCCGACTCTTCGGCGGCGAGGGCGATGATCGTGGCGAGTGTCATTCGGGCTCCGTTCGGGTTCGCCTCTGGGGCGCAGGACTCCTCAAGTCTATTCCGTTACGTGCGGACCTGCCCGGCACCCCGCGCGAGCCACTTCGAACTGGTGAGCTCCGCGAGACCCATGGGGCCGCGCGCGTGCAGCTTCTGCGTCGAGATGCCGACCTCTGCGCCGAAGCCGAACTCGCCGCCGTCGGTGAAGCGGGTAGAGGTGTTGGCCATCACCACGGCCGAGTCCACCTCGGCGAGGAAGCGCGCCTCGTTCGCCGCATCCTGCGTGATGATCGACTCGGTGTGATGGGTCGAGTAGCGGCGGATGTGCTCGAGAGCGTCGTCCAGATCCTCGACGACGCGCATCGACAGGTCGAGGCTGAGGTACTCGGTCGCCCAGTCCTCCTCGGTCGCGGGCACGACGCCAGCGGCCAGTCGCTCGACGGTCGGATCGCCGTGGACGGTGACTCCGCTCTGCTGGAGAGCGGTCACGACGGGGCCGACGAGCCGGTCTGCGGCGCCGCGGTGCACGAGGACCGTCTCGACGGCGTTGCAGACGCTGGGCCGCTGCGTCTTGGCGTTGACCACGATGTCGCGCGCCCAGTCGACGGGCGCACTCTCGTCGAGGAGGATGTGGACGACGCCGGCGCCCGTCTCGATGACGGGGACGGACGACTCGGTGACGACGGTCTCGATCAGCTGCGCGCTGCCGCGCGGTACGAGCACGTCGACGATGCCTCGCGCCTGCATCAGCTCGCGTGCACCCTCGCGCCCGAACTCGTCGACGGTCTGGATCGCTTCGGGATCGATGCCCCGGTCGGCCAGGGCCGCGCGCATCGCCCGCACGAGCGCAGCGTTCGTGCGCTCGGCGGCCGTGCCGCCGCGCAGGACGACCGCGTTGCCGGATCGCAGAGCGAGGGCGGCGATGTCCACCGTCACGTTCGGCCGCGCTTCGTAGATGGAGCCGATGACTCCGAACGGCACCGCGATCTTGGTGAGCGAGACGCCGTTGCTCAGCGTGCGCTCGTCCAGGACGCGTCCGACGGGATCGGGCAGGGCGGCGATCTCGCGCACGGAGGCAGCGAGGGACGCGACGCGCGGCTGGTCGAGGCGGAGCCGATCCTGAAGGGAGATCGACAAGCCCGTTTCGGCGCCGCGCCGCAGATCCTCCGCATTGGCCGCGACGATCTCGGGAGCCGCAGCCTCGATCGCGTCCGCGATCGCGAGGAGCGCATCGCGCTTCGCATCGTCACCGAGAAGGCCGATGCTGCGCGCGGCGTCCTTGGCGAACAGCATCCTGTCGCGTGCCGTCGTGGCGGTTGTGGTCATCCGCCCAGTTTATCGACCGCCGTGCGCACGGGTCCCGTCGCGGCGGGAGCGCCGGGCTCGGGGTTCGGCTGGAACCAGGTGCCGATCTCATCCCCCGCCAGCGCCGCTCCGACCAGGTCCGCGCTGGTGACGAGGACGCCGATTCCGGATGCTGCGGCCAGCCGGGCTGCAGAGACCTTCGTCGCCGCTCCCCCGGTGCCGACGCTGTTGACGACCACCGAGCCGAACTCGAAGCCGTGCAGGTCGTCACCGTAGGAGACGTGCGGGATCGGGAGCGCGCCGGGCTCGTCCGGCGGACGCGTGTACAGGCACTCGATATCGCTCAGCAGCACCAGCGCGTCGGCGCCGATCAGCTGCGCGACGAGCGCGGCGAGCCGGTCGTTGTCGCCGAAACGGATCTCGTGCGTCGCGACAGTGTCGTTCTCGTTCACGATGGGCAGGATGCGCAGGCCCAGCAGGCGCTCCATCGCGCGTCTCGCGTTGGAGCGATGCGTGGTGTTCTCCAGGTCGCCGGCGGTCAGGAGCACCTGCCCCGCGACGATCCGGAAGGGGCGGAGCGCCTCCTGGTAGCGGTAGATGAGGACGTTCTGGCCCACCGCTGCTGCGGCCTGCTGCGTCGCGAGGTCGCTCGGGCGCTCATCGAGCAGGAGGTACGGCATCCCGGTCGCGATCGCACCCGACGACACGAGGACGACCTCCGTGCCGCGCCCGTGGGCGGCAGCGAGCGCGTCGACGATCGGCTTGATCTTGTACGCGTTGTCACCGCTGATCGAAGAGGATCCGACCTTCACGACGACGCGGCGGGCCGACAGGACGTCGCGACGCTCGCGTGCGCTCACTCGGCGTCCTCGGCGTCGCGATAGCGCTCGGCGATGCGCTCTGCCTCGAGCTCTGCACGCGCATCGGCCTTCGCGTCCATCAGGTCGTGGTAGCGCTCGCGCCGCTCCGAGGTGGTGCGCCTCGTGTCGCGCAGCAGACGCGGGTCCGTGCCTCGCGGTGCGGTCATCAGCTCGGCGTTCGACGAGATCGACGGCTCCCAGTCGAAGACGATGCCGTCGCCTTCGCCGATCACGACCGTCGCACCGGGCGTGGCGCCGGCGCGGAAGAGCTCGGTCTCGACGCCGAGCTTCTCGAGACGGTCGCCGAGGTAGCCGACCGCCTCCTCGTTCTGGAAGTCGGTCTGCTGCACCCACTTGAGGGGCTTGTCGCCGAGGATGCGGAAGATGTTGCCGTAGGTGCCGCCTTCGACACGGATCGAGAACTCCTTCTCGGAGCCCTTCGGCCGGATGACGATGCGCTCGGGGGCCGGAGCGGAGGCGAGCTCGGCACGGTGGGCGGCCACGATATCGCCCAGCGCGAAGGTGAGCTGGCGCAGTCCCACATGACTCACAGTCGAGATCTCGAACACGCGGAATCCGCGTGCCTCGAGGTCGGGGCGGACGAGGTCCGCGAGATCCTTCGCCTCGGGAACGTCGACCTTGTTGAGCGCGACCAGCTGCGGGCGCTCGAGGAGCGGCAGCTGTCCTTCGGGGACCGGGTAGGCGGCGAGCTCCGCGAGGATCACGTCGAGATCGCTGAGGGGGTCGCGACCGGGCTCCAGCGTGGCGCAGTCGAGCACGTGGACGAGCGCCGTGCAGCGCTCGACGTGGCGGAGGAACTCGAGGCCGAGGCCCTTGCCCTCGCTCGCGCCCTCGATGAGCCCCGGCACGTCGGCGACGGTGAAGCGCTGCTCCCCCGCCTGCACGACACCGAGGTTGGGGTGGAGCGTCGTGAACGGATAGTCCGCGATCTTGGGCCGCGCGGCGGAGATCGCCGCAATGAGGCTCGACTTTCCTGCCGACGGGAAGCCGACGAGCGCGACATCGGCGACCGTCTTCAGCTCGAGGAGGACGTCGCCTTCCCAGCCCGGCGTGCCGAGCAATGCGAAGCCCGGCGCCTTTCGCTTCGGATTGGCGAGGGCCGCGTTGCCCAGGCCGCCGATGCCGCCGGGAGCGGCGACGAAGCGCATGCCGGGTTCGATCATGTCGACGAGGACCTCGCCGGAGCCGTCTTTCACGACGGTGCCGACCGGCACCGGAAGCTCGAGCGCCTCGCCTGCCGCACCCGACCGGTGATCGCCCATGCCGAAACCGCCGTTGCCGCTGGATCGGTGCGGCGAGTGGTGGTAGGACAGCAGCGTCGTGACCTGCGGGTCGGCGACCAGCACGACGTCGCCGCCGTGCCCGCCGTTGCCGCCGTCAGGGCCGGCGAGCGGCTTGAACTTCTCGCGCTTGACGGACACGCAGCCGTTGCCGCCCTTGCCGGCACGCAGGTGAAGCGTCACCCGATCGACGAACGTGACCATGCGGTCCCCCTGAGGTCTGATTTGTTCCCGGTGTCCCGGGTGACGGATAAAGGGAAGGGGCGAGCCGAAGCCCGCCCCTTCCGGAAGTCTGCGCCACTCTCGCGGTGCGTGAGCCTGTCGAAGGCTACTCCGCGACCGCCACGACGTTGACGACCTTGCGGCCGCCCTTGTGGCCGAACTCGACCGCGCCCGCGGCCAGCGCGAACAGGGTGTCGTCGCCACCGCGGCCGACGTTGGCGCCGGGGTGGAAGTGCGTGCCACGCTGACGGACGAGGATCGCGCCGGCGTTGACGGCCTGGCCGCCGAAGCGCTTCACGCCGAGGCGCTGAGCGTTGGAGTCACGACCGTTGCGGGTGGAGCTTGCGCCCTTTTTGTGTGCCATCTCTGCGTCTCCTGTGGCTTACTTGATGCCGGTGACCTTGACGCGCGTGAGGTCCTGACGGTGCCCCTGGCGCTTCTTGTAGCCGGTCTTGTTCTTGAACTTCTGGATCACGATCTTCGGGCCGCGCTCCTCACCGAGCACCTCGGCGGTCACGGTGACCTTCGCGAGCTTGTCGGCGTCGGTCGTGACGGTGTCACCGTCGACGAAGAGCACCGCGGGGAGCTCGATCTTGTCGCCGATCTTCGCGGCCTGGCGGTCGAGAACGACGATCGTGCCGACCTCGACCTTCTCCTGCCGGCCGCCGGCGCGCACAACTGCGTAAACCACTTCACACCTGTTTCTTCTGGGAGCGCGCGCACGCACTCGGGACGTCAACCAAGACTTGGTGCGGATATCTCGACGCACCAAGGGTCTACTTTACCAGATGCCAGAACACTCCGCGAAAGCGCGCCGGGCCGTGTCGCGGCGTCGGTGCGTAGGATCTGCACGTGGCGATCCTCATCGACGATCCTATCTGGCCCGCGCACGGTCGACTCTGGGCACACCTGGTCACCGACACGGACCTCGCCGAGCTGCACGCGTTCGCCGCCGCGAACGGCATTCCTTCGCGCGGTTTCGACCTCGACCACTATGACGTCCCCGAAGAGGCGCACGCGCGCCTGATCGGCGCCGGAGCGGTCCATGTCAGCGGCCATGAACTGGTGCGCCGCCTGATCGCCTCCGGGCTGAGGGTGCGGGGTCGCGACCGCCGCTGAGTTCAGGAGGACGCCGCCGCCGACATCTCGAGCACGTCCGCGGCGCGGCGACCGTCCTGGTCATCGCGCCGGCGTACACCACCTGTCCCGGCGCTGCCGAGAGCTCGCGCTGGGCCGGGAACGGATGCCACGACGATCTGCCTCGCGCCTTGCGCGGGGCGCGCACCCGCACTCCACGGGGCCATCCGAGGGCCTCCAACATCCGGAAGACAGGAAGTCGTGCATCGTGTGCTCGAGCACCGCGAAGAGAGCGGCCGGTGGGCACGACACAGACCCGTGCCCGCCCCGGCACCAGCCGGGACGGGCACGCGAGAGGCTCAGTCCTCTGCCGGCGTGTGCGGCACGGGCGTGCCCGTGAGCGCGGCGGTGGTCACCCGACGCCGGGCGCGTCCCTGCCCCGGAGCCTTCGGCTCGGGCAGGGCGTTCAGCACGGAGTCGAGGAGGAGATCCTTCTCGGTGCGGTTCTCCTTCTTCGCAGCGGACTCCTGACGCTTCTTGCGCGGCTTCTTCGCCCGCTCGACGGGCGCCGGTGCCGGCTCCACGACCGGCTCGGCCTCCGCGACGGCGACCTCGTCGTTGTGGTGGATCGTGGATGCCGCGATCTGCGCGAGCGCCGACTTCACGCCCTCGGTGATCACGTGCGTGCCGTTCGAGCCGCCGCCGCTGTTGCTGGCGGGGGCGGGCGCGCCGCCGCGCGGCCGGCGACCCGAGGAGGAGGTGCCGCTCGATGCGGGGACACGGTGCTTGACCACCGGGTCGTGGTGGACGATCAGTCCGCGTCCGGCGCAGACCTCGCAGGCCTCGCTGAACGTCTCGAGCAGGCCTAGTCCGAGCTTCTTGCGCGTCATCTGGACGAGGCCGAGCGAGGTGACCTCGGCGACCTGGTGCTTCGTCCGGTCACGGCTCAGGCATTCGACGAGGCGGCGCAGAACGAGGTCGCGGTTGGACTCGAGCACCATGTCGATGAAGTCCACGACGATGATGCCGCCGATGTCGCGCAGGCGCAGCTGCCGGACGATCTCCTCCGCGGCCTCGAGGTTGTTCTTCGTGACGGTCTCTTCGAGGTTGCCACCCGATCCGACGAACTTGCCGGTGTTGACGTCGACGACAGTCATGGCCTCGGTGCGGTCGATGACCAGCGAGCCGCCGGAGGGGAGCCACACCTTGCGGTCGAGGGCCTTCTCGATCTGCTCGGTGACGCGGAAGACGTCGAACGGGTCGTGCTCGCCCTCGTAGCGCTCGACGCGCTCGAGGAGGTCGGGCGCCACGGACTCGAGGTACTTGGAGATCGTGTGGTGCGCATCGTCGCCCTGGATGAGCATCTTCGAGAAGTCCTCGTTGAAGACGTCGCGGACGATCTTCACGAGGAGATCCGGCTCGGAGTGCAGCAGAGCCGGCGCCTGGATCGTCTCGATCTGCTTCGAGATGTGCTCCCACTGGTTCGTGAGACGCTGCACGTCGCGCGTCAGCTGGTCCTCGGTGGCGCCTTCGGCGGCCGTGCGGACGATGACGCCGGAGGACTCGGGCAGCACCTCCTTGAGGATCTTCTTGAGGCGAGCGCGCTCGGTGTCGGGGAGCTTGCGCGAGATCCCGTTCATGTTGCCGCCCGGCACGTACACGAGGTAGCGCCCGGGGAGGGAGATCTGGCTCGTGAGGCGCGCCCCCTTGTGGCCCACCGGATCCTTCGTCACCTGCACCAGCACACGGTCGCCGGTCTTGAGCGCCAGCTCGATGCGGCGAGGCTGGTTGCCGGTCTCGACGGCGTCCCAGTCGACCTCGCCCGAGTACAGCACGGCGTTGCGGCCCCTGCCGATGTCGACGAAGGCGGCCTCCATGCTCGGCAGGACGTTCTGCACACGGCCGAGGTAGACGTTGCCGATGAGCGAGGCGTCCTGGTTGCGGGCGACGTAGTGCTCGACGAGCACGTTGTCTTCGAGTACCGCGATCTGGATACGGCCGTTGCGCGAGCGCACGATCATGTCACGGTCGACGGCCTCGCGCCGGGCGAGGAACTCCGCCTCGGTGACGACCGCGCGGCGGCGGCCAGCCTCGCGGCCGTCGCGACGGCGCTGCTTCTTGGCCTCGAGCCGCGTGGAGCCCTTGATGCGCTGCGGCTCGGTGATGAGCTCGACGGCGCGCTGGCGCGGCTGCGACGGCTCGGACGGAGCGGATGCCTCGTCCCGGCCCTCGCCGCGACGGCGGCTGCGTCGGCGCGAGGTGCCCGTCGGCGCGGTGGCCTCGGGCTCGACCTCGGGCTCGCGGCCCGGGCGCGCGGGAAGCGGGGTGATCTCGGGCGCATAGAACATCAGCTGCGTCGACACCGTCGAGACGAAGACCTCAGGCAGCAGTCCGAGGCTCACCGCCGTGACGGGCCCAGACTCGCTCGGCGTCTCGGGCTCCGCCGCCGCGGTCTGGGTTCCACTGCCGGGCTCGGCATCGGCGTCGGAGGCGGCGCCTGCCTCGGCAGGTGCGTCGGCCTCGGCAGGCGCGTCGGCCTCGAGGTCCGTCTCGGCCCCGGCCGAAGCGGCATCCTCGGGCTCCGGCTCGCCCTCGGGCTGGGCCTCGACGGGCTCCTCGACCTCGGCGTCCGGGGACCCGTGGGACGCGCCCTCGGCGGGGCTCGCCTCAGCCGGCTCGGAGACCTCGGAGGCCCCCTGAGTCCCCTCGACCGGCGACTCCACGTCTGTGGCGGGGACCGCGTCGTCGCCCGCTGATGTCAGCGGGGCGTCCGGTTCGGTCTGAGGGGTGAATTCTGCATCGGTTTCATCAGCCATCACTGGCGTACTCCTAGCGGGGCGACACCGCGCGTCGCCCGGCGAAATCTCGTGCAGCGCCGCCCATGCCCCTCTGGACGGGGCGGTGCCGCGAACTCACTCGGTCTGCAGCGGTCGTCCGGCGCTAGGCGGATGCTCGCGCTGCCAAGGGCATTCGTCGCCCTGAAGTCTTCTGGTGATGAGCGTCACGGCGCGGCCGTGAGTCATCAACCCCCATTATCGCACTTCCCCCGCCAGAATGCCCATTCGCCGTGCGACCGCGGGTTCCCCACGCCGCAGATCGGCGATTTCCTCCGGCGCCGGCGTGCGGCATCCGTGCAGTTCTCGATGCCATAATCCGAGGATGCCGGAGCAGCAGACCCACCCTCGCCCGACCGGACTGGCCATATGGCTCGTGATCGCCGGCGTGGTCGGGTGGTGGGCCGCCTTCTCACTCACGGTCGAGAAGCTCGAGAAGCTCGCCAACCCCGACGCGATCGCCTCGTGCGACTTCAGCGTGCTGGTCCAATGCACCGCGAACCTCGACTCGTGGCAAGGCAGCGCGTTCGGCTTCCCCAATCCGATCCTCGGGCTCACCGGCTGGGTGGCCCCGATCGTGGTGGGCATGGCGATCCTCGCGAGCGCCCGCTTCGCCCGCTGGTTCTGGTGGTGCTTCTGGGCCGGAATCGCGTTCGCGTTCGGCTTCGTCATCTGGCTCATCAGCCAGAGCATCTACGCCCCCAACCTCCACACGCTGTGCCCGTGGTGCATGGTGACGTGGTCGGTCACCATCCCGACCTTCTACGCGGTGACACTGCACATGCTCCGCGCCGGGCTTGTGCCGGCGTCCGAGCGGGTCCGCGAAGTCGCCGACCGCCTGATGGCGTGGGTGCCGCTGGCCGCGATCGTGAGCTACGCGATCATCCTGCTGCTGGCGCAGCTCGAGATGAACGCCGTCGTCAACATCTGGCAGACGCTCTTCGGCTGACCTCGGAAGCGCACGGGAGCGAATCCGAGGTCAGCCGAAGACGGCGATCAGCCGAACCAGATCTCGAGCTCGCGCGCGGCGGACTCGGGGCTGTCAGAACCGTGCACCAGGTTCTGCTGCACCTTCAGTCCCCAGTCGCGACCGTAGTCGCCGCGCACGGTGCCGGGCGCGGCCGTGGTCGGATCGGTGGTCCCCGCGAGCGAGCGGAAGCCCTCGATCACGCGATTGCCGGCGAGGCGGATCGCGACCGAGGGGCCCGACATCATGAACTCGAGGAGTGGTTCGTAGAACGGCTTGCCCTCGTGCTCGGCGTAGTGACGCTCGAGCGTCTCACGGTCCGGTTCCACCAGGCGGATGTCCACGAGGGCGTACCCCTTCGCCTCGATGCGGGCGAGGATCGCGCCGGTGAGGCCGCGAGCCACACCGTCGGGCTTGACGAGGACGAGGGTCTCTTCGATGGCCATGCGGGGTCTCCGTTTCGGATCAGGCGTGGGAAGGGGGATCCGCCGCGAGACGCGCGTTGCGCCGGTCGAGAGCGGCCCCCTTGATCGTCGCATACCCGTACATGCCGCCGAAAATGAGCGCGACGATGGCGAGTGCGGGCACGAGGAACGCCCCGAGCAGCACGATCACCTGCAGCACCCACCCCAGCACGATGCCCCAGCGGTAACGCACCACGCGGGTCGTGAGGATCATCAGCACCGCCAGGGCGGCACCGGCAACGATGCCCCACCACGGCGGGATCGACGCCGGCAGCGCCTTGAGACCGTAGACGACGAGGCCCCCGAGGAACACGACGATCGACTCGAAGCCGAGGACGATCGTGCCCAGCGACTCCGCCGCACCTCGCGGGCGACGAGGCTTCGGCTGCTTCTGGTCGGTCACTCGCCCCACCCCGCCTTCCAGTCCTCCGCCGCCGCGAGGGCGAGCGCCTCACCCGCGAGCACGACGGATCCGGCGATCACGACGGCACGTCGATCGGATGCCGCGGCCCACGCCCGTGCCGCCTCCGCGGCCTCGGCGAGGTCGCGGTGCACGGAGACGCGCAACTCGTGTCCCTCTGCGAGATCGGCGATGGCGTCCGCATCCTCCGCACGCTCCGAGTCGGGAGCGGTGGCGAAGACCTGGGCGGCGACCGGTGCGATCTCGGAGACGATGCCGGCGGCATCCTTGTCGGAGAGCACACCGAGCACGACGCCCCACTCGTCGAAGTCGAACGACTCGCGCAGGGCGGTCACCAGCGCGCGAACGCCATGCGGGTTGTGGGCCGCGTCGACGAGCACCGTGGGAGCCGCCCCGACGAGCTGGAGACGCCCGGGCGAGGTCACGCCGCCGAGGCCCTCGGCCAGCACATCGCCTGCGATCGGCTGCGAGGCCCCTCCGACCAGCGCCTCCACCGCGGCGATCGCGAGCGCGGCGTTGAACCCCTGGTGCGCACCGTACAGCGGCAGGTACTCGTCCTCGTACGTGCCGGCGAGGCCGCGCACGGTGATCTGCTGGCCGCCCACCGCGAGCCGCTGCTCCGCGAGGGCGAACTCCGCGCCCTCGAACGCGATCGAGGCGCCTCGGACGGCGGCTGCTTCACGGAGCACCGCCTCTGCGGCGGCGTCCTGCCGTGCCGACACGACCGCGGCGCCGTCTTTGATGATTCCCGCCTTGACAGTCGCGATCTCGCCGATCGTGTCGCCGAGCCGATCCGCGTGGTCGAGGTCGATGGGCGCGAAGACCGCGACGTCGCCGTCAGCGGTGTTCGTGGAGTCCCACGATCCGCCCATGCCGACCTCGAGCACGAGGACGTCGATCGGGGCGTCGGCGAAGGCGACGAATGCCAGCACCGTGAGCAGCTCGAAGA
>Ga0160448_100647_pt1 | contig 11676 bp, 8 predicted proteins | sample HID1973M_E1MG_FD_108269 | JGI IMG/M metagenome (GOLD analysis project Ga0160448, IMG submission 108269) | Enriched mosquito-associated microbial communities from UW Madison campus, WI, USA - HID1973M_E1 MG | ecosystem: Host-associated > Arthropoda: Insects > Digestive system > Unclassified ...
ATCCAAAGCGACAACCCCGCCAACCCCGATCCAATCGCCGTCGCCGCCAACACATCACTCGGATAGTGCAACCCCAGCACCACCCGCGAAATCCCCACCGCCGCCGCAAAGGGAATCAGCACCGGCGCCAGCATCGGGTAGTGCGCCAAGGCGACCAGCGTGAACGCCACCGCATGCAAGGTGTGCCCCGACGGAAAACTGAACTCGTCCAGCGGCGCAATCCACGCGCGTATTCGCACATCCGCCGCAAACGGCCGCGGACGCCGCGTCCAGCGCTTCAAGATCTTGTACAGCGTCAGCGCGATCACCCCGGTCGCGGCCAGATGCGCCGATGCGGCCAAGCCTTGCAGACCGTCAAACACGATCAGCGCGCCCATCAGCACATACCAGAACACTCCATCGCCCAGGCGACTGACCACGGCGAAGAAACGCCGCACGCCTTGCCACTGGCCCAGGCGATTGGCACGCAGGCACCAGCCGGCGTCGCGTCCACGCCAGGGATTACGCGGTTGCAGGATTCGCATACGACCTCCGGGTGGCGGCCAGATCGGCCAGCAGCACATCGAAATCCGCGGCCACCTGTTCCGGCCGCAACGCGCGCACGGCTTCGGCGGCGTTGCCGCCCATCAGCCCACGCAAGGTGGCGTTGTCGCCCAACTGCACGGTGGCGGCGACAAAGGCCTCGTCGTCCTGCACCGCCACCCCGTGCACGCCGCTGCGCAGATGTTCGCGCGCGGCGCCATAGTCGAAGGCCACGGTCGGCACGCCGCTGGCCATGGCTTCCAGGGTGACGTTGCCGAAGGTCTCGCTGTGGCTGGGGAACAGGAACATGTCGCCGCTGGCGAAATGCCGTGCCAGTGCTTCGCCGCGCTGGATGCCGCAGAAGATAAAGTCTGGATTCTCGGCCGCCAGCTTCTCGCGCGCCGGACCGTCGCCCACCCAGACAAAGCGCGCGTCCGGCCGCTTCGTCTGCAACTCGCGGAAGGCACGCACCGCCAATCCGAGATTTTTTTCTGCGGCGATGCGACCTACGTAGATCGCCACCGGCGTGTCCTGGCGCGCGCCCCACAAGGTGCGCAGCGCGGTGTCGCGCAGGGTGGGGGAGAACTGGGTGCTGTCCACTGCACGCGCCAGCCGCACCACCCGCTCAAAGCCCTGCGAAGCCAGGAAGTCCTGCAACTCGCGCGTCGGCACCAGGGTGGCGTCGGCGCGGTTGTGGAAGCGACGCATCCAGCGCATCGCGGTCTGTTGCAGGAAGGCCGCGCCGTAGTCGCGCATGTATTCGTCAAAGCGGGTGTGGAAGCCGGTGGCCACCGGAATGCCCAGGCGTCGTGCAGCGCGCACCGCCGACCATCCCAGCGGGCCTTCCGTGGCCACGTAGATCGCATCCGGCGGCGTATTCGTCCACAAGCGGGTCAGGCGGCGCGTGGCCGGCAGACCGAATTTCAAGCCCGGATAGCGGGGCAGTGCCGCGCCGCGCACCAGCATGGTGTCCGGCAAATCGGCCACATCGCTGTCCTGTCGCGGCCGCACCAGTGACACCGCATGGCCGCGGGAACGCAGCCCTTGTTCCAGCCCCTGCACAGTCAACGCAACCCCGTTGACCTCCGGCGGATAGGTCTCGGTGACGATGGCGTAGCGCATTCATGGCTCCCGGTTTTGCGAAGGATGCGCGCGCGGCATGAAGCAAACATGGCAGTCAGTTGACCGGGGTGTGACAGGCGATTCCCGGTAGTCCGGCCGCGCTGGAACGCATTAGAAACAGCCGGATGGGACTGCTTGTAAGACAACTGCAATGTGAGTGGATCAGCCAGCCACCTGTCTTGAATACTCGGACTTGCTGCGCATAGCTCAACGCCATTGCGCCACTATCCGAGGCGGATGACGCGTATGCGAAAGCGTTGGGCTTTGATCGCTGCGCTGACAATGGTCAGCGCGCTTGGGGTGTGGTTCTCCGTTGGGCGTGAACCGCGAGAGTCGAGCGTCACCTGTCAGCAGGACCATGACGTGCGACCGCTGCAGGAGGTAGAACGCGATCTGGAACCGGCTCCGGTTCCGCACGCAACAAGCAAGCCCCAGCGTGCATGGGATGATCCCGCCGAAGTCAGCGCGCGGGCACGCGCCAAGACCGAAATCATGGAAGCGGGGCGCAGCTGGCAGAACCAGCGCTCCGATGCAGAGTTGCGGGTGCTGGCCGAGCAGGGTGATGCCATCGCGCAAGAATTGATGGCAGTCAGGCTCAATGAGGCTTCTCAAGAAGAATCTCTCAAGTTTGCGCTGATGGCGGCAGCCTCAGGACGCCCCATGGGCGCGATGATCGCGGCCGATGTGATTGCCCAATTCCATCACGATCCGGCAGAGGGCCTGCTGCTGTTGGATAGCTTTGAGGAGAAGCATGGCCGAAACAGCGTGTTCATCGAGCGCTACCGCGAGAAGTTCGCGCACATCCATGCATATACCGAAGCTGAAATACTCAGCCACTACCGTCTGCTCAAATCCAACAAGAAGCGCGGCGCGCCGCAGAAGTACTCTCTGACCGCTCCGACCGAGGTCAAGGCACCGGCCCACCCCGCGCCGCCGTAAACAGGTCGTACCAATCCTCGCGATCCAACTCGATGCCATCCGCCGCAGTGGCGGCAATCAGTCGCTCGACGTTGGTGGTGCCGACGATTGCCTGGATGCCCGCCGGATGCCGCAGCAGCCAGGCCAGCAGGATCGCCTCGGCACTGACGCCGTACTTGCCCGCGAAATACGCCACGCGCTCAGACGTAAGCCGCAAAGCCGGCTCCGCAGTCTCTGGCTGCGACAAACGTCCACCCGCCAGCGGCGACCACGCCTGCAGCAGGATGTTGTGCTGCCGACAGTAGTCCAGCGTGCCGGCCGAGGCCGTGTACGGCGTGCCTTCGGTGGCGGCAATCACGCCTTCATTGATCAGGTGGTGGTGCAGCAGGCTGATCTCCACCTGGTTCACCACCAGCGGCTGGACCACGCTCTTTTGCAGCAGCGCAATCTGCGCACCCGTATGGTTGCTCACCCCAAAGTGGAGCACTTTGCCGCTGCGCTGCAAGTCATCGAAGGCACGCGCCACTTCGTCCGGGTGACCGAGCGGGTCGGGACGGTGTAGCAATAACAAGTCCAGGCGATCGGTCTGCAGGCGCTGCAAACTGCCTTCCACCGAACTGATGATATGCGCGTAGCTGAAATCGTATCGGCCCGGCGAAGACGCCTGCGGCTCGTGCGCAAAGCGGATGCCGCACTTGGACTGCAGCACCATCTGATCACGCAGGGAAGGCGAGTCCGCCAGCACTTCACCAAACAGCAGCTCGGACTTGCCGCGTGCATAGATGTCGGCGTGGTCGAACAACGTGATTCCCTGCGCCAACGCTGCTTCCACCAAGGCGCGGGTCTGCTTGCGCTCGGCGTCGGTCAGCGGCTCCTGATCCCAGGCGCGGCTCAGGTGCATGCAGCCAAAGGCAATGCGCGATGCGCGCAGCGGCGTGCCGGGGAGGGAAAGGGTCTGCATGGCGGTCCGCACTGGCAAGGAACAGGCCGGCATGATGCCAGAGGCCGGCCGCAGCGATCAGTGCAGGCGGTTCTCGCCGGGGTTGAGCAGGCTGCTCAAATCAGTCAGCGCCAAGGGCCGCGACAGGTAGTAGCCCTGCGCATGCTCCACGCCCAGCGCCTTGAGGGCCGCCAGTTCTTCGGCGGTTTCCACGCCCTCGGCGACGATCTCGGTGTGGGTCTGGCGAGCGAAAGCAATCAGCGCGGCGGCCAGCGCGCGGCGCGGTGAATCGCTGTCGATGCTGCGGGTCAGGGTCATGTCCAGCTTGATGATGTCCGGGCTGATCGCCAGCACATGGCGCATGCTGGCGTAGCCGGCGCCGGCGTCATCGACGGCCACGCGCACGCCTTGGCGGCGCAGCGGCGTGAGTTGTTCGCGCAGGGCGGCGTAGTCCTCCACATGCGCATGTTCGGTCAGCTCCAGCACCACCCGATCCAGCGGCAAGGCATCCAGATAGCCGGCCACCTGGCCGCTGATGATGGTCTGCGGCGAGACATTGAGCGACACATAGAAGCCGCCCAGCAGATGGCGCAGGCCATCCATGGCGGTGAGCATGGCGTTGAGTTCCAGGCGCACACCCAGGCCAATCTCACGCGCTTCCTGGAACCACACATCCGGCGGTCGCGGTGGATTGAGGTCGAAGCGGGACAGGCATTCCACGCCGATGATGCGGTCGTCGCTGAGCCGGTAGATGGGTTGATAGGCGATGCTGGGCTGGCCCATCTCCAATACGGCATTGATCCGCTCGACCTTTTCCTCATGCACGCGCAGCGCATCCAGATCGCCGTCGATCTGGTAGGCCAGCAGTTCGGCAAAGGCGCGCATCATCTGCATGTCGCGTTCGCTCAGCGACAGATTGGGGCGCAGGCTGAAGCAGCAGAAGGTGCCGAAGATGCGGCCGTCGCTGAGCTTAATCGGCACCGACAGATGCGCGCCAATCGGCAGAGCGGCGGTGTCGGGAATTTCCGCCAGCAGGGGAACCGCGCGCGTGTCAGGTATCAGTTGGGGGATGCGGCCTTCGACCACGCGCAGGCAATAACCTTCTTCCAGCGGCATCGAGTCGCCGGCCTGCAGCGGCATCGGCTCCAGTGCGCCAACCACATGGCGAAAGGTGCGTTGGCGGCCGCTGAACTCGGAGATGAAGGCCACGTCCATGCCCAGGTGCGTGCGCACCGCATTGAGTATCCGATCGACGTTGCGGCCTATCGCCAGCGCGCCCGGTCCGTCGGAAGCCAATACCTCATTCCATGCTGCGTCTTTCGATCTCGGCATAGATACCCCTCCCTGGCCCGAGTCTAGCGCGAGTAACCCCGGTTTTGCATAGTCGGGCCGAGAAAGCGCAGCCGCGATGACGGGGTTAGCAATACTGCTCAGGCCACGAAGGGTTTGAGCGTGATGCCCAGGCCTTGCATGTCTTCTGGCTCGCCAATCAAATCCGACTTCAGCAGCGGCCTGGCTTCAATCCAGGCGCGATCCACGACCAGATGCAGTTCGTCGTCGTGCGCCGTCAGTTCCAGGCGCGGGATCGGATCAGCCTCATGCGCGCGATGCAGCAACACTGCCAGCCTCAACAGTGCGGCCTTGCGCTTGGCTGACAGCAGCAGGCGATCCGGCAGCGCGTCGAAGGCGGTCTTGGGCACACCGCGGCGGTGCGTGCGCACCAGCGAGGCCAGCACCTGCTGTTCCTGTCGCGAGAAGCCGGCGATATCCGAGTTCTCCAGCACGTAGGCGCCATGTTGATGGTACTGGCTGTGTGCAATCACCAGGCCCAACTCGTGCAGGCGCGCGGCCCAGCCGAGCATGCGCGCATCGTCGTCGTTGAGGTTCCAGTCCTCGGCCACTTGTTCGTGCAGGCGCAGTGCAGTGGCTTCCACGCGCGAGGCCTGCACTTCGTCGATGCCGTAGCGCTGGATCAGCGAAGCCACCGACAAATCGCGTGGATCGTTGCCGCTGCCGCGGCCCAGCATGTCGAACAGGATGCCTTCGCGCATGGCCGCCTTGCTCACCATCAGCCGCTGCAGACCCAGGGCTTCGAAGGCCGCCTCCAGCACCAGCACGCCGCCGGCGATGATTGGCCGGCGATCATTGGACAGGCCGGGCAGGTCGATGTCTTCGATACGTTCGGCCTGCAGCAGCCGTTCGCGTACCTGTGGCAGGGCCTCGGCGGTCACCGCGCCCTTGGTCAATTTCATCGCCGCGCAGATGTCGCCAATGGCCTTGTTGGTGCCGGAGGAGCCGATGGCTTCCTGCCAGCCCAGTGCGCGGTAGAGCTGGGCGAACTGCTGGAACTCGGCGCCGATTTCGGTCAGGGCTTCTTTCCAGCGCTTCTTTGACAGCTTGCCGCCGGGAAAGAAACGCCGCGTGCTGGCGATACAACCGGCCTGCAAGCTCTCGCGTTCCAGGGTGTTCATGCCGCGGCCGATGATGAACTCGGTGGAGCCGCCGCCAATGTCGATCACCAATCGCAGCTGGTCCTGCTTGGGCGGCTGCGAGTGGGCCACGCCCAGGTAGATCAGGCGCGCCTCCTCTCGGCCGGAGACCACTTCGATCGGCTTGCCCAGCGCGGCTTCGGCCGGCATCAGAAAGCCCATGGGATCGCGCAGCTGGCGCACGGTGTTGGTGGCCAGGGCACGCACGCGCGCGGTGGGCACATCGCGGATGCGTTGGCCAAAGCGCGACAGGCAATCGAGCGCGCGTTCACGCGATTCGTCCGACAGGCCGCCTTTGCTGTCCAGGCCGTCGGCCATGCGCACGGTCTCGCGCAGGCGATCGACCACGCGCAGCTGGCCCAGCGTGTAGCGGGCCACGATCATGTGAAAACTGTTGGAGCCCAGATCGATCGCGGCGAGGTGTTCGCCGTCACGGGGGGGCGGCGAAGCGGGGGCGGAGGCGGGCGACATGCGCGCAGACTAGTGGCAGCGACCGGCGCTTGGCAACGCGCCATTCGTCGCATCAAGCACTTGCACGCGCCTCAGACCCCGGCCAACAGGGTCGCTTGCGCCGAATGCGCGGCCTGTCCTTCGGCCGGTTCGGCCTTGTGATAGACCCCGTCGGCATCCAGCAGCCAGGCGTTCTGGTTGTCGTCCAGGTAGTTTTGCAGACCGTCGCGGAAGACCTTGTCGGCCAGCGCCGGCTCCAGGATCGGGAAGCAGGTTTCGACCCGGTGCAGCAGGTTGCGCTCCAGCCAGTCGGCGCTGGCGCAGTACAGCTCGGGGTGGCCGTCGTTGCCGAACCAGTAGACGCGGCTGTGTTCCAGGAAGCGGCCGACGATGGAGCGCACGCGGATGTTCTCGGACACGCCGGGCACGCCCGGTCGCAGCGAACAGGCGCCGCGCACAATCAGATCAATCTGCACGCCGGCCTGCGAAGCCACATACAGCGCGCGTATGATGCGCGGCTCGTTGAGGGCGTTGATCTTGGCGATGATCCGGCCGGGCTTGCCGGAGCGGGCCAGCTTGGCTTCGCGCTCAATCTTCTTGATCAGGCCAGCGTGCAGGGTGAACGGCGATTGCAGCAGGCGCTTGAGCTTGGTCGAGGGCGCCAGGCCGGACAACTGCTGGAACAGCAGGTGCACGTCGCTGCCGATATCAGGATCGGCGGTGATCAGTCCCAGGTCGGTATACGCGCGGGCGGTGCCGCTGTGGTAGTTGCCGGTGCCCAGGTGCACGTAACGGCGCAACTTCTTGCCCTCGCGGCGCACGATTAGCAGCATCTTGGCGTGGGTCTTGTAGCCCACCACGCCGTACACCACCTGCACGCCGGCTTCCTGCAGCTTGTCGGCCACGCCCAGGTTGGCGTCTTCGTCAAAGCGCGCGCGCAGCTCGACCACCACGGTGACGTCCTTGCCGTTGCGCGCGGCTTGCACTAGCGCATCGACAATGGCCGAGTTGTTGCCGGTGCGGTACAGGGTCTGCTTGATCGCCAACACGTTGGGATCAATTGCGGCCTGTTTGAGCAGGTCCAGCACCGGCGTGAACGCATCAAAGGGATGGTGCAGCAGCACGTCGCCGTCATCCACGCGCTCGAAGATGGTGTCGCTGTCGCGCAGCACGCGCGGAGTGAACACCGGGTACTTCAGTTCCGGGCGCTGGGCCAGGTCATAGACCTGGATGACCCGGTTGAGATTGACCGGGCCGTCAATCAGATACACCGCGTTGTCGGGCAGGGCGAAGTTCTGCAGCAGGGTGCGGATGATCGGTTTGGGGCAATCCTGGGCAATCTCCAGCCGCACTGCCGGACGATAGCCGCGGCCGACCAGCTCATCGCGCAGGGCCAGCGCGAGGTTCTCCACTTCCTCCTCGTCCACCACCACTTCGGAGTTGCGGGTCACGCGGAACTGGTAGGAGCCCTTGACCTCCATGCCGGGGAACAGCTCATCGACAAAGGCCGATAGCACCGAGGACAGCAGCACGAAGTCGTTCTCGCCGCCAGACACGCGCTCGGGCAGGTGGATGATGCGCGGCAGCGAACGCGGCGCACGCACAATCGCCAGATGGCCGGCGCGGCCAAAGGCGTCCTTGCCCTTCAACACCACCACGATGTTGAGCGACTTGTTGAGAATCTTGGGGAACGGATGCGCCGGGTCCAGGCCCAGCGGCGACAGCACCGGCATGATCTCGTTGCGGAAGTAGGCACGCAGCCAGCGGGTCTGGCGCGGGCTCCAGGCGCCGCGGCCAAACACGCGCACGCCGGCTTCATTCAACGCCGGGCGCAGCACCTGGTTCCAGCATTTGTACTGGGCATCCACCAACTCGGCAGCACGATCATGGATGCGGTTGAGCACCGTGGTCGGGCTCATGCCGTCGGCAGCCGGCGGCAGGCCAAAGTCCTGCGCATGGCGCACAGTGGCGGCGCGGATTTCGAAAAACTCATCCAGGTTGGTGCAGGAGATGCACAGGAAGCGCAGCCGCTCCAGCAGCGGCACGCTGGGGTCCTGCGCCTGCGCCAGCACGCGGAAGTTGAAATCCAGCTGCGACAGTTCGCGGTTGAGGTAGAGCGCGGGATCGCGCAACCGCTCCTCGTTGCTCACGGCGTCCGGCGTAGTGTCGATGGCGGCGTTCATGCGGTCTGACCGTGGCTAAAGGAAGGAGAAGACGGCGGCGACAGGGTGTCGCTGCCACGAGGATGCACGCGTTCGCCGCTGAAGTGGATGGTGAAGGTGCTGCCATGGCCCACTTCGCTCTCAATCTCCAGGCGCGCCTGGTGCAGGTTGAGCACGTGCTTGACGATCGACAGGCCCAGACCGGTGCCGCCGCTCTCGCGCGAGCGACTGGTGGAGACCCGATAGAAACGTTCGGTGATGCGCGGCAGGTGGCTGGCGGGGATGCCGTAGCCGCTGTCGGTCACGCTGAGCAGCGCGCCGTCGCCTTCGCGCGCAAAGCGCACGCGGATGCTGCCGCCGGCCGGGGTGTAGCGCACTGCATTGCTGACCAGGTTGGAGAAGGCGCTGTGCAGTTCCTTGTTGGAACCCCATAGATCCACACCGGCCTCGTCTTCCACCACGATCGTATGGCGCTTGTGGCTGAGTGCTTCGGCTTCGCGGCGCAGGGTGGCCAGCATCGGTGCCATCGCCACGCTCTCGTCCGGCAGGCTGTCCTGCGCTTCCAACCGCGACAGGGTCAGCAGGTCTTCCACCAACTGGGTCATGCGCTGGGATTGTTTCTGCATCTCGGCCAGCATCGGCGCCCACTCGGGGAATTCCTCCGGCTCCAGCATGTCCAGGTAGCCGTGCACTACGGTCAGCGGAGTACGCAGCTCGTGCGAGACATTGGCGACAAAGTCGCGGCGCATCTGTTCCAGCCGCAACATCTTGCTGACATCGCGCGCCACCAGCAGCCAGTGCTGATCGGAGTAGGGGATCAGGCGCAGGTTCAGGCGCAGCGCCGGGTCCACCGGCGAGGCGGCATCGAGCATGGGTTCGGCATTGCGGCCGGCCGCCAGCCAATGCGACATCGGCAGCGGCTGCATGCGATCACCGATGCTGGCGCCGATGTCATTGGGGTATTGCAGGCCGAGCAAGCTGGTGGCGGCCTTGTTGAACCATTGCACGCGCTGGCTGTTGCGTTCCACCACCACCACCGCATCCGGCAGCGCGGCAGCGGCGGCGCGGTAGGCGCGCAGCATGGCCAGCAGGCGGCGTTTGCGCGTGCGCATTTCAGCCTGGCCGCGATAGAGCAGGCGATCCAGTTCGTTCCACACGCCATTGCCGCGGGCCGGCGACAAGCGCTGGCGGGCGGTCAGGCGCATCAGCACTTCGCGCAGGCGCCAGTAATGCCAGGCCACCACACCCAATGCGGCCAAGGTGACCACGGGCCAGGGATAGCCAATCAACAGGCCCAGCAGGGCCGCCGCGATCAGGATCCCGGCCAGTTGTCCCAGCGTCTTGAACCAGGCGGAGCGGATGTGATCAGGCATGGGGCGATTGTTACATCGCCGCCGAGAAGCGGTAACCGGAGCCACGCACGGTCTGCACCATGTTCTCGATGCCGTGCGGTTCCAGGGTCTTGCGCAGACGGCGGATGTGCACGTCCACGGTGCGTTCTTCCACGTACACGCTGCCGCCCCAGACATGGTCCAGCAACTGGGTGCGCGAGTAGACGCGCTCGGGGTGGGTCATGAAGAAGTGCAGCAGGCGGTATTCGGTGGGGCCGATCGGCACCGGCGTGTCGCCGGCAAACACGCGGTGGGCGGCGCCGTCGATGCGCAGCGGACCGACGCTGACGCTGCCGTCTTCGTCGTCCTCGCGCGAGCGGCGCATGACCGCACGGATACGCGCCAGCAGCTCGCGCGCCGAGAACGGCTTGACCACGTAGTCGTCCACGCCGGCTTCCAGCCCGCCGACCCGGTCATTCTCCTCACCGCGGGCGGTGAGCATGATGATCGGGATATCGCGGGTCATGGCGTCCTTGCGCCAGCGCCGGGCCAGTTCCAGACCGCTGGTGCCGGGCAGCATCCAGTCCAGCAGGATCAGGTCGGGCACGCGGTCGGCGATGGCGTTCTGGGCCTCGCGGGCGTCACCGGCATGGACGGGCTCGTAATCGCCCTTGCGCAAGGCAAAGGCGACCATGTCGCGGATGGCCGGTTCATCGTCAACGATCAGGATGTGCTTCTGCACGTAGCGTCCGTTGGCTGGGGGGTACGGTGCCAGTAGACGACAATTTTATGACCGAAACATGACATGCCGTTCCGTTGTCATGTTGGCGGTCAGGGCGGCCGGTCTCAGCGCCGCTCGATATCCGGGTCGTTGATGCCCTGGCGGCGCAGCTCCAGCACCTGCGGGGTGATGGCGGCGATGCGGGCGTCGATGCGGGCGCGGGCGTAGTAATCCAGGTCACCGCGCTGCTTGAGGTTCTGCAACTGGATCAGCGCCTGCTCCGGGCGGCCATTGAGGAACGCCGCCTCGGCGAAGGCCTCGCCGGCACGGGCGGTATCGCCGGCCAGTTCGTTGGCGCGGCCAAATTCCTGCTGGAACACCGGGTCGTTGCCGGCCCGTCCCAGTAGCGGGCGCAGTACGGCTTGGGCATGGCGGCCTGAGGCGGCGCCGCCCTGCTCATTGAGGATGCGGGCGAAGGTGAGTGCCACCGGCCGGCTGTTGGGCATCTGCTGCTGCAGCCGCTCCATGCGTTGGTTGGCCGAGGCCACGCGGCCGCCGCGCGATTCGGCTTCGGCCAGGCCCAGCTCCAGCCAGAGGTTTCCAGGGTTGTCTTCCAGCAGCGGGGTGAGCTGGTCGATGGCTATCGTGGCGCGGCCGGCGTACAGGTTGGCCAGGGCCAGGCCATAGCGCTGCGACTGCGTGAGCGGCTTGCCCGACTCGCGCGCAATACGTTCGTAATCGCGGGCGGCGCCGTCGGAGGTATTGGCGCTGAGCACGCGCAGGCGCTCGCGCGCCCAGTCGAACTGGCCGCTCGGTCCGCCGCTGATCAATTCGCTGGACAGCCGCACCGAGACCGGCAGCAGCGGGTTGTCGCTGGTCCGTTCGGGGGCGCTGACGATTTTGGGATTGAAGGCCTCCACGCGTTCGCCACCACCCAGCACGCGGGTGGTGGTGGTGACGTAGTCCTTGCGCATCTGCTCGGCGCGCTGCTTGGCCTCGCTGATGCGGGTGGTGGTGACCG